>PJTO01000016.1_pt1 | contig 366470 bp, 285 predicted proteins | sample 1512101 | NCBI WGS metagenome assembly PJTO01 (sample SAMN08177690, study PRJNA422409) | Soil metagenome, whole genome shotgun sequencing project.
AGGGGATCACTTTGGCCTGGCGAAATGGGGACACTTTGCTTTGGCCGAAGGGGATCACTTTCTTTTGGTAGAGGGGGACAGTTTCTGATGGTTTAGGGGGATCATCTTGGAGTGGTTTATCCACTTGTCCATTAATCATAACTTGGAAGAGGACTTTGTAGCCCACGACCAGAATGGCAAAAGCCGTGCAGGCAAAACTGTCATGGGAGCAGCCCTTCCGTTATAAAAAAAGATAACACTTTAAAACCTATAAGATTTGAAAAAGTCTTATAGGTTTTTATCTTTATAGAATTAAGCGCTCATATATACGCATGATACCTGCCTGCGGTAGGCAGGGCTTCATTACCTTTAAACAACAATTTATTCCAATGAAAATATATATACGTCAAGGTTTCTTCAGTTTATTGTTCCTTGTTCTAGGATCTATGACTTATGCACAGGTTCCGATTATTCCATACCCGAATAAGGTTGAAGTAAAAGGAGGAGTGGTAGATATTACGCAAGGGGTGTCAGTAACAGGTACGTCCAACTATACGCCATACCTAAAAGAGATGTTAGCGACGGAGTTTGGTACAGCAGCGAACAAAGGCGTAACGATAAAATTAAACCTTCTGGCAGATAAAGGTGGCAACCACGAAGCCTATGAATTGGATGTCAAAAAAAATCAGATTGAAATTAAGGCAGCTAGCGAAACGGGTATCTTTTATGGCATTCAAAGTTTGAAACAGCTCTTGCTGCATTCCAAACAAGTACCCTTGCTGTCTATAAAGGATGAGCCGGCTTTCAAATGGCGATCCTTTATGCTGGATGAAGCTCGATATTTTCAAGGTAAAGAGACCGTCAAAAAGCTATTAGATGATATGGCCTTGCTGAAATTGAATAAATTCCATTGGCATTTAACAAATGACGCAGGTTGGCGGATAGAAATCAAATCTTTCCCTTTATTGACCGAGATAGGATCAAAAAGAGATAGCTCACAGATCAATGACCATGGAAAAAAGTGGAAAAGTACGCTTACTGATCATCAGGAGCATAGCGGTTTTTACACTCAGGAGGAGATCAAGGAGATCATTGCTTATGCAGCCGAACGTCAGATTGAGATTATTCCGGAAATAAGTATGCCGGGACATGTGTCGGCAGCTGTGGCGAGTTACCCATTTTTGGGCGTAACCAAAGAACCCATTAAAGTACCTGTATATTTTGGCGTAGTCAGTGCGGTTTTGGATGTCGCCGATCCCAAGGCGATATCTTTTGTCCATCAAGTGCTACATGAAGTCGCTCAGCTTTTTCCTTCGGATTATATTCATATCGGTGGAGATGAGGTGAAGTTTGACCAGTGGAAAGAATCAAAAGCCATACAGCAGTATATGCAGGAGTCTAAAATTGAGAATTACTATGACCTGCAGGTTCATTTTACGAATGCTATTTCGAAGTTCGTGCAGGATTCGTTGAACAAAAAAATAATTGGTTGGAACGAGATATTAGGTAAAAATGTACACGAATGGGCGAAAGAGCAAAATGCTAGCGAAGCTTTATCCAAAACCGCCCTTGTACAGTTTTGGAAAGGAGGAGCGAGTGATCTTTTATTTGGTATAGAACGTGGACATGAGATAATCAATTCAGATCATAAATTTACGTACTTAGATTATACATACGACCAGATTAGTTTACAAAAAGCCTATACATTTAATCCTATTCCTGAAGGCTTAAGTCAAGAACAGCAGAAGCTTATTGTCGGATTGGGGGCACAGATGTGGGGCGAATGGACGCCTTCTGCTAAAGAAATCCAACAGCAAACTTACCCACGTATTGCAGCTTATGCTGAAGTGGGATGGACGGCTTTGCCACATAAGGATTATGCAAGGTTCGCAAGGAATATGCAACAACTATTTGCTTATTGGCAGTCCAAAGGGTATAATTTACCTCGATTGGACAGCATAAATTAACGGCAGAACGAAAACTGTTTTGAACGCTTCTTTGGCCTATGTTTTTAAATCAATCCTCGGGCTTTGATCTCGAGGTATTTATTGATGGAATTGATGCTCAAATCCTCAGGAGCCGTATATAGGATTTGTAATCCCTGACGGCTGAGTTCCTGAATAATCAGGTGCTTTTCATAGACGAATTTCTCGGCGATGATCTTATTATAGATAGCGATCGTCTTGGTGGCTTTTTCTTCCGAAAGGGCCACTAACTCTGTATTCTTAAAGACAATGACCACGACCACATGGCTTTTGTTCAGCATCCTCAGGTAGGCTAGCTGCCTGTTCATCGAATCCAAGGTCTCAAAATTGGTATATATAAAAAGTAAAGATCGCTTGTTGATATGTCTCTTTGCGAAAGCGTAAAGATTGCCGAATTCCGTTTCTTGGAACTGGGTCTGAATGCTATACAATTTATCCGATATTTTGCGTATCTGGTTATTGCGTTTCTCTGCGGGAATGTGGTTGGCAACCTCTGTCGAAAAGGTCAGCATCCCCGCCCGATCCTGTTTTAGAATCGCTGCATTAGACAGCACGAGCGTGGAGTTGACAGCATAATCCAACAATGTCATCTCCTGAAAAGGCATACGCATCGCTCTACCGATATCGATGAAGGAATAAATAGGTTGCGACTTTTCCTCTTGATATTGATTGACCAGCAGTTTCTGATGCTTAGCCGAAGCTTTCCAGTTCATGTGCCGATACTCGTCCCCGCGTACATACTCACGGATATGGTCAAATTCCATGGTCATACCGATACGCCGGATACGCTTAATTCCCATTTCTATCAGCCTATCGGTCGTGGCCAATAGCTGGTATTTACGCATTTGGATAAAAGAAGGATAACAAGGAATAGTACAGACATCGCGAAGAACAAATTTACGTTCGAACAACCCCAGATGCCTGATCAGAATATTGCAGAAGCCGAAAGCATAGATTCCCCGTGTCTTTGGGTAAAGGTTAAAGTCTATCTTTTGCGTTGTTTGTGGAAGGAGAGTGATTCGATGTTCATTTTCCCGTACCTGCAGCTGTTCGGGCAGCTCCTCCAATACCCGGGCCTGCACGGCTAATGGGTAGCTACTGCGCAGTTCCAATGTAAAAGGATTGGCATCTCCATTGGATAACTTCTCGGGATATTCGCGGTGAATGTGTATACTATTGGTAGGAAAATAAAGGAACAGCAGATCCCACACCAGTGCTGCTACCCAAATCCACAGCATGACGGTGGCTATAGGACGTAGGGGCTCTACATAGAATGACAACGCGTATAGCGCGGCCAATCCCAGTAGGATATAATAAAAAAGATGTGCGATATACAGACTCCTCAAGAATTTCATTAGCGCGGAATTTCTACACTTTCTACAATCTGACGGATGATGTAATCTGTTGAGAAGCCCTCCATCTCTTTTTCCGGCGTAAGCTGCACGCGATGACCAAGGATAGCTGGAGCCACATACTTGACATCTTCCGGGGTGACAAAATCACGTCCTTGTAAAGCGGCCAATGCTTTGGAGGCTTCCAGAATGGCAATAGATGCCCGAGGGGATGCGCCGAGTGTAAGGTGGGCATGTGTCCTCGTCTGTACAACTACTTCGGCCATGTATTGTAGAATATCTTCATGAACAAAAACCTGTTTGGCAAGCTGTTGGAAATGAACGATGTCTTCTGCGGACACGACCGGCTGTACCAAATCTTCTTTATTTCGGGCTTGTTGGGCGTGGTGCTCTTTCAGAATATGGATTTCCTGCTCAAACTCAGGATAGTGAATATCTATTTTAAATAAGAACCTGTCCAACTGGGCTTCAGGTAAGCGGTAGGTGCCCTCATGTTCAATAGGATTTTGTGTCGCAAACACAATAAAAGGATCGGCCATCGGGTAGGTATGCCCATCGACCGTAACTTGCCTTTCGCTCATACATTCAAATAAAGAAGCTTGTGTTTTGGCTGGTGCTCGGTTGATTTCGTCGATTAAAACAATATTGCCAAAGATCGGGCCTCTGCGGAACTCAAATTCGTTCGTTTTCAAATCCAAAATGGAAGATCCTGTGACGTCGGAAGGCATCAGATCCGGCGTAAATTGGATACGCTTGAAATCGCTGTGAATGGATTTGGCAATCAGCTTAGCGGTCAAGGTTTTGGCTACGCCGGGAAGGCCCTCGATCAACGAATGTCCGCCGGCAAGCACGGAAACCAACAGCATATTGATTACACGATCTTGACCGAGAATGACTTTTTTAACCTCCTCCCGTACCGAATCCATTTTTGTTTGTAAGGCCGTCAGGTCTAATCTATTCTCAAACTCTGGGACAAATCGGGTTGTATGTTCCAATTCACTCATATTAGTTGTGCTTTTTGTTTAAAATCTTCTATGGAATTATTCACTATTTTGACATCTTCTAACTGATGCTGTGTGGATTTTCGATAGCTTTCCAACAGTTGCATCAAGGCTTTTGTTTCTTCGGGCGCGACACCGGACTTCAAAGATACATGTTTCAAGAATTTGTCGTCCAAGATATCCCATGTCTCCAAATGATAGAGTGATCGTATCATAAACAGGAAATAATCAATCTTTTTGTGGATAGTATTACCGGGATGACCATTTTCATAATATAAGTTGCCAATGGTATGGGCAAATTCCTTGGACAGATTGGGTTCGGGTTTGATAACCTTCAAGGCCCTTTGCTCGCGCTTGCTCTTGAAGACCAGTAGCAGCAATAAGCCGATCAGCAGTAGGTACCAGGCCTGATAAAACCCCGGCTGTGTCAGGATGACCCGTAACGGTGTGCGTGGCTTCTCCCACTCGTAATAGGAGTCTGCTAGGAAGATCTCCTGGTGTTGAAGGGCATGCAGTGCTTTTGCAACATAGTCGTACCTACTCTCCCGGAGGATATGGTAGTTGGTAAAAATATCCGGTAGGCTGTGTAGATAAATGTTGCCCTTCCCGACGGAAACTCGAACAAAATTGGGTAAAGCACGTCCACGTGAATGCAGGTGACCAAGTACCGTGCATGTCGATGACTGCAGCTTGGAAAACACCCGGTATTCTTGAACCTTGTCCACCTTTATACGCGCGGTGTCTTTGGCCAGCGAATAGGTTACCCTGTTATCATTGGGCAAAAAGCGTGCATAGTCGATCCGTTCGGCATGAATTCCTAAAGTGTCCATGAGCAGAGGACTGAGATAGAGTGCCGCGATAAATACCTCCCCGCCTTGGTGGGCATAATGGATGATTTTTTGGATATCTTCTTCATCATAACTGGAATATTCGTCAATATGAATCAAAGCAACATCATATTTCTTTGCGCTATCCAGACGGCTAATTTCCTCGTAAAAGGTGTCTCCAAAATCTTGGTAGATACGGTCGGTACCCAGCATATTCGGCAATTCTTCGTGGAATACAAATAAACCAAATGGGATCTTATCGCGAACATTGAAAGTTTTGCGCCAATCGATGGGACGTGTCACACTGGCGTCTATCAAGGCGATGCCCAATATGATCACCAATACCAATATGCTCCATAATGCGATACTTTTTCTCATGCCCATTTTTGTTGAAAGTGATAAAAATGGGACACGAAGTCCTCATATTCCTGCGCTGTAATTGTCCTATCTCCAAACCATACGCGGTCAAATATTGTAGAGCAATACAAAAACTCCTTTTTCAGATCTTCCTGGGAAACATCCTCCATTAATTCCAGATTAGTCTTTGTATGTTTCCAATTGATGTACCCCTTTTCCTGAAGGACTTGAATATTGAGCAATTGTTGATAGCGAATAGCCAGCCTAAAGTTGCCCTTCTGCAAAGCCTCCCCCACATAATGTTGCAGATCGACCTGCAGCAGATTACGTTCGATAAAGGCCATTTGTTCTTCTTCGGTCTCGTCGTTGGCCAGCTTGATATAAACCTTCTTGCCCGAGAAAAACAATTTGTAGAGGAGGAATAAAAATAAGCTTCCCCCGATAATCGCTAAAATATGATAGAAAGCTTCATTCAGCTTCATGTTCGTTTTTGGAAAAAGACTTGCCATGAATTTACCAAAGCGGTCGATGAGTTCGTCGATAAAATTGAGCTTTTCGGATATACTTTCAACATAGGCAAAATCTTTACTTTGGTAGCGCTCGATCATTTCTCCATAGGTTTGATGCGGAATGACTTGTATATCCTGAGCGACGGAGATGCTATCGTAATAGCGAGGCTGCCAATAAGGATATTCCGGCTCTGCTTTCAATGAATCGATGATGTCGAATTCTTGGGCCATGCTCTGGAGGCAGATACAGGACACTATCGTCCATATCCCTAATAATCTACGCATTGGCGTTCCTTCCTATCTTTGCTATCCGCTCAAAGACATTCTCGCCAAACTTCAGCTCTTTCCCACTCTCATAGATAATACCATAGCTCAATACCGAAAGCATACTGTATACAATGAAAAACAGGGTTAAAATAGAACCTCCCACCGAAACAAGGATCTTGCCAAAATAGGTTTCAAAGAAATTTTGGTGGAAACCGACACTATTATAGGCGATCAAAGCGACGATGACGAAAGGTACAATACTGATCAGGTATAGCAAGGACTGAAATAAAAAATTGACCACGTAGGAAGCTATACCATATTCAAATATTTTATTTTTCAGCAACACATAAGCTTCTTGGAAAGTATCCATCAGTTCATAATAGCCTTCCCGATACAACATAAATGCCGTAAAAAACCATAAGCCTACCATAGCCGACAGAATTCCTACCGCTATGGAACCGACAAAAGGAATAAAGAGGCAGACAAAGGCTACAATAGCCAAAGGGATGCACGCTATAATACCGACGATGATGGCAGCCCCGAGAAAGCGGAAATATGAACCGATATTATCCTTGAAATTCCCCCACACCTCACGTTCGCCGAAATCTAAATTCCGGCGATCCCGCAACAGTATAAAGTACTCAATACTCAAACCGAAAGCGATCATCGCGATGATTGCCATAATACTTATCGCGGTAAGGAAGGAAGACAGGACTGTAAACAAATCGGCTGAGCTATAGTCGACGTGCATATTGAGCTGTGTAGAGATGTAATAGCCCACCAATAACATTCCACAAATGGGCAAGGCTAGCATCTTGAACAGTATTTTGCCCAGATGACCGATGATAATTTTCAATAAGTTGATGAAATCCTGTACAAATTCCCCCAACTTCCGTTCTCGTTTGAATTCAAAATCAATTAATCCCATCCGTATTTTAAGGCCATTTGTTTAGGTTTCACCACATAAAAATAGACAAGAGCAAGCAGCGATAGCAAGATGATGCCGATACATAGCGCAACGGATACCTGATAGTACCGTGTTACAAATCCCTCCAAAGTGCCAGCAACGATAAAAAAGGGAATCGTACTAATTAATACTTTTGCAGCTTGTTTTGCGACACGTTTGAAAGACTCCAGTCGCGTAAAGGTCTTTGGAAAAAGAATACTATTGCCCATGGCAATACCACAACCGCCGGCAATCACAATGACGGACAACTCTATCGTGCCGTGTATCCATATAGCCGTCATGGCTTCCTCCAAGACCTCATATTTGTAGAATAGGTAATGGAAAGCACCCACCATGATACCGTTGCTGAACAAGATATAACCCGTGCCTATACTGACAAATACCCCTAAAATGAAGGCCAAAAAAGCGACCCGAACATTGTTAATCGTAATAGCCAAGGCTCCTCCCCAGTTGCTTCCCTGCTCATATACTGCCGCTGGATTGCCGGACTTGATATTCTCGATAGTCATATTCACATAGTGGTCGCCCATAATCAATCGTACAAAGTCCTCGTCATAATGGGAGGACACAAAACCTATTATATTAGCTAACAAAAAAATCAGCAACGAATAGCACAGCGGTTTTCGGATGGCCCAAATAGCCTCGAAAACTTCATATCGGAAGAAATGCACGAGTTTGTTGTTGGAAGACTTCTGATCTTTAAAGATAAGTTGATGTGCCCGTATAGCGAGCTCATTCAAGTATTGTTGTGTTTTGCTTTTGGCGTAGAAGGTTTGTGCATAGGCCAGGTCATTTGTTAATTCTATATAATTCGATGCAAGGACATCAGGGTCGACCTCACTTTTATTTGCCAAATTATTTTCAATTGACAGCCATTTTTCTTTATTTCGTCCTATAAAAGAAGCTTCCCGCATAAATTAAACGCATAGTGCTATAGTTCAAACCTACATAAATTCACTTTTATATGCAATATACAATATAATTGTGTATACATATAAAATGAGTTCACGTAGCTCTTCTCAGCCACGAAGAGATTTTTTATAGAGAAAAATATATGAATAAGCTGTTAATTAACACGCCTCAAAACGTAAAATTTGCATACAAACTAGCCTCTGTTGGTTCGCGCTGTATAGCCTTCGCTATCGATTATGGCATCATCATGCTGTACTATATCTTTGTGTTTCTTTTTTTATCCAAAATCGGCATATTTGACCATCTGGATAAATGGGCCTCCTGGGGTATCTCTTCTTTGGTCATGTTACCGGCATTTTTTTATCCTTTGATTTTAGAAACTTTTATGGAAGGGCAGACCGTCGGAAAACGCTTGCTGAAAATCAAGGTAGTGAAGATAGATGGATCGCGGGCGACATTCTATCAGTATTTTATTCGATGGATCTCCAATACCGTTGATATATTCCTCAGCATGGGCGGTTTGGGTTTGACGATGATTATTCTGACGAAGAATAGCCAGCGAATTGGCGACCTTGCAGCCGATACCGCGGTCATCAGTATGAAAGAAAATGTAAGCCTGAAAGAAACATTGTTTGAGGACATTACAACCGAACATACCATCACCTATCCCGAAGTTATCCAGCTGACCGATCGGGATATGAATGAAATAAAAGATCTTTACAAGATCGGGTATGCCCGTAAAGATTATAAGATTATCCAGGCACTGGCTGCCAAGATCGAGATTACTTTAGGGGTTAAAGCACAGATAGCACCCGAGGATTTTATCACATTGGTCATCAAGGACCACTACTATACATTTAGAGACCAATAGGGCCTAGTTTTACGATGTGTAATATTTTATTTCAGTAATTCATGCAATTTACTCTTCAATTCCTCTCCCTGTAGATTCCGTGCCACAATAATCCCATCAGGATCGACAAGTACATTTTGGGGAATGGATTTGATGCTGTAAGTCAATGCTGCGCCGTTGTTCATATTTTGTAAGTCCGAGATATGCTTCCACCCCAGGTCATTGTCCGCGATATACTTCTTCCATGCCGCAAAATCGCTGTCGAATGATACTGCCAAGATTTCAAAATTCCTATCCTTAAACTCCTTGTACAGCGCTTTGTAAGCCGGGATCTCATCACGACTGAGTTTATTCCAAGAGGCCCAGAAACTGATCAGCACATATTTTCCTTTAAGATTTTGCAATCCATACGGCTCTCCGGCTACATCAAACTGTGTAATACCCGGCGCCTTCTTGCCGGGAGAGCTTTTTTCCAAAGCCTCAATGTAGTGTTGCAAGTACTTCCCTTGGGTTGTTTTTCGTACTTTTTTATCCAGTGTTTTGAAAAGGCTGTTGAGCTCTTTGTAGTCCGGGTTTTGGATATCTATGCGTTGGATCAAACGGATAGATTCTACTTTATCGGGATTCGATTTTATCCGCTCGATCAGTTCCGCTTTTGTTTGCGCAAACAATACACAAGGTAAGAAGCCTACGAGATATATAAAAAGTGTTTTCATCATCGTCATTTTATATCAAATCTTATTTTAATAAATCACGGAACCCAAATATTTGCTGTCGGTACTTCTGTTGCTACTATCCTGAGCAAAAAAGAAAACATATACATGGTAAGTGATCGGCTTATTTCTTTTTGTCAGCAGTACATCCTGCATTTTATGGCTTAGCGAATAGCTGATATCATTGGTCAAACATGTTGCTATTCCATCATTTTCTACAGGGTATAACAACACCTGAGTGTCGTAAGAACGTGTGTTATACTTTCTTTCGAGATCTTCGTCATACTCCCAGTGGAGTCGAAGCGCATTGCGATCGGAGTCTATATCGATTTGGTGGGATGTTAGCGGATTAGGCAGTCCTTTTGCGATCATAAATTTTTCCCAGTTGAGAGCATACCCTTCTTCTGTTTGCACCACAGCCTCCTTCAGGTTGTAGGACATGGCACAATCGTAAGCTCTTTTAGGCGGATTACACTGTGCAAAACCTCGTCTGATCAAAGGTAATACCGTACATATACTCTCCCGGACAAATTTGAAGCGTTTTCTACTTTCGAGTTGATTCGGACTGGGCTTTCGATTTGTTATCCGGGGTAAGCTCCGGACATAGTTGCCCTGCTTGGTCTGAACAAAGACTACCGATCCAGCCTTACCGGATACTGAACCATTTGCACCATTCTTGATAATTGCCATAATTTATCTTTTAGGGGGGTATTCATGACAAGATAAGTAAAATGATAAATAGTATCAAGTGGACAACGTATATCTTTATACATAATTTAGCCACTAATTGCTCAGTATTTAGACAGTGTTTATTCACTTGTGACTGTACGAGCACTGACCAAGCACTGACTGAGCACTGAACAAGCACTGTTTAAATAGATAATTTGGTAACTGTTTGATCATTGTTAGGGAGTTGCGATTTATGTTATATGAAATTGCATTTTATGCCTTAAGTGAGTGGAGCAAGAATAATTGAAACCATAGAGACTATCTTTTTTTTAAAAAAATAGGATGAACTTTCACAATAAGTTGTTAGACTTGTTTCACAAAACAATCCTGCTATGCATTTCTTCGTTTCTAAATTGCCAAACACGCCCGTTAGTATTTTTTCGCGCATGAGCCAATTGGCACAAACCCACCAAGCTGTTAACTTATCACAGGGCTTCCCCGACTTCGCTGTCGCGCCTGAACTTATAGACCTTGTGACTAAATATATGCAGGAGGGGTTTAATCAATACGCTCCTATGCCCGGGGTATTGCCATTACGGGAAAGGATCGCACATAAATATCAGGCAATTACACAAATTGAGATCGACCCCGAAACCGAGATAACGATTACTGCTGGCGGTACGCAAGCTCTTTTTACGGCTATCGGTACGCTGATTCATCCAGGCGATGAAGTCATTATTTTTGAGCCGGCTTACGATTCCTATAAACCTAGCGTCGAAGCTTTTGGTGGTGCGGTCGTACCTATCCGATTATTTGCTCCCGACTTTGAGATCGATTGGGAAGATGTGCGGGATAAGATTACGTCCCAAACCAAGTTGATTATCATCAATAATCCGAACAACCCGACGGGCCGGATTTTGACAAAGCGGGATATTACCGCTTTAGAAGAATTGGTCGATGCATATGGTCTTTATGTTATCAGTGACGAGGTGTATGAACACATCACCTATGATGAAAGAAAACATGAGAGCATTCTTTATTCACCCATATTGCGGGAACGAGGATATGTCGTGGCTTCTTTTGGCAAAGTATTGCATGCCACAGGATGGAAAATCGGATATGTTGTAGCTTGTGCTCACCTGACAGTGGAATTTCGAAAGATACATCAGTTTAATGTATTTTCTGTCAACACACCGATGCAGTTGGCCATAGCTGACTATCTCTCGGAGGTGAACTATTACGCCACCCTACCTGTCGGTTTTCAGGGCAAGCGGGATTATCTTTCCACGGCCTTACAGCAGACAAGGTTCAAGGTGCTTCCCTGCGAAGGAACTTATTTTATGCTGTTGGATTATTCCGAAATTTCGGTACAAGCCGAATTGGATTTCGCCATACACCTGACAGAAAAAGCAAAAGTAGCGATGATACCTATTTCTTCTTTTTATTCAGAAGAGATAAACCAAAATCTCCTGCGTATATGTTTTGCAAAAGAAAAGGCTACTTTAGACCGTGCAGTGGACTGTTTACTGCAAATTTGAGATAGCGCAACGGTTTGCGTGCCAAAAATATTATTAAAATTTTTTAAGAATTGTATCTTTGTCTATTTAAACCTCATTTTATTTCTAAATTTGTAAAAACACTTTTCAATCAATATATCAATGGCAAGATTAAATTTATTAGAAGAAACACGTTTTGAGAAAGTTCCTGTCAAAGTGTATCCGGATCAAAGTGCTGCTTCTATCGATGTTGCGCACCGTATAGCTTCCATCATTGCAAATAAACAGGCTAAAGGTGAGACAGCTGTATTAGGGCTCGCTACAGGAGCTACACCTGTGAAAGTTTACAAGGAGCTTGTTCGGCTGCATAAAGAAGAAGGATTAAGCTTTAAGAATGTAGTGACCTTTAATCTGGATGAGTATTATCCGATGCAGCCTACTGCTGACCAGAGTTACGTGACATTCATGCGGAAAAACTTGTTTGATCATATTGATATACCTGCGGAAAATATTAATATTCCGGACGGGACATTGCCGCTGGAGGAGATGCAGCATTATTGTGAAGCCTACGAGCAAAAGATATCAAGCTATGGTGGACTGGATCTTCAGATTTTGGGTATAGGCCGTACGGGACACATCGGATTTAATGAGCCTGGTTCTGCACCGAATTCAGGAACGCGTTTAGTAACCTTGGATGATTTGACGAGACGCGATGCTTCACGTGATTTTGGAGGAAAAGAAAATGTTCCAACCAAAGCAATCACGATGGGAGTAGGGACAATCTTTAAAGCCAAAGAAATTGTTTTGATGGCTTGGAATGAAAAGAAAGCCGAAATTGTAAAGAAAGCCATAGAAGGAGAGATTTCTCCGGATATCCCTGCGACATACCTTCAGCTATCGGAGCATGTGGAATTTGTACTTGATCAGGATGCCGCATCATTGTTGACACGTTTCGATACACCTTGGTTGGCACGTGACGTGGTATGGTCTGAAACCCTGACTAAAAAAGCGGTCGTTTGGTTGTCCTTAAAGTTGGATAAGGCCATTCTTAAGCTGACCGATGATGATTATAACAATAATGGTATGGCGGAGCTGGTAACCGAACAGGGGCCTGCTTATAATATCAATATCAAGATTTTTAATGACTTGCAGCGTACCATTACCGGATGGCCAGGAGGTAAGCCCAATGTAGACGATAGCAATCGTCCGGAACGGGCAGAGCCAGCGCGTAAGAACGTTATTTTATTTTCACCGCATCCCGACGATGATGTAATCTCCATGGGAGGAACATTTATCCGTCTAGCGGATCAGGGGCATAATGTGCATGTCGCTTATCAGACTTCGGGTAATACCGCTGTCTGGGAAGATGATGTACTGCGTTATCTGGAATTCGTACAGGATTTTGCAGTAGCAATTGACGATGATAAGGGGTTAGTGAGAAATGTCTATAACGATGCCCGTGAATTTTTCAAAACCAAAAAACCGAATCAAGTTGATCCGGAAATTATCCGGACGGTCAAAGGTTTAATTCGTAAAGGTGAAGCCATTGCGGGAGCACGTTTTGTCGGTTTGCCGGATGAAAATATACATTTCCAAAACTTACCTTTTTACGATAGAGGAAAGTTTTCCAAGGAAGTGTCTTATGAAGATGATATTGCTGAAACCATGGAGCTATTAAGAGCAGTAAAACCACATCAAGTTTTTGCTGCTGGAGATTTTGCCGATCCACATGGAACGCATAAGGTGTGTTTTGACATTATATTGCAAGCACTCTTACGCCTTCGCGAAACAGATGAATGGACCAAAGATTGCTGGTTGTGGTTATATCGCGGTGCATGGCACGAATATCCGATCCATGAAATCGAGATGGCCGTTCCGCTTTCGCCGCAGGAAGTAAAACGTAAACGTTTGGCAATTTTCAAGCACCAATCACAAAAAGATGTTCCGGTCTTTCCGGGAGACGATCCACGTGAATTCTGGGTAAGAGCAGAAGATCGGACAAGTGATACGGCAGGTCTTTATCATAAACTAGGGCTTGCTGACTACGAAGCGATCGAAGCGTTCGTGCGATGGAAGTTTGATTAATTTGTCCCGGTTTATACTTACATTTGAAAGCCGTTCTGTTTCTAGCAGAACGGCTTTTGTGTGTGTAATATTTATTTGTTGTTACCCTAAAAATAAAAAGATATTTTTCGTTACCACTTTTGTCAATACCATTGTCTTTATAACGGATACCAATAGAATAGAAAGAAAACCAATGATGGACGAGAAAAATTTGAGGATTTATTGTTGAAATACTTCATAAACTTGTATATTGAACCAAAGAATCTAATAACCAATTGGAGATTTTTTGATAACATCATGACATTTTTTTAAATTGGATTTTTTTGGTGTTTGGCTAAACAATATTTAAAGGATAATTCAACGTTGTTAATCTTTTTCAGCGACTTATTAACAAAACCTACAAATGGGGATATATCAAATAAAGGAAAGTTCGGAAGTTTATGATGCTATTGTCGTAGGATCAGGCGCCGGTGGCGGTATGGCAGGTTACATCCTCGCTCATGCTGGACTAAATGTATTGATGTTGGAAGCAGGGCCATTTTTTGATCCGGCAAAAGACGCGATGCAATTGCGATGGCCATGGGAGTCGCCCCGTAGAGGAGCTTCGACAACGCGTCCCTTTGGAGATTTTGATGCCGCTTATGGAGGTTGGCAGTTAGAAGGGGAGCCCTATACGACTGTGAAGGGAACTGAATTTGAATGGTTTCGCGCCCGTATGCTTGGCGGTAGGACCAATCATTGGGGACGCATCTCCTTACGCATGGGGCCAGACGATTTCAAACCTACCGATGGCGTTACGGATGAATGGCCGATTACGTATGAGGAGGTTAAACCGTTCTATGATCGGGTAGATCGTATGATCGGCATTTACGGAACGGTTGAAGGCATTCGCAACGAACCGGACGGGATCTTTATGAAACCTCCGAAGCCTCGTTTGCCGGAGCTGTTTATCGCAAAAGGAGCCGGAAAGGCTGGCGTACCTGTTATTCCGGGACGTGGATCTGTATTGACAGAAGCTTCCCCGGAGATTAAAGGACGGGGAACGTGCTTTTACTGTGGACAGTGCGGAAGGGCCTGTAAGGTTTATGCAGATTTTTCTTCCTCTTCATGTTTAGTCATGCCGGCAATGAAGACAGGTAACCTAAAGGTGATTGACAACGCGATGGTTCGTGAAGTGCTTACGAATGATGAAGGATTGGCAATAGGCGTGTCCTATGTGGACACGAACAGTCTAGAAGAATATACGGTTAAAGGAAAAACTGTTATTCTTGGCGCAAGCGCCTGTGAAAGTGCACGTATTATGCTGAATTCTCAATCGGCAACCCATCCCGGAGGGCTCGGTAACAGCAGTGGTCTCGTGGGAAGGTATTTGCACGATTCGACCGGATCAGATGCTTGGGGTTTTCTCCCTCAATTGTTGGATCGTAAACGTTTCAATGAAGATGGAGTAGGCCCTGTACATATCTATTCGCCATGGTGGCAAAACAATAAAAACTTAGCTTTTCCAAGGGGTTACCATATTGAATATGGCGGTGGTATGCACATGCCGGGCTATGGGTTCTTAAATTGGGTGCCGGAAGCTATTGGAGCCGTATCGGGTAAAAATGGTGAGAAAAGGGATGCTGGAGGGTATGGTGCGCTGCTTAAACAGGATTACCGGCGCTTTTACGGTTCATATGTAGGTATGTCTGGCCGCGGTACAGCCATAGCTCGAAAGGATAACTACTGCGAGATCGACCCAACACGCGTGGACAAATTTGGTATTCCTGTCCTGCGTTTCCATTATAAATGGGCAAATGAAGAAGTCCAGCAGGCAAAACATATGCAGGATACTTTTCAGGAAATCTTGCATGAGATGGATGCTGTCGTCTTGTCTGGCGTACAAGGCCCGGAAACACTCTATGGACTGGCGGCTCCAGGCAAGATCATTCATGAAGGAGGTACAACTCGCATGGGGAATGACCCTAAGTTATCTGTACTGAATAAATGGGGACAAGCCCACGATTGTAAAAATCTATATGTGGTGGATGCAGGACCATTTGTACAGCAAGGTGATAAGAATCTGACTTGGACAATTTTGGCATTGTCTATGCGTACAGCAGAATATATTTTGGAAGAAAAGAAAAAATTAAACGGCTAATCGAAAAAGGTTATGAATAGAAGAGAGTCTCTTAAAGCCTTAGGTTTAATCGCTGCAGGAACAGGCGTATTGGCGACAGCTTGTCAGCAAGAAAAGGGAAAAGAAACAACTGTTGGTGAGGTATCCGACAAATTGCCCGGTGTACAGGATTTTGAGCACGAGCGTAACCAGCGGTTGTATGCCGAAAAATTCTTTACCGACCATGAAATGGCGACGATTACCGTATTGGCCGATATTATCATACCCAAAGATGATGTATCTGGAAGTGCCTCGGAAGCAGGTGTGCCGGATTTTATCGAATTTATCGTCAAGGACATTCCTGAAAATAAGTTACCAATGCGTGGTGGGCTAAAATGGATGGACGTACAGTGCCAAAAACGTTATGGAAGCGTTTTTATAGAGTGTGCTGAAAAACAACAACTAGAACTTATCGATAAAATAGCCTATCCAGATAAGGTAACACCGGCAATGAAACAAGGTGCCGCCTTTTTTTCTTTGATGCGTAATTTGACATCATCGGGTTTCTTTACGAGCGAAATGGGCGTAAAGGATATTGGTTATGCCGGAAACAGGCCAGGTGTATGGAATGGTGTGCCCGAAGATATTCTAAAAGAATACGGGTTTGATCCTGAAAAATTCTTTGGATAGCTATTCAGCCAAACTATTCGAAATAGCTTAGCGAAGTTGTAGGCGACTACCTGTATCATATTGTCTTTTTGGGGGAGTAAACTTTATACTGTACATTTGTTTGGTACGACCAACTATATTCTTGAAAATAACAGCACATCCTAACGAGCAATTGTTGCTGACAGCAGTTGTTGATGGTGATCAAAAAAGTTTTGAAACCCTTTTTACTCACTATTACATCCCCTTTGGTCATTATATCCACCGCTTATTGGAGGATCGTTCGCTCACGGAGGATGTGCTACAGGAAACTTTTCTAAAGATATGGATACATAGGGAAAAGCTTTCAACAATAACCTCCTTCAAAAATTATTTATTTATACTTATTCGAAATCGGGTATACAACCTCCTGAAGCAAAGAGCCAAGGATTATATGTTGTTCACACCTTTGGACCAAGCCAATACCCATTCCCTGGAAGCTTCGCAGGAAAAAGACGACAAAATAGAACTGGAGGCCTATTATGCCTTGATCGAAGCTGAAGTCGAAAAATTACCTGTTCAGCAACAAAAAATATTTAAGTTGGCCAAAATCGAAAAGCTGAAATATGAGCAGATAGCCCAAAAGCTGAATTTATCCGTCGAAACCGTTAGGAAGCATCTTTATCTGGCTAACAAAACGTTAAGAGAACACTTAAAAGGTCGGGAAGGTGAGTTTATTGTGTTGATTGCCACAGCTTTACTAACAAAATAGCAAAAAAATATTTTTTCATTACCACTTTTCTTTATGCGGTTGTCTTTAGTATAGACACCCATAAAGTGAAGAACCAATGATAGACAAGGAATTTCAGGACTTATTGTTGAAATATTTCTATAAATCAGCCTCCGAATCTGAACGGAAAGCTTTATTCGAACTATTATCCAAAGAGGAGTATCGTGAACAGGCACAGGCTATTATGGAAGACCTATACAACCAGGAATGGGATGCCTGGGAAGATATAGATTTCAATCGTCAAGAGGTTTTAAACAGTATTATATTAAGCCCATCATCTTCGGAAAAGAAAGTTATCCATTGGAAACGATGGACCATGTATGCAGCCAGTATATTGTTGGTACTTGGTCTTTATTTTATCTTCCAAAATGACCGGACAAAAGAGGTGGTGACAGAACTCGTACAACAGAACGACATTCCTGCCGGAGGTAATAAAGCTGTTTTGACCCTAGGAGATGGGAAGCGGGTTATTTTGGACGGCTTGACTGAGGGCGCTATCCTGCAGGAGGGGCCGATAAAAATCACCAAATCAAGTGATGGCCAACTGACATACAGTATCAGCCCGGATGAGCAATTAAAGATATCCTATAATAGCGTAGAGACTCCAACCGGAGGTTTTTACCAAATTCTTTTACCAGATGGCACGCATGTATGGCTGAACTCCCAATCTTCCTTGAGGTTCCCCACCGCCTTTAGAGAAAATGAGCGCCGGGTGGAGCTTACCGGAGAAGGATACTTTGAGGTGGCCAAAAACCCTTCCAAACCGTTTATTGTTATGGCAGGAGATACGCGTGTTCAGGTGCTTGGTACGCACTTTAACATCAATTCATATGCTATCGGGGAGTCTACGAGCACCACAGTCTTGGAAGGAAAAGTAGCCGTAGGAAATGGACGGACACAGCAACATGTTGTCCCCGGACAACAGTTAACCGTATTCAAAAACAAACCATCTATTCTTTCTCAGGGGGTTGATCTCGCACAAGTTGTCGCCTGGAAAGACGGATATTTCTGCAAGAAATCCATTCGACTTCAAGATCTGATGAACGAGGTAGAACGGTGGTATGGTGTAAAAGTCCAGTATCAAGAACCGCTGGCAGCAGAGTTTGTTGTCAAGCTTCGAAAAGACATCAGTCTGAAAGAACTGTTGACCGTATTAGAATTAACCGGTGAAGTAAAATTCAATTTAACGAACAAAACCCTAAAAGTTATGAAAATGAGAATATAATCAGTAAAAAACTGCAAAGCCGATTTGTGCATACCGTTTATAGATCGACTCTTATGAACCTATTGATCGTTTAAAAATCGAACGTTAACAAGATTTTAAACCTAATTATACAATCTATGAATTTTTTCAAAAAAGAAAAAAACAGACATCTTTTGTCCAAAAAAATCAATATCAAGATATACTTTCACACGAAACTAACGTTTTTGCTATTGACTGCTTTCCTGACCTTGGGATATGGCAAAAGCTATCCTCAACAGATTCACCTGAAACTGGAGAATGTCGGTTTGGAAAAGGCATTCGAATTATTGGAGAAACAAATTGATTACTCAATCGTATATGAAAAAAGTTCATTACGGCAATCAAAGCTCTTAAATGTTTCCATAGAAAATAAGTCTCTGGAGGAAACGCTTAGAATATTGTTGGAAGACCAGTCTCTAAGCTACAAGATTCATCAAAAATTCATTGTGATCAGTCGTAAAACCAAGGAACAAAACCAAAAGCAGGCGACTGCCACCGAGAAAACAGTTGTACAAAATAATTTGATAGGTACCGTTCGCGACTCGTTAGGTAGCGCGATTACAGGAGCCTCTGTACTTAACACAACTAATAAAAAAGGAGTCTCTGCAGATAATTCGGGAAGATTTGTTTTGGATGGAAAGATAGGAGATATATTGGAAATCTCTTCTGTCGGTTTCCAGACACAGCGATATGTAGTCAGCGCATCTGATCCTATCCAAATCGTATTGCAGGCACAACAGGACCAGCTGGATGCTGTAGTCGTAACGGCCTTGGGGATTAAGCGGTCGGAAAGATCACTAAGCTATAATGTACAACAAGTATCGGGTGAAGATTTGAATCAAGTGAAAGATGCCAACCTCATCAATGCCCTAAATGGCAAAGTAGCTGGGGTCAACATTAACAGTAGTTCTGGTGGCATAGGCGGCGCGGCAAAAGTAGTGCTTAGGGGTACAAAGTCTATTGCAAAAGACAATAATGTGCTGTATGTCATCGATGGGATTCCAATGCTCAATAAAAAAAGTACGGAAGGCACCGAATTCGCTTCGACTGGAACTTCCGAGGGTATTGCCGATCTGAATCCTGAAGATATCGAAACGATATCCGTGTTGACCGGAGCGGCTGCTGCGGCACTTTACGGCTCGGATGCTGCCAATGGCGCAATTGTTATTACGACCAAAAAAGGTACCGCCGGCAAGACGACCTTAAGCTTGACCCAGAATACACAATACCATACACCTCTGGTACTTCCCCGATTTCAGAACAGTTACGGAACAGGCAGTGAGATCGCTGCAGGTGTCAATGATAAGAGCTGGGGAACGAAACTGAACGATGCCAACTTTATGGGGTACGATCCAGCCAGAGATTACTTCAAAACAGGTGTTACGATGACAGAAGGCTTGTCATTTTCGACTGGAAATGACAAAAACCAAACCTATGCTTCGATCGGTGCAGTCAATTCCTTGGGTGTCATTCCGAACAACGAATATGATCGCTATAATTTTACGTTCAGAAACTCATCCCAGTTCTTGAATGAAAAGCTAACTTTTGATGCAGGCATGAACTATATCATTCAAAACGATCAGAACATGACTAACCAGGGTATTTATTCCAATCCTTTGACCACGGCCTATCTTTTCCCTCGGGGAGACGATTGGAATGCGATCAGGATGTACGAAAGATACGATGTACAGCGTAAGATCTATACGCAATACTGGCCACAGGAATTGAATGAAATAGTCGGTCAAAATCCTTATTGGATCAATTACCGTAACCTACGGAATATGGAAAAAGACCGCTATATGGTCAATGCTAGCTTAAATTATAAGGTTGTCGATTGGTTGAGCTTTACAGCGAGGGGACGATTGGATAATGTTCACGGCAGGTTCACCGAGAAATTATATGCTTCTACCAACACCACCATTACCGATGGTTCGTCTAACGGCTTATTCGGACTACAGGAACTACAAAATAAACGTGTGTACGGAGATATCGTTGCCAACATTAACAAAAGATTCAATACAGTAACATTGCAAAGTAATATAGGTGCTATCTTGCAGAGAGACTCGGAGAGAGCCTTTCCTATACGCGGACCTTTACTGGACAATGCCATTCCGAACAAGTTTGATATTACGCAGATCGACGACCGAAAGAAAGAGTCCTTGATCGACAGAACACAGGAAACGCAGTCGGTATTCGGCAGTTTGGAATTAGGATACAAAAATATCTATTTCTTAACAGCTACCGGTCGTAACGATTGGCCTTCTCAGCTTGCCGGAGCCAAATCCAGTCAGAAGTCGTTCTTTTATCCTTCTATAGGAGGGTCAGCTATTTTATCTGATGCCTTAGAGCTTCCTTCTGGCATTCAGTATCTAAAATTACGCTCATCTTATGCTTCGGTAGGTAGTCCGTTTCCTGCATTTTTGGCTATCCCAACTTACGAGTGGGACGTGGCTACACAGCAATACCGAGACCGTACCCACTATCCGATCAGTGATTTGAAACCTGAGCGCACCAATTCTTGGGAAGTAGGTTTAACAAGTAGGTTCATGGACGGTTGGAATATAGACGTGTCTCTATATCGTGCTATTACATTGAATCAAACGTTCGATCCGCAGTTATCAGTTTCTTCAGGTTACAGTACACTATATGTTCAGACGGGTAAAGTACTCAACAAGGGGGTCGAATTGGCACTGGGTTACGAAAAAAAATGGAACGATTTTGCATGGTCTACGAACTATACGTTCAGCACGAACAAAAATGAGATCATAGAATTGGTCAGGGATTTTCAACACCCGGAAACAGGTGCTGTGATCAACAAAGACCGCTTGGATGTCGGGGGACTTTCACAGGCCCGGTTTATCTTGAAAGAAGGCGGCACATTAGGTGACCTGTATTCGTTGTCTGACCTACAGCGCGATGATAAAGGTAAGATTTATGTAGACCAAAACGGACAAGTTGCTGTTAATAATAATGTCGGCGATATCCTGATCGGAAGCGTTCTTCCTAAGGCAAATATGGCGTGGAGAAATAGTTTCAACTATAAGAATATGAACTTCGATGTGATGTTTGCGGCAAGAGTGGGGGGTGTTGTCTACTCCGCTACACAGGCTTTTCTGGATTATTATGGTGTGTCAAAAGTTTCTGCAGGTGCAAGAGATTTTGGAGGAGTATTGATTAACGGTACGGACCGTATACACGCCGAGTCATATTATAACGTAGTTGGAAATAGAAGTGGTATCCCACAATATTATGCTTACAGTGCTACCAATATACGTTTGCAGGAACTGGTATTAGGTTATACTTTTCCGAAACCCATACTGCGGAACAGGGCAGATCTGTCTTTGTCTCTGGTAGGAAGAAATTTGCTGATGATCTATAATAAAGCACCTTTCGATCCCGAAACCACAGCCAGTACAGGCAATTACTATCAGGGAATAGATTATTTCATGTCGCCAAGCACAAGGAATATAGGTTTTAATGTTCGACTTAAATTTTAAGCTAATTATGAAACTACGAAAAATATGGATGTTTGCAATGGCGCTATCTGCAGCTTATTTGCAACAATCGTGTACCAAAAACTTTGAAGACTATAATACTGATTCCAGTGGGGCTACTCCTGAGGAAGTTTCCCGGGATGCTTATGTACTATCATCAGCATTAACAGGCTTGCAAGCTTGGGTCATTCCGTTGGACGTCAATACGAATCAGTTTATCGAATGTTTATTAGGAGGATCTTTTGGGGGGTATCTAGCTGATTCGAATAACGGGTTTAACGGAAAGAACTTTGCCACCTACAATCCTGAAAACGGATGGGCCCGTGTCCCTTTCAATGACGTAATACCTAACATTTTCATTCGGCACAACAATGTGCATAGCGTTACGGAAGATCCTGTTGCACTGGCCGTAGCCGATATCATCAAAGTCATGGCCATTTCCCGTGTCACAGATATCTATGGCCCTATCCCCTACTCGAAGATAGGTATGGATGGTGCTTTGGCTGCACCTTATGATGCACAGGAAGAAGTGTACAATCTAATGTTTGAGCAGTTGAACCACGCTATCGAGGTCCTGACCGAAAGGCAAAACCAAAATTTTTCGGCCAAGGCAGATATGGTTTATGGTGGTAATGCCTTACAATGGCTCAAGCTGGCGAATTCCATCAAATTGAGGCTGGCCATACGTATTTCGGACGTGAGTACGGCCAAAGCCAGAGAGATGGCCGAACAGGTCGCATCACATCCGGTCGGTGCGATAGAATCCAATGCCGACAATGCTTTCGTCAATCCAATCAACAGAAACCCGTTCCGTGTCATTATGTATGAATATAATAATGGGGATTCCAGAATATCGGCAGATATTACTTCTTATATGAACGGGTATGCGGACCCGCGCAGAGCACAGTATTTCGAGCAATCCACTTTTACAGGCAGTACCACAAACGGCTATCATGGATTACGTTCCGGAATCCAAATTCCCAGCGGAAACAATATCAAGCTGTATGCTAATATGAAGGTGGCTGAAAATGATAGGGTAATGTGGATGAATGCGGCTGAGGTTGCTTTTCTTAAGGCTGAAGGCGTATTGAAAGGGTGGGATATGGGAAGCGGTACGGCGGAGGGATTTTATAATCAAGGAATTAGATTATCCTTTGACCAATGGAATGCTTCGGGTGCGGATGCTTATCTCAACAATAGTACGAGCCAACCTCAAAATTATACAGATCCGTTGAATCAAACAGCGTTCAACTATAGCGGGACCCCAAGAACGATTACCATCAGATGGTCAGAAGCTGCCACAGCAGAGGTAAAGCTGGAGCGTATCATCACCCAAAAATGGATCGCCAACTTTCCGTTGGGTATCGAAGCCTGGTCAGAATACCGTCGGACAGGCTACCCGAGGCTAATGCCGGTCGTGACAAACAATAGTGGTGGCCTAGTCAATTCAGCTACCATGGCTCGTCGCCTGGCATATCCACAGGAAGAATACACTGAAAATGGAACACATGTAAGTCACGCCATCAGCGACTTGCTGAAAGGACCGGACAATATGGGAACGAATGTATGGTGGGCTAAACAATAAACCTTGAACGATGAAACGAATTATGATAAATATGAAACAAACCATCTTGCTTACGGCCATTTTATCTATTATGGTAGCCTGTCAGGATTGGAACCAAGTTTATCCGTTGAGAATAAAGCAACAGGATATAGAAAGACAGAATCCCGAGCTCTATGCCGAATATCTAAAGGATCTGAGAGCGTATAAAGCTTCAGACCATCATGTAACCTTTGGATGGTTTGACAACAGTGTGAAAAATGTGGTCAGTCAAGGACAACATGTCCTTTCGGTACCCGATAGTCTGGATTATCTGGTCTTGACAAACCCAGGTAATCTAGTGGAGAGGGAAGTTGCAGAGATCAAAAATATCCAGCGAACTAAAGGAACCAAGGTAGTGTATGACATTGATGTGGAAGCGATAAGATTTGCCTACGAGAAAATGGAAGAAACAAAACCGGCAACCTTTAACGAGTTTTTGCAAGATTCTTTAGGTACTGCAATAACCTTTTCCAAGCAATATCCTTACGATGGTGTCATCGTTTCTTTTCAGGGAAAAAACCGTCTCCACCTGACTCCGGCGGAGATAGCCGAGATCGATGCTAGAGAGGATCTTGTATTTAATGCCATCAGAGATTGGATGGACGCCGGTACGGGACAGGAATTTATATTCAAAGGTCTGCCGCAGTTTATCAGCGATACGGAAATACTGACAAAAGCGAGGTATATCATTCTACCCACGGAAAATTCGTTAAGTAAGAGTAACCTGACCCTCCAGTTTATAGAAGCCATTGAAGCAGATGTGCCCAAGGATAAATTTATTGCATTGGCCAATCTTACGTCCTACAAGCTGGACGAAGCTTCTTTTGGGTATTTTGCAGACGGTTCCCACTCCGGTATCGGTACGGCCGAATGGGTATTGGGGAGCCACAGTGGGTTTACAGTCCATGGGATAGGGCTGCTTAATCTACAGTACGATTATTACAACATTCTGAAATCGTATGCAAAGAGTCGGCAAGTGATAAGTATTTTAAATCCACCTCTAAAAAAATAACAACCATGAAAACAAGTGTATATACATACGTAGGGGGGCTGTTAGGTGCGGTTCTCTTGTTGTCCGGGTGTAAGGATGAAGGAACATTTGACAATAATATTTATCTGGTAACGCCTAAGCTGGAAACCATTCTCAACAAACCCTATGTTATAACAGATGAACGGGTCTTGCAGATCGGTATTGCCAAACCAGAGGTAGAAGATATTCGGGCGGATTTTACCGTGGAAACCTCTTTGGTTGACCACTACAACAAAGCACATAGCGAGCAGGCAGTTTTATTGCCGGAAGAATACTACAGCTTGGTGGACAATAGCACGGTGATAGCGGCAGGGAGTGTAATATCCAATCCAATAACGATCCACTTTGACAACATCAACACCCTGGATATGGATATGGTTTATGTCTTGCCCGTAAAGGTGTCCAACACCAATCTCCGTGTATTGGATAGTGAAAGCATCACCTACTATGTGGTAAGAGGAGGGGCATTGATCAATGTCGTGGCTGATCTGGAAGATAATTATCTCTATACCACAGCTTTTAAAAATGCGGCACCGCTCAATGGATTAACCCAATTTACCCTCGAAGCACTGATCCGTGTCAGAAATTTCGACCGGATGATCAGTACGATTATGGGGATCGAAGGTCATTTCCTGATTAGGCTCGGCGATGCTAATTTTCCACCCAACCAGATACAAGTGGCCACCTCTTCGGGAAATATGCCAAGTTCGGATGCGACGAAGATTTTAGATGCGAACAAGTGGGTGCATGTAGCCATCACATTCAATGGGACAGCACCTAGAAATATCAAGGTCTATGTCAATGGCAGACTGCAGTCTCAGGCTACTACCAATTTGACCAGCAGGAATTTTGGCACGGCCGGTATAAATGGATTCCAGATCGGCAGATCTTATGAAGATGCCCGTTTCCTAGCGGGAGATTTTTCCGAATGCCGGATATGGAATGTCGAGCGAACGGAAGAGGAGATCGCAGCAAACCCGTATGATGTACCTGTGGACAGCCCAGGACTAGTCGCTTATTGGAAATGTAACGATGGCGGGGGAAGTGTTGTAATGGATCATACCGAAAATGAAAACCACCTGGTTGCAAAATCAGCTATTCGGTGGACTCCAGTATCCTTGCCTGAGAAGAACTAATGAATAGATACACCATATTGTAAACTATAAGGCTATGAAAAGTATTTTTAATAGAACAGGTTTGTCGTCATGGATGGCGATGGCCGCCCTTTGTCTGACACTGTTCAATGCGTGCAAGGAGGAGGTGGTAAATGTTGGAAAACTAGACGAATCGTCCTACCTTGTTTCTTCGGAGTCCATGGGGCTGTTGATCGGTGAAGACGGAAAATCCGGCAGCTCCCTAGTCGAGTTCAGAGAGCAGAAGACCTACACCCTTACCGCACAGTTGACAAAGCCGGCAACACAAGATATCACCAATACATTGACCATCAATGAGGAGGTGTTGAACAAGTACAACGAAGCGAACGGAACCTCGTACAAGATGTTCCCGAGAGAGCTGGTCTCTATCTCCAATAGTGGAAGTTTTGAGATAAAATCTAATGCTAAGGTGTCCTCGGAGATCTCGGTACAAGTGGAAACTTCTGCTGATCTGAATGATGCGGAAACCTATGTAGTGCCGTTGAGCTCCAATCTGTCCAATACACAAGGTGCAGTGAACTTTTTACTGTTTGTCAGGGACAATTCCAACCTGCCATCGCCGGACAAATCTACAGGGATCAAGATTATCAGTTGTATGGAAGTGAATGATACCAATCCTCTGAATAATCTGTCGCTAACCCTGAGAGACAGTGGCAAACCTTTGGTCGATATGGTTATCCTGTTCTCTTCGAATATCAATTATAACGCACAAACCGGGAAAGTCATCATTACGCACAATCCCAACGTTACGCACATCCTGGAAAACAAAGAGAAGTACTTGAAGCCGTTGAAAGACAAAGGTATGAAAGTCATCCTGAGTATATTGGGCAACCATGACAGATCCGGTGTAGCTAATCTGGGACCGGTGGCAGCCAAGCAATTTGCGCAGGAAATCAGGGCAACCTGTGAAGCGTATGATCTGGATGGTGTATTCTTTGATGACGAATATTCGGCTTATCAAACGCCAGTTCCGCCAGGATTTGAATCGCCTTCGAACAAAGCGGCTGCACGCTTGTGCTATGAAACAAAACAAGCGATGCCGGATAAGCTGGTGATGGTCTATGTATATGGGCGAACGAATAACTTTGGCGGCAGCTCCAATGCGATTGCAGAGGCTCAAGCAGGTGATTATGTAGACTATGCTCTGCACGACTATTTAAGATCAACCAGTTTAAGTTCAGCGTATCCCGGCTTGCCTACATCAAGATGGGGGATGTGGTCTGGAGAATATGTTCTGAATCGCTATCCCACGGTAAGTAACTTACGGTCACTTCGCAGCGGTGGGTACGGTGCGCACATGATATTCGCATTCGATCCGAATAGGTCGAACTGGAATAACCAAAGAACCGCACTCAACAATATTGCAGTAGAACTGTTTAGTGATGTACTGGTTTACGATGAAGCACATAAGTATGCAAAGGATTGGTAATTTGTTGTATGTCTTTCATTAATAGGGCAGGCTTCCTTTTTTGGAGCCTGTCTTTTTTGTTGAAAATGAATTTAACATATAAAAATTTCGGATTTTTAACTTTTTTGTCTGATTCTTTATTTTTTTTTAGTGCTGGCTGCTCTACTTTTGCTTTCAATTTAGAATAAGTTTAAATAAAGAAATGAAAGTAAAGAAAATTTTTGTATTAATCGGGACGATGGGCTTCTGTTCATTGGCCTATGCGCAGACGATTGTTAATGGAAGGATATTAGACCCTAAGGGACAAAGCGTATCAGGTATCAATGTCTCCGTTGCTGATAAATTTACCACATCAGATCAAGAGGGTCGGTTTCAGATTTATGTAGATAAAAAAGGAGACTTTAGCCTTATATTAAGTGGGGTGGGTTATCAAAAAGAATTGGTCAAAGTTTCTCCTAAGGGAGATCAAACGGCTCTTCATCCTATTGTAATCAAAAGAGTCGACCAATATATAGATGAGGTAGAGATCATGGGTTATAACTCGGTTAATAACAAAACGATCGGTATAGGGAAGGGTGGTATTATGGACAAAGACTTGCCACAATCCGTACAGATTATTAACGCAAAAGTTATAGCCGATCAACAAATAAATGGGTTGAGCGACGCATTAAAAAATGCAAATGGCATTGCTTTAGGCTCTAATCGTGGTGGTGTAAATGAAAACTTTTTCGCTAGAGGCTATAGCCTGGGATCTAATAATATTTTCAAAAATGGTGCGCGAACAAATAATGGAGGATCGATAGAGGCCAGTACTTTGGAATCTGTTGAGATCCTGAAAGGTTCCGCAGCATTGCTCTATGGTGGTGTAAGTGGTGGTGCCGTGGTCAATTTGGTGACCAAAAAGCCCCTATTTGAATTCGGAGGAGAGGTGGCTATGCGCTATGGAAGCTGGGATCGATACAAACCTACGCTGGATGTTTACGGGCCACTTTCGGAGAAAGTTGCTTTCCGTTTCATCGGTACGGGTGAATCTGCGAATAGTTTTAGAGATTACGTATCTTCCGAACGCGTGTATATCAACCCTTCCGTGCTTTATAAGGTTTCGGACAAAACGGATATCAACTTTATGGTCGATTATCTGAGCAGCAATTTTACACCGGATTTTGGTATTGGTACCGTAGACGGAAAGATCACGGAATCTGTTGGAAGAGGTACCTTTTTAAATGTACCTTGGGCATTTAACAAGACCAATTCGACGAATAGTCAAGTTGCTTTGGATCATGTATTTAATGACAACTGGAAATTAAATGCTTTGGTCAGTTTACAATCTTATTTAAGAAATTACTACAGTTCCGAACGTATCAATCCAAAAGCGGATGGAATAGCAGCATTGGCATTGAATAGGACAATGACGGATGAGTTTACGACGAACCAGCAGATTAACTTAACGGGGGCTTTCCAAACGGGTAACATCAAACACCAATTGTTATTTGGTGGAGATGCAGACCAATCTAGAACCAAAGCATATGCATTTAATATATATGCAGATCAAGCTCATCCGACTACACCTAGCACAGCTTACGGTTCTGTCAATGTTTTCAACCCTGATACGGAATCATTTAGTTTCATTCCTGCCACACATAAAAATACACATACAACAACAGACATCAGTCGTTATGGTGCCTTTATTCAAGATTTAATATCTGTTACGGCCAAATTTAAAGTACTGGCCGGTATACGGTATACCTATCAGATAACACCTAAAGCGGATAAGTATACCTATGCAACAAATCTGTCGGAATCGACAGGAACAGGACATGATGACAAAGCATGGTCTCCAAAATTTGCACTGATTTACCAACCGCTAAATACGATGAGTATCTATGCTAGCTATGCGAATAATTTCACGTCTAATGCCGCTTCGCTGGATATCAATAACCAACCTTTGGGACCGTCAATTATTGATCATTACGAGGCGGGTGTCAAGAATGATTTCTTCCACGGCCGTGTATCGGCGAATTTAACTTTGTACAGAATCAATAATAATAACTTCGCGCAGAATGTTGTACTAGCAGATGGTACAATAGATAGTCAGCACAAAGAGTTTACAGGGGAGACGGCTTCCGATGGGGTAGAATTGGATGTTACCGGTGAAGTCGTCAAAGGGCTGAATATCATGGCTGGATATGCTTATAATTATATGCGTTATCTTTCCACACTAAGCACGGGCAATGTGGAAGATGTACGTTTGGTCGGAACAACGGCTCATACCGGTAATGCGACAGCATTTTATACCGTTCAATCAGGAGCTTTACAACGGTTGAAAATAGGAGCTTCGGTATTCTATACCGGAAAACGTAATGCGGGGTGGAACAATACTAAAGTTAATATCGCAGATGGTGTGGATCGTTTGATTTCGGTAGATCCGTTTACAACATTCGATCTATCAGCTGGTTATTCTATAGGTAGAGTGAGTTTGTTGGCCAAAGTGGCAAATATTACCAATGAATTCAACTATTATATTCATGAAAATTACAGCGTGAATCCGATTCCTCCGCGCAATTTTATGACCACATTGAGTTATAAATTCTAGGTAGAAGATAGAAAATATGCCATAGGAAGGGTTGTCTCATTTTCGGGACAACCCTTTTTGTGAAGAAGTGTCCTTTGTTTGATAAAGTAGCAAGCTTATAATATATTGATAAAATTTTCTATTTCCGATACGATTTGAGCCCCCTGCTGCGCCACCAGAAAAGTATAGCGCAAAGAGTTGGGTATAAAGCCAAAGAATTTCTTGAATGCGGTGGTGAAATGTGTCGAATGTTTATAGCCTGTCAAGCGAGCTACGTCAGAGATTCGGTATTCGCCTGTCATGATCAGATTTTTGGCATGCTCCATTTTTACGTCGGTAATATAATTCATGACGGTTTTACCAAAATATTGTTTAAAATATCGCTTGAGGTACTGTTCATTTGTACCCACTTCTTTAGCAAGTTGGCGAATAGTATAATTTTTGGATAGATCTTTTTCAATTATTTTTTTTGCCAATAGGATTTTGTCATAATGACTTTTATTTTCGATGAGGTCATGCTCCTCATTTTCAGCGTAAAAACCTTCAATCTGATGTGCTAAGAGTTCCATAATCAACGATTGTATACGTAACTTATCTAAATGGCTAGGCTGTTGTGAAAGATCTAATAGCTGCTTGACAACCAGATTTATACGTTGATCGCTAATAGTCAGAAATACATCGTCAAAACGTTCCCTTTGCTCGGCTAAGTGGATATGGAATTCTCCCAATACGGTAAAGGGGACAAATAGCAAAATAACTATATTGTCTTCAGATAAGCTTTTCCATTCAAAAAGATGATCTATTTGAATAGGGTGTAGCCTGTTTTCACCTCCTCGTACAATGTAGGAAAGGTTGTTGACTACATAGCTACTCGTTCCATTTCCTTCTACCACTAAGACATTGACGAAGCCATCTACTGGACTCACATAAACGCTAGAATTGTGACCAGATAAGATAGCGTAGTGTGTTTCGAACATGAAGCCATATAAAACCGCTTCTCCGGGTAATGGATGTGTAGTGGTTATTTCTGAATTTGAAATCTTTTTTTCGTTTTGCGTCATCTTCTTGTTTAGAATAATTCTAGATTTGCAGCGAGAATTTATTTAGACTTGTTCTAAAGAGTATTCGAAGATATTATATTATTCTGAGATAATGAAACAATTTTATTTGATACTGCTATTTATTGTGCTTTCGATAGCGACTTATGCACAAAATACGTATAGTATCAAAGGTAAAGTGCATAAAGAAAGTGGCGAGGTGGTGTCTCATGTAACCATAAAGATCGAAGGAACTGCGTTGACGGCTGTATCCGATGAAAATGGGTTGTATGCTTTCCCCAGTGTTGCGCAAGGAAAATATACTTTGCTTGTTTCGTCTGTAGAAATCCAACCGAGGAAATTGCAGATCAATGTCAACAAGAACTATCCGGATCTCCATATCCATATCAATCCCAAAGGAGATTTAGCATTGGATGAGGTACGTGTACAGCGCAATACCGTAAAGCGCGAGATGGAAACAAGTGGGTTTGCAGTTGCCGTGATCGAGACGAAGGAAGCTTCTTTACGGAATCTAACAACTAATGAGCTATTGGACAGAACAGTAGGTGTACGCGTAAGGCAAAATGGAGGTGTGGGTTCGCAAGTAGAGTACAACCTGAATGGCATGTCGGGCAGTACGATCGGAATGTTTATTGATGGTATTGAAATGTCGACGTATGGATCTTCTTTCAATCTGAATAATATTCCTCCAGCAATGATTGAGCGTATCGAGGTCTACAAAGGCGTATTGCCTTCCTATCTCACGGGCGATTATGTGGGAGGTGCTATTAATGTCGTATTAAAAAAGGATGCTGCACGAAATAATGCAACTGTTGCTGTTTCCTATGGATCGTTTAATACCTTCAATTCAGATATAGGAGTGACTTTGCGGGACAAAAAAACAGGTCTTTCATTTAGAGGGTCTGGTTTTTATACATACACCGACAATAGTTATACGACTTGGGGAAGATCTACAACCTATGTCAATCATTTGCAACAAATCACGAGACCCTACAAAGCCAAGCGTTTTAATGATACTTACGAATCTGTTGGCGGCCGTTTTGAAGTTGGTTTTACAGATACCAAATGGGCAGATCACTTTTTCTTAGGTTATAATGTATCGCACAACTATAATGAGATCCCGCATGGGACTACGATGGCAACTCCATATGTAGGGCGTTTTAATAAAACCAATGCAAATGTGTTTAGCTTGAATTATACAAAAGCAGATCTTTTAACCAAGGGTTTGGCCTTGAACGTGAATGCTGTACAGAGTTATAGAAAGACTTATCTGGAAGATACGGTAAGTATTGCATACAATTGGGACGGTAAGCCCAGAGAAGTCATCCGATTTGACGAAAGAGTTCCTTTAACAACTTTAGAAGGGGCACAACAAGGGAAACCAACGATGAATCAAATTGACAGAAGAATTACGAATATACGTGCCAATTTAGGTTATATGATTGCACGAGGTCATCGATTGTCGCTAAACAACAAATACGAAGCGACAGGTCGTGACGACTATGATGTATTGAACCCCATCGAAGATTTAGGAGCAGAAAGTGTTTTAAGGAAAAATATTATTTCCATGAATTATGAAACACAAACTTTCAATGATAAACTCCGGACAAATTTACTGGGAAAATATACTACCAATTATACCGATCAAAAAGTACCCTATATTGTCAATGAGGATGGCGTAAAGACGATTATGATACGGGACACGTCAACTTTCAAAAGTAATTTTGGATATGGAGCTACTGTATCGTACAATATTATCCCTAAATTTTTTGTAATCACCTCTATGGAAAACTCATTCATTATGCCGAATGAAGAGCAAATGTACGGTGATCCGGCAATCAATATCTTGCCGAACATAAACCTGCAAGCAGAAAGAAACATCAATTACAATTTGGGTATTAGGTGGGGTATGTTAGATTTTGGAAAAAGCAAATTATCCTTTTATGCGAATACATTTTGGCGTAATGGCTTCGACAAAATAACCCAGCAGGTCGTCGACGAAAGTGAAATTAAGGAAGAGGCTGATGCTGATATACAAACAACAAAATATGTCAACCTTGGCGAAACACAGGCGAGGGGTTTTGAAGCAGAGTTCATCTACATCTACAACAACAGATTGAATACATCCCTCAGTTTTTCCAAGTTTAATAACCTATTTAAGCAAAGTTTGGATGAAAATGGAGGTGTACACAGCTTTTATGATCAACAAGTGCCAAATGAGCCCTTTTTTACAATAAATGCTAATTTTCAATATAGGTTTAATAATGTCCTTCAGAAAAACTCTATACTGAATGCCTATTACAATGCAGGATATGTTGGTGAATACTATATCGTATGGGGACAACCCGATTGGTCTATGACTCCTGCTCAAACTACGCATGACATAGGAGCCAGCTATCGCTTTCCTTCGGGAAAATTAGTGGCTAGCATAGATGCCAAAAACATCCTGAATGCCGAAGTTTACGACAACTTCGCTATACAAAAACCCGGAAGGGGCTTTTACCTCAAATTGAATTATACACTAGGAAAATTTTAATATTATCATAACACAATAAAAATCATGAAAAAATATCTATTTAAAACAGCACTTTTTGGTGTAATTATTACATCCCTATCATTAACAAGCTGTGACAAGAATAACGATCCGGGAAATAATCCTCCTGACGATGACGGTACACGGTGGATTAGTTTAACCGGAGCGTTTCCTGACCCTTCAGGTACCGCAGGTAACGGAGGTACACGTGCCTACGCAATCACGCATGAAAATGCAATAAACCCGAATTACGAAGTTGATTTATTTAAACAAGAAAATCAAAAATATGTCGTAGGATTCGGATTGAAATCCAGCCGTACAGCTCGTGTTCAAGCATCAGAGGACGGAAAGTTCCTTTACAATATCCAGTATACAGGTACTGAAGGAGGCGTGTTCAACAAGTACAAGGTGTCGGGAGAAGGTAAATACGAAGAAGTTGGCTATGAGCTAAATACAGCAGTTATTCTGGGAACCTCTCCTCGTTGGGTTAAGGCAGCGGAAGGCTTTGGTGTTGGGGTTTCTTTTGGTGAAGCCCTTAATACATATCAAGGAACAGCGCCAAATTATACTTTCCAACATCCAAAAGGTAAAATCACCGTTGCGAATATTGATTTGAATAATACAGCAATTACCAATACTGGATCAGTTTCTGTTAATTTGGGTGAGTTGGAAGAGCAAGGCTATGCCGTATGGCGCGCAGATGTACCTATATTGAACCAAGCCAAAAACAAAGTATTTATTGGGTTGGGTATTCGTCATTATAATGTTGTTGACGGTGAAGCAGTGACAACTACAAATTCGTCTGGAGTTACCACTATAAACTGGGCGCAGCACAATTTGGAGGCTGAACCTGACTATGTAAGAGGTTTAGGAACAACAACATTAGTGTTGGATTACCCATCTTTAAAAAATCCTAAATACATTACATCTACAAAAGCTGCAACAGATAACCTTTCGTATCGTACCATGACACAGTATCTGGGTACTGACGGACATATTTACCAGGCAGCAACCAGCATGGGTAGTGGACATCAGATATTACGTATCAGCAAATCGACGAATGAATACGACAATACGTATGATTTTAATTTAAATACGGCTTTGAGCATTGAAGATGCGGGTATCAGGGCCTTCCGTTATATCAAAGACGGTATTGGTATAGTTTTATATACTAGAACTGGTACGCCAGGAGGGTTTATAGCTCTTGTGGACCTGAATGATAAAACTGCAACTAAAATAACAACGGAGATTGAAGCTTCCGCAGGTCTTTCAACCACATTCGGTCAATACCAAAATATTGGTGTGGTGGGCGATAATGTATATGTTCCATTGACTCCTAGCGGTCTAGATGGTAACATCTATGTAATAAATTGGAAGACAAAACAAGTTACAAAAGGAGCTAAGTTGAAAAATGCTTCTGGAAGTTTCTATTTGGGAGCCTACTAATTGATCCCAATAATACCCCTTTTACATCAAATCAGGTGAGGACAATAAATCCTTACCTGATTTGCTGCATAACGAGAAACAGACTGCTGTACCCTTTGCGCTATCAAACAGCATTTTTACACGAGTAATTCGTTTTGTCCAAACAGTTTTCTAGTTTTGTATTAGATTTAGAATAAATATAAATAAATACCCCGATAATATGAAAAAGATATTTCTAGCGTTACTTATGTTTGCTTTCGTGTATGCCTCTGCACAGCAGCGCGAAAGCAATACCTTGATGGATGCTGACTTCTGGAAATCTAAACCTACTATAGCGCAAGTAAAAGCGGAGATCGCTAAAGGTAATAGTCCTTCACAGCCAAATGCTGCTTCGTGGGATCCAACGGCAAGAGCTATTCTTAATGATGCCCCTTTAGAAACCATCAAATTCATGGTGGAACAAGAAGGTAATGGTGTAACGAAGAAGACGCATCATAGTGCATCCTATTTACATTGGGCAGCAGGGAGGGGAAATGCTGATCTTGTAAATTACCTCATCGAAAAAGGTTCCGATATACATCTAAACGACAGCCACGGCCGTTCGGTTATCGTCAATGCTGCAGTGAGCAGCAGTGATAATTTCGCTGTTTTGGATGCGCTTTTCAAAGCTGGTATAGATCCAAAGCAGAAATTTGACGATGGTGCCACATTATTATTGTTAGGAATTTCTACAGACAATGATCTTGCCAAGTCGGACTATTTTGTATCCAAAGGTTTATCGTACAAGGATACAGATGAATATGGAAGCACAGCGGTTGATTATGCGGCAAAGTTGGGTAACATAGCATTAATGGAAAAATTAATTGCGAAAGGGATAAAACCAACAAACAATGCGCTATTCTTTGCGACACAAGGATCAAGAGGGGTAACAAATGGCATTGAGACCTATCAATACCTGGTGGAAAAGCAAAAATTAGATCCTAAAGCAATCTATCCAAAAGATGGCACTACGATCTTGCACCCACTGGTACGTCGTCCTAACATGGAGGTTATCAATTACTTCTTAGCTAAAGGTGTCGATGTGAACAAAAAAGATAACGAAGGTAATACCGTATTGGTAAATGCTGCTGGAGGCGGTGATGCAGCGTTAGTGGCTACATTGGTTGCTAAAACTTCGGATATCAATGCGGTCAATGAAAAAGGCGAGTCGGCACTGACAAAAGCCGTGGCCAATGGTTCGGCAGAAATCGTTTCCTTGTTATTGAAAAATGGCGCAGATATCCATGTAATAGATAGGGATGGTAACAATCTGGCTTACTATTGGTTTAATTCATTTAGGGAAGGCAGACCGGGTGGACCTATGGGGGCACCGCAGGCGCAACGACCACAAGGAGGTGCCACGGCTCAACCGCAGACGGATGACTTTGCCGAGAAGCTGAAGGTTTTAAAAGATAATGGTCTTGATGTGACTACTCCACAAGGGAACGGCAGTTCACTGTTTCATTTAGCTGTTGCTAAAGAAAATGTAACCCTCATCAAGAAAGCTGCCGAATTGGGTGCCGCTATCAATGCACAGGATAAAGAAGGTACTACGGCCTTGCACAAAGCCGCATTGATCGCTAAAAATGATTCTCTTTTGAAAGAGCTTGTCGCATTAGGGGCGAGAAAAGACTTGAAAACAGAATTCGACGAGACAGCTTATGAGCTGGCGCAAGGAAATGACTTTTTGAAAAGCAATAATATCGCTATTGATTTCTTGAAGTAATATTCGTTTGGTACATAACAAAAGAGAGACACGTCTTTGTAACGGCGGAGAGGAAGCTTAAAATAGATATAAATGAAAAAAATACTATTGTTATTTACACTGTTAATGGGTTTGTTTTCGATAGGTTCTTTTGCCCAAACGAGCAAATACAAGTGCATGATCCAAATGGTCAGTTACCAAGGTGAAAAAGCATATGTTATTATCTCCTTGATCAACCCCAAAGGCGAATACGAAAAAACCCTTTCGGTACTGGGTCCTGACAAGCAATGGTTCAATACCTTAAAGGAATGGTACAAATTCCAGACCAAGACCAAAGAGCGGATTAGTGCTGTGACGGGTGCTTCGGTAGGCGGTGGCGACCGTGCTGTGCGTACCATCGAAATAGATGATTCTAAACTGAACAAAGGTTATAAATTACGCTTTGAGTCTGCGGTAGAGGAACAGAAATATCACGTAAAAGACGTCGAACTTGCTGTAACACCCCAAGGGCTAATAGAACGTGCCGAGGGCACGGGATACATCCGTTTCGTGAAGTTAAGTAAAGTTCAGTAGGAATAAAATAAATGACCCTATCCATTTGGCGGTATGCGCACCTGGTTTTAGCTATTGTCTCGGCATTGTTTCTGCTGATACTTTCCGTGACAGGAGTGATCCTGGCAATCGGGGCTGTAGATGAAAAGACACAGGGGTATAAAGTCAATAATTTTGATGAAATAAGCCTCGCACAAACCATTCCGACACTGTGGGAGGCTTATTCCGAAATAACCGAGCTGACCGTAGACCACAATCAGTTCGTAACTATCGAGGCTTTCGATAAGGAAGGCAATTCGATGAAAGCCTACATCGATCCGAGAACTGCAGCCGTCTTGGGAGAAGTAAAACCCCAAAGTGATTTTATCCAATGGAATATTGCGCTGCACCGTTCACTGTTTTTAAAAGAAACCGGACGTATCCTAGTTGGCATTGTTTCTTTCTTACTGCTGTTGATTACCATTTCGGGAGTTGTACTGATTGCCAAACGCCAACAAGGTCTACGAAATTTCTTTGCCAAGATTAATAAGGACTTCTTTTCCCAGTACTTTCATGTCGTCAGCGGACGGGTTTTTCTGATCCCGGTATTCATGCTTGCCCTCACCGGTACCCACCTTTTTATGGTCAGGGTTGGTTTGTCCGGTGGAGAAAATCTGACGGTTGATCATACAGTAAACGAAGAGGGAGCAGAGCAGAAAGCTTTAGCTGATTTCCCTGTTTTTCAGGAAACGCAACTTGCAGATGTAGAGAAAATCGAATTCCCATTTATGCCCGATGATCCGGAAGAATTTTATGTGTTGAAATTGAAAGATCGAGAATTGTCGGTAAACCAGGTTACGGGAGAAATTACACAAGAAACCCGATACCCGTATAGTTTAATATTGGAAAAGCTCAGTTTAGATTTACATACCGGACGAACGAATGCTATTTGGGCAATTATTTTAGGTTTTGCTTCGCTGAATATCCTGTTTTTCATGTATACTGGTTTTGTGATTACGCTCCGGAGAAAAGGGACAAAAGTGAAAAACAAGTTCAATGCTTCCACAGCGGAATACGTGATTTTGGTCGGAACAGAAAACGGCAGTACATTATCTTTTGCCAATAAAATCCATCAGCAGTTACTGGCACTTGGGTATAAATCATTTCTGACCGAGATGAATCGCTTTACGCTCTTTCCCAAAGCAACACATTTCTTGGTTTTCAGTTCTACTTATGGCTTGGGTACAGCGCCGACGAACGCGACACATTTCGATAAATTGATTGCAAAGTTTCCGCAAAATCAATCTGTTCAGTATTCCGTCATCGGGTTCGGATCAAAGGCTTATCCCGATTTTTGTGCCTATGCCAGACAGATCGATGAGCTATTGGCTCAACAAAGTTGGACGACACGACTGCTCGATTTGCATACGGTAAATGACCGTTCGGTAGAAGAATTTATGGCGTGGGTTAAGGTTTGGAACGAAAAAGCTTTCTGCGAACTGAGCATTACTCCGGCGCAGTATGTCACCAAAATAACCGGATTGAAGAAGTTTGACGTATTGGAAAGAACAAAAGTTACCGAGGACAATTCTACGTTTAAAATAGTGCTTCGGCCACCAGGCAGACAGTCTTTTCAATCGGGGGATTTGCTGGCGATTTATCCGGCAAATGATGGTCGGGAACGGCTGTATTCTATCGGTAAAAAAGACGGAAATATCCAGCTTATGGTCAAGTTACATCCTAACGGATTGGGATCTGAATTTCTGTATCATTTAACCAAAGACGCCAGCATTTCTGGTCGGGTTGTCCTCAATAAAGGATTTCATTTTCCTGTGAAAGCTACGGCAGTTGCTATGATAGCGAATGGAACAGGTATCGCTCCTTTTCTTGGTATGATCGCGGAAAACAAAAAGAAAGCATCTGTTCGGCTTTATGTCGGTTTCCGGTACAACAACGTGCTTTCTAAACAATATCGTCAGTTTGCTGATGAGGCTATAACATCCGGCAAGTTAGCTGATTTCCGAACAGCCTTTTCGCGGGAAGAAAACCGAAAATATGTAATGGATCTTATCCGAGAAGATGCTCCGTTTTTTTCCGAATTATTGGATAAAAAAGGTGTCATTATGATTTGCGGTTCATTGGCCATGCAAAGGGATGTGGAAGCTGTCCTGGCTGAAATATGCTTGACTAGAGACTTGAGCAAGTACAAAGGACAGATATTAACGGATTGTTATTAAACGATTATCCTTGAAAACCCCCATTATATTGTTGATATGTTGTTACAGCCTTTTGGTGCAAGTGTTGGATGCCCAAATCTTGGTCAGAAAAGAGTTAACCAAAATGGGTTCGCTCTTCGATATCACGGTTGTAGACCAAGACAGTACACGTGCGCACCAACATATCCAAGATGCTGCAGACGAAATAGAACGCATCGAAAATCTTATTTCAGAATGGAGATCTACTACCCAGATCTCACAAGTCAACCAAAATGCTGGCATCCATCCCGTAAAAGTTGACCGTGAAGTTTTTGAGTTGACCCAACGGGCTATCCGTTATTCTCAACTCACGGATGGTGCTTTTGATATCAGTATAGCTGCTCTGGATAAGGTCTGGGTTTTCGACGGCAGTATGGAGCAGTTGCCCTCCGATACCGCTATTCGTAACTCTGTGCAGTATGTCGGCCACCAGTATATTATTTTGGATAGTGTAAACTCAACCATTTTTTTGGAAAAGAAAGGTATGAAAATCGGCTTTGGTTCTATAGGTAAAGGTTACGCAGCCGATAAAGGGAGGGAATTGCTACAATCTTTGGGGGTAAAAGGCGGGATTGTCAACGCTTCAGGCGACCTATCGACTTGGGGGACACAGCCTAACAAGCAGCCATGGAAAATAGGTGTACGTAATCCGTTTAAAACCCACAAGATAATAAAAGTCTTGAAGCTGGGATATGGCTCTGTAGCGACATCCGGAAGCAATGAAAAATTTGTGGAAATAGATGGGAAACGTTATACACATATTATCAACCCCCAAACAGGCTGGCCATCTACCGGTCTAACCAGTGTAACGGTATCGGGGCCATCTGCCGAGTTTGCCAATTTTCTAAGCACATCCATTATGGTATTAGGCAATAAAAAGGGTAAAAAACTACTTAAAAAATTCCCTGATTACAAAGCCATTATCGTGAAAGACCGGTAAGGCTTGTTGTCTTCATCTAGTCTTCGTTATTCCTATCGAGCGATTAAAAGATTTTTTTTAATAAAAAAAAGCCCGCAAAGATTCTTGACGGGCTTTTTAAATTAATAGTTATTGTGTGTGATTTTAAGACTTTTCCTTTCTAATACTACCGATGATCATTTCTAAGACGGCGACGACAAGCGCAAACAAGGTCGCGTTCCAAAACCCATTGACGTCAAATTTTGTTCCCATGAGCGTATCGGAGAGCATGATCATGAGTACGGTAATAATAAAAGATATCAGGCCGAATGTAAGCCAATTCAGTGGAAAGGTCAGCAACCGAAGTATTCCTCCGACTATGGCATTCACCAGACCAATAACAAGACCGGTTACTATCGCCCATCCAAATCCAGCGACCTGTACCCCTGGGATAATGTAAGCTGCGATAGCAACTACTAACCCTGTAAGCAGAAGTGATATAATAAATCTCATAATTTGTGTATTTGATTTTTAATATACATGTTTTGTCATGTTCAAAATTGATGCCAAAACAATATATCTATACCTAATCCTATTAAACTTTTTGGACGGACTATTATTTACAAGAGGTAAAATAGGACAAACGATTTCGTCGATATGCTTCCTAAATTTGTATTATCTTTGTTTTGAAACACAACATTAGTTTTAAATTCTTTGATTTTCTAAATTTTGACTTTTTTATTTAAATCATGTATAAAACGCTGAAACCAATATTGGAAAAGGAGCTTGCAGATATTAAAGAAGCAGGCTTATATAAGAATGAACGGATTATTACCACTCCTCAAGGTGCTGATATCCGAGTGAGTACAGGGCAGGAAGTGGTTAACTTCTGTGCAAACAATTATTTGGGGCTTTCTTCGCATCCTAAAGTGATTGAAGCGGCAAAGAAGACGATAGATAGCCATGGCTATGGTATGTCTTCGGTACGGTTCATTTGTGGTACACAAGATATTCATAAAGAGTTGGAGTCAAAGATTTCGAAATTTCTAGGTACAGAAGACACCATACTCTATGCAGCGGCTTTTGATGCGAATGGAGGTGTATTCGAACCCTTATTCGGGGCGGAAGATGCTATTATTTCGGATGAATTGAATCATGCTTCGATCATTGACGGGGTACGTCTATGTAAAGCGCAGCGGTTTCGTTATAAAAACGCTAACATGGAGGATCTGGAGACACAATTGAAAGCCGCTTCGGGTGCTCGTCATAAGATCATTGTTACCGATGGTGCTTTTTCTATGGATGGATCTGTCGCCCCATTAGATAAAATTTGTGATTTAGCAGATAAATATGAGGCCTTAGTCATGATCGACGAATCCCATTGTTCGGGTTTTATCGGTAAAACCGGACGTGGAACACATGAACTGTTTAATGTTGTAGATCGCGTAGATATCATTACGGGGACATTGGGGAAAGCGCTCGGTGGAGCCTCGGGAGGATTTACATCAGGACGTAAGGAAATTGTTGATATGCTTCGCCAACGTTCTCGTCCCTATTTATTTTCGAATACTTTAGCACCAGCGATTGCGGGAGCGTCCATTGCTGTATTGGACATGTTAAGTGAGACAACAGAGCTGCGGGATAAACTAGAGAGCAATACAAAATATTTTCGGGAGAAAATGACTGAGGCGGGATTTGATATTAATCCAGGTTTCCATCCCATCGTCCCAGTCATGTTGTACGATGCAAAATTAGCACAAGAATTTGCGGCTAAGATGTTAGAAGAGGGGATTTATGTAATTGGGTTTTATTACCCTGTTGTACCTAAAGACAAGGCACGTATTCGCGTGCAGGTATCAGCAAGGCATGAGGTATCCCATTTAAATAAAGCGATAGCCACCTTTACTAAGGTAGGGAAAGAACTAGGGGTTATCCAATAGTTTTCAGCTCATCCCATACTTTGTCCAAGATGATTTTTTGTCCATAGATAACGGATTTATCGACTTGGTCAGCAGGAACAACAGTACACTGCTTTTGCATAGACAACTCTTGGATAGCCAATATATAGCTGTCCATAAGGTTGTCATGCGCGCATAAAAAAATGGGGAGGTCTAAATGGACGATATCACGAAGCTCTGTGCCGATAAGTAAACCGCTTAACAGACTATAATTTGCACTATTTTCGGCTTTATCTAAAAGGGTCAGCGCGCGGATCGTAAAAACATCATGTAAAATGTTGCCTTGACTGAGCTCCAAACCTTTCTGGAAAGCTTCCTTATCTATAGACGGGGATTTTGTAATACTGTTTTTTAGCAGGCTATAGGTCGATAGTATCTGAAACATTTCTCCGGTAATATAAGTCTTGAAGAAGGTCATGTGATTGCCCTTTACATGAATGTGTTTTGAATGTGTCCCTGGTAAAATAAATAACGCTTCGCCGTCGCGAGCCTGTTGGTGTAGAAGCCCCAGCAGCTGCACTTCTTCGCCGCGCATGACGTCGTCTTCACTGCATACTCCCGAAAGCAACAAGACATTGTGATCAAATTTTTCGCTACATCGTATAGTTTCGTGCCGCAGACTGCTGCCATCGAGGGTAAAGGGCAGAGGGGAGTAGGGTATTTCCCGTATGCCAATGGAGGATGTAGCCATTCCCGAGATAACGACAGGGACAGATCCTTGGGGTGAAACAGAATCCGGTATCAACAGATAGGGACGTAGAAAACCCAAAAAATAATCTTCTCGGGAAGTTCCTTCTTTTTCATTTTTAAACGACTCGTAAATAGCAGCGCAGCCGAAGGAGTTAGTTACCTCATGGCATATATTGATCGAATTATCATTGATGCTGACAAGTCGGACTCTCAGGGAACTTGTTCCCCAATCCACACTAAAAAAATACTTCATGGTAATCGAATAAGGAAAACAAAGATAGATATTGTATACAATATACAAAATGAATTTTGTAAAATTGTAGACAGAATTGTAATTTACAAGAGCAATATAAAAATGTATAGCAGCGGTATGAAATACTCAAAACAGGAAAATTCAGCTCAACTTTCCAATACAACCTATTCGAAAGTAAGGGAGCGGTTACGTAACGACATATTGTCGAATTATTTTGCGCCGGGTACGCGGCTCAAGATATTGGATCTTGTCAAGCTGTACAATGTGAGCCAGATGCCTATACGGGAAGCTTTGCAGCAATTACAAGGGGAGGGATTAGTTGTCATCGAACAACATAAGGGAGCTTATGTCCGCCACGTTGACAAAAAATTTGTGTCAAATATATATGACGTGCGACGTGTTATTGAGGTATTCCTGACGCTCGAGAGTATGCGTTCCATCACAGATGATGTCCTGAAAAGACTGTGGAAAATCCAGGCGGGTTGTGAAAAAGCAGCGAAAAAAGGAAATCTTGATCAGTTGCTGAAATATAATACGGATTTTCACGGTACATTGTATAAGTTGGCCGATAATGAGGAGGCCTTCCATTTGGTGGAGGGACACTGGCAACTGATCAATAGCTTGAGAATGTCTTTTGGTTTTGGTGTAAGCCGGGGCGATGAGATCATTGCTGAGCACGAACAGATCTTAAAAGCACTCGAACAGCGCGATGAAAAAGCGCTAGAGAAAGCGGCAAGCCTGCACTGTCTCCATGCGAAGGAAGATGTACTCCTACAAATGGACATGGTGGAACAAAGAAAGTTGGTGCAGGCAAAATAGGACGTATCCAATCGGATAGCGGGAAAGTATAAAAAAATAAATTATATTTTGTATATTGTATACAATATATTATATTTGACCTGTAAACAATTGTAAACTATTACTTCATGCCAAAGTCTGGACAAAAATTTAATTGGGAATTTATATCGTTACTATGGTTTGCTTTTTTCTTTAATCAAGCTGACCGGCAGGTGTTCAATATTGCTTTGCCTGCAGTACGGGATGATCTGGGATTGAATGATGTGCAGCTTGGTTTGATAGCGTCGGCATTTATACTGGCGATTGGCGTTTTTGTTCCGCTTGCGGGGTATGTGGGTGATCGGTTTAGTAAAAAATCGGTTATTATGCTAAGCTTGCTGATCTGGAGTAGCGCCACGTTTTTCACGGGTTTTTCAGGTGGATTTCTGGTCCTTATTCTTCTGCGTTCTATTGTTGGGGGAAGCGAGGCTTTTTATGCACCGGCTGCCAATGCATTGATCGGCGAAAAGTTTAAATCAAATCTAGGCCATGCTATGGCTATACACCAGACAGCCTTATATATAGGGATCATAGGGAGTGGTATTATAGGTGGTTATATTACGGAACACTATGGTTGGCGGACGGTGTTTTATATTTTCGGAGGGATAGGGATTATTCTTTTCATCATCATGCTCTTTAGGCTTGAGAATGGTGTGGCCTCCTATAGGGAGCAAAAGATTACCGTTTTTGATGGTATTAAAAGTCTGGTGGCCAACAGGACGGCTTTATTTTTGACTGCTTCGTTTGCCTGTATGGTTTTTGTGAATGTCGGCTACCTGACCTGGACTTCTACTTTTCTGCATGAAAAATTTGGCCTTAGCCTGACCGAAGCGGGTTTTTCTTCGATGTTTTATCACCATGCTTGTGCTTTTGTAGGAGTAATGATTAGTGGTAAGTTTTCCGATAAACTCGCTGCTAAAAATGTAGGTGCCCGATTGAAGATACAGGCTTGTGCGCTGCTGCTTGGTGCACCGTTTATATTTTTCATGGGATGGGGTGCGACATTGCCCGTGGTCTATGTTTCCCTAGGTTTATTTGGTTTGTTCAGGGGAATGTATGATTCGAATATTTATGCGTCATTATTTGCGGTGGTCGACGAAAGGATACGGGCTTCGGTGTCTTCCGCGATGATTATGTGTGCTTATATCATCGGTTCGTTGGCACCTACCGTATTGGCTTACTTTAAATCTGAGGTCGGACTGACGAACGGTTTAGCATCACTTTCCCTTTTTTATATTTTGGGCGGAATACTGATATTTATTGCATTGAAATTTACGTTCAAGAGAGATCGGAATATTGTTTTAGAAATAATGAAAAATCGTGATGAACTTGAAAAATAAAATTGCGCTCGTAACTGGCGCGGGTAAAGGTCTGGGAAAGGGAATTGCACTTGAGCTAGCAAGTCAGGGGGCAGATATCGTGATCAATGATCTCCGGTACGGTGAAGAGATTGCCACATTGGAGGCTCAAATCCGTGAGCTAGGCCGCAAATCGTGGTTTACAGCGACCGATATCACGCAGGAGGCCGCTGTGAAAGCGATGTTTTCATTCATCCGCAATGAAGTGGGGCGACTTGATATCCTGATTAATAATGCGGGGGTGGACAGGCCTCAGGATATTTTTTCGACCTCGCTTGAAGACTGGAACTTTGTGATGCAAACCAATATTACAGGTTGTTTTCTGTGTTCGAAATATGCATTACTGTTGATGCGGGAACAGCAGCAGGGCAGGATTGTAAACGTAAGTTCTGTGGTAGGACATCAGGGCGCTTTAAAGGGGCATGTACATTATGCATCCTCAAAAAGTGGCATGTTCGGATTGACGAAGACCCTGGCGCGTACCGCTGCAGCCTTTGGCGTTAATGTAAATGCTGTAGCTCCGGGAGTGATAGAAACGGAGCTTTCGCTCAAAACACATGGTGAAACAGGTATGGACGCCTTGCGGAAAAGCATCCCTTTGGGACTCGGAAATGTAAAAGATGTAGGATTGGCCGTGGCATTTTTGTGTAGCGATGGTGCGAGGTATATCACAGGGATAACGTTGGATGTTAATGGAGGGCTTTACTTCCGATAGTTTTTTATTGAAATAAAAATTATATACAATATATTATATATGAAACCATCATAATTTATTCAGACTACAAGGGGAATGAATAAATCTGATAGCTTCATCACCATTGAAAAACAAATTTATACAGATGAAAGTTACAAAAATCGAGACATTTATTAGTGATGTGTATAGAACCAACTGGGTCTTTGTCAAGGTACATACTGATTCGGGTCTATATGGTGTGGGGGAAGCTACTTTGGAGCATCAGGAATTAACGGTAGAGGCTGCGGTGCTTGAGCTGAACCGTCATCTGGTCGGTAAGGATCCACATAATATAGAAGCTTTTTTTCATGATACCTTACGCAATTCATATTGGCGGGGAGGTCCGGTGCTGATGAGTGCGATGGCTGGTGTGGAGATGGCACTATGGGACATCAAAGGCAAGGATCTGGGTGTACCCGTTTACCAATTGTTAGGGGGTAAGGTTCGCGATAAAGTTCCATGCTATGCCAACGGATGGTTTGCTCCTGCCAAAACTCCGGAAGAATTTGCGGAGAAGGCTAAAGAGACCGTGAAGAAGGGTTATAAGGGATTGAAGTGGGATCCTTTTGGCTCGGCCTATTTGACATTGACTAAGCAAGAGTTTAACCTGGCCATAGATTGTATCGCTGCGGTGAAGGATGCTGTAGGTAATGAGATGGAAATTTTGATTGAGGGACACGGTAGGTTCAATTTGCCGACTGCTCTTAAGGTGGCTCATGCAATTGAAGATTTTGGCGTCTTGTGGTTTGAAGAGCCATTGCCACCGGAAAACCTGGAGGGACTTGCTCAACTGAAGAAAAGAACGAAGGTTCCCATTGCGGCTGGTGAACGGTTGTACGGACGTATGGATTACCGGTCGTTTTTCAGCCTAGAGTGTGCAGACTTTGCACAGCCGGACGTCAGTCATTGTGGGGGAATAATGGAAACACGTAAGATCGCTGCCATGGCGGAGTGCCATCATATTCCGGTGTGTCCGCACAATCCGATCGGTCCGATTGCTAATGCGGCTACGCTGCAGCTGGCGGCATGTACGCCAAACTTCTACTTGTTGGAGACGATGAGTATGGACATCCCATATCGTCATGAACTGACGACCGAACGGGTGGCCTTCAAAGATGGGTTCATGGAAATAAGTAACGCACCTGGGCTAGGCATCGATATCAAAACAGAAAATTGTAAGAAGTATCCTTATCAGCCGCATGACTTACGCCACTACAATGGTAAACTCACGGAGATTCGCCCGGCAGATGCCAAGGATTCTTTTCATCAAAATGCATACGCAAAAAATGAGCAATAATAGGAATAGCTTTAATCGAGATCTATTCGATCAGCTACCTGTCATAGGGATACTGAGAGATGTGAGCTTGGAAGATGCCGACAGGATAGTACCGTTGTACATCGAAGCGGGTTTTACGACGCTTGAGGTGCCGATAAATTGTGACGATGCGGAAGAACTGATACGTAGCTTTGTGCAACATTTTGGAGATCGCTTGAACATAGGTGCGGGATCGGTCCTTGATAAGTCGGATCTGGATAAGGCACTTGGGGCCGGCGCAGAGTTTATTGTTACTCCCATCGTCGATGAAGAGGTCATCCGTAGTTGTGTAAACAAAGCTATCCCGATCTTTCCGGGAGCTTTCAGTCCTACGGAGATCGCCAAAGCCTGGAAACTTGGCGCTACAATGGTCAAGGTGTTTCCAGCTGAAGAGCTGGGGCTGGGGTATATCCAGGCCTTAAAAGCTCCGCTGAAAAATATAACACTTCTACCTACCGGAGGTATTTCGATTGATAATGCGGTGGCTTATTTTCGAGCGGGGGCGCAAGGTTTAGGAATATCGACAGGGCTGTTTAAATCGGAGTTGATCCGCAACAAAGATTGGGATGGGCTTCGGAAACATTTACGGGCTTTTTATCAGACAATGCAGGAAAGAATGAATAATAAATGTTGCTAATAGCTGTTTTTTGGTAACAAAAAACATAAAATAAACAACAGTTATAAACGAACATTAAATTTTGAGTTATGAGAAAACAATTCTTGTTTACAGCACTTGTTATCATACTGTCCATGGTAGGGTGCCAAAAAGAATCAGGTCCTAATAACAATCCTGAACCGGGTAATCTTGATGCCAGTTTTACAGGAAACTTTACAAGGGTATCATGGGGAGTGGGAGATGAGATCGGTGTTTATAGCACCGCTACTCGAAATGGTGAGGATGTTCAGCTGAGTGTAAATGCAAAATACACCGCTAAATTCGGAGGGGGTGCGGTCAGTTTCACCCCGGCATCTGCAAGTGAACGGATTGAGGTATTAGATACAGATAAAGCTTTCAGGTTCAAGGCATATTTCCCTTATGCTGTGGCGAGTGGTTCTGAGATCTCTGTTCAAGTACCGGCGGTTCAGCTTTATGCTGAAAACTATGGACTATATGTTGCGAGTGCACAGGCGAATATGCTGACTTCGGCAGTAAATTTACAATTTGAAAGTTTGTTTAGCACCATAGAGCTGTATGTGCCCAAAGACATCGTGGATCCCAACGGAAGTACTGTTATTCGTTCGCTGACCATTAAGCCGGCTGTTGCCGAAAACTTTACCGGTACCCTGGTTGTTGGTGGAAAATATGATATAGCGACGGGTGTGTACAGTAGCGATACTGATCAGAGCGGCAATGAGGTGCAGGTGGATTTTGGGGCGGCAGGTCTCGCACTTACCGAAAATCTGACCAAAATCTCTCTTGCTGTTGCCCCATTTACGGTACCGGAAGGTGGATTTGAGGTCGTAGCCCGTGCTGTCAATGGACAAGAAGCTACGGTTGTCATACTGGACAAAGTGACAGATCACGGAACGGCATACGCCGCAGGCGAGGTGCTTTCAGCATCTCTGAGCATCGTCCATCCCGATCCAGTAACTTTCCCTGTGGTCTTTCCGCTTGGATTGACTAACGGGACTCTACCCAACACTGCTGCTAACCAGACTAACAATGCTACTATTCAGCCTCATTGGGTTAACGATGGGAAATGGATATGTAACCCCCAACCTCAGGCTTATGCCCAATGGCACCAGGTCTCGATTCCGGAGCCTGGTATAGAAACCCGAAATCAAGTACGTTTGTTTACGAACAGTAATCATATCAGTAGCCCTACGATTAGGGGGATATGGACGGGTGATCATCTGGAATTTGTATTACCGGTCAGGAACTTTGCTGCAGGGACAAAGATAAAAATGGAGTTTCCGGTATACACAAGGTTTGGGCCTACATTCTGGAAAATTGAATACTTTGACGGAGGGGTATGGAAGTCTAACGCTACGGATATAACCTCCGGTAGTTTTACCCGGAATGCTACTTTTTCCTTAACATATGATACAGCTAAGGAGGTTTCGGAGACTATGACATTCAATGAGGCAATCCCGAACGGAGAACTTAAGATCAGGTTTACTTGTGTGGATGGTGCTATACAGACCTCAAATACAGGTAATGGCACTGTCTCCAATGGTCAACCATATTATACTAATGCTAATTATATTGCACCGTTCTATTTCTTTGGGGGGGATGCTTCCACAGTGAAAGGTTTTACATTCTCTGTTGAGCCATAGGTAAGTGTGAGTCCCCTTGTGTATTGTGTCTGTTCAGGATGCACAACGGGGTTTATTAAAAGCTTAGGATCAGTAGTGTTAATAAAATAATGAATTATGATAAATTTTAGAGGTATGTCGAAGTTTGTGTATGCAGCTTTTCTCCTGTTAGCGTTGTTTTCGATAACACAGCACGGGCATGCGCAAAAAAAGCCGAACATCGTCGTGATCTTTGCCGATGATATGGGCTATATGGATGCTGGCTTTACGGGCAGTAAAATATTCGAAACTCCGGTCATCGACGGTTTGGCAAAAAAGGGAATGGTTTTCACACATGCCTATTCGGGTGGTGCCAACTGTGCCCCTTCACGTGCTGCGCTGATGAGCGGTCAGTACAGTCCGAGGCATGGCGTGTTTGCTGTGGGCAGCATGACGCGGGGACCTGCAGAGCACAGACGTCTGACGGCGGTTGAAAATAACACCAGTCTTCCGGGTCGGATTGTCACTGTTGCTGAGGCTCTCAAGGCACAGGGCTACGCAACCGGGCTCTTTGGAAAATGGCATTTGGGTTATGACAACGAATCACATCCCACGGCTCAGGGCTTTGATGTCTGGGAGGATCCCCGTCACCCCAACCCCAATACGAAACGCGATGATCCGACGGATCCCAAAGCAATTTTTACCATCACGAATTCGGCTATTAATTTTATGAAATCAAATCGGGATAAGCCGTTCTTTACATTCCTGTCGCACCATGCCGTACATGTCGCTCTTGAAGCCCGCCCCGAAACGATCAACAAATTTAAGTCAAAAAACCTGGACAGAGTACAGACACACTACGGTGCAATGATCTACGATCTGGACGAAAGTGTCGGGCTTGTGACTGCATTTTTAGAGGAGGCTGGTCTTGCCGACAACACGTTGGTTATTTTTACCAGTGACAATGGTGGGGCGAAATTTGCCTTGCAAGAACCATTACGGGGAAATAAAGGGGCTTTTTATGAGGGTGGCGTTCGTGTGCCGTTTATTGCCTATTGGCCCAAAAAGATAAAGCCATCTGTACAGCACACGCCTATTATCAATCTTGATCTGTATTCTACTTTCTTAGCATTGGCAGGAGGGCAGGTACGCTCGGATCTGGATGGGGAGAGCCTTTTGCCCATTTTACAGGGCACGGCGAAAGCTACGAAAAGGGACAAGATTTTCTGGCATTTTCCGGGCTATTTGCACACCCCCGTTACTCGTGGACGAGATTCCATCTTTCGTACACGTCCGGTCAGTGTCATCAGTAAAGATGATTGGAAACTGCTCCTGTATCACGAAGAGTGGATCTTGGATGGTGGTCAAAGCAAAATCGATGAGAACCATGCAGTTGAACTCTATAACCTGAGGGAGGACGAAGGAGAGCGGATCAATTTGGCAACGACCAACAAAAAGAAACGGGATGAACTGCTGAATGACCTGTTAGAGTGGCTGAAAGAGACCAAGGCACCGATGCCGACGGTTAACCAAGAATATAAGGAAGTAAAGGAGGAAACACTTAGTCCTACGGCAATAAAAAGAGCCCAAGTAGTCGCGAATAGAGTGGAGCTTTCTTCGGAACAAATACCCAAAGTTGCTAAAATTTATCATCACACTATTGCGGCCCATGCAAAGGTCAAGGAGTCGGATATGAAACCTGCAGAGGGCCGAAAAGCGACTCAGGCGATCAATGCAAAGCGAGACAAAGAGTTGAGGCAGGTATTGACCAATGAACAATGGGAAAAATTGCTAGAATCAAGAAAAAAATAATGAAATGGATAAAATTAAAAAAACAATAAATGTGTGAAAGCTTCATTACACGGAAGCTGCTAATTTTTTACCCATGTATTCACCGTTTTTTTAATAAAAACGACTAATTATAAACAATATGAAGTGTATTAAAGTATTTGAAAGGAAGAACACTTTTCTCCGGTTATTGGGCACAACTTCTTTGTTAGTGTCATTGATCGTATGGCATATACATGCAACGGCCAAAACAGGAGCAGTTCCTATGGCAGGTATACAGCAACATCAGGTAACTGGTATTGTCACCCTCCGGAATGGAGCTCCTGTGTCCGGAGCTAATATCCTAGTCAAAGAAACGAATCAGTTATATAAAGCAGACGAAGCGGGCAAGTTTTCATTTCGGGTGTCGCCCAAGGCTACATTGGTATTCAGCTCCCTAGGTCTTAAGTCAGAAGAAATAGAAGTACGAGGACGTTCTAGCATTACGGTATTTATGGACGAGGACTACCAAGAGCTAGAAGAAGTGGTCGTTCTGGGATATGGTACCGTGGAGAAAAGCGATATGACCGGATCAGTTACCTCGGTCAAGCTCAACGATGTGAACGAGACCAAAGCTGTTTCGGTCACAGAGGCCTTGCAAGGTAAGGTGGCCGGTGTGAATATCGTGACCAATAGTGGAGAACCGGGAGGAGCTATCACGTTCAATGTACGAGGGATGACCTCCGTCACGGGTAGCAACCAGCCACTGGTCGTGATCGACGGCCAGCCGATCGAGTCAAGCTTTTCGACGACGTATGCGGGATCGGATGTGGAAGGCGGTGCGAATTTTGCACCGGCAGATCCATTGGCAGGGCTGAATCCCAACGATATAGAGTCTATAGAGATATTGAAAGATGCATCCGCAACGGCTATCTATGGATCGCGGGGAGCCAACGGTGTGGTCATGATCACGACCAAAAGCGGGAGAGGTGAACGTGACCAGGTCGTGTATTCCAACCGTTTTGATCTGAGCCAGTTGCCAAAGAAATTGGAAGTGCTGAATTCGTATGAGTATATGACAATGCGGAATGAAGCATCAGTGAATAGTGGCGGTACCCCGATATTCTCCCAGACCCGGTTTGATGAGATCCACCTTGAGCCAAATACCAACTGGCAGGATGAGGTGTATAGGAATGCTGTGGGCCAAGACCATCAGATGTCTTTCTCTGGGCAGGATGAAAAATCCAACTACCTGCTGTCGGGTAATTACTCCGACCAGCAGAGTATTATTAAGAACGCCGGTTTTAGAAGGGGCGGCGTACGGCTCAATTATACGAGGGATATCAGTTCCAAACTAAAAGTAGCGCTACGGACAAGCCTATCACTGTCCGAGCGGAAGTTTGCACAACAATCTAACTGGACGGGCATTCTTGGCCTTTCTACGGTAATGGGTTCATTGGCCTTTAACCCACTAGACATTCCGTATGATGAAGATACGGGAGATGTCAACGAAGAATTGACCAATAACCCGTTGCTTTTGATCAACAAGGCCACAGACCGTACCGTAATCAGTACGATATTATCAAACTTCACAGCCGATTATAAACTAAACAAGTATTTGACCTATACGCTGAAAGCAGGGATCAATCAGGTGGGCTCTGTACGTAGCGTGTATTATCCAACAGGTACATATATCGGAGATCAGGCGCCAGGAGGATCTGCAACGATTGCGGACAGAACCAATTCCAATTATTTGGTTGATAATTTGTTGACGTTCAGAAGGACCTATGCTAAGAAACACCGTATCAATGCGGTCGGTGGATTCAGTTATCAGCATTGGTTTAGGACAGGTAGTGGCGTGACCGGTTTGGGATTTCCGTCCAATACGCTGTCATATTATGCCATGAGCCTTGCATCCTATCCGGGTAGATACCTTTATACGCCGTCTCCTGAGCGGAAGTTGCAATCCGTACTTGGCCGTGTGAATTATGCATACGATAGACGCTATCTATTGACATTGACAGGAAGGTATGATGGTTCCAGTAGATTGGCACCCGGAAACCGATGGGCGATGTATCCTTCTGTTGGTTTGGGTTGGAATGCGTCCAATGAACAATTCTTTAAACAGCACGTGAAATTTATTTCAACACTCAAAATGCGTGCTAGTATCGGGGTCGCCGGAAACGATAATATCGGCCTTGGAGCTTCACAGGCCTCATACGGACGTAATGATTATCCATTTGGTCAAAATATCAACCCAACTTTTATCGTTGATAATTTCGAAAATCCAGACTTGAAGTGGGAACGTACCACGAAGTACAATGCCGGTCTTGATTTTGGCTTCCTGAAGAACAAGTTGGATCTTACAGTGGATTATTATAATCATGTAACGACCGATCTGCTGATCGATCTAGCATTGCCTGGATCCACTGGACATGGAAGCTACCCGACCAACGTGGGCAAGATCAAGAATTATGGACTGGATATAGAAAGTTCGTACAAAGCCAAGGTCGGTCAGGTAAATCTGGATCTAGGAGCCAATTTCTCAACATTCAATAATAAGGTGATCCACATGGGTGAAAGCCCTGTAATCTATGGACGGACGTTCTTCTCTGCAGGAGCACTTGCATTGAACCAACCGGTCACGGCAGCCTTTGCGGGGGAGCGGGTATCCAATTTCTTCGGGTATAAAACAGATGGTATCTATCAGAATCAGGCAGAGATTGATAACGATCCGGGGTTGGCAAGTGACTCCAGAACCGATATACAACCAGGGATGGTCAGATATGTGGATGTAAACGGCGACGGACGGATAACAGGTGAGGATAGAACCATCATTGGCAGTCCGATCCCTGATTTTACCTACGGGTTCAATGCCAGTGTCACGTGGAAAAAATTCTCGGCTTCGACAACTATTTTCGGTAGTTACGGCGGGCAGCTATTGAACCTGAATCGCTGGATGATCGGGTCAAACCATGCCAATACATCTTGGAATTCATTGTCGGATGCGTATTACGGACGTTGGCATGGTGAGGGTACCAGCAATATGTATCCGAAGTTGACGACCAATAGTATTCGATTGCAGAGTCGATTCCCTGACTGGATGGTCGAAGACGCATCATTTGTCCGGTTACAGAATTTGACGTTGGGCTATAACTTTAGCTTACCTCGTAGGCTGAAAGGAGGCAACGTAAAACTGTTTGTGACAGGGACAAATCTGTTGACCCTTACAAAGTATAGCGGATACGATCCGCATGTGAATTCTTTTGGACAAAATTCGCTGAATAATGGTATAGACTTGGGGACTTTGCCACAGGCCCGTTCTTATTCAGCTGGTATTACACTATCCTATTAACAAATTAATGTATTATGAAGAGTTTGAAATATATAGGTTTTCTGTTGGTCATAGCTGTTGCACTGCTCAATTCATGTAATATGGATGAACACATTAAGCATGTGCCTACCGCAGCTACAGCGACCTCCGAAGAGGATGTAGACGTGATTGCTCAGGGGATGTATTCCCGTTTCAATGATCCGGGGATGTTCAAGTACCAGGGACATATCATGCTGACCGTTGCTGCCGATGATATTTTTTCGCGCACGACCGGGGAGTATGCGTCCTATTCACAGCGCACACTTACCAGCTCCAATACATCTGCTATGTGGAATGGTCTGTATGCAACTATCGCTAATGCCAATAATCTTATTCAAGTGCTGGATGATCTAGAATTGAGTCTTGATTTTGAAAAAAGGCTGTATGGCGAAGCATATTTTATCCGTGCATTCTCCTATTATTATCTCGTTAGGTTGTATGGAGGTGTGCCACTGCGGCTGACACCAACCCGTTCAAACAGTGATTTTTACTTGCCACGGGCTACCATCGATGAGGTGTATACCCAGATCTTTAGTGATTTTAAGGCAGCATCTGAACGATTGCCACTGAGCTCGGCACTCAATGTGAATACCGAATTGGGAAGAGCGACCAAGGGAGCAGCCCAAGCCATACTTGCTCAAGCTTATCTAACCTATGCCAATCAGCTTTCATTGAGGATCTCGTCCGATGATCGGGCATATTACGAGCAGGCAGTGGTGTATGCAGATTCGGTCATTAATTCTGGAGAATATATTTTGTTGCCAAACTATGGGGATCTGTTTGATATAAACAAAGAAACGGATGCCTATAGAGAAGTAATCTTTGGCATCCGGTTTCAGACCGACCCGACCAACAGGGGACAACCGGCAGCAGGTTCGGAGTATGCGCTCCGCTTTGGCTCGACCAATACCTATGGAGTGTCTGCAGGAGGGGGTAATGGAAACAATACCTTTTTGGTACAGCACTGGTTTTCAGATTATTACCGTAAAGGTGATTACAGCAACGGGCTGAGTACCTATACACCCAATATTGACTACCGTAATGAAAAGGCTTTCGTCCAACGGGGGGTGGGAGCAGCCGGACGTGGTTATGCAGTTTATCCGAACCGTCCTGGAACTACAGTGCCATTTGCTTCGAATGATGCAACGATCAATGCTCCACTCATTGCAAAGTACCAAGATCCGACTGGAAAAGACAACCGGAATCACGGCAACGATTTTTTCATTATCCGGATGGCAGAGATCTATCTGATCAAGGCCGAAGCATTGAATGAGCTTGATGGGCCTACACAAGATGCTTTGGATGCATTTAATGAGGTCAGGACACGGGCCAGAACCGTAGACGGTGTTCCTAATGCCAGGGCAATACCTGCCGACCTGACCCTGACCACTGCGGTAGATAAGAATACGTTCAGAATGAAGATATTCGATGATCGGGGATTGGAATTGGTGGCAGAAGGACAGCGTTGGTTTGATCTGGTAAGGATGCGTAGCCCTTTGAACCCGGGACAAACTATGTACGAATATCAGTTTCTACATGTGTTGAATAATGAAGCTATCTATCCGAGACAGACCACTTCGCCTGCCCATAGCAGTGCGGGCGGATATGCATTTATGAATGCGGTGTATGAGCCGTCATTAAATGTCGAGACACCCAAGTTCTTGTTGTTTCCGGTTCCGGATAGCGAACGGCTTCAGAACCCCAACATTGGCGCACAAAATCCGGGTTGGTAAGCATTGCTGTTTTGTAAGTGGATAACAGAAAATATTTAGCTATTGGATGTTGACTATAAAAAAAGATAAGTTATGAAGAATGTTAAAAACAACGCTCTATTTATCATGCTACTGTTCATGATACAGGGCTGTGCACAAAAGGAATTTGCTCTTCCTGATGCAGGAAGTGTGGATTTTAGACATAAATTGTCTGGTGATAAGCTAATGAGTACACGGTTGCCTCCGCCACCTCAGGGGCAGATCTATTTTCAGCAGGACTTTAATTCGTCTACTGATATAAACGATTATGTGATGAACCCTTCTCCTGGACCCAATCAGTTCGATGCAGCAGCTGTCGTCGGAAATAATACGGTCAATACGTTGAACAATAAGTTTCAGTACAACAAGTATGCAGGAGCGGGAAATAACCGTGGTGGTTTTACGAAGTTAGCCATTGAAGATGGGCCGGCACAATTTTTACGGTTCTCTATGGAGGTCACGATAAGCAGGAACAATTCGACCCAGACGAACGGCTTTCAGCTCTCCATAGTAGATGCTAATACCAATACAAGCCCGGCAACACCTCCTAATAATACCGGTGTCCACTCGGCCATGCACTTCAATACCACGACCGAAGATGGAACATTTATGATCTATATGAACGGTCGATCATCAGCAGTCAGTCAGCCCTTATCAGGCACACAGCATCTGCTGTGGTATGTCAATAATATGGATGGACCAGTGGGATACAATGCTCCCGATGGGAGTATAGCCAGTCTGGAAGAAAATCATTCCGATGTCTGGATCATGACGGAGACTTCTGCCATGCGGATCATACAGGGATCGGATAAGTTGAGTGCTGGTAAGCTGGATTTGATAGGCTTTAAACTATCCGCTAACGATAGCTTTGATGCGACCATGGAAATCGATGATATCGTGTTGTCCGAAGAACCTGTCGTGATCGTCCCGAATATTGTGGCGGTTGCATCTGTAGCACCTGTCTATGCCGATATACCTATTAAGGTTTCATTGGATAGGTTGCCTTTACCGACCGAGATAGAGGTCACATATGACGATGGTACGAAGGGAATGGCTAAAGTCACATGGGCCGGAGGAGCGGGAGGATATAATATGTATAATTATGGAACGTATAATGTCGTCGGTACGATCATACCTAACAGGGGAACCGCCAACCCACAAGGACTAGATGTGGCGACCATCGTGGTGGTTGAAAGGAGTGATCTGAATATCGTAAATGCTTTCACCCCGAATAATGATGGGGTCAATGACACTTGGATAATTCCCGAACTCAGTTACTATCGAAATATATCGATAGAGGTTTTTGATAGAAACGGTGCCAGACTATTTCATACGACGGATCCTAAACAAGGATGGGATGGCAAGAATCAATACGGTAAGGTGGTCGCTGGTACCTACAATTATATCATCAATGTGCCCGTTCTCGGGCCAGAGAAGAGAGGGGTCGTAACTGTTATAAAGTAAAGAAAGATGAAAAGACACAGTATTTTGATTTTGATAAGTCTATTGTTTGGTGCTGTTCAGGCACAACATCGGCAATATGTTGCGAACTTTTCTCAGTTCCAACAATATATGGGTCCGGCTCTAACGGGTTATATGGGTTCTTCGGTGGAGGGCCTTTACCGTGATCGGTGGGAGGGTCGTAAGGAAGCACCACGCACATTTTTGGTGAGTGGGCAGTTTAACCTTGCAGACGTATATCCGACAGCAGAATCCGGTAAGGTACAGCATGCCTTTGGTGTGTTGGGGAGCTATGATACGTATGGTGCGACTAGCACGCAGCTGGCTGGTATCTCGTACAATGCAGGTACAGCGATACGTGAGGATTGGAGTGTACGCGTCGGTACGACACTGACATACAACGGTACCCAAATAGATGATAGCGATTTGGTATTTGATGCGGATGAAAATCTAGTCTCGCTCAATACCCGTGCGAATAGGTATAGCGCAGCTCTGGGGGTAGCCATCACGGGTACCGATGCGTATTTGGGCTATACGCTGGCCAATGCATTAGGTACGGGTGATGAACAGAGTGGTATCGATACGAAGCAGCACATTGTGCAGGCTGGATATAGACGGACGATAGTCGGGCCTCTGGGACTAATAGCAAATGGTATGTATCGCTATGATGATATGCAACAAGGTGTATGGGAGGCACAAGTGAAAGCTTCACTTTGGAATACATTTTGGGTCGGAGGTGGTTACCGTGACCAATTGGCGTATACAGTCCTCGCAGGTGTACGGATCAAACAGTTTACTGTGGGGTATAGCCGTGAAATTGCCCATAAAAATATCAGAGGATTTTATAAAGGAAACAATGAAATCATGCTGAGATATAACCTGACACAGGTCTATGCGTTCGGTAGTAAGGCACTTTCCATCTGGTAGACAATTGAGGAAAAAGAATGATGAAGTTTATATACGTTGTACTTTCTCTATTTATATTTTCAGCTTGTTCTACGGGAGTGGAGGATCGTCTGCGCATCTTTGGTGCCGAAGCTGACAGTACATTCATGGTAGTTGGCTATCAGGAGACAAGTGATGATATTATTTGGATGACGGATACGAGTGATGTACATACACCGCCCGTATTTCAGCTAATCGGCCAATGGGATTTGTCTAAATACAATCATATCAAGGTCGTACTGATAAACGGAAACAAGAGTGAAAATATCAATGCTACCTTTAGGATGGAAGGTGATGGGGCTAAGATAGAAATCGGAAATCTGGATACTAAAATAAGCGTAAGGGGAGGAGACACGATCGAATGGCTCATTCCTATAACTCCTTCACCCGAAAATCCGGAAATTTTGGATGGTCTGAAAGGCATGCGTGCCACACCGTTCAGTATAGATGGGGTAACTTTTACAATAGATCCTATGAAGGTGACGAAGATTCTGGTTTCGTTTGATAAATGGTTAAAGGGGACAAGATTGGGTATTAAGGAAATCTTTGCGGTAAATGGACCGGAAGTTCTGCCTCCCCAATGGTTTGCTTTGTCAGAGCAAGAATTTTTCCCATTTATAGATCAATATGGACAGTTCATCCATAAAGATTGGCCCGGCAAAACCAAAAGTGATGAAGACCTTCGGGCAAACCTTCAAAAGGAATTGGACAAAATGGAAAATATACCTGCTCCAGATGACAGAAGTCGATACGGAGGTTGGCTAAAAGGCAAAAAACAGGAGGCCACCGGAAACTTTCAGGTACAAAAAGTAGATGGGAAATGGTGGATGGTCGATCCTGACGGACATTTATTCTGGTCGAATGGTGTGGTGAGAGTGATGGCATCGTCGGCGGTGACGATCATAGATGATCGGGAAAATTATTTTTCTTCTCTCCCAGAAGTGGGGTCGCCTTATGCAGAGTTCTATACGACACGGGACGAATTTCTGTATACCTACTACCAATCTTGGGGGGTAAAAACGTTTGATTTTTCGGCGGCAAACATACGAAGGAAATACGGTGAAGACTGGCGTACAGCATATCGTGATATGCTGTTTAAAAGGTTGCAAAATTGGGGTATGAATACGATCTCTGCCGGATCAGCAAAGGAAATCTATCGGGAGGATCGCGTGCCCTACTGTGATCGGATCGAGCTCAAGACAGCAAGGATTGATGGTGCGCCTGATCGACTGAACGTGATCCGTGATCCTTTTCATCCAGACTTCAGAAAGAAATTTGCCGAGCAACTCAAGGACAGAAAGGAAGAGTTGGAAAGTGCATGGTGTTATGGCTATTTTGTGGATAATAAATTGGTATGGGGAGCGAATCATGACCTGGGACGATGGGTGTTGAAATCTTCGGCCGATCAGTCTGCCAAAAAGGTTTTTATAAGTGATTTACGGAATAAGTATGGAACCATCGCTGCGTTGAATGTAGCTTGGAAGTCTACCTACAACAGCTGGGAAGAGCTATTGGCTTCACGAGCAGAACCTTCTGAGGCCTCATTGAAAGACTGTGCGAAGTTTTCAGCCAGCTTGATAGACCAATATTTTAAAAGTGTAGCAGAGGTGCTGCAACAAGTAGCACCGGGTAAGCTGTACTTGGGATGTCGCTATGTGACGATTAACGATAGGGTACTAGAAATTGCAGCGAGGTATTGTGATGTGTTGACGTTTGATCTCTTTTGGGATTCGCTGTCTGATTTTAAGCTGCCACAGGGCGTAGACAAGCCGGTTTTGATCGGTGAGTTCCATTTCGGTGCATTGGACAGAGGGCTCTTTCACCCTGGACTCAACCAAAAGGCGAATCAAGCGGAAAGAGCATTGGCCTACGAAAAATATATGCAGTCTGCTTTGCTTAACCCCTTTGTGGTGGGTACCGCCTGGCACCAGTTTTCCGACCAGGCTACGACGGGAAGATTTGACGGGGAAAACTTTCAGGATGGTCTCACGGATGTCTGCGATAGGGTATATCCGGAGACGATTGCAAAAGTGAAAGAGATAGGTAAAAATCTTTATCAAATCAGAATAGATAATGAATAAGCGTACAGAATTGCCTTATGAATTGGTGTCTGATCATATCTGTTTATGCGGCGAAGGCCCCCTGTGGGATAGTTTACACAAACACTTGTATTGGATAGATATTGTACAGGGTGAGATCAATTGTTATTTGCCCGAAAACAAGCAGATAAGGCATTTTAATACAGGCCAAAAGATAGGAGCGATAGCATTATCTGAGTCGGGTAACCTTATTGCCGCATTGAAAGACGGTATTTATAAGATTGATTTTGCAGGTGCTACGATGGTGAAGTTATTTGACCCGGACCCGATAAGCCCGACAACAGATTCAATGACGGGAAATGCGACCCTGCGGGAAGGTTTTGGGTAGGTAGCATGAGCGATATAGGTGTAGCCTGGCAAGGTAGTCTTTACACATTGGAACAGGATGGGGCCATTTCAAAAAAACTGGAAGAACTCTCCATTTCCAATGGTTTGGCATGGAACCCGGATAGTGGAAAGTTCTACCATATCGATACGCCTACCAGGCAAATAGTTGCCTATGATTATGCCCATGATTCGGGAAGGATAAGTAATGCCCGTCCGGTTGTCGAGATAGCGGAAGCGGAGGGTGTACCGGACGGTATGACGATAGACGTAGAAGGCAAGCTGTGGGTCGCACACTGGAATGGGGGGAGAATATCCAGATGGGATCCCGATACATCTACAAAATTGCAGGAGCTTTTCCTTCCGGTATCGAAAGTCACCTTCTGTACCTTTTTGGGGGGACAATATGGACGATCTGTATGTCACCACGGCCAGAGTGGGTTTAAGTGACGAAGAACTCGATAGCCAACCATTGGCAGGAGCGACATTCGTATTTAGACAGATTGGCGTGCAGGGACTTCCCAATGTGCTTGTCAAAGGATTGGATCCTTGGGCTGAGTAAACAGAAATATAGAGTTAGTACTTTAGAGTTTTTATGTAATATTATATTAAATCGTATGAAATTTAAAATTTTTAATCCGGTCGTACAGTCAAAAGCATTTATAAAGTCTTTTATCGTGCTTGGCGTTTTGTCTTCGAGTGCATTACATGTGAAAGGACAAGAAGTTCCTGTACATAAAGATCGGGAGGCGAATGTTCGTATATCTTGGGATTACAATACTTATCAGGAGATGACCAGCGTAAATGTGGTGAATAAAGGTTTTGTTGAGCGGGAGCTCCATTACCCGCGGGTCAAGAGATTGTCGGACGGCACACTCCTGATGACCTTTAACAATGATCACTACGGTTGGAATATCTATGCGAGGCGTAGCGAAGACAATGGCAAGACCTGGAGTGATGCGCAGATGTTGCGTGAGAAATACAAGGAAAGCTCTACTGCGGGAGATGATGAAGTCGTTTTTGTCAATCCTGAATTTATCGAATTGCAGGATGGGCGTATTATGCTTGCCTATCAGTGGCGTTACAAAAAAGGCTACCACGATATTCCCAATACAAACGAGAACTGTGGCGTTGAAATCATGTTTAGTAACGACAAGGGAAAGACCTTTTCTGCTCCGCGGAGAATGTATAGAGGGCGTTGTTGGGAGCCTGCCATGCTGCAGCTTCCGAATGGAGAAATCCAGATGTACATCACATCCAGTCAAGAGGTGGTGGATAAGGTGTCTAATCCACGTACCGTCGTCATACGTTCATTGGACGGAGGAAAAACCTGGCAGGGCAAAAAACTGGCTACTTATCGAAATGCGGAACCCATCTCACGGTCGTTTGATGAACGCTCATCGTATGATGGTATGCCTACTGCTGTGTGGTTAGATGATAACAACGGTATAGCCATGCCTGTTGAGGTCTGGAGCGGTCGGTTTGTGGTGGACCAAACGCCGATGGTCGTCAAAACGGATGCTGATGTTAATTGGCATGGAGATCAGAAAAAGATTGCCAACGAAGGAGGGCCTGAATATCCGTACAAAAAGCAGCTTAATAAAGATTTTGTCGGATATGGGCCATATTCAACAAAGCTAAAAACAGGGGAAGTAGTCGTTATAAGTAACGGACAGTATAAAGGAGAGCAGGGGATATGGGCCTTTATCGGAGATAAAAAAGCCGACAATTTCCGTTTTGCGACCTCTCCATTTGTGGGACATTGGGGTTCGATAGACGATATCGGAGGTAATAAAGTCATCGTGTCCGGTACAGCTAATTACAAGGGAGTGGATAATAAAGAACGTGCCAAAGTGTTGGTCATGACCGGAAGATTGAACTATACTAAAAATATTGCTAAGGGAGACTTGGCTATGCCTGCTGTGGCACAGTTCGATAGGGATAATAATGATTATTGGTTTCTCGGAAAGAAAACGCAGGCATCCATGTTTACTAATTTCGGCTATACCGATGAAAACTTCATTATAGGTACTTATTACTTTGACCAAAATATCGTGGCTTTTACTCCGGAGAACTCTGATGCATCGATCTTACTTTTAAGCAGAAAAGGAAAGTCGGGTAAATACGATAATTATAAAATTGCCGTCAATGCACAAGGGAAATATACGGTTTATCGTGAAGAAAACTACTCATGGAGATTGATTCACAGCGGTATCTCCGAAGATGTGGAGGTAGTTGGAACCATTAATAATGGGAAAGACAAGGATCTGGGCTATTCGGCAAAATTGAAAATAGATTGGACCTTGTTAGGGGGAATTCCCACACCATATGATATATTTAGGGCACACCTGAGACTCCACTACAAAAACAAAGCAACCGAAAAGCCTTTGGCGCAATGGGAAGATATGGCTGGCGAAAATAGTGATTATCCGGAGGAGTGGTTGCGCGTGACGTTTAAATAGCACTTTTCATCATGCCCACACTATTGCCTGACTGAGAGCAGGTCGAAGCGTGGAAGGAAATCTAATGGGCATGGAAGCCCCTGCGGGTGAGGTATCCCATTTAGATAAAGCGATAGCCGCCTTTACTAAGGTAGGGAAAGAGTTAGGAGTGATAGAAGAAGAATAGCACGACAAAACAGTAAGTCTTTGAGAATGAAATAAGGGGCGAATAAAAAATAATCTAAAATGCTAAAAATTAAGGTGCAAAATGTATATCTTTGCACCTCAATTTTTTATACACATTGCTCAAATGCAGAACATCAGAAACATAGCGATTATCGCTCACGTCGATCACGGTAAAACTACGTTGGTAGACAAAATCTTACATTTTACCAATCTTTTTAGAGATAATGACGGTACAGGTGATTTAATTCTAGATAACAATGATCTGGAGCGCGAGCGAGGTATCACAATTGTAGCGAAGAATGTATCTGTACAATATAAAGGTGTAAAAATCAACGTAATTGATACGCCTGGTCACGCCGATTTTGGTGGCGAGGTAGAGCGTGTATTGAAAATGGCTGATGGTGTTGTATTGTTGGTGGATGCTTTTGAGGGACCAATGCCACAGACTCGTTTCGTAACACAGAAGGCTTTGGCGTTAGGCCTAAAGCCGCTGGTTGTCGTAAACAAAGTAGACAAAGAAAACTGTCGTCCTGAAGAAGTTTACGAGAATGTATTTGATTTGTTCTTTAGCTTAGACGCTACCGAAGAGCAATTGGCTTTCCCGGTAATATATGGTTCGTCAAAGCAAGGTTGGATGTCAACCGATTGGAAAGAACCAAAAGAAGATGTATCGGAGTTGTTAGATGCGATTATTGATCACTTCCCGCCCTCTCCTTTTGTAGAAGGAACTTTACAAATGCAAATTACCTCTTTAGATTACTCTACTTTCGTAGGTCGTATCGCAATTGGTCGTGTCGCGCGTGGTACAATCAAAGAAAATCAACCGATCTCTTTGATGAAACGTGATGGTAAAATCGTTAAATCGCGTGTGAAAGAGCTCCATACTTTCGAAGGACTAGGCCGTCGTCGTGTGGAAGAAGTAGCTTGTGGTGATATCTGTGCAGTAGTAGGTATTGATGGTTTTGATATCGGTGATACAATCGCTGATTTTGAAAACCCTGAACAGTTAGAGGTAATCCATATCGATGAGCCTACGATGAACATGTTGTTCACCATCAACAACTCTCCTTTCTTTGGTAAAGAGGGTAAACTGGTTACTTCTCGTCACATTTATGAGCGTCTACAAAAAGAATTAGAGAAAAACTTGGCATTGCGCGTGGTTCCTACTGAATCGCCTGACGCATGGTTAGTATATGGTCGAGGCATTCTCCATTTATCCGTATTGATCGAAACGATGCGCCGTGAAGGATACGAATTGCAGGTTGGTCAGCCTCAGGTAATCATTAAAGAAATTGACGGTAAGAAGTGTGAGCCTATTGAAGTATTAGTGGTTGACGTTCCTGCTGAAGTTTCGGGTAAGGTGATTGAGTTAGTGACGCAACGTAAAGGCGAACTATTGATTATGGAAACAAAAGGTGAAATGCAACATCTGGAGTTTGAGATCCCTTCGCGTGGTATCATTGGTTTACGTAATAACGTGTTAACGGCTACGGCTGGCGAAGCTGTAATGGCACATCGTTTGAAAGGGTACGAGCCTTGGAAAGGAACTATCCCTGGACGTTTGCACGGTGTGTTGATCTCTTTAGATAAAGGTACTACAACAGCTTACTCGATTGATAAATTACAAGATCGGGGTAAATTTTTTGTTGATCCAGGAGTAGATATTTACGAAGGACAGATCTTGGGAGAGCATATCCGGGACAATGATCTAACGATTAACATCACGAAAGGTAAACAATTGACCAATATGCGTGCGTCTGGTACAGACGACAATACGCGTATTGCTCCAGCAATCAAATTTTCTTTGGAGGAATCAATGGAGTATATCCAAGCGGATGAGTACATAGAGGTTACGCCGCAAAGTATTCGCTTACGTAAGATTTATCTGACAGAAAACGAGCGTAAGGTTAAAGGAAAGAAAATATAAATACATAGCTAAAGAAGGTTTAGCCGACACAAAAAAAGCACGATAAGCAATGGCCTATCGTGCTTTTTTACTTAAATATAACTCAAACCTCCGTCGCTGAGAGGATTAATCCTTAATAGCCTTTGGTAGCTTGTCGTGATTTAATGCATTATATTTTTTTAGTATTTCTAATGTTTCTTTAATAGGGAGGGCTTTCAGCGAATTGCCGTTCCGACCGGTTTGGTCTTCTGCCATAAACAGGGAGTTCAGGATGGCTTCTTCTGTAGCTTCCCAGACCGCCATAAACAATGGTGATAACTCACTATTATGGATGTCTCTCGTTTCTAATTCTATTTGGTCTTTAGGATTGTAAGGAACACGATTGGCTGGATTTGTTGTAAAAGCAATCGAATAATCACCTGAACCATTGGATGAAAAGGCGCCAACGTTGCCAAAGGATATGAACGAACGTTTAGCTAAACGCTTCAGATTTCTTGAAGAAAGCGGTGCATCCGTGGCGATGACAATCATGCAAGATCCATCTACTTTATAGGATTCTTTTTTCTCCATCATATAGAAGTTGTGGAGCGCTCTGCCAACTGGTGCACCATTGATCGTAAGGACACCACCAAAGTTCGTTTGCGCCAATACGCCGACGGTATAGCCTCCCTTGGATTCAGGCAGCTTACGTGAAGCGGTGCCAATGCCTCCTTTGAAACCCAAACATTCCGTACCTACCCCCGCACCTACATTGCCCTCCTGAACTTTGCCGGATTGCGCGGTTTGAATAGCTTTTAAAACATGTTCCTGGTGGACATGCCGTCCTCGGATATCGTTTAGTCTACCATCGTTTGTTTCGCCAACTACCGTATTGACCGAACGTACATTTTCGTTACCAGGCAGACTTAATACATAATCTAAGACCGCATCAGCAACTTTTGGTGCATTTAGCGTATTTGTTAAGAGTATAGGGGTTTCAATATTGCCAAGTTCGTCAATTTGGGATATACCCATCATTTTGCCAAAACCGTTGCCTACGTACACGGCGGCTGATACTTTGTCCTGAAAAATATTGCCATCATGAGGTAATATTGCTGTAACTCCAGTTCGGACGTGATCTCCTTCGACAACAGCAATCTGTCCAACTTTCACACCCGGTACATCGGTGATCGCATTCCATTGGCCTGTAGGCAAGATACCTATAGTTACTCCGAAGTCTCGAGCTCGTCCGCGTTTTTCTTGTGCAAATGCGGATAACACAGTGCATATGAATATAAGGATAGTTATTAGACGGGTTGTTTTCATCGCTTCTTTCATGTTGTTGCATGCAAAATATGAAAAGATTTGCAAATTGTCTTCTGTTGTCCATAAGAATGATCTTGGTGGCAGACTGTTGAGAATATGTTTTGAATAAATAATCAGTACCTTTGCACCGATATTTTTGAGAACAAAAGCTAGATTATAATGAGTAAAAAAAGCTTCATTCCTTTTTTAGTTATTGCATCGATATGTGTAGGATGTGATAATGATGAGAGAACCAATCAAGACGATAACCCATTGCTGGGCAAATACGATACGCCATTTGAAGTACCGCCTTTCGATAAGATAAAGAACGAACATTTCAGACCTGCTTTTGAGGAAGCATTGAAGCAACATAATCTGGAGATCGATAGTATTATTAACAATCAGGAAGAACCTTCCTTCAAGAATACAGTGGTCGCTTTAGAAATCGCGGGAACATTGCTAGGAAATGTATCTATTATTTTTAATAATCTGAATAGTGCACATACCAACGATAGTATTCAAGCGATTGCTAAAGATATGGCACCTGTGCTTTCTGCTCATAGAGACGAAATTCGGCTCAATGTCCAGCTTTTTAAACGGGTAAAGGCTGTTTATGCGCAGAAGGAGTATTTGAATTTGGATGTAGAAGACTTAAAACTGCTTGAAGAAACCTACAAAGGTTTTGTACGGTCAGGTGCCAGTCTTTCCGATACGGATAAAGAAAGGCTAAAAGAGATTAACTCGGAATTAGCGGTTTTGACGCTTCAATTCGGACAAAATATACTCGCCGAAACAAATGCCTTTGAGTTGGTCGTGGAGGATGAAAATGATCTGAAGGGATTACCTGAAACATTAAAAATAGCTGCTGCCGAAACTGCGACAGGTGTGGGGAAGGAAGGTAAATGGGTGTTCACCTTACAAAATTCATCGATCATGCCCTTCCTCCAGTATGCTGATAATCGGGAGTTGCGAAAACAGATATGGGAGGCTTACCAATTGCGGGGAAACAATGATAATGTGAACGATAATAAGGAAGCCCTGCTAAAAATAGCCAACCTAAGGTTGGAAAAGGCTAAATTATTGGGCTATGATTCGCATGCGGCGTATGTGCTGGAGGAGTCTATGGCAGCAAATCCTACCAACGTATATACCTTGCTCAACCAACTTTGGAGTTCGGCATTGACCAAGGCGAAGGAGGAAGCAGCAGATATCCAAAAGGAAATCGAGCTAGCGAAAGATACTTTTCAAGTCGCTCCCTACGATTGGAGATATTATGCAGAGAAAATTCGTGTGAAACGTTTTGCGTTAAATGAAGAAGAAATTAAGCCTTATTTTAGTTTGGCAGCTGTGCGTGAAGGTGCTTTTAGTACGGCCAATAAACTGTGGGGGCTCACTTTCGTCGCATTGAACAATGTGCCTGTATACCATCCTGAAGTGGAGGTTTATGAAGTAAAGGATAAGGACGGTTCTCATTTAGGGTTGTTGTACGCTGATTTTTTTCCACGTGAATCAAAACGTTCGGGTGCGTGGATGACCTCTTACCGAAGTCAATATACAAAAGATGGCAGACGGGTAGCGCCCGTTATTTCGATTGTATGCAATTTTACAAAACCTGTAGGAGACAAACCTGCTCTATTAACTTTCGACGAAGCGAATACCTTGTTCCATGAATTTGGACACGCTTTACATGGGTTGCTTTCACAAGTAAAATACCGTTCGTTGGCAGGGACTTCCGTTTCGCGCGACTTTGTAGAACTGCCTTCTCAAATTATGGAAAATTGGGCATCTGATCCCGAAGTATTGAAATCCTATGCTAAACACTACCAAACAGGGGAGGCAATTCCGGACTCGCTGATTGCCAAAATAGAAAGTGCGGGAACTTTCGATCAGGGGTTTGCGACGACTGAATATGTCGCAGCTTCGCTATTGGATTTGAACTACCACGCAACCACTGTACCGATTTCTGGTGATGTGAATACTTTTGAAAAAGTGTCTATGGATAAAATCGGACTTATAGACGCTATTATCCCTAGATACCGAAGTACATATTTTCAACATATTTTCTCAGGCGGCTATTCAGCAGGTTATTATGCGTATATCTGGGCAGAGGTCTTGGATGCCGATGCTTTCGCAGCTTTCAAAGAAAAAGGACTTTACGATCAGGCAACAGCAGGGTCATTCCGTAAAAATATCTTAGAAAAAGGAGGAACGGGAAATCCAGCTGAAATGTATAAGACATTTAGAGGGAAGGATCCTGATCCGGTTTATTTGATGAAAAAACGAGGATTGAATTAAATAACAGCAATAAATAAGAGAAGAGGTGCCCAACGGCACCTCTCTTTATTTTACGGTAAATACAGTCGCAACTGCGCGTTCACCTTCATGATCAAAGGTGCCGTTGTCTGTCGGGAAGTTGACAACACCTTCTCCTTTTACCCAAGCTGTGGAGGAGCCACCACCATCTAGGTTTAAGGCTTGTGTACATCCCAGTCCAGCCATCAGCTTCGAAAGCTGTGGTATGGTCAGGCCCTGCGACTGCGAAGAGCGGCCATCGACGACAACAATCAGCATCTTATTCGTTGCGGTAATCCCCACAGCTGTACGTGGGTGCCGGGTCTCGTTGAAATCGACAACCAATTGGGACAATTCCTGTCCATCCAAAATAAGCAAAGGACCGCCGGCCAGCGCCACAGGCTGTGTCAGCGTTGTCCAACCGCCCGATGGTTTAGCAACCACACTAGGTAACCCGGCATTGTTCAACACCACCGCGCCATTCTCCCGGTATGTATTGAACCCATTTACCGTTTGGTTGACAACTGCTCCGTCATATTTAAAAAATACAGTAGATCCTCCTGTTGACGTATTGAAATAGCTACCGTTAAAGGCGACCAGCGCATTATTAGTAGTAGCAGCTGTACTGGTTTTCAAAAATCCCGTTTTTACATAGGGAATCTCTATCTTAAAGCCCTTGCTCAAATCTATTTCGAACATATTGACATACTGCCGGGAGTCGAAAATCTGCGGAAATTGGAAATACTTCCATACAATTCCCGGTGCCACTTCTTGTGTATGCCACTGGGTGCTGGTAAGTAATTCCTCCAGGTCGGCTTTTTGTTCCTGCGAATAATCGTACGGAAGCTGTGTTCCTTCATTCTTTTTACTACAAGCAGTAAAAAGGAACAGCAGCATTAAACTATATAAAATGTTTTTCTTCATCATCTTTTTATTTATGCGTAATATTTTTTATTGATTTACATCATCTATCCATTTCGGTCTAAAAGGTTTCGGATTTCCCTGTAGCATAAGATCTTTATCCACGCTTACGGATTCCATATTCCTGAAGAGCCTTAACTGTTCCGTCTGCTCGTCCATTGTAGCCGTGGCCACATTGCTCTTGCCCCAGGCAAAAGGCCAGTTCTTAAAATATTGACCGGCAGCTAGTTCCTCCGCAAAGACGTAGCCTCCGCGTTCAGGTTTTGCGACGAGGATTTTTTCGTTGCCGAATAACAGCAAGGTATTGTTCCAGAGTACCCCTGTTGAAAAAGAGCCTTTTATCCACGAAGACGGCATATTCTTTATCCAGCCCTCCCAAGCCCGTTCTTCCATTACACGCTTTGTGGCCTTATCCACTTTTAATAACCGTTCTCCGCTCCTTATCCACCAGAATTTGCCTCCGTCGATGAATGCCCGCGAGCAGTCGACACACAACTGTTTCAGGAAGGGAAGAGCCTGCTCGGCCTGCTGTAGTGCAAATGAGCTGTTGTCAATGTCTGTTCCGTAAACGAGATTCCCACTCAGATAATATAAGGTGTCCTTTGATGACCAGACCGCTTCCGGTGTCAGCCAATTTCCCCGCAGGACAAACTTATCGTTATCGGGTTGTCCGTGGAAAATAGAGACATAATCCAACTTGTCCGTGACCTTGGGCTCCAGACTACCCTCTATATAGAATCGAGCGACCACGCCATCGTATTTCTGGAATCTAGCGGCGACCGAAATAGCATGCCAGTGATTGGAGACGACAAATACAGTGTCTCCCGGTTGTATGATACGCTGATCATTTTCATCCCGCAAGATTCTGCTGAAGACATAATTCTGCACGGTCGTCTTTGCATTCTCTTCTTTATAGATTTTTTTCGTGTCTATGCCTCTAGCTGTTAAGCCTTCCTGCATGGCCGTGGCTTCACATATTCCCGAGCCATGGGCCCCACAACCTCCACTGACAATGATTTTGTCCAGTGGCTGTATATGGTATAGCCGGGCAGCGATTTCGATTCGCTCTGCCAATACGGTCGGGTTGTCCGACCCCAAGACCACCATGATGGTCTTGGGGTTGCGGGCAATCCCAGCGTTTATACCCCATATCCAACAAAGGGCTATCCACAGTAGTTGCTTCATCTTACTTTACTTTAGCTCCCATAATGGGCAACGTTCTTATTTCACCGTTGATATCTGCCTCGATCATATCATCCAATGCCGGGCTATACGTCTGTGCCAGACCTTTTAGCAGTGTGCCGGTCAGTCCGTAGGACAGTGCCGGATTATCGTCGCCTATAGGTAAGTAGACACTGTTCAGCATAGATGTAGGTGTGAACGATACGCCTGCTACAATCGAACCGGCACCTCCATATACAGAAGAAGCAATCGCTGAATTCTTGAGACTAGGTATTACACTGGCATTATCCGTGTAGGCATCCACATCGGTCGAAGTAGCGGCTTGCTTGTTTCCGGATATAATGGAGTTGACGACGGTCAGGTTATTCACCTTAGAACGTCTGTAGACACCTCCACCGGGACCAACTGTCTCATTTCCTGTAATGGTACAGCTGATGATATCTGCCTTACTTCCGTCGTATAGCATCACGCCGCCGCCGCCATTGGTTGAAGTACTCTTATTTCCAGCGATGATACAGTTGACCAGCACAGCTGTAGATGCATCCCGCATATATACACCGGCACCATACGAGGTATTGCTATTGTCGATCACTTCGGAATCGTACAAAGTGACAGTCGCATTTGGAAATCCATGTATACTTCCCGCTGTGCCTTTTGCATAATTGTTATTAAACTGTGAATGGTAGGCGATTAGGCTAGCATCCGCTACCCATACACCACCACCATTATTATCGTTGTTGGAATTGTTGTTAACCTTACAATTTTCCATTGTTATCTTTGCTCCGGCGAAGACATACATGCCGGCCGCATATCCTGCTGTCCCGCCGCTATTAGACGCTTTATTATCCGCAACTTCTACTTGTTTCAAATGTACAATCGCTGCTGCTATGGCTATGCCTCCACCTTGACCGCGGTTGTACTGTATGCCGTTGATACTGACATTGCTGCCTCTGTTGGTTGCATTTCCTCCACGAATAGTTAGTCCTTGCAAGTATACTTTGGATTCAGCGTCCAGTGCGGCAGTCACGGTGACCGTATGATAAGCCTCCTTACCGGAAGCCATCTTACCGTCCAGTATGGTCTTGTACAGCGTAGCATCGGGAGTAGCGCCAGGCAGCGCATCTGCCGGATAGCCCCCAATCAAGGATATGTTTTTTGAAATTTCAAAAGTCTTATCCGATTCATTGTTAGCATCACCATTGCGGATTGTTTTGGACGGCGTGTAAACACCTTCCGCGAGATAGATCGTACTATTTGTTGTAGACTGTTCTAACGCAGTAGCTAGGTTGGTCGGCGTGTTCCAAGTCTTGCCATCTCCCGTACCATCTACGGTGACGTAGAATATAGGAACCTTACCCGATTCCTGTATGACCAGCACCTGTTTGGTCATCGTATCATTCATACGTACCAAAATTGTTCCACTACGCTCATCATCTGCGTTGGTCGCCGTCGTAAAACTTACGCGGTTTTTACCTTTCACATAAGCGACGGCATCCAATTGTATCCAGTCTACATCAGTCTCCACCTGTATGCCCGTATTGGACAGTACTTCAAAATTGTATGCATTCGTCTTACTACTAACCTCGATATAGTCCGTGCCCATCAGCAGTTTTTCCTCCAGGACCGGGTTATCTTTTTTACAGCTGCCCAAGCCTACCAGCGAGAGCACGACAAAAAACAAATAAGTTATATTTTTCATTTCTGTATGTATTAATTTTTTCTTAAGGTATTCACATATTGATTTCGCAATGTCTGATAGCAATCGGACAATTCCCGTTCGTCTGTAAATTTACATTCGTACATGAATACGCCTTTATAGCCGATCTGATCCAGTGCGCTGAAGATGGCCGGCCAATTATTTTCACCTAGATTGTTGCAGGGCAGGTAATGTAGCTCTGCTTTGCCATTGCCATCCGACACGTGCAGCGTTTTGACCCGGCTACCGAACGCCAAGAGTAATTTTTCCGGTTGCGCGATATGGCACATATCCACAGCCAGTCCTACTTCTTCCGGAAAATGTTGGAAGACTTCCTGACATTCCTCTACCGTACGCAATAGTGGGCGTTCCCGTTGCCCTACGGTGAGTTGTGGACCCAACATATTCTCGACGACCATCTGTGCATCATATTTACGTAGTCCCTGGTACAATTCACTGACTGATTTGATCAGCTGGGTTTTTCTGCCCTCGCGCTCATTCAATCCCAGGTAATAGGAGGGATGAAACAAGATAATCTGAGGTTTTGCCTGTTGAAAGATATCTGCTACCTGCAACTGTGCTTGCACGACGAGTTGCCGGGCATCCTCATCGAGCAGCGAGAGATCCAGTTGTTGCGAAAAAGGCATATGGATAGACCACACCTTCATGCCCGTTGCGTCTAAGATCATCTTAATGCTATCCACTTTATATTTCCAAGCTTGTGCAGTTCCTCTCAGGGTCAAATCCTTGTTCAATACAGCTCCTATTCCTGCGAGCTCGATATAGTCGATGCCTAATGATTTAGCATACTGCATACGGTCCAGCGAGATCTTTCTAAAGTCCAGGGAATAACCGATCCGATGAGGACTTGCGGATACCTGACCGTACGAAAAGGATGGGAGCAGGAATAGCCACGCCAGTAGCAGAGCCAGTCCGTTTTTTATTCTTCTTTCCATTTTGGATTTTGTTCTAATGCCTTGTTCAACAACAGATCCTCCGAGGGAATTGGAGCCAGGTAATCCCTGTCTTCTCTGAATTGTCCCCCTTGCGGAAAAGGATCCAGGTTGCCGGCAGGTGCATTCTGTGCTCCGGAGATAGGGTCACGTAGGGTACGCTGATTGATATTGATCATAGAGGTGACCGTCGATGGTGCTCCTGACGTGCTGCCGGTATGGACATACACATCGGCAGCTCCATCGCCTGTAAAGTCATACGCACCTGTACCCGGAAAATAAATTCCGACCATAGGCTGTGTAACTTTCTGTCCCTCTTTCCAGCGCATCAAGTCATCCCAGCGGAACCCTTCGTTAAATAGTTCGGCACGGCGCTCTCTACGTATCTCCAAGATTACTCCTTTAAAAGCTCCTTGTGTTACTTTCGGATACATGGCTTCCAAGTAAGGATCCGGATTTGCGTTGGCCTGCTCAAGACTAAGGTTCGGCATATTTACACGGGCCCGTAGCTTGTTGATTGTCAGATTAAGGTCGTCCTGTGTGATCTCTCCCAATTCTGCTCTTGCTTCGGCATAGATAAGCAAAGCTTCGGCATAGCGGAATAGGATAATATCAAAATAGCCGGCCGAAGTGGCCCACTGTGCACGATCCGGCAATGCTTTGATAAGTCGGTATCCGGTCGTCGTTATGGTCAGATTGACAGGTTCATTTTTTGTTTCACCATTGACGCGGAAATCGGGCCCGGCTGTTGTCTGCGTAAGACGAGGGTCTCTGTTTTGCATCTCATCGTAATAGCCCAAGGTTTGGTAATTGGCTTTGTCCGTAAATCGGGTACCATCTGTCATCAGGTAACTATTGATCAAGTCTTTCGTAATCCCGTATGAACCCGCTGTAGCGGAGGTAAAACTATACCCCAGGGAATGTATCTTGATACCCAATTCGTAGTCCACAGCTAGAATGGTCTCTACATTATCCTGACTGTTACGACCAAACAGGTTGCGGTAAGCCGCATTAGCTCCACCTTCGGTATATACGGTATAAGCTCCGGTGGTAATCAAAGCATTCGAAGCGTCGGCGGCAAGTTGCAGGTATTTGTCCGCATCCTCCAGATCGTGGTATTTTCGGAAAGTACCTTCGAATAGGGCTGCTCTTGCCTTTAGTAGCATCGCTGTATAGGGCGTTATGAGGTTCAGTTGCTTTTCGAGTGGAATATTGGCGATAGCATAATCCAGATCCGCCATAATGGAGTCCATGACCAACGTGCGTGAATCACGGGCCTTGTAGAGCTCCGGATCCTTGGCATCAAGGACTTTATTGTACCAAGGCACATCACCAAAGGTCTTTACCTTATCGTAATAAAAATAGGCCCTGAAAAAACGTGCAATACCACTGTATTTAGCTTTTGCAGCTTCATCATTCACCTTGTGGTAGTTGGCCAGAAAGTAGTTTATCTTACGGAGGTTGGTCCATGTCCATCCACCACCGGTCACCGGGACGACACGGCCTCCGCGGACACGGGTGTCGGGATTGAGCGGTACCATGTTATCTGATTTAGCATCTTCCTGATAAATCTCCGCGCCGGGAAGCATGGAATAAAAATCGTTGGTGGCCACTTCTAAGTCTTTCGCCGTATTGAAGAAGTACGGTGCTTCCACCTGGTCTTCCGACGCCCTATCCAGAAAATCCTTATTACAGGAAGCGAAGAGCAGTGTTGCTACCACCCATAGCCCTATTGTCTTTGTATTTAATTTCATGAGTTTCATATTTTATAAGCCCAACATTACACCAAAAGAATAGGTCTTACCCATAGGGTATACCCGTTGATCTCCCCGATCATCCGCTGTAGCCGGTGATGAATAGTTGATTGCTGATCCTGCTTGCTCCGGATCAATATATTTGGTCAATTTGCCAAAACTCCAGGTAAACATATTCTCCCCACTAAAGAATACACGAAGTCTGTCCACTTTGGCTCTTCTCGTCCACTCTTGTGGCAGGGTGTATCCTATCGTCAGATTTTTCATCCGCAGATAACCCACATTGGTCAGGTAGTAATCGTTGATCTCGTACAGGGAACGTCTGCTTTGTAGCGAAGAATACCCCCTATAAATTTGTGGGTAAGTATTGTCCGTCTTGTCGGGTGTCCAGGCATTATCGATCAGGTCTTTGCGGATAAAGGATAAATAAGGACGTTGGTAACTACCCCAGTATAGCTCACCTGTTGGATACCAGTCTTGTCTGGCTACTCCGGCTACCGCAGCGGATAAATCGAAATTCCGCCATTTCGCATTCAGGTTTAGGCCAAACGGAAAACGAGGCATGGCATTACCGATACGTTCAAGATCACCGTGATCCTTTAAAGTATTATTGCCTTTATTGATTTTTTTGTCGTCATTTAGATCCAGGTACTTGATATCCCCTGCGCGCAGGTGATTCCACTCGCTGTTCTGCATGATGTTCAGCACATCGTCATAGACCTGTGCGAGGTTGACCGAGGCAGTCGTGCCGTTCTGATTTTCGAACTGATTTTGGTATGCCGCGGCTTCTGCATCGGACTGGAACTGGCCATCAATCCGGTATCCCCAGATTTCACCTAAGCGTTGCCCTTCGTAATAGGAGCTTAGTAGTCCTTCGGTATTATTATATCTCGTGATGATTCCTTTAAAATTGGATACATTGGCGGTCACATTAAAATTGAGTGGAGATCCAGCTACATCAAATTTGTTTCGGTAAGAAACTCCGAGCTCAAATCCGGTGTTTCGTAATGCGGCATAATTTTCCCGAGGTTCGGAAGCACCAAATACCGACGGCAAGGGCTCGCCCGGCAGATACATGCCTTCTACATCCTTCCTGTACCAGTCTATGTTCAGAAATAGCTTGTTCTGGATTAATCCGATATCTGTACCCAGGTTTAGACTTTTTGTTGTCTCCCAGGTCACGATACTCGGTAGAGGAGAAGGTGATTCTGCGACGGTCAGCTTATTACCCATATTGAGCCAACTACTACTCCTAGAGATTTCCATCAATTCTTTGAAGGTGTTGACATCTACCGTCTGGTTACCTAACTTTCCGTATGAAGCCCTTAGCTTCAGTGAAGGAACGTAGGCCTTGAGATCTTGCCAGAAATTCTCCCGGTCCAATTGCCAGCCTACAGATGCCGATGGAAAAAAGCCCCAGCGGCTATCTACAGGAAAGCGGGAGGAGCCATCGTAGCGTGCATTGACTTCGAATAAATATCTGTTGTCATAATCGTAGTTTAAACGTCCGAAAAACCCGCGTACGGCCCAATTGGTTGCCGAACCAGCCATCGTGTTCATCGTAGTCGCCAGCGCCAGATTGGATAGGTTGTCAATTAGTAGATCATCTCCGGCAGCCATGACGCGATCCCGGTCAAATTCTTCCTGATTGAATCCTAATAACAACTTGAAGTTGTGTGTATCGGCCAGCGATTTATTATAAGTAGCAAACAAGTTTAAGGCATTGTATTTGTCTTTCCAGCGGTACTCGGACAATCGGTTCAGTCCTACTGTTTGATTGGTTAATTTATTACCATTTAGGTAGTTGAATTGGTTTAGCCGTACGGTACGGCTCGTGTTTTCAATCCGGTTGCTGTAGTCAAAATTGATCTGCAGTCCATCGATAGGTCTGGCAACTGCACGGAATGTATTTGTGAATTCTTCGATGCCATCTTTTTGCCAGGAGTTACCGGATACCAGACCAGCATTACCGCCCTGGCCACCATTTCCTGTACCGATATCCGTTGGTATACCATCTACAAAATTTGGGTAAAACGGCATCAGGTTGTACCAGGTCGTCGTACTCCAAAGGCCACCCAGACCATTGGAATAGCCCCCATAGAATTTATCGTTTTCGTTAATAAACTGTACATTGTTCGAGATCTCTAGCCATTTATAGGGGGTAAAAACCAGATTGGCTTTTAGGTTTTGGCGGTCGATACCGGCATCCTTGTTGATGTTGTTGATACTCTGGCGCTCAAACACCCGACCGGAGAGATAGCCCTTCAGCTTGTCTGTACCACCGGAAATGGAAATGTTATGAAAATTGGATGCCTGATATTTACGGAACAGGTAATCCCACCAGTCGGTTTTATAGAAAAACTTATTCGTACCGTCTGTCTGCAATTCATGAAAAGGAGCTATTTCCCCTCTAGATACCATCTGTATAGCTTCCCAGTCCATATCGTTATATTGGCTATAACTGCTCCCATTATACCCATATATAGCTGCATCTACCGTCTTCGCATATACATAAGGATCTGAAATGTAATCGGTACGTGCCGTAGGAGTAGTCCAACCAAAATTGTTGGTATAATTGACCGCAGTCGTGCCCGCTTTGCCGGTTTTGGTGGTAATCAATATCACACCAAAAGCTCCCCTTGCTCCGTATATGGCCGCTGTACCGGCATCCTTGAGTACGGTGACCGACTCGACATCATTGGGGTTGACCCGGGTAATATTCCCTTCAATACCATCAATCAGTACTAAAGGGGTACCTCCGTTGATGGAGTTGAATCCCCGGACATTGATGTCCGGCGTAGCGGAAGGATCACCATGGTTGACCTGGATATTCAGCCCCGGCATCAATCCCTGCAATGTGGCCGAGATATTCGCATCCGGTCTTAGGGCGATATCCTCGGCATTGATCTGTGCTACCGCACCGGTGAGGTTCGCTTTTTTCTGTACCCCATAGCCCACGATGACTACCTCTTCGAGGTCGCTCGTGGTCGGTACTAAGACAATATACAGGGGCGTACCCACGCTATAATTTACCTGTTGGTCTTCATAGCCTAAGGCAGTGATCAGCAGCTGTCCTTGATTTTGTACGACAGGGAGAATGAAAGAGCCGTCGTTTTGTGATGCAGTGGCTATGTTGCTCTGCGCCAACTGTATGGAAACGCCCACTAATGCTTCACCGGTGGTATTTACGACCTGTCCGCGGACCTGTAGCTGTTGCTCTTCTACAGGTGCTTGTGTTTCCAGCTCTGCGGCCTTCTTGATGAGTACCGTTTTATTCTGTACGACATAAAAGAGCCCACGTGGGGTGAGGCAGGCGTCGAGCACCTGTTTCAAGTTGGCATTCTTGACGTGTAAATCGATTTTATCTACCGACTTCAGCTGGCTGCTGTTGTACAGAAAATCTAAGTTGGTCTGCTGCTGAATCTTTGCCAGTACATCGGACAATTCAGCTTGCTGTACCGATAAGCTTACCTTCTGCGCATACGTGCTTCCATTAGCCTGCAAGACGAGGCCGAAGAGCAGGAATGAATACAACTTCATCATAAGTAAACATGTAAACAATCGACGGTGATTCCGTACGATTGCAGTAATATTTTTATACATTTGATTGGTATTTGGTAAAATATTATTAATTCATAACTGATTCTATTTCCGGATACTACCGAAGAGGGGGTGTTGGCGCATCTCCTCTTCTCCCATAATGATATTCCATCTACTTCATGACAATTACCCTCCCTTCCTGAATATCAAAACGTAAATCGGACACCTCTTCTATACTTTGGAGAACATCCCTAAGTTTTTTTGAACGTTTGAGGCTTCCTGTAAATCGATCGTTGGATCCTCCCTTGAATTCGACACCTTCTATAGGATACCATTTTGTCAGGTCGGCCATAATGCGCTGTATAGGCTCATCCTTAAACCGGAAATAGCCGTCCAGCCAGGCCAACACACTGTTCATATCTACATTTTCCTTTAGCTGTATTGTATTTGTGCTATTGACTATAGCCTGTTGTCCAGGCTTGATTCGCAATTGGCCCTGCTCTGCATCCACCTGTACAGATCCAGATAATAAAGTTGTTTTTACCTGTTTGTCGTCTTTATAGGCCGACATATTGAATTTTGTGCCTAGCACGCGTACGGCTGTATTTTTAGCATGTACTATAAAAGGCAGGTCTTTATTATGGGCCACCTCAAAAAATGCCTCACCGGACAGCTCTACATGACGTTGTTTCTTTCCAAAAGAGGCTGCATATACCTGCATACTTGAGCTGGAGTTGAGACGGACCACCGAGGAATCGGGTAATAAAAGGCGCAAGCTCACACCTTTCGGTGCGGCAAACTGATGTTTCTCATCTGCCCGGAAGTAATCAGCATCCTGATCCTGTTTCATGGTGATTGTTCCATCGGCAAGACGCATAATCTCCAGGCCTTTATAGTGGACGATATCCTCGTTTATTTCGTCCAACGACATCTGCTTACCATCCGCTAGGGTAATCAACGCGTTTTCTTGCGGTAGCTCGATATCTGTCGATAAAGTAGGTGTAGATATAGACGCCATCGTATTGCTATGCTGTCCGCCGTTAAAAAGCCTGTACGCCATAAAGCCCAACAAGCCCGTCAGGAGAAATACAGCTGCAATACTCCCTATTCGGATAAGAGTAGCCTTTAATGATCTGATCTTGCTGCTTGCAGTGGGCTGCCCAGCTTCTATACGATCCAGTATATGTTGAAAAACCTCCTCTTGTCCAAATGTTCTGTTTTCCCGAAGTTGCACGAGTTCATCGACGACCTCGGAAAAGGTGGGTTCATCCAATAGTGGCATATAGGCATTAAACTCCTGTTGCTCCTGTTCGTCCAGTGTGCCTTGCAAGTACTTGTCAAAAAGAATTCGAAATCTTGTCGTGTCCAATTTTTTTTCGCTTATCTATATACTGTACACCTAAGTAAGACGGTACGACTAGTTGGATTGAAAAAAAGTATTTAGATTACTAGTATTTAGATATGAGATATGAGACAAGAGATGTTAGACACTAGATATTAGTATTTAGACATTAGACAATAGATATGAGAGGTCGAAGAAAGGGGGCTGTATTTATCCCTGCTTAGTGATCCACTTAAATAAATAACTGGTGGCGGTATAGCCTAATAATAGCAAATAATTATAATCTGCTCGGGCGAGGGTCTTGCGTAAGCTTTTCAGGGCTTGTGTAATATGATTTTTAACGGTATTGGGTGAGATACCCATTTCGTGTGCAATCTGCTGATGGCTATAACCTTCTTCTCGGCTCAGGCGCAAAGCCTTTTTCTGTTGCTCGGGGAGGTTTTCGATCGACAATGCTAAGTGGTTCTCCAGTTCGCGTGCTTCCACCTTCTGCTGCACATCATTTGCGATCATGTCTTGCACTTGTACCAGGTATTGCTGTACGACACGTGCACGACGTAGCTGGTTATAACAAAGGTGTTTGGTCGAAACATAGATCCAAGGCCAGATATCCTGTTCTATACGTATCTGCTCGCGGTTAGCCCATATCTTTACAAAACAGTCCTGAACAATCTCCTCCGCTACAGCAGTATCTTTCATAATCTTATAGCCCAAGTCGAAGATCAATGGTGCATAGGTATCATACAGCACCTTAAATGCTGCTTTATTCCCCTGTTTGATTTGTACCAATATTTCTGTTGAGCACACTATCATGATATCCAGTTATTCTCCGGGACAATTTAGATTTCCTAATAAAGGTAGAGACAATAATCTAAAAATCCAATCTGTGTCAAAGATAACAACCTTATGTTAAGTCCATATGAAATATCCATGATTGCAAAACACAGACCCAAATGATAATAATCTGGATATTCCATATGGCCTTTAAGATACAAATTAGTTACATATGAATATTTAAATCCTTGCTGCGATTTTCCTTCATCGGATACAGTAGGTACTGCTGAAAATCGGTTAATAGGGATGCTGCAGCGATAATCGTGTAGACTAAAGAAGGGTATATACCGGTAGAATGGAACTGCAGACTGCAATAAAATCGATAATTTATTTTTTGAAATATACGCTTTTGTAAAAAAATGTAAAATAAATATTGCGAAAAAGATATTTCGCTTTATATTTGCCTTTGTTTTTAATGAGTCTAAATAAGAGTTATTGTTTAGTATCTTACAAAAAGCAAAGAGCGCCATGCTGAAGACGGCAATCTTCGCATGACGCACCAACCTAATATCAGCGGCAACTGATATTAGTGTAATCAGCTCAGCAAGCTGGGCTGATTTCTCCCGATACTGTAAAATATGGAAGGAGCTGCAAGATAGTAAAAAATCAGGATTGGTTAAATATCCATTCGTTCGATTTTTTGTCATATTTGAACCCTTTCATAATCAGTTGAAGTGATTGTCATGTTAAACAACAACTCAACATATTATGAAAACAATAGTATACACCACGTTTCTGATCTTGTTCACCCTTTGCAGCAAAGCTATTTTCGCACATGCTTTGTGGATCGAAACCAATTCTTTAGGAACAAAAGGCCAAGCCCACGAAGTAAAAGTTTATTATGGGGAATACGCTTCCCAAGAGATTGATCCGGTCGATAAATGGTATTCCGATGTCAAGGAATTCACCATCTGGTTAACTACCCCGAACCAAGAGAAAATACAATTACAAAAAAATCCAGCAACTGATTATATCGCATCATCGTTCGTTCCAACGGAAGAAGGAGTATATACTTTAACGATCGTACATGCCGCCAAGGATTTGGGTGGTACAACAAAATATGAATTTTCATCGACTGCATTAGTCGCTGTAGGAGAAGGAACCTTACAGCCTCTTGATCTCTCCTTGTATGTACAGGTACCTCCCACTATCTACTCGAAAGACGGGGTAGTAGATGCGGTAGTGATCCAAAATGGACAGCCCCTGGCAGATGCTGAGGTCAGCGTAATGAGTGGAGAAGGATGGACAAAGGTGTTTAAAACCAATACTGCCGGCAAAATTAGTTTTCCAGCAATCTGGAAGGGTAACTATGTCGTAGAAGCTTCTCATGTGGAAAAGAAAGAAGGTGTTTGGCATGAAAAGCCTTTCAAAAGGACTTGGCAAGGAGCTACAACATTCGTTCAAGTACAATAATAAGCAACGGTGTATCTTATAGGAAGACGGCAATCTTCTCGATACACTTATACGGCCCAAGCGGCAAATGACAATTGATCGATAGCATCTAAGTAATATTGATCACCGATACTGTAAATAAAAATAAAGAATGCAATATTTTAGAATCCTGCTAATTACGATGATGGTTGTATGTGTAATAACGACTATTCGAGCCCAGGAAACAGTTATTAAGCTAAGAGGTACAGTAGTGGACGTAGCTCGTTCGGGCATAGAAGGGGTCTCCGTAAAGGTTAATAATAGTAAGACGGTAACAGATAAAAATGGTTTCTTTTCTATTAAGGTTACAAAAACGAATTCAACAACGATAGAAGTTTCCCGGATTGGCAAGAAGACTGTAAGGCAGACCGTTTCGTCACAGGATTTACTGAAGTCCCTTGAATTTGTTATGGAAGATGATGGTAAGGTGTTGGAGACGATAGAAGTCTTAGGTCTGACTAAGGTAGATGAAATAAATAAGGAGGCTTTCAATGTCACGGCAGTAGATGCACGAAAACTTCATAATTCTTCGATGGATGTCGGTCAGTTACTCAATAGAGTTTCGGGGGTAAAAATTAGGGAGTCCGGGGGGATGGGATCACGTGCGGCGCTTTCTTTAAATGGTTTCTCGGGTAATCAGGTCAAGGTTTTTCTAGATGGGCTACCTATAGATAACTATGGTTCATCATTTCAACTGAATAACATCCCTATTAATTATATCGATCACATCGAAGTGTATAAAGGTGTGGTGCCCGTGTGGTTGGGTGGCGATGCCTTGGGTGGAGCTATCAATTTGGTTAAAAACACGAATCCGATGAGTTATCTTGATGCTTCTTATTCCTATGGATCGTTTAACACGCATCGTGTGAATGTAAACGCGGGAATAGTACGGGAGAACGGATTTACATTGGAAGTGAATGCCTATAAGAATTATTCCGATAATAATTATCGCGTCCAAGTCGATGTTGTACCTGACATGAATTCGGGAGTAACTGTTCCGGATCGAGTAAGTCGGTTCCATGATGCCTATCAAAATCAAATGCTCAACTTAAATGTGGGCGTGAGCAATAAGCGCTGGGCGGATCAGCTTTTGTTTGGCTTTAATTGGGGTAATAACCATGCGGATGTCCAGACGGGCAATCGAATGGATGAAGTTTATGGTGCCCGCTTTCGAGATGGAGAGGTTATTCAACCAACTTTTCAATATAAAGTATCCGATGTAGGGTTAAAGGGATTGGATGTAGCGCTACGAGGGAGTTTTAATTTTGGAGAGGAACGTAGTATAGATACCGTCTACAGAAGGTTTAATTGGTATGGCGAAAGCATTCCTAAAGGCAATAATAGTTGGGATCCAGGAGGTGAGCGGACGAAAGAATTTTATGTCTACCGTAACAATAATGGCAATGCGGCTTTGAACATTAATTATACGATTAATGCGAGTAACGCTCTTTTCCTTAACAACACATTTACGTCATCGAATAGAAAAGGTGAAAATGAGTTACAACCAGATAACCCTTTCTATAGTCAACCTAAAATAACCCAAAAGAATATTTTGGGTATAGGCTTGGGCAATACATCGATAAAGAACCTCGATAATAATATCTTTTTCAAATACTATTATCAGTATGTAAAAGCATATGAGGTGGATAATAATGTATACAGCACGCGGGAACAAGACCGTAATTTCTTTGGTTATGGATTAGCGAGTACATACCATTTTAGCACAAATACCCAATTGAAGTTCTCCTATGAAAAAACATATCGTGTACCCGAACTCGATGAGCTCTTTGGAAATGTCGAGAATTTGGATGCAAATCCGACACTTAAGCCTGAAAGCTCTGATAATCTGAATATAGGAGCTTCTTATGCTTTTTCACTGAACGAAAAAAATGCTTTTTTAATTAATGGGAATGCTATTTACCGCTATGCGAAGGATTACATTCGATTTGTTTTGTCCGCTACCAACAATGATAATACCATAAGACAAACGGCACAAAACCAGCGGGATGTAAGTAATCTGGGATTTGATGTTGAAGCCCGTTATTCTTATGATAGAAAGCTTTCTGTAGGGGCAAATGTTACGTATCAAAACCTACGTAATCAAACAAAATATGAAATCAGCAAAACAGATGTAAGCATTTTTTATAAGGACCGACTTCCCAATATTCCCTATCTTTTTGGGAATGCAGACCTCGCATATACATGGCATAATGTGCTACTTCCCCAATCCAGACTGGATATTGGGTATAACCTGTTCTTTGTTCACGAGTATTTCTTAAAATGGCCGTCGGCAGGACTATTAGGAAAAGAGATTATTCCACAACAGCTTTCCCATGATGTCTATGTGACCTATTCATTTGCTCAAGGTAAATACAATATTGGTATAGATGGGCGAAACCTTACCGATGCTCTTCTCTATGACAACTATATGTTGCAAAAACCCAGTAGAAATTTCAGTGTAAAATTTAGATATATTTTAAAATAAGTAACATACAATGAACGTAAAACCGTTTTCATGGCTTACCATTCTAGGAATGAGTATGCTTTTTATAACGTCATGTAATAAAGATGGCAATCCCGGTCCGGGAGATACAGGACATGGATCAAAATATGTGTTTGTGGTTAATTCAGAAGGGACGGCAGGAGAAGCTGCCAATTATATCGTTACAGCAGAAGATCTATCCGGAGGCGAAATTTCCATTAAGAACAATGGGGTAGAGACTAGTGCTTACTCTTTCTTGGTGCAGAACAATATTTTATTTGGTATTACGTATGCGAATTATGGTCCTACCCAAGCTTTTAAGTTGAATGGAGAAGGTAATCTCGCACCTTACGGTAATAAAGTAAATACGGAGTTTACAGGAGCTTATACACCTATTGACAATAACGCTTACGTCGGGGTATCACTTTCGGGTGGTGTTGCAAGTCCCGAAGCGACCCTTTACAAATTTGATGCAGAAAATATTAAGGTTTTAGCAAGGAAGTCGTTTAGTATAAAAATGATCGGTAATGAAGAGATTGCTAACTATAACGGTATTATGGAGGTTGGCAATAAATTATATATGCCTCTGGTATCTACACCAGGTGTAGCGGGACAAGTCACCAAATATATTGACAATGCATGGATTGCTGTCTTTGACAAAGCTACTCTAGAATATAAGAAGCTTATCGTTGAAGATCGTATTGGCCCTATCGGAAATTGGTTTGGTATGCACGGGATTCAACAGATTAGCAACGGTGATGTGTATGCATGGTCGACGTCAGCAGATAATACAGAACACATCGCGAAAAACCCTTCAGCAATTATCAAAATCAATGCATCTACAGATGAGATCGACGAATCGTATTTCTTCAATGTGGAAGAAAAAACCGGCAAGAAAATCGCACGAGGAACTTATTTGAAAGACGGAAAGTTTTTAATGACTTTCTATCAAACTAGCCAAACAGGTGGGGTACAGGGAGGTATTGTTAATCTGGCTATTGTAGATGTCATCAACGAAGAAGTAACGGAAGTGAGTGGTGTGCCAGACCATGCTCAAATGCCTTACGATAATAAAACCTTTGTAGATAATGGAGGTAATACAGCTTATTATGTTTTCAAGAATGATGAAGGAAACTTCTATGTGTATAATGTTGATGTGGCCACAGCTACCGCTACAAAAGGTGCTCGTTTCGTCGGGATACAAAATGTTACCGCGATTTCTAAATTAACCTATTAAAAAGAAGCTTAAAAATGAAGAAAATTTCTACAGCCTTATTCTTAAGTATACTTGCTTGTTGGTCAAGTATCGCCATTGCACAATCTACTTTTTCTGTCGATGGTTATGTTTTGAATGAATATCAAAAGCCTGTTCCAGGGGTATCGGTGAGATTATTAAACCAACCTAATCGCGGTGCAACCGATCAGAATGGCTATTTTATTTTGCAGGGCGTTCGATCGGGCAACCATAAACTAGAGGTGTCAGCTATAGATGTACATAAAGGTGTCTTTGATATCAACGTGCAGGATGCTGATTTACATTTGTCCTCCCTCTTTATAAAGGAGCGTAAGCAAGCGATCGATGAGGTCGCGGTATATGGTAAATATTATCAGAATTATAAGCTGGATAGCATATCCGGGTCCTTACGCCTGAGCACGCCGGTGTTAGAATTGCCTCAGAATATTCAAATTATATCGGCCGATTTGATGGCCGATCAGCAGGTATTCGATATAGTAGACGGCATTACCCGTAATATCAGCGGGGCGACTCGCCAAGGTCATTGGGATAGCCAATACGCTAACATTCGTATGCGGGGCTCTAAGATTCCGGCTTTCCGAAATGGAATGAATATAGAAGCATCATGGGGTCCTACTGCGGAGGATGTTTCGATGATCGAGCGGATTGAATTTGTCAAAGGACCTGCGGGTTTTATGCTTGCAGGTGGTGAGCCTGGTGGTTTTTATAATGTGGTAACAAAAAAGCCTTCGGGAAGACAAAAGGGATCGGCCACGTTTAACGTAGGTAGCTTTAGTACATATCGTGGTGCGTTGGATCTTGACGGTAAACTCAATCGGGATGGTAAATTATTGTATCGGCTGAATGTAGCTGCACAACAAAAAGACTACCATACTAAATACAATTTTAACAATCGGGTGGCGGTAGCTCCTGTATTAACCTATCAGGTAGACAGTGCTACGGCTATTACGTTAGAATACACTTTTCAAGGCTCTAGCTACTTAGCTAATGGAAACTATGTCTTTTCACCTAAGCAGTTTGCTGATCCTGATATCGACAACGACTTCTTCTATGGAGACCCGTCTTTCGAACCGGGGAAACTGAGGGATCATAGTACCTATCTTTATTTGGATCACCAGTTGAATCCCAAATGGAAATTGCATGCACAATTGGCGTATTTCAATTTTGCTATGGAAGCAAATAGCACTTGGGCGAGTTATATGAAGGCTAATGGAGACATGCCACGTTACTGGAGTATCGGAGACGAAGCGGGAGAAAACAAGTTTGGTCAGTTTTCTTTTCATGGAGAAGAAAGAACGGGTAGTGTCAGGCATCGAATTCTTGTTGGAGGTGATTTTGGGAATAAAAAGTTTTGGGGCGACTTTAGAACATTGCTTAATCCCCTTCCTTTAGAACTTAACGTATATGAACCCGTATATGGCATTCCCGGTTCGGCCTTCCCTGTTATAGATCGTTCACAAAGTACGAAAGTCCGGGCGGGTGGTAGCAATTATGTATCTTCTGTTTCTTATATGTCCTTTTATGCGCATGACGAGCTGGCTTTTTTGGAAGATAGACTTCGCCTCTCACTAGGTCTCCGCTTTACGAATGCGCAAACGGTGGGAAAAACCAGTGCAGCAGATTTGAGAGACAACGTGTTGAGTCCGAGAGCGGGTTTGAGCTATTCAATCGACAAGGCCACAAGTGCCTATGGATTGTACGATCAATCGTTCGTGCCGGTCGCTGGAACCGATTGGGAAGGTACTGTTTTCAAACCTATCCGAGGTAATAATATGGAGCTCGGGCTGAAGCGAGAATGGTTCGACGGAAAATGGATTTCTACGGTAAGTGGATACGTGATTAGGAGACAAAACCAACTTGTTACCGATTATGATCATCCGCGACCTGGTGGCAGTTCGCAATATTTTCAGAAGCAGGAGGGAGAAGCTAAAACAAAAGGGCTTGAATTGGACATTGCTGGAGAGTTAGTTCGAGGCTTAAATGTGAACATGAATTATGCGTTAACGGACTCCAAGATATCTAAATCCACCGACGAGTCAGCTATAGGAAATATTACACCCAATACCGCAAAGCATACAGCGAATGCGTGGCTTAATTATCATGTACAAGACGGAGGACTCACGGGATTCGGTATCATAGGTAGTGTACAGACCATGTTTGATCGTGCAGTTGGATCTACCAAGGAGGCTAATTTTAAAAATTATGTCAGAACAGACGCGGGTATCGGTTATCAGCGAGGTCAATATAGCATCTCGTTAATGGTGAACAATCTTTTGGACAATAGGGCATTGTTAACTTCAGGTTCGACGACTAAGGTTAGTGACGCTGATAAGCTAAACGGTTGGGTAGACTATTATACCTATATCGTAGAGGCTAGACGGAATATGCGTATTGGAATTACCTATAAATTTTAGAATAGCTATATATATGTACACGATCCTATTGTTTGCTATCCTCTTTGCATCCTTCCTCTTTTACAATTCGAGTGAAAGGGTAAAGTTCGGTAGCAGGCCGAAATGGTTGGAAGATTTTAGTCGGCAGAAAAGTTTGATTCGTAGCGTGAGTATAGGGATATGGTGTGTGACGATGGCGATAGTCCTTTGGGATCAAGGGCTTGGATCAGGCTTTTTTGCCCTATTTGCCTACATCATGGCGATGCTGAGTGTAGTGGTGTTATTGAACCCCTACAAGTATTTGCGGTGGCAACACCTTGTCCTGGTATTGGCTCTTGGTTTAGTCCTTGAATGCGTTGTTTTCTAAATTTTATCAGATCGTACGATGCCAGCAAATAAGAAATATTTGAGTAGCCCGTTTCAACGGTTTTTAAAGATTACGGCAGGTTTTATCGGCGGGTATGCGGTCATGCTGTCCTTTCACATTCTGCTCACCTTTATTTTTGAGAAGAAGAATGTCGTTATTACGGCAGCCTTTACGGGATATATCCTGTGGGCAGTACTCTTATTGTTTGCCTTTTTGGCGAAGAGTGGATGGGAAATTTGGGGATTGTATATCCTGTTGACCCTACTCTTTGCTTTACCCTATCTTTTGAAATTGTGATAAACACTAAAATGAATATCAGGAATTACAACATCTTCTTTCATACACACACCATCAGCGGCATTGTGATTTGTGCATTGCTGTACGTTATCTTCTTTACGGGTTCATTTTCTTTTTTCAAACAGGAGATTTCTGCCTGGCAGAAGAATACGTCTTATGTAACCTATTCAGCAGATCATTCGGAATATGACAAGCTGCTGGATTCGATAGGTACAGACTACAATTTACAGGGAAGGGACATCACTTTTTATATACAACGTTCGGGCACTGGTGCTTATGTGAATATCAGTGCTTCGAACGATAGTATTTTAAATAAGGAGAATCTGGCCAAATTAAAATTGGAAAAAGAAGGAGAGAAGAAGGGAAGACGACGTGGCCGAGGAGGTGATGCCAAATATTTCAGCTACGATTTTGTCAAAGGAAGTGCCGGAGACTACTCGATGAACTACGATATGGGCGAGTTTCTATATCGTCTACATTTCTTAGCTCAGCTCAATGAAGTGCCGATCCGAGTGGGTATTGCACCATTCGGCTATTTTATTGCCGGACTCACATCGTTCTTGTTTTTGTTTGCATTGATTACAGGACTTCTGTTGCATTGGGATAAGATCGTGACGAACTTCTTTGTCTTTCGGCCTTTCAACAAGTGGAAGACAGTATGGACAGATATGCATACGGCATTGGGTGTTATAGGCTTTCCCTTCCAGTTCCTGTATGCTGTCACAGGTATATTTTTAATTATCAATTCAGTCCTCGCTATTCCTTTCGGGAAGCTTCTTTATGACGGAGATACTGAAAAGATGTATCAGGATCTGGGCTATTCACGGGCGACAAAGCAAGAATATCTCTACAAACCCCTGGAGCGCGATGTGAAATTGGCTGCCTATATCGATCTGGCCCAACAAAAATGGCCAGATAGTGAGATGCGCCGTATTCAAGTGAAAAACTATGGCGATTCGAATATGCATGTTATGCTCGAACTTGAGCCTCTGTTCAATAAAAGCTTTGCGGGTTCCGGCGTACTCCATATTCGTGTACATGATCAAAAGATTATCGAGGAAAAATCACCTTTAACCGAAGCCTCTTATGTAGATAACGTACGGAGCCTACTTTACAGGTTGCATTTCGGAGATTTTGGGGGGTATCCGGTTAAAACGATTTATTTTATATTAGGGATAATGGGGTGTTTGGTGATTACATCAGGGATTCTTATTTGGTTAGTCGCTCGAGATAAGAATAATGTACTCCCACGGAAAAGAAAGTTTAATTTCTGGGTAGCCAACGTCTTTATGGCGATTTGTTTGACCATGTTGCCTGTTACAGCTTTTACTTTTATCGCGATAAAAGTGAGTCCCGATGTCGACCAGCGTTTTATCTATTCCGTTTATTTCTATAGTTGGTTGGCTTTAGCGTTGTATTATATCGTCCGGAGAAATATCAACCGAACCAATCGAGAGACCTTGTTGTTGGGTAGCGTGTTGGCATTTTGTGTACCTGTAGCGAATGGCGTCATGTCGAACAACTGGTTGTGGAATACGATAGCCCATAGGCAAACGGATATATTTGTTATCGATTTCTTATGGCTCATTATTGGAGTTGTAGGAATACTGACGTTTTTGAAGTCTAGAACATTTTTTAAGAAATTAAAGTCCTAGGTACCTTTTTTCTCTTTCGCTCTAAATACAAAAAGGTAGTCTAGGCACAAATTGAAAAGTTAAACGATTCTCTCTCTTCGTTTATAATGGAAAATTCCTCTTGCTGTGATGGGCAAGGGGATTTTCTTTAAATACTTACCGAGTTAAATTGAAGGTCGTACAATTTTTTATAATAGCCATTCATGGCTAGCAATTGTTGATGGGACCCCATTTCTTTGACCTCTCCTTTGTCCAGTACAATAATCTTGTTTGCTTTTTGAATGGTCGAGAGTCTGTGGGCGATGACGATAGCCGTACGGCCTTCCATCATGTTATTGATAGCCGATTGAATAAGTTGTTCGGTTTCGGTATCGATGGAAGAGGTGGCCTCATCCAGAATTAAAATCTTAGGGTCGTGCACCAATGCACGTATAAAAGAGACCAATTGCGCCTGACCTGAAGATAGTGTCGCTCCCCGTTCTTGTACTTGATGTTGAAAAGCATCCGGTAACCTTTGAATGAAATCGTACGCACCCACTTTTTTGGAAGCTTCGATAACTTGGTCCATCGTGATATTGGCGGTATTTAAGGTAATATTCTGAAAGATCGTGTCAGAGAACAAAAATACATCTTGTAGTACTGTTGAAATGTTTTTCCGTAGAGACCCGAGCTCATACTCCCGTATATCTACGTTGTCTAGTAATATCTGACCTTGTTGAATTTCATAAAAGCGGCTGAGGATGTTAATGATGGAAGACTTCCCTGCACCGGTTGCTCCCACTAAAGCCAAGGTGTCGCCCGCCTTAACTTTAAAGCTCACATCTTTGAGTACCCATTTCGCATTGGTAAAAAGGTCGTTTTCATCGGCAATGGAGCTATCTGCCTCTCGGCGGATGGTTTCGTCGTTATAGGCAAACCATACATTTTTAAACTCAATCTCTCCACGGACAAACTGGGGCTTGTGTTTCCCCTGGTTAGGGGTGAACTCGTTTGTATCCAATACTTCAAATATACGTTCGGCAGATACCATGCCCATTTGAAGGGTGTTGAATTTGTCAATCAACTCGCGGATCGGTCTAAATATCATGTTGATGTACATGATAAAAGCCACAACAACACCCGGAGAAATCACATCGGCCATAATCTGTTTGGAGCCGTACCAGACCAGTAGACCGGTAGCAATGGCGACAATAATTTCCAAGACAGGGAAAAAGATCGAAAAATACCAGTTGGCGCGAATGTGGGCATTACGATGCTCTTTGTTAATCGTTTCAAATTTTTTGAACTCCTGATTTTCCCGTGCGAAATATTGGATGACGGACATGCCCGAAATATGTTCTTGCAAAAAAGTGTTGAGGTTGGATACCCACAGCCTGACATCTTGAAATGCAGATTTCATGGCTTCCTTGAAGATGTAAGTAGACCAGATCATCAACGGCATCGGTATCAGCACGACCAAGGTCAGCCGCCAGTCTGTGTAAAACATGACACCTAATATAACCACCAGCTGTAGTAAGTCTCCGATGATCTGAATCAATCCTTCAGAAAAGATATTTGCGATGGTTTCCAAATCGGAGATTGTTCGGGTAATTAATCGGCCAATCGGTGTATTATCAAAATATTTAAGGCGAAGATTGGTAATGTGATTGAATACCTGGATACGGATGTCCCGGATAACAGATTGCCCCAATGTATTCGTTGTCAGCGTGTGGAAATAACGGATAACCGTCTGAGCCACCAATAGTGCGAGCATAAGCAGAAGCATCTTATTCAGCTCCTCATATTGGCCTGCTAAAATAGAGTTGTCCAACGTATGCTCGACGAGCATGGGAAGAGCCGGAGCTACAGCCGCGAGAAGGATCGTCAATAGCACAGAAATCCAAAATATACGCTTGTAAGGGTGCATGTATTTAGCAAGTCGGCTTAATAACCTGCTATCGTATGTCTTGCCTATAATTTTATCTTGCTTCACCTAGTGTTGATCTATTATTGAATATAAGGATAGCTGACCCTCGTTAAATATAATCCACAGGCGGGGACAGAAACGCCCGCCTTAGCTCTGTCTTTACTGGCTATTACATCACGGATATAAGAAATAGGGAGGCCCTTCAGCCCAATCTCCAATAACGTGCCCACAATAGCCCGAACCATATTTCGTAAAAATCTATCTGCAGTAATATGAAAAATCATGCCATGTTTACCATCTTCCCATTTCGCTTCTTTAATCGTACAGATGTTGGTAAACACCTGTGTATTGGATTTGCTAAAACAGCTGAAGTCTTGCTTACCATACAGATGTTTCGCCCCCTCGTTCATTAATACGATGTCGGGTTTGTCCCGTAGTAAGTATGATCTGTCTACCAAAAAGGGATTTTTTTCAAAATGCAGTTGGTATTCGTAGGATCGCTCCAAGGCATCAAAGCGTGCATGCGCGTCGGCATGAACGTGAATAATTTGGTGAATAGCAATGTCAAATGGTAATAACGCATTCAAGGAATGGATACATTTCCCCGGGTCATGTTCCAACAACGGATGGTTGCTGTCAAAATGGACAAAAAGTTGCTTAGCATGTACACCCGTATCCGTACGACCGGCACCTATGGTCTCCACATCATGCCGCAGGTAGGTCTGCAACGCTATGTTGAGCTTTTCCTGAACAGAGATGGCATTATGCTGAACTTGCCATCCATGATAAGCTGTTCCATCGTAGGAGATCTCCAAAAAATAGCGATTTTTGCTTTCCACGGAACAAAGGTAATAATTATTGGTGATTGCCTATTTAGATGTTTGTAGTATATTTGTCTACACCATTATTTTAAAAAATGATACAACGAATACAATCTATCTGGTTATTATTAGCGGCGGTCGTTATTTTAGGATTATTTTTATTCCCTTATCTGAATTATACAGACCTGGTGGGCTTGGGTAAAAAGTTGTACGTGACTGGATCCTATGCTGCGGTCAATAATGAGGCTGTTAAACAAGAGAACTACCTGTTGCAGACCATTGCGACAGTTGTCTTGGGTTTCCTTCCTCTCTTCACGATTTTTCAATACAAAAATAGAAAGCTGCAACTGAAATTGATTTTCCTTGAAATCATCCTGATTTGTTTGTTTGGGGTTTGGCTATTTGCGTCCTCACATAATACCCTATCTCTGATATCCCAATCGTTTGGAGCGGCAAATATCGGTGTAGGCTTCTTCCTTTTGCCAGTCGCTATTATCTTTCTTTCTATGGCTATCGGAGGCATACGGAAAGATGAAAAATTGATTAAATCGGCGGAAAGATTGCGGTAATGATACGGATTCTTCTTTTTGTTTTTATAGGAATAGGGTCTTGCCTGGTTACTCTTGGACAGCAAAGTGTTTCTCCGTTGGTCATTGATGATATTCAAGTCGATGTAAAAGATGTCATGCTATCCGAGAAGGGTGATACCGTTACGGTCGATTTATTTTTGATATCCTATAAAAAACATCCACGTGAATTTAAGCTGAATACCTTTGCCTCTGGCATTATTGGTTCTGAGGGGCACCCCAGTTTATATGCAACCATGCAGATGGGGCGGGTAAAGGTTGCTATATCGGATAGGCAAAATTACCTAAACTATCTTCTGGAGCCGGATAAACCCGTTGCGTTTCAGATAAAAACCGGAGCGTGGAAGAAACAGTGGGGAAAGCCGAGACAGGTCAAATTGACATTTGAGGATAGTGAAGAGGAGGGAAAGTTTTTAGAAGTTATGGTAGATCTGAATATTTCAGTATCGCGTTATCTTGAATAACGAAACTGCTGTTTATCCATAAGGGCCATTTGCTCTTTCATCATTTTTATCTGATCGGCCAATAATTTGTTTTTGTCCGCCCTTTTTGCTTCTTGCAATAGCTTCTCCGCTTCACGCTTATTGCGTTTAGCCATTGCTACACCTGCCAAGCTTAGTTTTGCTAACGCGACATTATGATCCATATGTAAACCTAAAGACAGTGCTTTCTTAAAGAACTTTTCGGATTGCATAGGTGCACGTTGTGATTCAATGAGGCCTAACAAGAGGTGGTAGTAACCATGCTGTGCCGAGATCAATTGCTTTTCGTAATTTTTAATTTTCTTTAGCCAACCTTCAGCACTAGCAACATTTTGTTTACGGAAATACCATTGTGCAATCAACATATTCTCGTTGAAGAATACGGTGACCCATGCTAATATGGTCAGCAGAATGGCTAAAATACCCCAACCCCAATGGCCAAACCAAAATAACGCAATTGTGCTGACGAGCAATAGTGAACTTAATATGATGCGGACTATATTTGACATGTTTGTTCTTTCTTTAGAAGAGCAAATATCCGTTAAATAAAGAAGTTATCCAACTTAATTGCCGTATAAAAATGTAAAAATTGTACTTTTGGGAGTATGGAAAAAAAATATGATGACAGTTGGCTACCCATCCTCAAACCGTTATTCGCCCAAGATTATATGAAGAGGTTGTCGGCTTTTGTTCAACAAGAACGGAGTAGAGGGCATGTTTTCCCTCCGCAAGACTTGGTCTTTAATGCCTTTCGTCTGACTCCTTTCGATCAGATAAAAGTGGTAATCTTAGGGCAGGATCCATATCACAATGTAGGGCAAGCACATGGTCTGTCTTTTTCAGTTCCGGAAGGTGTCGCCCACCCGCCGTCCTTGAGAAATATTTTTGCCGAGCTCGCGTCTGATATTCCCGGATTTCGTGTGCCAATCCCGGGAGACTTGACCAAGTGGGCATTGCAAGGCGTATTGCTGTTGAATGCTACACTCACCGTGCGGGCGCATGAGGCTGCTTCCCACCAAAAGAGAGGCTGGGAGGAATTTACGGATAGTATTATTGCAAAAATTTCGGCAGAACGGGACGGCGTTGTTTTTTTACTGTGGGGTTCTTATGCGCAGCGTAAAGATATGTTGATCGATCGTCAGAAGCATTTAGTCCTTAAGGCTGTCCATCCATCGCCATTGTCCGCCCATAGAGGATTTTTTGGTTGTAAGCATTTTTCAAAAGCCAATGCATACCTTACCGAAAAAGGCAAGTCAGTGATCGATTGGAAGTTGGCCTAAGCATATAACTCTTTAATATGCTCATAAGGATACTGATCGAGTGATAATTGTGCCATATGCTCAATTTTTATTTTTACCCCGTGCTGCATAATGTGCGTGAAAAGTAGGTGGCTATCATAGGTTATCGTCCAGGGTTCTTTCGGACTGAAAGGGTCAGAAGTTGTGCCTTGTACAATATATTCCAACCGGCCTTGGCTCGTGAAACGTTTAATCGTAAACTGCTCGTTATCTTCGTCATAGTATCCTGTATACCAGGCGCCATCACCCACGCCTCCTAAATATGTTGCGTCTTTTGGTACATTGATGGGCTTTGACTTGAACTGTACCGCACCGATGATTTGATCGTTAGGAAGCAAATTTGCTTTTTTACGCTTGACATTATCACCAAGTTGCTTGATCAGAAAATACAAAGATTGCCACCTGCTCATCCGAAAATGTTTTAACCCTTCTTGGGGGATATAGGAGTAAACCATTCGCTTCGTCGTCGCATTTACAATATTACTTATGGGGCTGGATTTAATGGTTTCGGGAAGGTTTATTCCGTGCCAAAAATGAAATTTCTGGGAAGCCTGTAATAGCATGCGCGTAATGAAACGCGAACAATTATTATTGTTGCGGGCTACAGCGCCATAAGGATAGGTCCCTTGGATGACGCAGTCATCACCATATCGCTTGGCCTGTTCGAAATTTATACCTTCCACAATCGTGAAAAACAGTTTGCCTTCCCCATACATAAACGGTTTTAGGGCTTCGAAGTGTACTATTATTTCTTCTAAGTTTTGAATTTTATTATTCTGGATCTTTGCTGTGGTTTTAATTTCCAGTAAAGGGTCGGAGAACTTTGATCGCGCTCTCCCAAAGCCTCGAGGGGTAATGTAACGTCCGAAATCATAGAAAAGCATTTCGCCGCTGTGGTGGTTGACGATAACGACACCCGTATGTCCTACTCTGAAGTTCAAATTTTTCACTATGCCGATCTTTTTGAAAAACATCATCCACTGTTCATCACCTCGGATAGTTGCGTCTGGCCAAGTTAATATTATCGCAAAATCGTTGTATGACGCTGGCATCGGTAAAATTTTTGAGCTTAATATTCTAAAGGCACAATAGGTTCTTTTTTTGAGGTTGACATAATCATCATGGTTTGAAAAGTTTTGACAAAAGGAATTTTTGAAATTTTCTCCATAATAACGGCCTCGTAAGCCTTGATGTCTTTCACATAGACTTTCAAGATGAAATCACAATTTCCGGTTACATGATGGCATTCGGTGACTTCAGGGATAGCTTTTACGGCTTCGACAAAATCGGGTATGGCATTGTGTGTGTGGAAATCTAACGATATCTGAATGAATGACTTAATTCCGAGCCCCAGCTTCTCTTCGTCGACAAAAGCATGGTAGCTTTTTATAAACCCTGAGTTCTCTAATTTGCGAACCCGCTCGAGTGTAGGGGCAGGGGAGAGACCTATATTCGTAGCTAACTGCAGGTTGGTGATACGACCATTTTCCTGAAGCAGGCGTAATATTTTAAGATCTAATTTGTCGAGTTGATAGGACATGCCGGGTTGTGATTTTTTACTTCCAAATATAAACTTAGATAAAATTACCTTTTTATGCAATTATAATTGCTTTTCGCCCTTAGTCAGATGACATTTACCTTTAGTCAAATCGGATTTAACTCTGGACAAATTGCTTTTGCATCTATGTAAACGGATCTTACCTTGTATTTTCTCTGAAAGGACACCATCCGGGGAAGTGTGTAAACGTGTTTTAGGTGTTTTCAATCTATCCTCAAATATGATAGTTATATTTCCTGAAACGGTCAATCATGTGCCATTTCCTTGGGATAATAAATCTGCTATAGGAAATTTCAAATGCTAAGATGGAATGAAGGAAACTGTCTGCAGTACTAATTAATCATAGAAATGTCTTTTATTTCAGTAAAAGATGATTTCGATCATATTAATTACCTTATAAGGACACAATGGAGACAAAAAATGCTGCTTAATTGGTTTTTAAGTCTTAACTTTGTAATCCTAAAACGGTTATGGATCACTTAACCAAGAGAGAGGGGAAATACTATGAGTACCAAAGACGATGAATTACTAAAAGAGCTGGAGCAAGAGGAATATAAATACGGTTTTACGACCGATATTGAAATGGATATTGCTCCTACGGGCTTGAATGAAGATACTGTACGCTTAATATCATCCAAGAAAAATGAACCCGAATGGTTGTTGGAATGGAGACTAAAGGCTTTCCGTCATTTTTTGACGCTGAAGATGCCCACATGGCAAAATTTTGAACACCCGAACGTAGATTTTCAGGGGGTGTCTTACTATGCCGCACCAAAACCTAAAAAGCAATTGGGTAGCATGGACGAAGTCGATCCAGAGCTGTTGGCGACTTTTGCGAAGTTGGGTATCCCATTGGATGAACAAAAGATACTAGCGGGGGTTGTCGCTGTAGATGCGGTATTCGACTCTGTGTCTGTGAAAACAACTTTTCGTGAACAATTAAAGGAAAAAGGGGTTATCTTTTGTTCATTCGGTGAGGCGGTGCAGGAACATCCCGAGCTGGTGAAGAAATATTTGGGTACCGTCGTTCCACAAACGGATAATATCTACGCAGCGTTAAATTCCGCCGTATTTTCCGATGGATCGTTTGTTTATATTCCCAAAGGCGTTCGCTGTCCTATGGAATTATCGACATACTTCCGTATCAATGCGGAGAATACCGGACAGTTTGAACGTACGTTGATCATTGCAGAAGAGGGGGCTTATGTATCTTATCTGGAAGGTTGTACTGCTCCAATGCGTGATGAGAATCAGTTGCATGCTGCCGTCGTCGAACTGATTGCGATGAAGGATGCGGAAATTAAATACTCGACCGTGCAGAATTGGTATCCGGGAGATAAGGATGGTATCGGTGGTATTTACAATTTCGTTACCAAGCGCGGTATCTGCAAGGGTGACAATTCGAAGATATCTTGGACGCAAGTAGAGACGGGGTCTGCGATAACATGGAAATATCCGGGAGTGATATTGATGGGAGACAATTCGGTTGGAGAGTTTTACTCTGTAGCAATGACACGTAATAAACAAGTTGCGGATACAGGAACGAAAATGATCCACCTGGGGAAAAATACAAGATCTAAGATTATCTCTAAGGGGATTTCAGCGGGGATGAGTCACAATAGCTATAGAGGGCTTGTGAAGATTGGTTCGAAGGCAGATAATTCGCGTAATTTCACGCAATGTGACTCCTTGTTAATCGGTGATCGTTGTGGTGCACATACTTTTCCTTATATCGAAAACAAAAGTAAGACGGCGCAACTGGAACACGAGGCGACGACTTCAAAAATCGGAGAGGATCAGGTATTCTACCTGAACCAAAGAGGTATCGATTCGGAGAAGGCTGTAGGCTTGATTGTAAATGGTTATGCAAAAGAGGTGTTGAACCAGTTGCCTATGGAATTTGCTGTAGAAGCACAAAAGTTATTAGCCATATCATTAGAGGGGTCTGTGGGATAACATCCCATAAAAAATAGATAAAAAGGAGAAAAGCAAATTATTTTGGGGATTATGAGAAGAGAACTTTAGGGAGCAATAAAGGATCTCAATACTCAATACTCAATACTCAATACTAAAAAAATGTTAAGCATTAAAAATTTATACGCGTCTGTAGAAGACAAACAAATATTAAAAGGATTAAATCTGGAAGTAAATGCTGGAGAAGTCCATGCAATCATGGGGCCTAATGGGGCGGGTAAAAGTACCTTGGGAAATGTGTTGGCGGGTCGTGATTCATATGAGGTGAACGGTGGTGAAGTTCTGTTGGAAGGTGTAGATCTCTTGGAGCTTTCCCCGGAAGATCGTGCACGTGAGGGTGTTTTTCTAGCTTTTCAATATCCGGTTGAAATTCCAGGAGTATCGAATATCAACTTTTTGAAAACTGCTGTAAATGATATTCGTGAATATAAAGGTCTTCCCCCAATGGAAGCAAAGGAATTCTTGCAATTGGTCAAGGAAAAACAGAAATTAGTAGAATTCTCCGCTAATCTAGCTAATCGTTCATTGAATGAAGGGTTTTCCGGTGGTGAAAAGAAACGTAACGAGATTTTTCAATTGGCTATGTTGAATCCAAAATTAGCAATCTTGGATGAGACCGATTCGGGCTTGGATATTGATGCATTACGGATTGTAGCAAAAGGGGTCAACGAGTTGCGCTCCAAAGACAATGCTTTCGTGGTCATCACACATTATCAACGTCTGTTGGATTATATCGTTCCTGATTTTGTTCATGTTTTGTACGATGGACGTATCGTGAAGACAGGTCCAAAAGAATTAGCATTAGAATTAGAAGAAAAAGGTTACGACTGGTTAAAAGAATTAGATGCGCAAAATGCCTAATCGGTCGCCGATAAAAAGATAAGGTAATGAGCGGATTGACAACAAATAACATGAGTACAATAGTAGCAAACTCTTTATTCGAACAGTTGACTTCAGCTTTCCATACGTTAGAAGATACCAATGAATCTCCAGCAATGAAAGCATTGCGGCAAGAGGCGTATACACGTTTTGAGAAAGCCGGGTTCCCAACAGTAAAGAATGAGGACTGGAAATATACTAATATCCATAGCTTGGTTAATAAGGCATATGTCTTAAATAACGATGTGGATGTGGATAATTTGGATTTAAGCAAAGCAGACATCCCTGGATTGGATGCCCATCGCATTGTGTTGGTTAATGGTCAATATGTGTTGGCATTTTCCTCTTTGGAAGATGAAATGGGTATTGTTGTAAAGCCGATAGAAGAGGCTGAAGATGAGGCGGGTTTTCAAAAGCATTTTGCACAACACGCGGACAAAACGGGTAGTGCGGTAGTTGCGTTGAATACGGCTTTGTTTACTTCTGGCCTTTACCTTTCGGTAGCCAAAAATAAGGTGGTATCCAAACCGATTCAGATTGTGCATGTCGCCACGGGAGAGGAGAATTTCTTTGTACAGACAAGAAATTTGTATGTGCTCGAGGCAAATGCAGAGGTAGAAATTATTGAAACATTCATCACATCTGACCATACGGCGCATAATTTGAACAATAAGGTCACGGAGATTGTTTTGGATGAAAATGCAAAGATGCAACACTATTATTTGCAGCTGGCTTCGGACAGGGGGAGCTATATCAATCATACCGAAGTTTATCAAACGAAATATAGTCTGTACAACAACTACAACTGTAATTTTCCAGGACCTTCCTTTGTACGCTATGATATCAATGTGCGCTTGGATGCTGAAAATGTAGAATCTCATCTGTATGGTGTCAATTTATTGGCGGATAAACAATTGGTAGACATTCATACCATCGTGGATCATATGAAGCCGCATTGTGAATCATACGAGTGGTACAAGAATATTCCACAAGACGAAGCAACTGCCGTGTTTAACGGAAAGATTTTTGTTCGTGAAGATGCACAAAAGACCAATGCGTTTCAACAGAATAACAATATGCTTATTGGGGATAAATCGACAGTGTATACGAAACCTCAGTTGGAAATCTTTGCTGACGACGTGAAGTGTTCACATGGATGTACAATGGGTCAATTTGATGATGAGGCTTTGTTTTATTTGCGGTCAAGGGGTATCGGCGAAGAAGCAGCTCGTGTCTTATTGGTGCATGCCTTTGCGTTTGATGTGACTTCTAAGTTCTCGAACGATGTAGTAAGGACATATGTGGAAGATTTGGTAGAGAAGGGACTGGAATAACTAGTAATTGACATATTATTTCCATATGGAATGCGTCTATGTTTTTTAATGTAGACGCTTTTTTTGCTTTTGATGAAAAATAAACATTGGTTCAATACCTATATTTATATCTGGACAGGGCAATTTGTTTCCTTATTAACAAGTTCCGCCGTTAATTTTGCCGTTATCATTTGGCTGAGTTTGGAGTACAAATCAGCAGAAGTACTTGCTTTTGCGGGAATAGCTGGTTTATTACCACAGGCGATTATTGGCCCCTTTGCGGGGGTATTCATCGATCGGTGGGATCGTAAAAAAGTAATGATTTGCGCAGATGCTTTTATTGCACTTTGCACGCTTGCGATGACTTTTGCACTGAAGGATGGAGCCGTCGATTTGTTTCTTATCTATTTGCTATTATCATGCAGATCTATAGGAAGTGCCTTCCATATGCCAGCGATGCAGGCTATCGCACCGTTGATTGTGCCCGAGCAAGAATTGTTGCGTGTGTCGGGGATTAATCAGATGTTGCAGTCCGTGAGTAGTATTGCGGGACCGGCTTTGGGAACTTTAGCAATTACCTACTTTTCGATTTCACAAGCCTTGTATTTGGATGTGATCGGAGCGGCGATAGCGATTATCTCTTTGTTTTTTGTGACTATCCCTCATTTGTCCGTTGATTCAAAAGCTTCTGTCGCTGTGGTATGGAGTGATCTGAAAGCCGGTATGCAAGCGATCTATCAAAATAAGGGGTTGAGTATGTTATTCTTATATGCGATGATTGCGACATTTTGTATTATGCCTGTTGCGATCATGTTTCCACTATTGACACTCGGTCATTATGGCGGTGACAAATGGGAAATGAGTACGATCGAAATTGTTTGGGGGATTGGTATGTTAGTCGGGGGAAGTCTTTTGGGAATTGCAAGGGTTTCGATTGCTAAGATTATTCTGGTCAATACCATGCATATTGTTCTTGGTCTGACCTTCGTTTTTTCAGGTTGGTTTCCTGCCTCGTGGTTTATCGGTTTCGTCGGATTAACGACCTTAGGAGGAGTCGCCATGTCAATATTTTCAGCAGCCTTTATGACCATCATTCAAGAGGAGATAAAGCCCCAAATGTTAGGTAGGGTATTTTCACTTTACTTTAGTATGGCTATATTGCCGAGCCTCATCGGTTTACTTTTCACGGGATTTATAGCAGATGCCATTGGTGTAGCCAATGCATTTGTAATCGCGGGAGGTATTGTTGTTTTTGTAGGAATATTTTCATTTCTTACGCCTTCGCTGATGCAGCTAGGGGTAAAGTCCGAAAGATGAGCATCAAAAGGCTGTTTTTGCCACAATATTGTCACGAATGAGCAAAAAGTAATAATTTATTTTACTTAGTGTAATAAATACACTATATTTGTATCATCATAATTTAGGTTTATAATTGGTTAGTAAAGGTTTTCATTCTCCCCGTTTGAAAACCTTTTTTTGTGCCTAGTCTGAACTAAAACAGTAGCAGAAGCTGCAAAAACAGATTTTTCATTGGAATGTTTTTTCAAAATGCGGAAGTTCTTATAAATGTATGCATCGCTGTTTGTGGTCTGGCAGCTGGCGGACTATGACGGTTTCATTGTCTCTTTACTTTTAGTTATCTTTGAATTCTTCGCCAATTAGGCCAAGAATTTAGGTAATTATTGATTTCTAGTATATGAAAATATTAATGGTTTGCTTGGGAAATATCTGTCGGTCTCCTTTAGCACACGGTATATTGGCGCATGTGGCCGCGACGGGCAATTTAGATTGGACAATACATTCGGCAGGTACTGGAGATTGGCATGTCGGTCAAGCACCCGATAAACGGACAATCGCTGTAGCGAAGAAATATGGGGTAGATATCTCCCATCAAAGAGCACGACATTTTACCACGGAATTATTTGATCAGTACGATCGTATTTTTGTGATGGATCGCCAGAATATGGAGGATGTGCTGCAGCTTGCAAAGAAAGAAGAAGATCGCCGGAAGGTGATGCTCTTCTTGGAAGATGATATTGTACCGGACCCCTATTATGATGACAATATGTTTGATCCGGTATACCAGATGATCGAAAAGCGGTGTCGGGACTTGGTTAAGGTGTTATAAAGCTAGATCGACTTTAAAGATGAAAATTGCAGAAGTAAATAAAAAATGGAATGAATTGAGAGATGTGATCGCACAGTCTTTCGATACGGATCAACCGGATATCAAGGTCATGCTTTTCTTGATAGGTGTGCAGGAATTAGGGCAAGGTGCCAAACAATTCTCTAAACGAGAGAAGGAGGAACTGATGCATATTGCAACCTGCCGTCTTTTTAGCGCGATGGGGTTTTACAAATTGAAAGGATTGGATGATGACGGTTGGCCGCATTGGGAATTGGTGAAACCTGTTCCAAATTATACTTTGCTGGAACAAGAGATGATCATGAAATCGCTTATCATTGATTATTTTCAGGAATTAGAAGTTATATAGAATACATTGATGGTAAAATACACCGTTCTCCTTTGGTTGGTATGTCTGCATGTTACGATTTATGCGCAAAAGCCAACACATTATTATGTTCATATAAAGACAAACGGCGGAGAAGCTATATTGAAGTTGTATAACGAGACCCCAAAACATCGTGACAATTTCTATAAACTTGTTAAGGAAGGTTATTACGACTCGCTGCTGTTTCACCGGGTGATCAAGAATTTTATGGTACAAGGTGGAGATCCTGATTCGCGATATGCTGCGGATCGTGTCATGTTGGGTAACGGCGGTCCTGATTATCGAATTCCTGCCGAAATTAGTGCTAATCTTATTCATAAGAAAGGAGCGATAGGTGCTGCAAGGGATAACAATCCTGCAAAGCAATCCTCTGGGTCACAATTCTATCTGGTTCAGGGACGAAAGTTTTCTGAAGCCGGATTGGATTCGTTGGAAACATTTCGGTTTAAGGGCAAAAAGTTGTCGGATTTGCAGCGACGTATCTATGGAAGTATTGGTGGTTCACCTCATCTTGATGGTGAGTACACAGTATTTGGCGAATTGATAGCTGGACTAGAAATAGTGGATGCGCTTGCTGATGTACCGACAGATGCATATGACCGACCCTTAGTGAATGAACGGATGGCCATGGATTTGCTGACGAGGAGGGAGGCTATAAATTTGGAAAGAGTAGAGCAGGGATTAGAACCGAAAGCGGGTTTTTTTACAAAAATATTTGATTCGCTGAAATCTCCGTATTACAAACTATAATAAGATGGACATTGCATCATGAAGATAATCACGTATAATGTTAATGGCCTGCGGGCAGCACTAAAAAAGGATTGGTTAGGATGGCTAAAGGCCGAGGATCCTGATGTGGTTTGTTTGCAAGAAATTAAAGCCACCTTGGATCAGATTCCGGAGGTGTTTTTACTGGAACAGTTGGGCTACGAACATTACTGGTATCCAGCCCAGAAAAAAGGCTACAGCGGTACAGCCATATTTACCAAGAGAAGCCCATCACATATAGAATACGGATGCGGGCATGAGGACTATGATTTTGAGGGGCGTATTATTCGAACGGATTTTGACGACTTGTCGGTCATGAGTGTGTATTTTCCCTCAGGGACAATGGGCGATATTCGACAAACGTTTAAGTATCGATTTCTGGATGATTTTCAGTCCTATGTGAATAAGCTGAGAGAGGAGAAGCCTAACTTAGTTATTTGTGGAGACTTTAACATCTGCCATCGTGCTATAGATATCCACAATCCCAGATCGAATGCCAATACATCAGGCTTTCTACCCGAAGAACGGGAGTGGATGGAGAATTTTATCGACTCGGGATTTGTCGATACGTTTAGACAACTTAACCCTGCGCCACATCATTACACATGGTGGAGCTATCGGGCAGGCGCTCGTGCACGGAATCTAGGATGGCGGATAGACTATAACATGGTTTCCCAATCCTTAATAGGCCGCATACGGCAAGCACATATTTTGCCGGATGCTATACACTCTGACCATTGTCCTGTGGTGTTGACCTTGGACTAGCTCTTTCATACGATGAACATAGATCAAAGTTTTTATATCGGTTACGTCTCCAAAACCAAGGGGCTTAAAGGTGAGGTACAGTTGTTTTTTGAGTTTGAGGATTATGAAGACTTAGTCCTGGATGTGATCTTCCTGGAAGTGAACAAGAAATTGGTCCCCTATTTTGTCGATACGATCAAGTTGCAAAAAAACAGTACTGCCTATGCTACGTTCGAAGATATCGATCATATCGATAAAGCACAGGTATTGGTACGCAAGAAAATATATTTACCTAACGATAAGATGCCGGAGCGTGATCCGGATGATTTTCGATACACCGATTTGGTGGGCTATCAGGTAGTTGATGATGTTGAAGGGGAGCTTGGTGTGATTACTTTGGTACAGGAAATGCCTCAACAGTTTATTGCTACAGTAGATATGAATGGTAAGGAACTCATGTTTCCTTTATCGGATGATCTTATTCTGGGTATAGATGCGGAGGAAGAGATCATTGAGGTCGAACTGCCAGAAGGATTAGTGGCTTTGTATAGGGAGTAATACGTTTTTTGCTTTTTAATTTTTACTTTTGGCTTTTCAAAAAAAATGAAGATAATAGATCATATCAAGAATGCGCAAGGGAAAACACTGTTTTCTTTTGAATTACTTCCTCCGGCTAAGGGACAGGGTATCCAGAGTATTTTTAATACCATGGACGAGCTGATGGAGTTCAAGCCGCCCTTTATAGATGTTACCTATCACCGGGAAGATTATCTATATAAACAACATACCAGTGGTTTGCTGGAACGTGTAGCCTATCGCAAACGTCCGGGCACGGTCGCCATTTGTGCAGCTATCATGAGCAAATATAAGGTAGATGCGGTGCCACATTTGATCTGTGGTGGTTTTACAAAAGAAGAGACGGAAAATGCACTGATTGATCTTAACTTTCTCGGTATAGACAACGTATTGGTATTACGAGGAGATGCACGTAAAGGTGATCCGGATTTTGTTCCTACGCCAGGAGGACATGCGTATGCTACCGAGTTGTTGCAGCAGGTGGTGGATATGAATAGTGGGAAGTACCTTCATGAAGATATCACGAGTTCTGAAAAGACAGACTTTTGTATAGGGGTGGCAGGCTATCCGGAGAAACATTTTGAAGCCCCGAATTTCAATACAGACTTCAAATGGCTGAAGAAAAAAATCGACATGGGTGCAGAGTTTATCGTAACCCAAATGTTCTTCAATGTCGAAAAGTATAAAGAGTTTGTCACCAAATGTCGGGCACATGATATTCACGTACCTATTATCCCCGGATTGAAACCTTTGACGACAAAGAAACAGCTCATCGCATTACCTAAAATTTTCCATCTCGATATTCCGGAAGAGTTAAGTGACGCCGTCAGTGTATGTAAAAACAACGCCGAAGTGCAGGAGGTCAGCACCGAATGGATGGTTAATATGTGTAAAGAACTGATTGATTTCGGAGCGCCTGTATTACACTTTTATACGATGAGCAATCCGGGTCCTACGAAAAAGATTGTCGAGCGTCTTGCATAATAATATCCATCGTAGAAGCGGAGTTTAGTTCGCTAAAATTTAGTTTCTGTGGAGCAAGTCTTAGGATTCGGTTAGGCGAGTCAAAAGTAACCGTTAGGCGTGTTTATAAAAATGAGTACTCAATTTGCTCAAAACGAGTACTCATTTTACCTAAATTGAGTACTCGTTTTATAAAAGTCTCCTAAGTCATTTTGGGAAAAGAGTTAGGAGACTTCTTGATTTCGTCTAGCTCTTCTTTATTTCTTTCGCCCAGCTATCTTTAAGTGTGACCGTGCGGTTGAACACCAGTTTCTCCGATGTAGATTTTGTGTCCAATGTAAAATATCCCAAGCGTATAAACTGGTATCCCTTTCCAGATTCAACATTTGCTAGGTCTGGCTCGATATAAGCCGTTTGGATGATCTGTAAACTATTTGGATTAATGGAAGCTTTGAAATCTTCTTCCGCCGCAGGGTTCTCCAATTGAAACAACCTATCGTATAGCCTTACTTCTGCCTCTTTGGCATGCGGGGCCGACACCCAATGTATTGTTCCCTTTACTTTCAAGCCAGAGGTATCCTCACCAGATTTTGAATTAGGCGCATAGGTACAATATACTTCGGTTACTTCTCCGTTTTCATTCTTCTTGAAATCTTGGCAAGAGATGATATAGCCGTGTTTCAGCCGAACGGAAAGGCCGGGACCTAAACGGAAAAATTTCTTCGGAGGTTCCTCCATAAAGTCATCCCGCTCAATCCAAAGCTCTCTAGAAAAAGGAAGTGTCCGCATTCCTTCGCCATCTTCTACTTCGGGATTATTTTCTCCAATCAATTCCTCTACCTGTCCTTCCGGATAGTTGGTAATGATCAGTTTAATCGGATCAAGGACAGCCATACGTCGCCAAGCAGACTTGTTTAGATCTTCACGAACGAAGAATTCCAACAGGCTAATGTCGATCATGTTTTCGCGCTTTTGAATGCCGATACGGTCACAAAAGTTGCGTATACTCGCTGGAGTATATCCACGTCTGCGCATTCCTGAAATTGTAGGCATACGCGGGTCGTCCCAGCTTTCGACGTGCTTTTCATTGACCAGTTGGAGCAGCTTGCGCTTGCTCATGACAGTATAGGTCATATTAAGCCGCGCGAACTCGTACTGCTTTGAAGGGAAGATCTCGAGCTTATCTATCAACCAATCGTATAACGGACGATGGGGGATAAACTCCAATGTACAAATAGAATGTGTGATTTTTTCAATAGAGTCAGATTGCCCGTGCGCAAAATCATACATCGGGTAGATACACCATTGATCTCCTGTACGGTGATGATGCACATGTCTGATGCGGTACAATAAAGGATCCCGTAAATGCATATTTGGATTTGCGAGGTCTATTTTTGCACGAAGCACTTTTTCCCCATCCTGATATTTACCTTCACGCATCTCCTGGAAAAGCTTTAGGTTCTCCTCTATGGATCGGCTACGGTAGGAGGTGGGTACACCGGGTTCTGTCGGCGTTCCTTTCGAAGCAGCTATCTCTTCTGCTGTGCTGTCATCTACATAAGCCAGGCCTTTTTTAATCAGGTCTATAGCATAGGTATAGAGTGTCTCAAAATAATCTGATGTATATAGTTCTTCAGCCCATTGGAAGCCGAGCCATTGAATATCTTTTTTGATACTATCGACATATTCTACATCTTCCGTGACCGGGTTTGTATCGTCGAATCGTAAATTCGTTTTTCCGTTATATTTTTGTGCCAATCCGAAGTTCAGGCAGATCGATTTGGCGTGACCAATATGGAGGTAACCGTTGGGTTCGGGTGGGAAGCGGGTCAATACGCGACCGTCATGCGTTCCCATACGAAGATCCTCTTCGATAATTTCCTCAATAAAATTTAATGACTTTTCTTCCGCTATCATGTAGCAAATTTAGCCATTAATACGATATATGCGTATATCCTACATAAATTTATCTTATAGTAGCTGGGAAGAAGATAAACGGAGTTTGATGAAGAGTATTTAAAATATGTATATTCGAATATGAAATTAAACAAAATGGCTTTTGTTGGAATGCTAGTTGCGATTTTTTGCAGCCTGTCGTTATCAGCGAAAGAAGAGCCACCAGTCCTCCTTATTTATGGCTCTAGTGTTGAAGCGTTTACTGCAGCTATTCAGGGAGCTCGATCCAATGTTCCGACATTATGGGTCATAGATACCGATCGTATCGTGGCAGAGCTGACGCAGAAACCGTTGCATATAGAAGCAAATGAAGGTTTGGATGGCGGTATTTGGATGGACTTGTTGATGAATGTGGCCATAAGTACTAATGCCAATGATTCATTGGCAAGGATAGTAAAGCGTGATATCAATCCCACCTTGATGCTGAATGCCATCGAAAAAATGGTTAGCAAGGAACAAAAGCTAACGGTGATCCGTAATCGTAAAATTAAATCATTGGTTAAGAATAAAAAAGGTTGGACAGTGCTACTGGAAGATAATAAAGAATATGAAGTACGAACCGTAGTAGATGCTTCTTCGGAGGGAGAATTACGCACGAGAGTGATGAAAAACTCGGTTACATTGCAACCGGTCGAACAAAATGTTGCCGATACATTGTCAGCACAACAAATTCGTACGACAATTGCCGTCGGCGAATATAAAGATACCTGCTATGCGGTATTGGTGAAAGATGTGCTCGCTCAAAATTTTCAAGAGCTCTTTTTTATACAATCTCTTATTTCTTCTTCGAAGGAAGCGGAAAGTATACCTTTTCGGGCACATGTAGGGCAAGGAGTGGGCGCGTTGGCTGCTTATTGTGCTTTTTTCAAAACAACAGCAGATAAAGTAGATGTACGTAAACTGCAAACAGAATTGATGACCTTCGGTGCTCGATTACTGCCCTGGCGAGATGTTTCTCAACAGGACCCTAACTATGCGGCTATAGAGAAGGGGTATCTAGCGACTATATTAGCAGGAAAGGGGAATAACCAGCAATTCGACGCAACAGATAGTGTAACTGTAGCAAGTGTCAAACCGATTTTCAATCAATTGTATTCGAGGAGTCAGTTGTGGTTTATAGACCATACAGCGGAGGTCTTTTCTTTAGCAGATTTGTTGTCTTTTATTAAATTCATCTCTTTCCGTGGAAGCGAAATTGAGGCACAGATTCAGAAAGATTGGACAAAAAGACTGAAATTCCAGGGTGAATATGATTTGGATCGTGTGGTTAACCGTTATGAGTTTCTAACGTTGATAAATAAGTATGCCGACCCTTATGCGAAGACGGTTACGGTAGGAGGGGATATCGTTAGGTAAGACAGGTGCTATTCGGTAATTTCTAAAAGCCTATCACGTAGTAATAAACATGCACCTATGGCAGCATACTTCTCGCCATGTGTGGACACCACGATTTTAGTGTCTTTATTGACAATAGATAAGGAATATTTGTTTATGGCATTTTTAAGTGGCAGACTGAGGTATTCTTCTGATCGTGCCAATATACCGCCGATGATGATCAGCTCGGGATTAAAGATATTTATCAAAGCCGCGATCCCACGACCTAGCTTTTCACCGATTTCATTGATCGCTTCTATAGATAGGTTATCATCTTTTTTTGCAGATTGGACAATATCGTTTAGTCTGATATCCTCAATATTGCTGAACTTTTTGGTGAGTATACTAGAAGCTCCGTTCTGAATGGCCCGTACTATATTGTTTCTCAAGGCATAGCCCGAGGCTTCGGTCTCCAGGCAGCCTCTTTTTCCGCATTTACAGATGATATCGTTATCAAATATCGGAATATGGCCAAATTCTCCAGAGAATCCGGATTTTCCATAATAAAGTTGACCGTTTATCATAATACCTAAACCTACTCCATTGTCAACATTAATAAATAATGCATCTTTTTCAGTGGTTACCAAGCTACTTGAAAATTCGCCATAGGATAATGCCTTTGTATCATTCTCCAGAAAAGTATGTATTCCCAGTTCCTGTTCAAAAAAGTTGGATAGCGGGTCTTCATAAAAATTGAAATAGCTGTAGGAATATCCTGTTCGGTAGTTTATTCGTCCTGACAGGTTGATTCCAATACCTAGAATTTTTTCTTTTTTGATATGTAGTTTTGAAATGAAGTCAGTTACTTCCTTACAAATGTCGTGAAGGGATTGTTCGTTGTTTTCCAGTTGAAATGGAATTTCATCCTTATTAGCTATGAGTTCCTTTTTCATGTTGATCATGGCTATAGAAATATAGTCATGGCTTACTTGTACGCCAATAAAGAAGGCAGAATTGGCCTCTAAGCCGTAGTTGTTTGGCTTCCGGCCAACAGTCGAGGTTTGCTTGCCATAATCTTTTACTAGTTTTTCTTCTATCAATTCATTGATGGATTCGTTAATTTTTGGAATACTAATATTAAACTCCTTGCTCAATTCTGCTATGGTACCCAGTTCTTGTGTAGCAAAATAGGCTAATATCTTTTTCTTTAGCCTAATATTCTTATAAGCAACGCCACTGATATTGGCATTATGTAAATCGGTAAGGAAGTTTGAACTCATTTTGTTAAAAAACTTTATTTAAATATATGCAAACATATTATAAAAAATACTTATTTGTAACCTTTTCTTCTATCAATAAGCTTGTTTTATACGCTTTGATTAATAAGATATTTTATTAAGAGTTGGAGCTGAGAGTGAATGAGCTGTAGATATGTATATATTACTAAGCATAACTGAAGCATATGGGCTTGTGAATAAATAATTATACTATATACACACTGTTTAAAAAGACTATTGAGAGATCTTTTCTAACATAAAGGATAATAAAACATGTTTTTAAAAAAATTTAAAATATATAACATTATTAAAAATAAAATATTATATTTGTGTTGTTAAATAAAAATTTTAAAAATATGACCAATGTGAAAAACCTTATTTATGGCCTAGTGCTCCTTGCGATGGTTTCATGTGGAGAGAAAGAAAGTATCGCTGACGTTGCTCCCGAAAAAGAGAAAGATATTGAGACCGGAGGATCTGTAATATTTGATATATCTACCGTGGCCGGAATTGGAAGTGCTGGTTCTGCTGATGGTGATTTGACTACGGGTTCGTTTAACACGCCCATAGGAATTGCCGAAGGGTTGGATGGTAATCTTTTTATTGCAGACCAAACCAATCATAAAATTCGTAAAATTACCATAGGGCAGGGGGTTTCGACCTATGCAGGAACTGGTATTCTAGGTTATTCGAATGGGATGAATGGACAATTTAATAGACCATACGGAATTGTTGTAGATTCTAAAGGAAATATTTTCGTGGCGGATTATGCCAATCATTCTATAAGAAAGGTATCGATTGACGGTGAAGTATCCACATTTGCTGGAATTAACAGTGGTGGATGGGTGGATGGTGTAGGTGGTGCTGCTCGATTTAATCTTCCTTTTGCTTTGGCAATAGATCATGCTGATAATCTTTTTGTCTCGGACCATAGAAATAATCGTATTAGGAAGATAAATCCAGATGGTCTTGTGTCGACCCTTGCAGGTAGTGGTGAGGCCGGGTTTTTAGACGGAGCAGCTATGGAGGCGAAGTTTGATGGGCCTACTGGTATCACAGTGGATCAGGAGGGCAACGTATATGTCTCTGAATACTATAATAATGTGATTCGAAAAATCGGAGTCGATGGAATTGTTTCGACTATAGCAGGGGACGGAAGTAGGGGCTATTCGGATGGGGATGCGTTCTCGGCGAAATTTAATCAACCATACGATGTAGCTGTGGATCATGAAGGAAAAGTATATGTGGCAGATTATTCAAATCATATGATAAGGATGGTTGACTTATCCACTATGAAAGTGTCAACTATTGCAGGAGATGGTGTTGCAGGCTTTTTAAATGGGCGAGGAAATGAAAGTAGGTTTAGATTTCCAGCCGGAATAACGGTTGGTAAGGATGGGGAGGTGTATGTGGTAGACCGAAGTAACCACGCAATAAGAAAGCTAACCAAAATTGATCAATAAATTGAATTTATTCTTATATGTTACGTAATAGATTGTTCTTGATTTTCATATTTAGTATAATGGTGTTAGAAGCCTTTTCACAAGGTAAACACTATATCGACCATCAAAAATCCTACCAAAAGACAGAAAAAATATATGCTGATCTTCAGAATAATGAAGCCAATCGGTTAAGGGTATTATCGTATAATGTGTTTAATGGATTTCAGGGTCAAGATTCAATAATGAAAGGTTTTTCCAGTTGGGTAAGGAAACTAGATCCAGATATCATTGCTTTCCAGGAAATGAACGGGTTTACTCCTGAAAAATTGCAAGCATTGGGCGAAAGGATTGGCTATTCGTATACTGTCTTACAAAAGATAACGGGTCATCCATTGGCTATTATCTCAAAATATCCTTTTCAAGAAGTTAAAATTTTGAATGAAGGGATGTGGCATGGCATATTATATGTAAAAATTAATGGCTACCATTTGTTTAACACTCATCTGGACCCTAAAACCTATCAGGCAAGAAGAGACGAATCAAGTACGTTAATACAGCATATAAAAATGATAGACAAAAAAGAAAAAATTATGATCATGGGGGATTTTAACAATATGTCTCCTCAAGACCGCGATTTTTATGATTATAATGCTGAAAAATTACGATTGCTAAGAAATACAGAGAAAAACCATCCCGGTATCACGGTGCTGCACAATGACGCCATAGATTATACACCAATAAGAAATGTATTATCTGCCGGGTTTTATGATTCCTTCTATCTTACAAGGAACGTCTTTGATAAAACGGCTCCAACCAAAGTAAGAAAGCACAATAATTTTACCCGTATTGATTACATATTTGTAAACAAGCCATTACGTAAAAAAGTAAAACAATCTGCGATCATAAAAGATAAGTTTACAGATTTCATGTCTGACCATTATCCTGTCTATATAGAGCTAGAGTGTGAAAAATAGTCAAGGACACAGATGAAATATTGCGGCTTTCTGGGATGTCTAAATATTCGCAAAGATGGGTATTTAAAAAATAGTATGATAAAGGTGAGCTTTTCTAGAATTGGCTTTGTGCTTTTTGTTTGGTTGTTTTTGCTACAATCTTGTAGTAAGGATATTGATAGCCAGATACGACAGCCAATCGTCGAAGCCGATAAAACATCTCTTGAAAAAATACTTGATGAAACCAAATGGGAAACGGAACAAGTTACTGCTGGTATCATATGGAAATATTTTCATTTCAATGAGTTATTTGGAGGTGAACAGAGTGTTACTATTTTCGAGATAGATTCTAGACTCGTAAAGTTGGGTATTGAATATATTACCTCCGGGTTTTTGAAAACTAGTGTAGCTGGAGAGAGAGCTGGTGCAGCTATCGCCTTTAATGGCAGCTTTTTCGATACGAGTTCTGGAGGTTCAACAGTCTTCTTTAAAAGCGATGGTAATGTTATAAATGAAACTAGGTCAGGGTTCACTTTGTATCGTGAGAATGCTGCTTTCGGAATTCATGGAGATAATGTAGGCATTTACAAAAAACCAGGTATAAATTGGTCTGGAGTACAAGATCCTACAGTGTTGGCGGGTGGACCCCTCTTGGTTTATGACCATCATAAAGTTGAACAACTTTATCTAGCATTTAATACAGATAGGCACCCGAGGACGGCTATTGGTGTAACAGATGCTGGAAATATAATAGCGGTTGTTATTGACGGTAGGTTCAGGCAATCAATCGGGGTAAGTATAAGTGATCTGTCTTCCCTTATGGCGGCTTTGGGATGTAAGGTGGCGATGAACATGGACGGAGGAGGCTCTTCCACTGCATGGGTAAAGGGTAAAGGGGTAGTTAATTTCCCTTCTGATAATGGGCTTTTCGATCATAATGGAGAGCGGGGAGTGGCCACCGTCATTACGGTGGCAAAAAAGTGATTTTAAAATATTCGAACATAAAAAACTTGATATGAAAATAGCCTTAATAATTCTTTCTTTATTAATAGCCTGGTTTTCAGGGAAATCGCAGTCTAAGGCCAACCTGAAGTTTATTGATGCAACTACACTAACTGTAATCGGTAAAGCAGAAACATCGCCTCATCATTATCACCGGATAGACACTTCTAAGTATAAAAACTTACCCAGTAGAGTTACTTCTTTAGCCACTAACTCAGCGGGGTTAGCACTCACATTTAAAACTAATAGTAAACGTGTTTTTATTAAGTGGTGCGTAGACAGGGGAGGAACAATGCCTTATCTTACTCCGGTAAATAATAGCGGCTTTGATCTTTATATTAAGGTAAATGATAGATGGCAATTTGCTGGTTCAGTATCAACGACTACCGCTTGTAATGAACAGTATATTGTTAACAACATGGAAGATGGTGAAAGGGAATGCTTATTGTTTTTTCCGACTTATAAGGAAGTTAAATCTCTGGAAATTGGCATTGATAAGGATGCATACTTAACTCCCAACGAAAACCCTTTCACCAAAAGAATTGTCGTGTATGGTTCAAGTATTGTGCAGGGAGCTTCCGTAAGTCGCCCGGGAATGTCGTATACTAATAAATTAAGTAGGATGACTGGCTACCATTTCATAAATCTAGGATTTAGCGGCAGTGCTAAAATGGAATCCGAAGTGGCAGATATGTTGTCTGGACTAACTGCTGATGCGTTTATTCTTGACTGTGTGCCAAATAGCAATCCCGCCCAAGTGAAAGAACGGACAAATCAGCTTGTCAAAAAAATTCGGAAAAAGCATCCTGAGGCTCCTATTATCATTTTGCAAAGTTTAATACGACAGCATGGATATTTTAACAAAGTAATCGATAGGCATGTGCGTGATCAGAATATTAATATTTTGAACGAAGTGATCCGTTTGATAGAAGAGGGGGATGATAAAATTCATTTTATAACATCTGAAAACTGGCTCGGAAGCGACTACGAAGGCACTATCGACGGCACCCATCCCAATGATTTAGGAATGGACCGTATGCTAAATGTACTTGCTCCTCACATTGTACAAATTCTTAAAAATTATTAAGCATGAAGATTCGTTTTTTCTACCTTTTTATTGTGTGTGTGTTCTTTCCTTTTGGGAGAAGTATCGGAAACACGCTATTTGTGACAGGACAAGAGAGCGCTGACATTATAACTGTTTTAAAATTAAATAATATCAAATATACTTTTATAAAAGAGCCGTCTCAAGCTATTTTAGCGAGTAAATCTAACGATGCTATTTTAATATTATGCAGTGGTTATCCGACAGAGAAGGTTTCTTTAACTCCAAATGACTATAAAAGCATATATAATAAAAGACTTCGAGTATTTGTCGAATACCCGGATTATATAGAAAGCAATCGACTTACAGTTGGTTCAGAAGTCAATAAAATAAAACTTGAAAGGGGTATCGTGAATACGACAAAGATAAATACCATAGATTCATTACAACTTCTTTCAGTCAACAATGCTCAGGTAATTCGTATAAAATCTGATTTGAGCCCACTTGTTACGATGGGTAAAGTTGCAGGGTTTGATTCGGCTGAATACGGTTATCACGATGTGTCTACTCTTCCACTCTTAATTCAATCTGGCAATATAATTGTTGCATCCACTCGGATAAGTGAATTTGCAAAAGGTCGGTTTGCTCCAGAATGTGTATGGAAAGCAGTGTGGCAACATATTATTGGTTTCTTATTAAATCAACCAGACAAAGAACTTGCGCATTGGAAAAGCTACGTTTCTCCTAGCTATTCCAAAAATGAAACTATACCTAGACTAGAATGGAAAAATGCAGCAAAAAGAGGAGTCGATTGGTTTTATAAAGCGAAATTCTTAATCGACAATAGTTGGCTAGATAAGACTTTGAGGGTTGTACATAAAGACACAGTTGTTTTTGAGAAGGTCAGTGAAGGGGAAAGATGTGGGGACGGAACTTTAGGGATTTTGGAAGGACATGCCTCTTTTATCAACAATGATGGGACTCAACCTTATCGGTGGTGGATAAGGGCAGACTGTCAAGCAGAATCTGCATACGCATTATCTTCTGTAGGTCTGCTTTTTCAAGACACTCTCTATCAAAATACTGCTAGACGTCTGTTGACCTATCTCTACGAACAATCAAACATGACGCAGGATAGAGAAGGTATAGAAACAAATAATTCAAGAGGATTGATCAGTTGGTCCACAACTAATCCAGATGTGTTTTACGGAGATGATAATGCGCGGGTAATACTAGCTAGCATTGGGGCTCGTCTAAATTTAAATATGCCGCATCTTGACTCTGTAATTGCTGAAAGTATATTGGGGAATTTTAGAACGGCTGGAAAATATGGGTTTCGGGGAGGTTTCTTACGGGATACAACGATCGATAATATTGGGCTAAAGGAATTGAACTCAAGAGACCTAATTAATATCCACCCTCATTATGAGTCTTGGCTATGGGCTTGTTATATATGGTTATATCATAAAACGGGCCACAAACCCTTACTAGATAAAGCGAAAAATGCATTGCAAATCTGTATGGAAAATGAGGCGGATTGGAAATGGACTAATGGAATTCAACAAGAGCGGGCACGGATGGTTTTGCCATTAGCCTGGTTAGTGCGGGTTGAGGATACACCAGAACATCGACAATGGCTTTATTCCGTGACCAACCAACTAATGGCTAGTTTACAAACTTCAGGGGCTATTATGGAGCAAATCGGGAAACCAGGGAAGGGTAGCTATGAAAAGGTTAGATCAAATAAAGAATATGGTATGCATGAAGCTCCCTTAATTTCTAACAATGGAGACCCTGTGTCTGACTTGTTATACACAACAAACTTTGCCTTTTTCACCTTAAATGAAGCAGCTCATGCATTAGACGATCCTAAAATTTTAGAGGCTGTTGATAAAATGGCGGAATACTTGACAAAGATCCAAGTCAGGAGTACGTTGTTCCCAGATTTAGATGGTGCTTGGTTTAGGGCATTTGACTATGGGAATTGGGAATACTGGGCCTCTAATGCTGATTCGGGATGGGGCCCTTGGGGTACTTTAACTGGCTGGACCCAGAGTTGGATTGTAAGTACCATGTTGTTGGTCGAAGCAAATGATAGCTTTTGGGATAATTCCAAAAGTTTAAAAGACAATCAGAATTTTATTCAGAAAGCAAATAAGCTCATTATTGACATGTTATAAACTTTAATCTATGAATTCTTTTTTTTACATCAGACAGATTTTAATACTCCTTTTGTTTTTCTATATGAAAGGAAACTTTCTTAAGGCCGGTGACATTTTACCAAAGGAAGAACTTAAACTAGAACAACAGTTGGTTACTTTTAAAGGAACAGTAAAAGATACGGATGGCAAACCAGTAGTGGGCGCAACCATTACGATTGTTGAACTTAATAGCCGGACAATGACGAATGAGAATGGTAATTTTTCGATTCGATCAGTGCCTTCCGGGAATTACACGATTAATATTGTGCATATTGCCTATGAAAACCGAAAATTTGAACAGTATACAATCGACGAAAAATCTAGTGAAAACTTTACAATTGTGCTAGAAGAAGCTACCGAACGGATAGAAGATGTTGTCGTGACAGCCTTAGGAGTGAAAAGAGAGGAGCGAAGCCTAGGGTATGCTACAACGACTATTGACGGCAAAGAGATTTCAGAAACTAATCCATCTAACTGGCTTAATGCGCTGTCGGGTAAAGTTCCAGGATTAAATATTACACAAGGGAATGCCGGACCTGGAGGGTCTGTCAGGATTACACTTCGAGGTCAGAATTCATTGGATTTAGATAAGGGAGAACCTTTATTGGTTATCGATGGTATTCCGGTAACTAGTGGTATAATCGGGAATAATGGTCAAAGCTATGGTGCATCGGCCAATCAAGATTCGCCTATAGATTACGGTAACGGTGCTAGTGAAATAAATCCTGAGGATATAGAAAGTGTGACTGTTTTACATGGGCCTTCAGCGGCGGCACTATATGGCTCTAGGGCTGGATCAGGAGCTATTCTAATTACGACGAAATCAAAATCTGAAAAAAAGGATCGATTGGCAGTTTCATTTACTTCTGCCTTAACATTCGACCAAGTATTAAAATATCCCGATTTTCAATTAGAATATGGAGATGGAGGAGTTGGCAAGGATAAATATTATTCTTTTGCTAACAGCGAGGATGGCCCAGCAACTCATTCGGGTGGTACATGGGGTCCTAAATTTGATAATCAGGAATATTTTCAATATGACCCAAATACACAAACCATGGGGCCGGTTCGAACTACTTGGATACCATATGAAAATTATATTAAAGAGGCTTTTCGGACGGGGACAACATTTAACAATACGTTATCGTTAAGTGGAGGAAATGCAAATAACGTAGTACGCTTTTCTTATAATGATAGGAGATCAAAATATATACTAGATAACACTGGTAACTTCATGAACCGGCTTTCTTTTTCTTCTAGCAGTAAACTGAATAAGTTTGGGTTTAACACAAGACTTAATTACTACTATAAAGGAAGTGATAATTTACCTTTGTCGGGATACAATGCTAATACATTTATGTATAGTATCATGTACGCACACCCCAACATCCCTTATCATTGGCATGCTAATTATTGGAAACCAGGTCAGGAAGACATTGCCCAAAACAATAGACTTCTAACCACAGTTGATAATCCTTACTTTATGTTGTTTGAGCAAATAAATACATTATCTAACAGTAGGTTGTTCGGTAATATTAACGCAACATATGACTTCACGGAGAAGTTTAACCTACAGGTAAGAGGCGGTATCGATCAAAGTGAGTCGTTCCGAACTTCAAGAAAGCCGTTTAGCTCGATGCGCTTTGCCGAAGGTCGATATCAGGAGCAAAATATCAAATCTCTGGAAAGAAATTTCGACTTTCTATTTAAGTACGATGAAACAATCGGGGCTCTATTCAATTTGAATATGACCGCAGGGGGGAGTAATATGCTGCAAGAATCACACAACAATGTGATAACAGCTGAACGACTCAGTTATCCTGGCCTCTATACTATAGCAAACTCAAAAGATAGACCCTTAACAAATATAAATAGGTATAAGAAAGTTGTCAACAGTCTATATGGAACTGTTGGGGCAAGTTATAGAAATGTAGCGTTTATTGATCTATCTGGAAGAAACGATTGGTCTAGCGCTCTACCAATTGCTAATAACTCCTATTTTTATGGATCTGTGTCGACTAGTCTTATTATAACGGATCTTTTTTATAATGTTGATTGGAAGCATTTGAATTATCTCAAACTTCGAGGTGCTATATCAGCAGTAGGTAACGACACCAATCCATACCAAACTCAATTCTACTATTCAAATACCGCTTTCGGTGGGTCTTATGCTAGTCCGGGAACATTGCCTGGTTTAGACCTGAAGCCCGAAAAGATTATCAATAAAGAGGTAGGTGCTGAAGCAAGGTTGTTTTCAAATAAGCTTGAGATAGGTCTTACCTATTATAACACAGATAGCAAAAATCAAATATTACAGGTTCCGAACGACCCAGCCACTGGATATCAATATAGAGTTTTCAATGCCGGGCTGATAAATAACAGTGGTTTTGAAGTTTCTTTAGGTAGCAAACTTATTGACACTAAATTGTTAAGGTGGAAGAGTACGCTTAACTGGAGCAAAAATAGGAGTAAGGTAGTTGAACTAGCTCCTGGAGTAGAGTCGGTTATATTAGCCACAGGACCAAGAGGCTTTGTTGAGGCTCGCGTAGGTGGGCATGTGGGTGATATATATGGGAATGGATACTTAAGAAATGATGATGGAGAAATTGTGTTTGACACAAATGGTCTACCGATGTTAGATACTGACAACATGATTTACGTCGGAAATTCTGCACCTAAATGGAAAGGCGGTTTTCAAAATCAATTTACATATAAATGGTTGACCTTGAATGTGTTGTTTGATGGACAATACGGTGGGAGTGTATATTCTTATACACACTCCATTTTAGCCGGTAGTGGAAAGTTGAAATCAACCTTACCTGGACGGGAAACGGGTCTTATAGGAAAAGGTGTTCAAAAAAATGATGATGGTTCTTATCGTCAAAATGATATCATCGCCAATGCCGCAGAATTTTATGTGGCTATGTATGGAAGAGATAATGTTGAGGAAAATACTTTTGACGTTTCATATCTAAAATTACGGGAAGCTTCGATTATGATGACATTACCGGTAGAAAAGCTTTTTAAGAGTAATTATATTAAGAGGCTCAATGTTGGAGTCTACGGAAGAGATTTGCTTCTCTTTACTAAATTTCCATTATGGGATCCAGAAATTGGCACCATGAATAGGAATAGGATTGAGCCAGGTTTTGAAACCGCTCAGTTCCCATCCACCAGAAGTTTTGGTTTCAATGTTTCATTTTTGTTTTAAGGAAAAAGCTATGACAAACTCAATAAAAACTTTTTTAGGAATATTTCTGCTTTTGATTCTCGTATCATGCAATAAAAATTTTGAAAATATCAATGAAGACCCAAATAGATTAAAGGACGTTGCCCCTGGAACACTACTTGCCCCGGCACAATATTATGGACATTGGACTATTTGCCAGAGAACATTCCGAGTGCATAACGAAATTATGCAGTATACTGTCGAAACCGGGACATTAAATGACTTTGCTCGGTATATATTTCGAGAAAATGAATTTGATTACCTCTGGACAAATTTGTATAAAAGAGCTAATGATATGTACAAGATGTATGAGCTAGCGGCACGAATCAATGATGTAAATAATATGGCTGCAGCATTAACGATGAAGGTGTATTTGATGTCAAATTTAACAGATATGTTTGGGGATATCCCTTATACCGAGGCATTTCAGGGAGAGGAGAGGCTATATTATCCCGTATTTGACAAACAATCAGATATTTATGAGGCTTTATTGAATGATTTAGAGACAGCAAACGACCTATTTGATGATAAGTTGCCTTTTGTTGCACACGATTTAATATACGGCAATGATATATTGAAGTGGAGAAAGTTTACGAATTCGTTGCGCTTACGGCTATATATGCGTGTTTCTAATAGACCTGAAATGCAGTCTAAGGAAAAAATAATTGAAATGCTCGATGATGCAGGGAAGTATCCGGTTTTCCAAAGCAATGAAGATGAGGCTATTATGAGATTTTCTGGAATAAGTCCATTTATTAATGGTTTTTCTAACTACCGGGCAGCAGAGTTTGGGGGTAGTAGGAGAATGGGGGCTTTCTTGATGAACTTGATGAATAGTACCGTAGATGGTCGACGCTTCAGATATGCTACAAAAAATAGAGAAGAAAAATATATAGGTATAGAAAGTGGTTATACAGAAAGTGAAACTGCAGATTTTGCGTTCAATAGCGGTCTAGGCACTTCAACATATGCTACAGCTCTTCAGAATGCCAATTATCCTCTTCCAATTCTTACGTATTCAGAAGTAATGTTCCTATTGGCCGAAGCTGCGCTTAAAGGTTATATCTCAGAAGACCCCGAACTATTCTATAACAAAGCGATTGAGGCTTCATGGAGACAATGGCAGTGTACGTGGGACAACGGTGCAGGAAATACATATTTAAACAGGCCTAATGTAAAGTTTGATGGCACTTTGGAAAGATTAATTGAACAAAAATATATAGCAATGTTCTTTTCTGGATTTGAAGCATGGAATGACTATAGGAGAACAGGATTTCCTCGTTTAACTATCGGGCCAGCAGTAGCTAATCAAGGTGTTTTACCCAATCGGTTTGAATACCCATTAATTGTTAAAGCGACAAATTTGGAAAATTACAATAAAGCAGCGAGTGATATAGGAGGAGATAATTTGATTACAAAATTATGGTGGCAGTCTGAAGATTAAGTTAAGGACATCAGTTCGACAATAGAATAAAAAGAGGCTATCTTTTTGCTTTGTATTAGTGAAATAATTTAATAAAATTGATTTTTTTGAATATGTGTGAGGATTTATTTGCTCAAAGAGCGAAGTTATATAAATCGTATCTGAATGACAATGTCATACCGTTTTGGTTGGAGCACTCTTTAGATAAAGAAGTTGGTGGATATTTTACGTGTCTGGAAAGAGATGGAAAGGTGTATGATACCGATAAATTCATATGGCTACAATGTCGGCAGGTCTGGACGTTTGCCATGTTGTACAATCAGTTCGAACCTAAAAGGGAGTGGTTGGATGCAGCAACAATGGGTGCTGAGTTTTTAATGAAAAACGGACGTGATCACACGGGGCGTTGGTATTTTTCGTTGGACAGGAATGGTCGGCCTCTAGTGCAAGCCTACAATATCTTTTCGGATTGTTTTGCGACAATGGCCTTTGCTCAATTGGCCAAGGCAACGAAAAAGTCGGAATATGCAGATATTGCTGTTAAAACTTTCCGCTCGATTTTAAGCAATCAACATAACCCCAAAGGTCTCTATAACAAAGCTTATCCCGGTACGCGTGATTTGAAAGGCTTTTCCCTACCTATGATTCTATGTAACCTTGTGTTGGAGATTGATTTTCTGCTTGAATCAGAGCTTGTAGAAGAGACCTTGCGGCAAGGTGTAAGGGAAGTCGTGGAAGTTTTCTATAAGGAAGAACTTGGTCTTATACTCGAAAATGTAGATCAACAAGGGAATTTTAATGATTCTTTTGAGGGACGACTAATTAATCCTGGACATGGTCTTGAGTCCATGTGGTTCGTCATGGACATTGCAAAAAGATGGGAGGATAAAAGACTGATGGAGAAATGTGTAGATATCTCGCTGTCTATTATGGAATATGGATGGGACAAGGAATATGAAGGTATTTTTTACTTTAGGGACATCAAAGGGTATCCGCCACAGCAATTGGAGTGGGATCAAAAGCTATGGTGGGTACATCTTGAAGCCATGATTACGATGTTGAAAGGCTATCAGCATACGGGAAATGAGCAATGCTTAACATGGTACGAAAAGCTACATGAATACGTCTGGGATAATTTTGTAGATACAAGTTTTTCGGAAATGTATGGATATTTGAATCGGCAAGGTCAACCTCTGTTAAGCTTAAAAGGGGGCAAATGGAAAGGATGTTTCCATGTCCCTCGGGCAATGTACCAATTGTACAAAACTATGGAAGTGTTAGATAAAGAAAGAACATTGATTGTTAAAGGATGAAAGGAAATTATAATATCGAATTGAAGGTCACGACAGCCGGGCCGATGGTCTCCTATAAAATTGCGTTAGTTGCACTAGCCGTTCTCTATTTTATGATGGGGTTTATCACAGTGTTGAATGATACGCTTGTGCCCTTTTTTAAGCGAGGTTTTGACTTGACTTATTCACAATCCTCCTTTGTTCAGCTGTATTTTTATTTGTCTTATGGGTTGATATCCATTCCTGCGGGACGTTTGATAGGCAGAATGGGGTATAAGAAAGGTATGGTAATAGGTTTCCTGATAGCATCTTTTGGCGCTTTGTTGTTTTATCCAGCTTCCTTATTGCACGAATATAGGTTGTTCTTGGGTGCATTGTTTGTAATTGCAATAGGAATTGTCATGCTACAAGTATCTGCCAATCCCTATATTACATCGCTGGGAAAACCTGAAACAGCAGCTTCACGGTTAACATTGATCCAAGGTGTGGGATCGTTAGGTACGACACTGGCACCTTTATTCGGCGGTTATTTCATCCTTTCGGGAGTTCATGAATCAACAGGATCGTCTGCTTTGGTATTCCCCTATTTGGGAATTGCAGTTACCCTTTTTGTAATCGGTGCCATAGTCTGGAAAATGAAGCTCCCTACGATCATGCCCGTACAACAAGACCGTAAGGCCAAACGTATACCTATATGGGAATTGATAAAGAGGCATCCCAATCTAGCCTTTGGCTTGATCGCTTTATTTATGTACGTAGGGGCTGAAGTAGGAATAGGTACTTATCTAACAAATTACATTGCTGAAAAACTACATATAGAAGAACATCTTGCAAATTTTTACTTGTCATTTTATTGGGGAGGAATGTTGATCGGTCGTTTTGTAGGTGTTTATTTTCTTAAGATATTCACTCCACAACGTGTTTTAGCTTTTGTGGGAGGACTGGCTATTTTGCTTCTGTTGATTTCAGTATCCACCGAAGGGTATCTATCTGTATGGACAGTGGTTTCCATCGGTTTGTGTAATTCTATCATGTTTGCAACTATTTTTTCATTATCAGTGAAAGGATTGGGTAATCACACAGGAGAGGCTTCCGGTTTACTCTCTACCGCTATAGTAGGGGGAGCTGTATTGTCTTATTTGCTTGGACATGCGCGGGATTTTGTAGGGTGGGATTTGGTCTTTTGTATTCCGGTAGTCTGTTATTTGATTATACTTTTCTATGGGCTCAAAGGGCACCGGGAAAGGACGATCCCTATCACCCAAAAACAGCCTATAATCTTACCCTAAAAATAGTACTAGAATCAAAAAAAACCGGTACACTCGCACCGGTTTTTTTGATTTTATCACTTTTACACCTTATTTAAATGCAAACACCTTTCCTAAGGTTTCGTTGCTTGTGAATGTGGTATCGAGGTCGATCAATTCACCTGTGCCAATTCGAATTACGGTACCGTGCACAGCCAAATCATGACCGTTTTTCCATGCATTTTGGACAATGGATGTTGTACAAAGGTTAAATACCTGCTCCTGCACATTCAGCTCGACTAATCTATCGGCTTTTTTTGCAGGATTGTCAATCGAATCAATCTCTTCCGAATGTATACGATAGACATCCTTAATATGGCACAACCAGTTGTCTATTATACCGAATTGTTCGCGGCTCAAAGCAGCAGATACTCCGCCGCATCCATAATGTCCGGCAACGACAATATGTTTTACGTGTAAGACATTCACAGCATAGTCTAACACCGACAACATGCTCATGTCTGAATGCACACACATGTTGGCAATATTCCTGTGAACAAATACCTCTCCTGGTTTTGTTCCGGTGATCTCATTCGCCGGAACACGGCTGTCAGCACATCCTATCCAAAGGATCTCAGGCTGCTGCCCTGCAGCTAATTGTTGAAATCTACCTGTTTTGTCTTCCTTGACAAAATCTACCCAGCTCTTGTTTCCTTCTAATATTTTTTTAAAACTGAGCTCTAAATTTTTATTTCCCATGTTTTATGTTAAGATTAATGGACGTATACCGCCCAAGTTACAGTATTTGTGATTAAAAAATCGTATAATTAAACTACTTTTTCGAGTTTTTGTTTTTTATAAGACACCTTCTTTTTGTAAGTAATATCCTGAAGTTCGATGTCGATACCTTTGCTTCGTGCATTTTGTTCGAAACCCTTAATAACCTCGATCACATCTTTGTCGATGAACTTACTATTCTTCCCATCGATGGTTACAGATACTACCGATTTGGGAAGACTATACAGTTTTTGTTGAATAGGGACTTTATTCAGAAAAGAAACCTCTTCCGCCAATACTAACACGGCTTTGTTGTTACTGTCTCCAAGGATATTGAACTTATAGGCATTCTGCATGTTCGCTTTTAATATATAAAATGTTGCGATGAGAATACCGATACCTACCCCGGTTAGTAAATCGGTGAATACCACAGCAGCAATAGTGAGTGTGAATGGTACAAATTGATCCAACCCTTTGGCACGCATTTGCTTGAACAGAGCCGGTTTAGCTAACTTATAGCCGGTATGTAATAAAATTGCTGCCAGGCATGCTAAGGGGATTAAGTTAATTGCGGTCGGAATAGCTAGAAGCGCTAATAATAGCCATATACCATGCAATATAGCCGATTGACGCGTGCGACCACCAGCGTTAGCATTAGCAGAGGAACGTACAATGACGGATGTCATGGGTAGACCTCCTAAAAATCCACTGGTCATATTGCCTATTCCTTGGGCGACAAGTTCTCGGTTTGTTGGAGAGTTTCTTTTAAACGGGTCCAGTTTGTCTATGGCTTCGATACTGAGCAAGGTCTCCAAGCTTGCGATAATGGCTATAGTGAAAGCGACTACCCACACTTCTCTGTTGATAATTTGACTAAAGTCAGGAAAAATAAATAATCCTGTAAATTCAGCAAAAGACGTTACAGCGGGAATAGCAACAAAATGAGCCGAGGCTAATGCGAATGAGGATCCTTGAAAAAAATAGCCCAATCCTACACCAATCAGTACAACCATCAAAGGTGCAGGAATCTTATTCAGTCCCTTGATAGAAGGCCAGAAAATTAATAAGGCTAGGGATAGTAGGCAGATGATTGTTGCGCCCCAATTGATTGCTCCGGCCACTTGGGTGATGTCGGTAATTTCTGTCTCCGTCAGCCCAACAGCTAGAGGGAGCTGTTTCAAAATAATGGTAATACCAATTGCTGCCAACATGCCTAAGATGACAGAAGATGGGAAATAATTACCAATCATTCCCGCCTTGAGAATTCCCAAGAGAAGCTGGAAAATCCCGGCTATAAATACAGCTAGCAAAAATGTTTCATAAGCTCCTAATTGTTGGATGGCTCCGAGTACGATTACCGTCAGCCCCGCTGCGGGACCACTTACGCTTAGCGGTGATCCGGATAGGGAGGCGACAACTGTGCCGCCAATGATACCTGTTAATATTCCGGCAAATAGCGGTGCTCCAGAAGCCATAGCTATACCCAGACATAGCGGTAACGCTACTAGAAATACGACTATACTGGCTGGAAAATCATATTTTAAGTCTCTCTTTGATAATTTCAAAAAAGCAGACATACGTGTTCCTAACATACAATTTGTTTTGAAAATGTAATACTTAAACTGGGGTGCACGATAGATTTTCCGATTTTGGATTGTCGTCTTGTTTCATTCTTCGCAATGACGCTTTTTTCAAAAAGGGATTTGCGCTGCAGCGTACTTTGTGGTTTTGTCGTACACCCACTTAAATCATAGGAATGATCTTTGGCTAAATATCTGCCAAATAACATTCTTCATACAATAAATAACGTATTAACAGTTCGGAGGCGGAGTAGGAACTTCCGGGTGGAAGCTACAGATACTTTTTTCGTTTTTTAGATAATTGCGTGTTTTAGCACTATTTTCAATAGTTGGGTTGAAACCAATGTAGTCGATGGCATCGGGTTTAAATATCTTTACACCATGTTCATGGAGATCTTCATTAGCCGTCGTGTTATTGTTCGACATAAGCTTAATTTCCAGTTGCATGACGACTTGCAGGATAGTTCCCTTGTCCAAAATATCTACAAACATCGGGATACCAGAAATAAGCATCTTCGTTACGAAAACAAAAAAACAGATTTTTGCAGAAATTATCCTTTGTACTTTGCTAAACACTTTGACAAAAATAGAATTTATGAGCAAAAAAACAATAGATTATGAAATTTTATTATGAAAATTTTACAAAAACAAACAAAAAAGGGTGATTTCTTCATGTAAACTTAATAAGAAACTGTCCAAAAATATAATTCTTCATTTATCGCATTTATTTCTAAATTAGGTCATCATTAGATAAGAATAGGTTATGAGACAAGATTTCATCGAAAAAATAACAACGTCATACAACCCGAAGGGAGCTTTCATACAATTGGGATCAGGTATATTAAATGGAGAGATCATCGCAGAAGCCAAGGTCAATCTAGCCTTGAAGATGATGAATCGCCATGGTCTGATTGCAGGGGCAACGGGCACGGGCAAAACAAGAACGTTGCAATTGATTGCAGAACAGCTTTCTGATCGAGGAGTGCCTGTTTTTATGTTGGATGTTAAAGGTGATTTATCTGGATTAGCCGAACCCGGAAATACGAATGAGGCCCTCATCGAAAGAGGAAATGCAGTAGGAATTCCTTTTGAGCCCCTAAGCTTTCCCGTCGAACTCTATTCTTTAAGTGGGAAGATAGGTGTCCCTATGCGGATTACAGTAGAGGATTTTGGCCCTATTTTACTTGCGCGGATATTAGACCTGAATGATACGCAGTCAGGCGTATTGAGTGCAATATTCAAATACGCCGAAGATAATCAAATGAGTATCGTGGATTTGGAAGACCTAAAAAAGCTGTTATTCTACCTTTCGGATGGACCAGGGGCAGAGGAGATAAAAAAGGAGTATGGGAAAATCAGTACATCCAGTTCGGGTGCAATTTTACGAAAAATTGTAGCGGTCGAGCAGCAGGGTGTAGCCCATATTTTTGGTGAACGGGAATTTGATATTCAAGATTTATTTGGGAGGGTAGATGGTAGAGGGGTAATAAGCTTGTTGAATATTTCGGATATCCAAGATCAACCTTTGCTGTTTTCGACATTCTTATTGAGCCTATTGGGACAAATGTTTAAGAATTTGCCAGAGGTAGGAGATTTGGACAAGCCTAAGCTGGTATTTTTCTTCGATGAAGCTCACCTATTGTTCAATGGAGCTTCTAAGGCTTTTTTAGGACAGATCGAACAGATTATACGTCTCATTCGCTCCAAAGGGGTGGGCGTTTTTTTCTGTACGCAAGCCGCAACGGATATTCCCGAAACTGTCCTAGGACAGTTGGGAAATCGCATACAGCATGCCTTGCGGGCTTTTACCCCGAATGATGCCGAAAATCTACGTAAAACGGTAAAAACATATCCGACATCCACATTTTATGCAATAGATAAAGCTTTGACCTCCTTGGGAACCGGTCAAGCCTTAGTGACTGTATTAAATGATAAGGGAATCCCCACGGAAGTTGTTGCTACCCACTTGGTCCCGGCAAGAGCGGTAATGGGCCCCTGTCAGCAAGATCATTATGATCAAATTATTCGAACGTCGGACTTTTGTGCTAAATATCAAGAGCGCGTAGAACGTCGATCAGCTGCGGAGATTCTAGAAGAAAAGCAGTTACAATTTGAACAGCATCAGGCTGCTGAAAAAGAACGGGAAGAAATGCGAAAGCAGGCAGAGAAGCAGTCTAAGGCGAACACAACATCCAGATCGAGAAGACAGACGCCGTTGGAGGCGGCTCAAACACAGGCTAGTAGAACCATTGCTCGTGAAGGCGTAAAGTTGTTGGGTAAGATAGCTACAGGGTTCTTAAATTCGTTCTTTAAGAAAAGATAAATATTTATTTCCTCTACATAAATTCACTTTATATGCATACGTGATTATATTGCATATAAAAGTGAATTTATGTAGGTTTGTAAGATAATTTTGGAAAGATTTAACTGGATTTGATTTTATGGGAAAACCGACATTATTAGTTCTTGCCGCAGGGATGGCTAGCCGTTATGGATCATTAAAACAAGTAGATGGCTTCGGTCCTCATGGAGAGACTATTATTGATTACTCTATTTATGATGCCATTCATGCAGGTTTTGGCAAAGTTATCTTCATTATTCGTGAGGAATTTGAAGCAGTGATGCGAGAGATCTTTGACAAAAAACTGGCTGGGAAGATCCAAGTAGAATATGCCTTTCAAGATTTTGATTTAAAAAAGTTTGGTGTTGATCGTGAAATTGAACGGACGAAGCCTTGGGGAACTGCGCATGCGGTAATGAGTGCAAAAGACCTGATACATGAGCCGTTTTGTGTTATTAATGCCGATGATTTCTACGGAACGGAACCCTTTATGAAAATGGGAGACTTTTTGAGAGATGAGGTGCGGGATGATCATATGTCGCTCATGGGGTTTCAAGTAGGTAATACCATGTCGGATTACGGCTATGTATCTAGAGGGGTATGTGAAGTGACAAGCGAAGGTAATATGACATCAGTGACAGAACGTACCAATATTTATTATACAACGGATGCCAACGGGACTAAAAAAATCGTTTATGAAGAGAATGGGACGCAATATGAGCTTCCTGCCGACTCTAGGGTATCGATGAATTTTTGGGGGTTTACACCCAAAGTTTTTGAGGTCGCTTTGTCTATGTTTCCAAAATTTGTAGCGGAAAACAGCGACAATCCTAAAGCGGAATTTTTCATTCCTTCTGTGCCAGATTATATGGTGAAGCAAGGCATCGCGGATTTTAAGGTTATACCGACTTCGTCCAAATGGTTTGGCGTCACTTATGCAGAAGATAAGCCTATCGTACAGGAAAATATTTCGAGGTTAGTTGCTGAAGGCGTGTATCCCGAAAAGCTCTTTTAATAATTTCCAACTAAAAAAGGGCGTAGAAAAGTAAAATCTACGCCCTTTTATATGGTATGATAAGAAGTTACTTTATTTCACTTCTTCGAAGTCTACATCTTGTACATCATCTGCACCAGCTTGACCGCCTCCAGCATTGTTTGCTGGATCTGCATCACCTTGAGGCTGTGCTTCCCCTTGTTGTGAAGCTGCATACATCTCTTCGGATGCCGCATTCCAAGCATTTTGCAATTCAGCAGAAGCTGCGTCGATATCCGTAAAGTTTTTGGCAAGATGTGCTGCTTTTAGCTTTTCAAGACCCGCTTCTATTGGTGCTTTTTTATCAGCGGATATTTTATCTCCATACTCTTTCAACTGTTTCTCTGTTGAAAAGATCAACGCATCAGCAGTATTCAACTTGTCCGCTTCTTCTTTGATTTTCTTATCTTCTTCTGCATTTGCTTCAGCCTCTTGCTTCATCTTTTGGATTTCTTCATCGGACAAGCCAGAGGAAGCTTCAATACGGATATTTTGCTCTTTACCTGTAGCTTTATCTTTCGCGGATACTTTGATGATACCATTTGCATCGATATCAAAAATAACCTCAATTTGTGGAATACCACGAGGAGCAGGAGGGATGTCTGTCAATTGGAAACGTCCCAATGTACGGTTTTGAGAAGCCATCGGGCGTTCACCTTGTAGCACATGGATTTCTACCGAAGGTTGATTGTCAGATGCAGTAGAGAATACCTCGGATTTTTTTGTCGGGATAGTGGTATTTGCTTCAATCAATTTCGTCATCACACCACCCATTGTTTCGATACCCAATGAGAGTGGAGTTACATCCAACAACAATACATCTTTAACCTCTCCCGTCAATACACCACCTTGGATAGCGGCACCAAGAGCAACAACTTCATCCGGGTTTACCCCTTTTGATGGTTCTTTACCAAAGAAATCTTTCACGGCATCCACAATAGCAGGAATACGTGTAGAACCACCTACTAGGATAATTTCGTCGATGTCTGAAGTGCTATAGCCAGCATTCTTTAAAGCTGTGCGACAAGGTTCGATAGTACGTTTTACCAAATTGGCTACCAAACTTTCAAACTTAGCACGTGATAAGGTGCGCACCAAGTGCTTAGGACCCGTAGCATCTGCTGTGATATACGGTAGGTTGATCTCTGTGGACGATGTGCTCGACAACTCGATTTTTGCTTTTTCGGCAGCTTCTTTCAAACGTTGAAGTGCCATAGCATCTTTTTTCAAGTCAAATCCGTTATTTTCATTCGCGAATTCTTCAGCCAACCAGTTAATCACCGCATTATCAAAGTCGTCACCACCCAAATGCGTATCCCCATCTGTAGATTTTACTTCGAATACACCATCACCTAATTCAAGTACCGAGACGTCGTGTGTACCACCACCACAGTCGAACACAACGATTTTCATGTCTTTGTTAGACTTGTCAAGACCATAAGCTAATGCAGCCGCCGTAGGCTCATTGATAATACGCTCGACCTTAAGTCCCGCAATTTCACCTGCTTCTTTCGTTGCCTGACGTTGTGCGTCATTGAAGTATGCAGGTACAGTGATCACTGCACGACTTACTTCCTGACCCAAATAATCCTCCGCAGTTTTTTTCATTTTCTGCAATATCATTGCAGAAATTTCTTGAGGAGTATATTTACGATCGTCGATTTCTACGCGCGGTGTATTGTTGTCCCCTTTAACAATTTTGTAAGGGATATGAGAAATTTCTTTTTGTGCTTCATCAAAAGAAGTTCCCATAAAGCGTTTGATGGAATATATAGTTTTGTGTGGATTTGTAATAGCTTGACGTTTAGCTGGGTCACCAACTTTCCGCTCGCCACCATCTACAAAAGCAACAATAGAAGGTGTAGTGCGTTTACCTTCGTTGTTCGCAATAACTACCGGTTCGTTACCTTCCATTACAGCAACACATGAATTGGTAGTCCCTAAGTCGATTCCTATAATCTTTGACATATCTCTTGTTTAATTATTTCTTTTTAATTTTCCTAAATACATCAAGTTATTAACAACCCTTGTGCCAATAAAAGGTTTGCACCTTTAAATTATAAAAGTATCTCATATTGTCTGAATTGTGACATGTTTTTGTGACAAAGTGTCATTTTTGTCAATAAATCAACTGTTCAAGTACCCTCCGTCTAAAACTGTCATTGGCATTGCCGCCTCTTCGGAAAAAATGGCCGAGGGTAGTGGAGAAGTCATCCAAAGTCATCACCTTAGATTTTTTATCTCGCCAATCGTTCGGTACCGGATCGTTTGTATAGCTGACTTCGGTGGCCCAATACTGAATATGCATTTCGGGGATAACCAAGCCTAATATCATCCCGGGGAGCCCATGGCTGAGAGCCGGGCCTGCGGAGACAGGGATCTGGTCCGTATAAAAGGCAATAAGATATAATGAATCTTTTGTGGCACCATTGACCCTTCTGCATTCTAATCCTGCAATATTGCGATACTCATCCGTAAACCGCCAGGTAATAGCAGACAACGAATCGGATAAAATATACTTTTCGTCGATGGTTAGCTGTATCTCTGATGTGGATTTTTTCAAGTCCTGATAGATGTTTTTTTGTGCATTAATATTGCGCATATTTGGTCGAGGGGTATTTCCGGTATTACCGCGCCCTTGTCTCCCTACCCGTACCGCTCCGCCGCTTCCGCGACCACCGGGGCTCGCTTCCTCATTTTCCACGTTCATCATCAAACTGTGGTTTTCATCAAAATACATGTCCATCTTTTGGGTGGTAGACTCGGGCATATTACTGACATCCCCTCCTCTTAAAGCCCTATTGGGATTCGAATTAGGATTGGCATTGGACATCATATCGCGCATACGAGCACGGGTGTATGTCGTACGATCAAAGGATATTTTCCCCCGACTGCCGAAATAGGCATGTTGGGCATAGGAAAACTCTATACTGACAATTGCTACGAGCAGTAAAATATATCTATTCATCTTTTTTCTTTCCTAAGTTTTTGTTAAAATCCCATTTCAAACCAAACATAATGTATCGTGTCAGCATCAATTGTGTCGATTCGGTAAAATTGGTTTCGGAGACGTTTCTGTTTACATTATTGAATGTATTGAAAACATCAAAAGCTTTTACACTTGCTACCAAACTTTCGTTCTTCAGTAACTTCTTGCTTAACTCCACATTGGTATAAAACTGATGAATACTCTTGTCGTAGAATTTTGTAGGTCCCTCAAAAGAATATACCATGTTGGTTGTCACGTTAAATTGTTTTGGCAGAAAGTATTTGATATAACCGGAGCCCCCTGCGGTTAGGTTGGTGTAATTTAGGTCTTTCTGTAAACTGTTCCGTTGGTTATTGACACCCACCCTGGCATTCACGTCAAAATCGAAACCACTGGAATTTTGTTCATTTAAGCCCATGCCGACGCTTCCATTGGCGTTTTGTAGATTGTTCAATTCGTAGCTAGCCGCATTGTTGTAACGGATGTAGCTAAAACCGTTATTGTAGGTTACATTCGAGTGGACATTGAATTGAACCTGCTTATTGAAAACAGGTTTGTTAAAACCTCCATTTACGCTCGCTTGCCAACTTGATCGGTCATGGATATTGACAAATGTACTTGTCGTTATACGATTGTTATCGATTTCGCGCTTATTGATGATCGGATTAGTGATAAAGGAGATATCGCCATTTAAATTCAAGCTGGTTCCTTTTAACAGGCTGATCGTATTATAATTCGTGCGAAATGAATTCCGGGTGGCACGCTGTAGGTCAGGGTTTCCCTCCTGAATGAATAGCGCATTTGTTTGTGGTTGTAAAGGTTGCAGCTGTCCGAATGTGGGAATGATATTACTGTTCTGATAGGATACGCGGATGTTTTTTCGCGTAGAGATCTTATAATTTACATCCATATTGAGGCTGTTGTCCCAAAAACTTCTGGACAGATCGATATCCCTATAGAAGTCATCTAAATTTTGATTTTTATAGGAAGTTCTATTGGAGATATTGATGTTGATGGTTTCGAAATTGAAGAACATATTGGCATTGATGCCCTGGGTGGTCGAAAAATCATTTTGATGTTGGGAATAGGTCGTGTCGATTTGTGATGTCGTACCCGTCGCATCTGACTTGAATGCATCTGTATAATTTTTCTGGTTGGAGTTGGAAAAATTATACCCAAGCGAGTAATTAATCTTCTGCGTCAACCGATTATTAAAGCTCAATTGTGTGGAAAAATTATTGGATAGATCGTCGCCCAGTCTTTTTTGATTGACAAGCACGGTGCTATCTTTTAGAAAGAATTCGGTGCGTTCAGAGACATCATTCTCTGAATCTGATTTTGAATAGGAATTGTTCAGATGCACATTTAGCGAGGCTCCTTTTTTGTTGAGTCGCTTGCGGTAGTTCACGCGTATGTTGTTATTCGTAGAATTCCCAATATTATTTTGGTTGCTTCTAAACTCGTTGATAGCATTCTGGCCTTCGTCATTGGTCATACTTTCTACAAAACTGCCATTTTCCCTTGTCGAGATGTTTCCGCTCAGACGTATATCCATATTCTGTGTAGAATCGATCCGAATTTTGAATTGAGATTGTACCCCATGCGACTGGTTGGCACTTAGTGTCTTAGAGGTCCTTTTGGTTTCTTGCAAGGCATCGTCCGAGATAATTTCTTTATTGTAGCTTTCCCGTTCATTTCGCATGCTATTATTATTGAAATTATAATTCGCATTGACATTCACCTTCTTTTGAAATAATCGGTTTTCATAGTTCGCACCTATGGACGTGTTGAGGGGTTCCCCATGGATCTGGTTATTCATGCGCAGACTACCTTCTCTGCCAGATGCTCCCATATTGTTGGTATTGGCCGTTATGCCTATCCGCTCGGTTGAATTAAATTTTGCGGCGAATAAATTTCCCGCATATAGATTTTCAGTACCATATAATGCTTCCGCATTGCCGAATACTCCTTTGCGCGCTTCTTCTTTCAATACAACGTTCACCGTCTGCAGCCGGACACCATCATCGATACCGGTGAGTTCAGCTTCTTCCGATTTTCGTTCATATACCTGTACCTTATCTACTGCATCTGCTCGGATGTTGCGAATAGCAATTTTAGGGTCATATCCAAAAAACTCTTCCCCGTCGATGTATACCTTGGATACCGACTTGCCATGGGCAGTGATCTGTCCATCGGCAGAGACCGTTAATCCTGGTAGCCTTCGCAACAAATCTTCTAGCTTTGCATTCTTTTCAGTTTCAAAGCTCGCGGCATCATATTCGATGGTATCCCCTTTGATACGGATAGGAATGCGTTGCGTGATCACAACTTCCTCAATGAGATTCATCTGGGAACTGACCTCTATATCCTCGAGTTTGACATCCTTATCTGCCACTTTTAAGGGCTTGGATATCAGCTCGAATTTAGGGTAACTGACAAGCATCAGATATTGCCCTTCACCTATGTTTTTTAGGCTAAACCGTCCGTTTTCATCTACCCGCGTAAAATGTTGTAAAATAGAATCCGGATTTAATAAGACGACAGAAGCATTGGTTAATGGCTTCTTGTCGGATTTATCCAACACTCTCCCCGAAATATCAGACTGTCCATGAGTCATGCTTACGACGAATAGTAAGAAAATAAATAGTAGTTGTCTTTTCATTTAAATATGCGGCAATGGCTTTTTCAAAGGTAGAAGAAGAAGTATTAATAAACGTTAATGAATTGCAACATTTTAATGACTATTCTTGCTGAATATATGTCTATTTTTGCACATAAAAGCAATAATATGAACTTTGAAGAATATGTGGCTTACTTTGAAGCCGTTTTAGCAGAACCGGAAAAACACCCACTTTATTCCGATCCCGAGTATTTAAATTATACGAAATTAAATTGGTCCAGGATGAATCGCTGGTTAAAGCGGTTTGATGTTCAGGAGGAAGTAAAGCAACAGATAGCGGCTATTGCTGAACCCCAGCAATGGCTCTTGATTACCGAGCCTTGGTGTGGGGATGCCGCACATACTGTGCCCCAAATAGTTAAGATGGCGGCACTCAATTCAAATATTCAGTTGGATATCCAATTGCGGGATGCCGAACCATATCTTATTAGCGACTATCTCACAAATGGTGGAAAATCCATCCCCAAGCTGATTGTTCGAAATGTAGCCGGAGAGGATTTGTTTATATGGGGTCCCCGTCCTCAATCTGCACAGGAATTGTTTCAACAGATGAATGCCGAGCAAAAAACGTTTGAGGAGCTTAAGGAAGCACTGCAACGTTGGTATAATGCCGATAAAGGAGAAGAACTTCAGAAGGAATTTCTAGCATTTTTTCGCTCCGAGCGAAAGAAAGTCGGATAGGTTTTGAAACGACGCATCAAAAAAGACATCGATTTGTTAGGTGCAAAATGTGTAAAAATGTTTATTTTAGAGCGGTATTAAATTGCCTAGCCATCTAATAAATATTGTTATCATTATCACATTATGAAAAGATTATCTTTTATTCTGAGTGTGTTTTATGGGTTGTTCCTTTCCAATATGGTATTGGCCCAAACGCGCTCTACTGAACTTATTCAAGTTGTTGTAACTCCTAATAAACCCGATTGGACTTATCAATTGGGTGAACAGGCTGCTTTCTCCGTTACTGTACTCGAACATCAGGTGCCGCTAAACAATATCGAAGTGCGGTATACGATAGGTCTGGAGAAAATGAAAGCATCCCAGAAAGGATCAATTGTTGTTAAATCTCCCTACACCGCAGTAGGAGAAGCCGCCACCCTCCAAGAACCAGGGTTTCTACGTTGTGAGGCACGGGTGACAGTGAATGGGAAAGAATACCGTGGTATTGCCACAGCAGCTTTTGCACCCGAGACTATCCAACCTACGCAGAAGTTGCCCGCAGATTTTTGGGAATTTTGGAACAAAGCAAAAGAAGCTGCAGCCAAGGTGCCCATGGATGCTAAGTTGACCTTGTTAGCGGAGCGCTGTACAGAAAAAGTCGATGTTTACCAAGTGAATATACAGCATTTCGAATCAGGTGCTCGGCTTTACGGTATTTTGGCGACACCGAAAAAGGCGGGTAAATACCCGGCTGTACTACAGGTGCCCGGAGCCGGTGTGCGCCCCTATGCTGGTATTGTAAATCTTGCTGAAAAAGGAATAATTACCTTGCAGATAGGAATTCACGGTGTCCCGGTGACCTATGAAGCTGAGTTGTATGAAAGCCTCCGTTTTGGGGCATTAAAGGGATACAATTTTGCCAATCTAGACGACAGAGATAAATATTATTATAAAAGGGTATACCTAGGGTGTGTCCGGGCTGTCGATTACCTGTACTCCTTACAGCAGTTTGATGGAGCGAATTTAGCGGTATGGGGAGGTAGCCAAGGAGGTGCATTGGCCATTGTAACTGCTGCATTGGATAACCGGGTGAAGCATCTGGTCTCGCTCTATCCCGCACTTTGCGATTTGACAGGCTACCTTCATGGACGTGCTGGCGGATGGCCACATATGTTTAATGAATACAACAGTCCATTTTTGGCCAAAGAAGATAAAATTAATGTTTCAGCCTATTATGATGTGGTCAATTTTGCCCGCTCCATTCAGGTTCCTGGATTTTATACTTGGGGCTACAATGACGAAACTTGCCCTCCTACGTCCTACTATGCTGCCTACAATCAAATCAAAGCTCCTAAAGAGTGTTACCTAGTTCAGGAAACAGGGCACTGGACTTTCCCGCAGCAGTATGAAAAAATAGAGAAATGGCTATTGAAACAGCTTAAGCCTTAATATTAAATCGCGAAGCCTTCTATCTTAATCAAATAGAAGGCTTCGCGATTTAATATTGTTTTGCCTCTTTACAGTACCTCAGCTGACGAAGTCAGCGCCTGTCGATCGACCTTCTTGACCAATCCTTGAAGCACATTCCCTGGGCCAACTTCGATAAAAGTCTCCGCGCCATCTGCCAGCATATGTTGCACGGTCTGTGTCCAACGAACAGCACCGGTCAATTGAGCAATAAGATTACCTTTGATTTGTACAGGATCGGTGTAAGCTTTGGCATCGACATTTTGATAGATAGGACATGCCGGAGCTTTAATCTCTGTAGCTTCGATAGCTGCTTGCAACTCGACCTTGGCAGGTTCCATCAGCGGAGAGTGGAAAGCTCCACCCACGTTCAGTTTCAATGCTCTTCTGGCACCAGCCTCTGTCAACAAAGCACAGGCCTTATCTATACCTTCGATGGAACCCGAGATAACTAATTGTCCTGGACAATTGTAATTTGCTGGCACGACGATCTCTTCGACTTGGGCGCAAATCCGTTCGACTACTTCGTCGTCCAATCCCAAGATAGCAGCCATAGTAGAGGGCTCTAACTCACAAGCCTTTTGCATCGCATTGGCCCGTTGGGATACCAATTTAAGGCCATCTTCAAAGGATAATGCACCGGCAGCGACCAACGCGGAAAACTCACCTAGCGAGTGGCCAGCAACCATAGCAGGCTGGAAGTTATCACCGATAGCCTTGGCTAGGATAACCGAGTGTAAAAATATAGCCGGTTGGGTTACTTTCGTTTGTTTTAAGTCTTCTCCCGTACCTTGGAACATGATATCCGTGATCCGAAATCCTAAGATGTCGTTTGCCCTTTCAAATAGGGACTTCGTCTCCTCATTCAGGTTATAAAGGTCTTCACCCATTCCGACGAATTGGGCCCCTTGACCAGGAAAAATATAGGCTGTCTTCATACGTTGTGTTTATGTGTTCTTTACGTTTTCCTTAATTATTTGCGACAAATATAATAAAAGTGACGGTGTGACCCGATAGCATTGTTAACCCCCTTTGCATTATGTATCCTGTTAATCTTCCGGAACGAAAGACAACGATAAAAGCCGTTGTGGGGCAAAAAACTCTGCTGCCAAATCCTGAATATCTTGGGAACTAACCTCGTCTATTTTGGCAAAGACCTCCTCTAAGGTTACCACACGGTTATAGTCCAAAATATTTTTTGCCTCTGCGATAATCATATTCATTCTGTTTTCTTCGGCCAAGGCGATCTGTCCCTTGAATTTGTGCTTTGCCCGCTGCAACTGTATCCCACTCAGCGGCTGACTACGCAATTTATGCAATTCCTTTTGAACAAGTTTAATAGCCTTAGGCAATTTTTCTTCGTCTGTACCGAGGTAAATACTGAAATTTCCTACATCGCTATACATTGTAAAACTTGATTCAACCGTATAGGCTATACCGTATTTTTCTCGTATACCCAAGTTAAGAATAGAGCTCATCCCCATTCCCCCAAGCAAATTGTTGAGCAAGAGCATGCCCATTTTGCGTTCATCGAAGTAGCCGAAAAGCTGCGATCCGACCATATAGTGTGCTTGGTTAATCGGTTTTTTGATGATATGATGCTCACTCTGATGTAGGGGTACAGTCTCCCGATGGTCAATGGCTTTATTCGGCTGAATCCGACCAAAGATTTTCTTACTCAGTTTTTCTACCTGCAACAGGGAGTAGTCCCCCGATAAGGCAACCACAATCTGGTCTGTATAATAGGTCTGTTGTATAAAATCTAAGACATCGGTCCGTGAGAGGTTTTTCAAGTCATTCTCTAGCCCTAGTATATTGTGTCCCAAACCAGATCCTTTGAATATGAGGTCTTCAAAGTCATCCATAATCGATTCCTCCGGACTATCCGCATAAGAAGCTATTTCATCCAGAATGACACTCTTCTCTTTTTCGAGCTCATGGGGAGGGAAGATTGAATGAAAAAGGACATCCTCAAACAAGTCGAGGGCTCGCTCCAGATAAGGGTTCAGAAACGAAGCATGTAAACACGTATATTCCTTTGTGGTATAGGCATTCAGATCCCCGCCTACTTGTTCTAAGCGGTTGAGAATCTGATTGGTCGATCTCTTTTCGGTACGCTTGAATAAAAGATGTTCAATAAAATGGGCTAGACCAAACTTTCCCTCACTTTCCTGCCTTGAACCCGCATTGACAATCAGACAACAATGAGTAATAGGTGAATTTTGGTAATGCAATAACACACGAATACCATTTTCCAACCGGATTAGATTATATTCCTTCATTAAAAAAATGCATTAAATGCTGTGCAAAGCTAAGCAAATTAGTGATATAGTTACGAAGTTACAGGTGCTATAGTTATAAGGTTTAGCGTTATAAGATGATATAATTATAACTATATAACCTTAAAATTAGTGATCAGTGAAGGATCTCAAATCTCGTGTCTCAAGTCTCACATCTCAAGTCTCAAGTCTCAAGTCTCAATACTTGGTACTTAATACTCCATACTAAACGCTACAAAGCCAATTTCAACTGAGGGTCTGTCACGCGGAACGTACGTCGATGGTGGGGGCTGAAGCCGTGAGTAAGGACAGCATTACGGTGTACTACAGTAGGGTAACCTTTATTGGATCCCCATTCGTACATCGGATATTCATCCGCAAGGCGATGCATATATTCGTCGCGGTAGGTTTTTGCCAAAATAGATGCTGCGGCTATCGAAAGATACTTGCCATCGCCTTTGATGATGCATTGATGGGGAACTTTCGGGTAAGGTATAAAACGGTTGCCGTCTACGAGGATAAACTGCGGGGCGATTGACAGCGCATCGATAGCAAGATGCATGGCTCTATAAGACGCATTGTGGATGTTAATTTTATCAATCTCTTGTGGCGAGATGCTCGCAACTGCATAGGCTAGTGCCTCGCGCTCGATAACAGGGCGGAGATCCATACGTTTCTTTTCAGAGAGCTTTTTTGAATCATTTAAAATAGGGTTGTGGTAATCCCTTGGAAAAATAACAGCAGCGGCGAATACAGGTCCTGCCAAGCATCCTCTGCCGGCTTCATCGCAACCTACTTCGATCAGCTGTTCTTGGAAATAGGATAATAATATTGATGATGACATAACGTGTAACTTCTCTGTGATGATTTTGTGTTAACATTTATTTACACTACTATTTCTTTCTTTTGTACCTATATTGAAGCTGTTAACGCAAAAACGGCAAAACTTTTGTGTAAAAGTAACTATTGTCGGAGAAAAGAGCAAGGACAAAGGAATAAGGATTAAAGACGAGGAACAGAGAGCGAAGATCAAGAGGCAAAGAAACAAAAGCTACAATGCTATGGTAAAGTGCAAATATTGTTTATGGATAATTGGCATATTGCTGCCTCTGCTGTCTTTTTCCCAAAAGAAGAAGAAGGCGCAGGATTATACATTTTTATCCATTCCTGATATTGCAGTAGATGGCAATTTAATGGAATGGGAAGGTAGTTTTTATTTGGCGGATAGCGAGTTATGGCATTGCGCCTTGTCACGTGATGCCGGTCATCTCTATGCTGCCGTTGTCATTAAAGATCCGGCACTGCAGAATGAGGCTATCCTTCGCGGTATTATATTGAATTTAAGTTACGATCAAAAAAAGAGAGACGGTGCACAATTGGTTTTTCCAATAGCCGATAGGGAGAGTATTCGTGCATTACGACAGGATGAAGATCGAGATGTGAAAAATATGAAACAGGACATGCTGAACAGTACACGCGGTTATTTTGTCAAAGGTTTTAGTAAGGTGCCAGATGGGTTACTATCCTTTCAAAATAATTACGGTATTCATGCGATAGCAAAATTGGACAGCAGTCAACGCTTGTGCTATGAGGCCATAATTCCTTTAGAATTGATCACCTTCAAATCCGATAAAATAGCCGTGCAATTGACGGTGAATACCCAATATGCACAGATACAACGAGCTGCTAAAGGGCGTACACCGACCTATGGCGGAATGTATGGTATATATCGTCCAGTAGGACCTACATTAAAAAATCCGTACGGAGAGCAAACAGAAATTTGGGTCGTGGACACATTAAAATAATGTATATAATTAAGCAATGAATAGAAAATACAATCAAGGAATTTTAGCAGTAATTTTAGTTTTACAAGTGCTATTTGTGCAGGGGCAATCGGGAAAAACGGTGCAGGGGCTATTACGTGATACAGCCTTTCGTGTGATTGCCGGAGCTTCTGTACAGTTGACTTCTCCTGTGGATTCCTTGGTGACAAGTTCTTCGATAGGAGGTGTCTATACCTTCAATAATGTACAAGCAGATCGGTTTAAGATCCAAGTAAATAGTATTGGCTTCGAATCTTTTGAAAAAGAAGTCGATTTCCCGAAAGGAGAATCCAAGATCATGATTCCTTCTTTTGTGTTAGTCGGTATTCCGAATATGTTGGAGGAAGTGGTGATTAATGGCGTAATTACCGTACAGGTAAAAGGCGATACGGTAGAGTATTCAACCAAAGATCTCAAGTTGAGAGAGGGTGCAGTAGCAGAGGACGCCCTGAAAAAATTACAAGGGGTCGAGGTGGATAAAGACGGAAATGTGACAGCACAGGGAGAGTCCGTGACTCGCGTACGTATTAATGGCAAAGACTTCTTTGGAGGAGATGTGAAGACAGCCACACAAAACTTGCCAGCGAATATCATCGAAAAGATGCAGATTGTTGACGATTATGGTGATATGGCCAACCTGACAGGTAACAAATCGGGGGATTCAGAGAAGGTATTAAACATTGTTATCGATCCACAATATAACAAAGGTTACATGACGACATTGCGTGTCGGAGGAGGTACTGAAGAACGTTATCAAGCTACGGGTATGTGGATGGGCTTAAATAACAATACCCAAGTTTCCGTATTGGGTAATCTGAATAATATGAATGCCCAGCTGTTTGACTTCCAATCTATGGGTGGCGGCGCGCGCAGACGATCGGGAGGGGGAGGACGTTCTAGAGGAGGCATGTTTGGCGGAGCGGAAGGTATTACCAATACAGGTTCGATCGGTGTAAACATTCGGCATGACTTTAGTGAAAAACTCAAAACCTACGGAAGTTATTCCTATGGACGTGACGATAACAACACGCTATCAAATTCTTTTACCGAGTATATCGGACAGGATCTGACAGAAGAAGCCGAAAAAGACAATAACAGTATACGTGCCAACCATCGGTTTGAAGGCAATCTGGAGTGGAATATCTCGGATAGGGATTATATAAAAATAACACCACAATTGGGTTTCGATGATAATACATCGGACAACTGGTCCAATTCTATCTTCACCGCAGGATCGATTTTGGATAATATACAAGATCAGACCTCACTAACGGATATGAATGCTCCACGCTATAATTTCAGCGGTTTGTACAATCGTAAGCTGAATGATAAGGGGCGGAATTTGTTTATAAATTTCAATTATGATAACGCCGTTACGGAGAGTGAATATAATCAAATTCTCGACCAAAAGGTGTATGATCCAGCAAATCAAGGGGCTTTGCTCCGGACGATATACGAAGAAGCACTACGTGAAGCCCAAAACAAAAGCTGGAATGCCGGGACATCAGTAACATACACGGAACCTCTTTCGGAGAAAGGACGTTTGGAGTTGAGTTATGATTACAATATCAATGATTATGACAATTCGGATAAGCAAGATCAGGAGGCCGTTGATCAAGATGGTAATGATATCAGTTCTCCCCGGTTAAATTATGCTTACGATTATGATTATCAATTCACCACCCATCGTTTCGGTGCAAGCTATCGGTTTGAGAATGATAAGGTGAAATATTCCTTCGGCGCTTCAGTGCAACCATCTTTATTGCAAGGAGACGCCTATAGTACCACAGCGCATGAGATTATTGACCGTAAGAACTTCAATTTTATACCTATTGCCCGTTTTGAATATAAATTTTCAAGACAATCCAATTTGAGCTTACAGTATTCGGGACAGTCTAATGAACCATCAGTATCCCAGATATTGCCATTTGAGGTGTCAACCAACCGCACCATGACGACTATCGGTAATCCGGAATTGGACCCTGAATTCAGGCATCGGGCGAATCTACGCTATCGTGCAGGAGATTTTCAGAAGGGTACAACCTTTTTTGCATTTCTTCGGGCGGAGTTGACACAAGATAAGATTGTGTCACTCAATAAACGATACACCGTTGAGGGGGAGGGTCTTTTTCAGGAAGTGGGCTATCAAAATGAAACCGACCCTGTATATAGCATAAGTTCTTTTTATCATTTCGGTCGTTCACTCAAAGATAAAACCTACAACATCATGTACATGGGAGGGGTAAACTATAGCAAAAATATTTCTTATCTAGCCACGGAGGAAAATACTCCTTTGGAGGACTATAGCAAGAATTTGACGAACAATACAATATTATCACAGAACTTGTTTTTCCGTTACAATCCTTCTGAAAATTTGGAGTTGAACCCTGGTGTTCGCTATACGTATAACGTGACAAAGTCTTCATTGCCTCAATTTGAGACGCCCAACGTAACTTCCATAGCACCATCTTTTATCGGCTCGGTAAATATCACACCGACGACAATTTTCGGAGCAGACGTGTCGAAAACCTTTAACAAAGGTTATTCCGACAATGTCAATCCGTTTATTATCAATACCTATATTGAACAGCGATTGTTGAAAGGGCAACGAGGAACTCTTCGCTTGCAGGGATTCGACTTGTTAAATGAGCAGACGAATATCAACCGTACAGTAGGAGAGGTTTTGACGGATAGTCGCACAAACCGGCTAGCTCGTTATTTTATGTTGACCTTTACATTCCGCCTACAGAAATTCTCTGGGATCACTCCACAAGCAGAAACGAGATTCCCTGGTGGAATGCGCCCACCGAGGATGTAAATGCAGCGGTGTGAGGCAATAAGAGGTGATCTATGGTACTCGTAGAGAAATTGTATGATATCAAAACAAATAAAATTGATTATCTTTACCTAATTAAAGTAATTCAATCATAAAATGACTATTTACGAGAAAGTAGAGCAAGCTTTAGATACCATGAGACCCTACCTCCAAACAGATGGGGGTAATGTCAGTATCGAAGAGATCACAAGCGACAACGTGGTGAAATTGCGGCTTTTGGGTACTTGTGCTAGCTGTTCGATGAGTATTATGACTTTTAAGGCCGGATTGGAGCAAGCTATTAAAAGGGCAGTTCCAGAAATTGTGTCTGTAGAAGCATTGAATATCACCGAAATGGATGATCCTAATGCTATAAATCCCAGCCAGTTGTAGCGCTATAATCCAGAAGGATTAACACATTTTAACAGCGTGTGCGTGAATATTTGTTTAGTTTTGTTAAAGTGCGACGTTTTCAAACATACCTGCTTATTTTTTTTCTGTGTCTTAGCGGATACCTATCGTCTGGGCAGCAAAAAAATATCCTCCAGTTTAGTGGATTGATTACCTCTACCAATAATTCCGATCTTCCTGTTGCCTTCGCAACAATCAAGAATATTTCATTTAGGGATCAAACATTTATCTCAAATAATGATGGTTATTTTTCGTTTGTTGCGCATGCCGGTGACACCATATTATTTACAAGTGTCGGATTTAGCCCGCTGGCTTATGTCATCCCTTCTGTGCAGAGCGACAGGTTTACGGCTCATATCCAAATGCGCAGCCTCGTCATCGAGCTCCCTGCGGTAACTCCTTATCCCTGGGCCAGCTACGAAGACTATTTGACCGACTTTATGGCACTGAAACCCGGCGATGATCCTGTTTCAGCTGCAAAGCGAAATCTCAGTCCTGAGGCAATGGCTGCTTTAGCCCGCATCGTGCCACGTAGTGCCGAAGAAATCCAAAGTTATCATTCCCTACAGCGGCATACGACCATGAGTAATAAGAATATCAATCAACGTATGAATAACCCACTGCTGAATCCTTTCGCCTGGGGAGAACTGATCAACCAAATACGAAGAGGTGACTTTAGTCGCGAAAAGTTGAAGTATTAGGTAGGACTAAGTATTAGGTATTGAGTATTAAGTACCGAGTATTAGGTATTGAGTATTAAGTACCAAGTATTGAGATGTGAGATTGGAGACTTGAAATACTTCACTGATCACTAATTTTAAGGTTGCATAGTTACACTGTTATGAAGTTATAACTATACCACCTGTAACCAAGTAACCCTATTGATAAAGCGAAATAAATAATCGTATTTTGTAGATAGGAGATTCGTAAAATACGGATGATTACCTATAAGGGGAATGAGCAGTTAGATAGAAAATATGAAAAAGTCTTTTTGGACGTTATTTTTTTCGGTTTTGTCAGTCATATCTGGATATAGCCAACAGAATATCCAATTTACCCAATATATCTTCAACTCGTTGAGCGTCAATCCTGCTTATGCGGGTTACAAGGAAGAATGGTTTGGCCAACTGGGGCTTCGTAGTCAATGGGCAGGATGGAGGGGCGCGCCAAAAACAGGATCTATATCGCTGGATGGCGTTTTGGATGAGGTCGAGCGTCGCCATGGTGTAGGTGTGCAAGTTATAGGTGATCAACTTGGAGCACAAAGTGCAATAAGTGTTTATGGACATTATGCGCTTCGGTTGCAGCTAGATCCTTATGACAGACAGCGCTTAAGCTTAGGTGTAGCTGCAGGCTTCACCCAATATGGACTCGATGGCAACAAGTTGGAATACAACGATCAAGGCGACGAATCAATACCTTTGGGTGTAATCAGTACGTGGAAGCCGGATATTCGTCTAGGGGTCTACTATAGTAATCCATCATGGTATGCTGGTGTATCGGTGCAGGATCTTTTTGCGGGAACAGAAAGCGACCAAGACTTTCAGTTCAGCAAAAATTCGTTAGAAAGCATCTACCGCAATATACAAGGGTATTTTATTGCTGGCGCTTTATTGGAGTTGGAGCGAGACCTCCAACTGCGTCCCAGTATATTGGTAAAGGATGATTTTCGAGGTCCAACCACCCTAGATGTAAACGCTATGTTTATCTTTAATGATCGTTTGTGGCTAGGTGCCGGTTACCGCACGCGCGCCCGGATATTTCCTCGTGATTATAGTGACTATTCGGTCAATAAGCTCAGTGCACTAAATGCAGTTAGCGGCATCGTGCAGTTTTATCTTACGCCTAAATTTTCAGTGGGATATTCGTACGATCATATGCTCAACAAAATGGCTGGTCTCCAGTCTGGGAGTCATGAGGTGACTCTAGGTGTCAAGCTTGGGCAAAACAATCGCCGTATAGTAAGCCCGAGGTTTTTTTAGCCAACAGCAATCGTCGACTTATCCTGTGTCCAATGGTCTAACAATGTAGGATTGAGGATATTGCATGTTTTTAACAAATCTCGAACAGGGTATCTTTTTACCACTTCGATCAATGCTTGGAGATGGCGATCATGATGTAAATCGGTGCCTACAAAATCATACATTCCCGATTTGATCAGTGTCAATGCCGCAACCTTTACTTCTGTACTATAGTATCTGCAGATGGAAAGCAAATTCATTTGTAGGAAACATCCCGCATCCCGTATCTGCTTGTACATATTAAAATTGTAATGGAAATAATTGTAGCGTTCGGGGTGGGCCAATATAGGCTTATAGCCTAGGTTTTGGATATCCAAAATAGTTTGGAAAAGGCTTTGGGATTCCGACAGATAAGACATTTCGATCAGCACATAACCCCCAGGCATAACACAAAGGTTATCCTTCTCGATCAAATGCGGCAAACCGTGGTCAATCATGTGTTCCGCAGCAGCAAAAATTTGTGTTTTATTACCTTCCGTCTGTAGGGCCTTCTGGAGTTCTACACAGGATTTAGAAATGGTGGATTTTGTATTGGGGTGTATATCCTCCATAATGTGGGGTGTACAGATGAATTTGTGAAGCCCCAAAGCATTCAAACCCTTTATAAGTTTTAGTGATTGCGCTGTATCAGCACTCCCATCGTCTATTCCAGGTAAAAGATGGTTGTGCATATCCACCTCCAAAAAAGCTAACTTACCTAAAACTTTCACTGTAGGACTGCTTGGCTTGCTTTTAAATAAATGTGATAAAAAGTTCATAAATCAACTTATTCTTTAATTAGGTATCCATCTTTATAACGGAATGTTACCCCCAAATGCTACCTCTTTTATTTATTTTTTAATAGTACAGTGTTTTTCGTAGGTGTAAAACTAGCACAACAAATTACGTGCCATATCTTATTACTTTTTATTTTTGACTTTTTCCCCTAACTTTAGCCATCGATTGACAAGTATGAAGTAAAAGAACGCTACCAAAATAAAATTATGAAGAGCCCAATAGAAGACACCGTCAAAAAAAGAAGAGATTACAATCCCGGACCACGGGTAGGTATTACTTTTTCCACATTTGATCTGTTGCATGCAGGACACATTATGATGTTGGCCGAAGCCAAGCGTCAATGCGATTATTTGATTTGTGGCCTACAGATGGACCCCACTTTGGATAGACCCGACAAAAATAGACCCACACAAACCGTGGTAGAACGTTATATCCAACTCAGAGGATGCCAGTATGTGGATGAGATTGTCCCTTATTCAACGGAACAAGATTTAGAAGATATCTTGCGGTCCTTCAAACTGGATGTACGTATCGTCGGTGATGAGTACAAGGATAAGGACTTTACTGGACGCAAATACTGTGAGGAAAAAGGTATCGAACTATATTTTAACAGTCGTGACCACCGCTTCTCCAGCTCCGATTTACGTCGTATTGTCGCCGAAAAAGAAGCGGAGAAGAATAACAGATAGTAAAAGCTCGATTTCGCGATCTTGCAGTTTTACGATTTAACATTAACGTAAATGAAGAGAACAATACTTATAACCGGGGGAGCTGGTTTTATCGGTTCACATGTTGTGCGGGAGTTTGTGACCAAATACCCCAGCTATCATATCATCAACCTGGATGCGTTGACCTATGCAGGCAATCTAGAGAACTTGAAGGATATTGAGCATCATGCGAACTATACCTTTGTTAAAGCTGATATTACAGATTCAGCTGCTATGATGTCCATTTTTCAACAATACCAACCCGATGGGGTCATACACTTGGCTGCCGAATCTCATGTAGATCGCTCTATCACTGACCCAGTGGCTTTCGTGATGACCAATGTTATCGGTACGGTCAACCTGTTGAATGCGGCTAAAGAAATATGGAAGGACAATTACGAGGGCAAGCGCTTCCACCATGTATCCACCGATGAGGTGTATGGAGCCTTGGGTGACACGGGTCTGTTTACTGAAGAGACCAAATATGATCCCCACTCGCCTTATTCCGCTTCCAAAGCTTCTTCTGATCACTTTGTTCGTGCCTATCAGGATACCTACGGATTACCTGTAGTGATTACAAATTGTTCCAACAACTATGGCCCCAATCATTTTCCCGAAAAGCTTATCCCATTGTGTATACATAATATTTTGAATAACAAACCCCTGCCTATTTATGGGGATGGAAAATATACTAGGGATTGGCTGTATGTCATCGATCATGCCAAGGCGATAGATCTTGTCTTTCATCAAGGACGAGATGGCGAAGCTTATAATGTGGGCGGTTTCAATGAGTGGAAGAATATCGATTTGGTTAAAGAACTGTGTAAACAGATGGACGAAAAGTTAGGAAAACCGGCAGGTACATCAGCACAATTAATTACTTTTGTCACGGATCGGCCGGGCCACGATCTGCGCTATGCCATTGACGCGACGAAGATCAACCAAGAGTTGGGATATCAGCCGTCGGTAACCTTCGAGCAAGGGCTTAGTATCACGATAGATTGGTACCTGAATAATCAAGAATGGCTGAACAATGTGACCAGTGGCGACTATCAGCGATATTATGAAAAGCAATATGGAGCGTAGGGGATCGAGCACTCATCAGCCATTGAAAAAGAATTAGATGAACTTAAAAGAAACAAAATTACAAGGCTGCTATATTTTAGAGCCTATTAAATATGGAGATAGCCGAGGATACTTCTTTGAAAGTTTCAACGAGCGCGTCTTTCAGCAGCTTAGCGGCACCAATACCCATTTTGTGCAGGACAACCAGTCCTTCTCGACGAAAGGTGTCCTGCGTGGACTCCATGCGCAGACGGGTGAGCATGCACAAGCAAAATTAGTACGTGTGCTACATGGAGAGGTTCTCGATGTTGCGGTAGACGCGCGTAAAGACTCCCCGACTTTCGGGCAGCATGAGACGGTTCTCCTCTCTGCAGCCAACAACCTGCAATTGTTTATACCTAGGGGATTTCTGCATGGTTTTGTTGTATTGAGTGATACTGCTGAATTTTTCTACAAGTGCGACAACTTCTATCATAAAGAATCCGAGTGCGGCGTTAAGTTTGATGACCCCGACTTAGGGATAAATTGGATATTGCCTCCTAATGAATTGATTATATCCGATAAAGATACTGTTTTACCGTCTTTTAAGCATGTTTTTCGGAGTTAGGGAGGAGATAGCTTTGGTAGGCTTGTTAGAAATATTTGTTTGATTTTGTGTATCTTTGTAGGAGAAAGCGACAAAAAACTAGATAAGAATAAAATATTTGTCAATATTTAGTAAATTGTTCTAAACGTTTAGGTTTAATACAGGCAGTTATGAGCAAACAAGTAATAATTACAGGTGTTAAGATCTCCGATCAGAAGGCAAAGGCTCAAGAAATTTTGAACAAACATATACTTCCGAAAGAAGCCTTATTTCAGGAAAGAAAAAAGAAAGGTCAATTAAGCGGAGAGTCTATTAGTATATTGAATTCTGATGCCGGATTTGACTATAATCGCGGGATGTAACGGAGCCGGAAAATCAACCTTTGCTCCTTCTTTTTTGCCTGAAGGGGTTGTCTCGTTTGATTATGACAAGCTTTTTTTGGCGTATTATAACGATTTGTCCGATAGTGAACTTCGAGAAGAGTTCGCCAGAAATAAAGCAACCACTGCTTTTGAACACGCAATAGAAAAAGCATTGCGATGCAAAACAGATTTTTGTTACGAAACAAATTTTGATGTTCATCCCCTTTATTGGCCGGAAATATTCAAAAATAAAGGATACATCGTCAATCTTATCTTCTTTTGTCTCGAAAACCAAGAAATTGCACGACACAGGGTGCGAGTGCGTAAAGAATTTAAAGGTCATTTTGTAAATGATCATACTATTTCCTTCAAATGGAAAGCCGGATATAAAAATTTAAATAGTCATTATACTTTTTTTGATAATATACTTATTGTGGATAACTCAAAACAGGGAGACATATACACTAATATTTTGCAAATTGAAAAAGGAACTCCTACGTTAATGACAGATCAGTTGCCTGATTATTTCAGCAATAGATTACCCGATATTTATGGGTTAATATAGCATACACTTCATTTCGGCAATCCACTTCTATTTTTCAGCTGTGATATTTCTAACACCATTCGGTTTTTAGTTCCCTACTTATATTCTTCAACGAAGAATTCTACCTTTCTAATGACTAAGTAATACCAACTTATAGGTTAACTCTGATTTTAGTCACTATTTAGACAGTGTTTATACATTGTTTATACAGTCGTGACTGAACAAGCACTGAACGAGCACTGAGTAAGCACTGAACAAGCAGTGTATAAAAGCAGAAGTTGATGTCTGTTTGGGCAATCGTTGTCATCAACAAAGGGGCTGTTATAAGCATGGATAATGTTTGCTGAAAAATAGTATTATAATTAGGGGTAAATATAATAGATAGTCAATGTTTACAGATGTATTTTTGTTATAGCAGTAAGCGAAAAAATGCATAGATATATCGTGCTAAAATATTGTGGGAAAAGAAGATTATGATAGCAGTAAGCGTAGATTCACGAAAGATTTTTATTCTTGCTGAAAAATATATTGGAACTGTACCTTAAAGCGTTAATAAAGAATTTATGAATAATCACACTTTCCAAGCAGCAGCATATCAAAAAGATATTACTCCGCCATTGGGGACATTAATCAATGGGGAATTTCAAAGCAGATATGCCAATGCGATCCATGATCCCTTGTATGCAAAATCTTTGGTTCTAAAGAATTATGAAACGATATTGGTTTTTGTGGTAGTGGATATCTGCGCCATGCAACAGGATTTGCTGGACGAGGCCAAAGCCGATATTCAGACCCAAACCGGTATCAATAAGTCCAATATCCTAATTTCCAGTACACATACCCATTCGGCAGGAGCTGTGACAGATCTTTTGATGGGGCATGCAGACCTTACCTACAGAAAAAAACTCCAACAGATCTTGGTGATGCTTGTAGCTGAAACGCTACAAAAACTCCGGCCAGCGAAAATAGCCTTTGGTACCGTAGATGCACCTGAGCATGTCGTTTGCCGGCGCTACAAAATGGCTGCGGACTATAAAGCAGTCAACCCCGTGTCGGGGGACTACGATCAGGTCAAGACCAATCCATTTGGCGATGAAGAGTCTATTGTCGAAAGAAATTCTGTTCCGGATACGGAATTGGCGTATCTGGCGGTGAAGGGATTAGATGACAGCTGGATAGCTGTTTTAGCTAATTATTCCCTCCATTATGTGGGCGATGCCGACCGAGGAACGATTAGTGCTGACTATTTTGGCTGTTTTGCGCAAAGTTTAAAACAAGCTTTGGCACCTGAAAGTGATTTTGTGGCGATAATGAGCAATGGTACAAGTGGTGAGATCAATATCTGGGATTTTCTCCAGCCTGATCGGTACCCAACGGAACTCCATCGTAAAAGTGCCTATATCGGACAGGATTTGGCCAACAAAGTCGTGTCAACTGTGGAGCATCTGCAATGGGAAGAAAAGGCTTATTTGGAGGCTCTATATACTGAATTGCCCATTGGGCTACGAAAGCCTACTGTGGAGGAATTGGAAGTAGCTAGACAAATTGTCCAAGATACAGATTATGAACACATCACCTGGGATGCGGATGGTTATCGCAGGGCTTATGCGCGCGAGCAGGTCTTGCTGGCCGAATACCCCGAACAGCGGAATTTCTATATACAGTCTTTCCGGATAGGTTCGGGCATTATTGGCGGTTTAGGAGGAGAATTCTTTGCCGAAACGGGATTAGCCATGAAAGCCGCTGCATCTAAGGGAAAATATTTTACGATCTGTTTGGCGAATGACTATGTGGGTTATGTCCCACCTGAGCACGAGATCAAGCAAGGGGGGTATGAAACTTGGCGGTGCCGAACAAGTTTCTTGGAAATGACAGCAGAGGAAAAGGTTAGAAATGTGCTGTTGGCACAGATTAGACAGCATCGGATAGTATAGTATTCGGCTGGGTTTGGATATATACTTGTGTGTTATCCTTCTTAAAATGAGTGTTTTGCCAATGTACTCTTCTTTACTTATTCAATATTTTACAGGCGTATAATTTTTTGAAATATAGTATCAGTTATACAGATAATAGTTGTAGTGATAGAAGGCGTCTGCTACTATCTTTGTCTATAGGCAATTCAAAAGTATAAACCTGAATTGACCGTAAGAATTAAAGAATCGCTTCCAATTTGTAAAACTTAAAGAAAACGAATGTTATTATGTTTATTAAAAAAGAAAAATGTAAACGGATACACGTTAGATGGTTGATGAGTATCTTGATCTTGCTCAGTACTCCTGCATCTCTTCTTGCACAACAGGAGGAGCATCTTGTTCGTGGACAGATCTTGAATGATAAAGGAGAGCCTATACAGGGGGCTACAGTAACTGTGCAGGGTAGTACGCGAGGGGTGCTGGCTGATGAGACAGGACGCTACTCCATATCAGTGGATAGGAGTGGGAAGCTGGTTTTTTCGTATGTCGGATTCACTACGCAAACGATTTTAGTCGAAGGACGTGCGGAAATTAATGTTGTGATGAGGCCCGTAGCAGATGCCTTGGAAGAAGTTACTGTAGTCGCTTTTGGACAACAGAAAAAGGAGAGTGTAGTCGGATCGATTACGACAGTCAAACCCAGTGAACTGAAAGTGCCATCGAGTAATCTGACAACTGCCTTGGCAGGTCGGGTTGCCGGTCTGATCGCTTTCCAGCAAAGTGGCGAGCCAGGCGCGGATAATGCGGACTTCTTTATCCGTGGTGTGACCAGCTTTGGTTATTCCAATAGACCGTTGATATTGGTCGATGGGGTTGAAGTTCCTGCGACCGAATTGGCAAGATTACAAGTTGACGACTTGGCGAGTTTTTCTATTATGAAAGATGCCTCGGCCACGGCTTTGTACGGAGCTCGTGGAGCCAATGGAGTTATTTTAATTACCACAAAAGAAGGACGCGAAGGAAAAGCTAATATCTCCCTTCGCTATGAAACATCGGCTTCCCAACCCACACAAAACATCGAGCTTGCCGACCCCATTACTTACATGGAGTTAGCAAATGAATCAAGTTTAACTAGAGGACGAAATCGACAATACCAATGGGAAAAAATAGAGCGTACGGCTGCTGGAGAAGATCCGATGATTTATCCGGCTACGGATTGGCAGTCTTTATTGTTAAAAGATCGAACCTTTAATAATCGACTTAACTTAAATGTGAGCGGTGGAGGAAAAGTTGCGCGTTATTACGTGGCTGCTACCTATAACAAGGACAATGGTATGCTCAAGGTCGATAATCGTAACAACTTTAATAATGGCATTGATCTGAAAACGTATGGATTACGTTCCAATGTGAATATTAACTTGACCAAAACAACAGAAGCGATTGTACGGCTCAATTCGACCTGGACGGACTATACAGGACCTCTAGGTAATGGAGCAGACTTTTACAGACAGATTATCCGTACGGATCCGGTATTATTTCCGGCCTATTACGAACCCGATGAAAGGAATCGCACAACTGAGCATATACTGTTTGGGAACTCAGATATGGGACAATATTTAAATCCATATGCGAATCTCATGAAAGGGTACCGGGATTATACCAATGCCATGTTTTTAGCCCAATTTGAGATCAAACAAGATCTGGATTTTATAGTAAAAGGTTTAAAAGCCAGTGGAATGTATAATACGACGCGATATAATTACTACCAAGTATCCAGAACGTATAGTCCGTTTTATTATGCGTTATCAAGCTACGACAAGCGTACAGGCGAGTATGTATTGAATAACCTGAATCCAACAACCGCGAAGGAATATTTGGACTATACGGAAGATTCGAAACAGATTAGTTCGGAAGATTATTTTCAAGGTATCTTGAGTTACAGTACAGATGTTGGCGAAGACCATGCTTTGAGTGGTATGCTGGTGTATAATATGCAAAATAAAATCTCTGCAAATGCGGGGAATTTACAAAATTCACTGGCTCGTAGAAATTTGGGTTTGGCAGGACGATTTACATATGCCTTCCAAAGTAAATATTTCTTAGAGGGTAATTTTGGCTATAATGGTTCGGAACGCTTTGCAAAAGAACATCGTTTCGGTTTCTTCCCGTCTGTAGGGGCGGCTTGGTATGTGTCCCGAGAGCGTTTTTGGGAAGGAGGCATAAAAAACATTATATCTAACCTCAAATTAAGGGGTACTTATGGCTTGGTGGGGAATGATGCAATTGGTAGTTTAGAAGATCGGTTCTTTTATTTGTCACAAGTAGATCCCAATAATTCCAGTGCTGGCTATACATTCGGATCCGAATTCGGAAATAGAATAAGTGGAGTAGCTGAGGGCCGTCACGAAAATCGAAATATTACTTGGGAGACTTCCCAGAAGTTAAACTTGAGTGCAGAAGTCGGTCTTTTTAATATGGCAAACTTAGTTGTTGATGTCTATAAAGAGCATAGATACAATATTCTAATGATACGTGCACATACCCCAAATACGATGGGGGTGGTTGTTTTGCCACAAGCGAATGTCGGTAAAGCAGATAGTAAGGGAATAGATGTTTCGTTGGAGGCCAACAAGAACTTTGCCAACGGTTGGTTTGTCTCTGGTCGAGGGAATTTTACGTACGCAGAGAGTAAGTATATCAAATATGAAGAACCTGATTATTCGGCCTTTCCTTGGCGTTCTCGCGTAGGCCTTCCCATAGGCCAACAGTTTGGATTCGTAGCTGAACGACTGTTTATTGATGATGAAGAAGCATATAATGCACCAGAGCAATTTGGTGAGGTCCTTGGTGGAGATATTAAATATAAAGATATCGATGGAGATGGGGTGATTACGAATCTGGATATGGTGCCAATTGGTTATCCAACTGTCCCACGAATGACGTATGGTTTTGGTTTTTCAATTGGTTACAAAGGAATTGACTTTTCTTCTTTCCTGCAAGGGTCAGCTAAGTCCTCCTTTTGGATAGATGCTGCAGCGACTGCACCATTTGTCACTCCCGCATCAGGCCAAAAGAACCAACTCTTACAAGCATATGCGGATAACCACTGGTCGGAGGACAATAGAGAACTGAAAGCGCTTTGGCCGAGGTTGAATGATATTGCAAGTATAAATAATACCCAAGTTAGTACTTGGTTTATGCGCAATGGCGCCTTTTTACGCATCAAACAAGTTGAATTGGGATATACATTCAAAGAGACCTTAACCAAAAAGATTGGAATAGAGAAAGTAAGAATGTATATAAATGGTACTAACCTTCATAATTTCTCCAAATTCAAGCTTTGGGATGTAGAGATGGGTGGAAATGGTTTAGGTTACCCTTTGCAACAAGTCTATAATTTTGGTGTGCAGTGTTCATTATAAATACAATTACTATGAGATTATTATTAATACCTTTACTGACCTTGTTGATCGCTGTGTTTCCAGGATGTCAGAAATACTTGGACGTGGTTCCGGATGATATTGCCACGTTAGAGCATGCATATAAAGATAAGGTAAGTGCGCAACGTGCATTAGCAACCTGTTATAACCAAATACCTCGTAATGGTACTCGATATGATCCCGGTTTTGCTGCGGGTGACGATATCTGGATACACCAGTTTCTGGATAGAGGATCAGAGAGGTGGAGACAATATCATCGCGAGCTCGCGATAGATGGAAATAACGTAACAAGACCTTTGTACAGTTATTGGAGTAATATTGAAGGTGGAAATGCATTATGGAAAGCCATTCGGGATTGTAATACGTTTATTGCCAACGTGCATAAAGCGAGAGATTTGGATAGTCAGGAGCGAAATAAATGGATTGCTGAAGCAAAAACACTGAAGGCATATTATCATTTTTATATGATGCAATTGTATGGTCCCATTCCTATCGTAACAGACGTTCTTCCTGCTAGCACCCCTACTGAAGAATTGATGGTATATAGGGAGCCTATTGATGAGGTCGTGGCCTATATTGTACAACTATTAGATGAAGCTATACCTGATTTAAGTTTAGAAGTGGACAATATGATTTCTGATGCCGGTCGAATCACTAAACCTGTTGCAGCAGCTATCAAGGCAAAAGTGTTGGTCACGGCAGCTAGTCCTTTGTTTAACGGTAATCAGGACTATGCTAGTATGATTGATAAGCGAGGTATAGTACTGTTCAATACCACAGTAGATCCTAATAAGTGGGTATTGGCGGCTGAGGCTGCCAAAGAGGCTATTGATATAGCGCACGAAGCAGGGATTGAGCTATATCAGCATCAGACGACTTTTAATGTTAGCAATAAGACGCTGGAGGTCATGCAGGTGAGCCAAATAGTTGCCGATAAGTTTAATAAGGAGCGGATTTGGAGTCTTTCTGATTTCAATAGCAGTAGTAGTAATAACCAAGATAAAGGACTAGAACTGCGTACGATACCCCGATTGCATAGTGATCACGCAGTTCAGGTGTATCAATGGTTTGTTCCTACGCTTAAAATAGCCGAAATGTTTTATTCCAACAATGGAGTGCCGATAGAAGAAGATGTGGATTACGCCTATGACGATCGCATGAACTTGATGTTTGTGCCGCAAGATCAAGAAACGTATATGCAGCCAGGCTATCGTACCATTGGTTTGCACTTAAATCGCGAACCTCGCTTTTATGGATCGTTAGGGGTTGATGGCGGTTGGTGGTTTGGTTTAGGAAGAACAGATGAAAATAATCAGTGGGCTTTGGATTTTAAATTTGGATCGATGACAGGAGGGAAGATTGGTAATCAGCGCTATACGACCACAGGTTATTATATCAAAAAATTATCTAACTACCTATCGGCTTTTCCAAGTAAGGATGTTTTTGTTGGGAAGCGTTTTGATTTTCCTTTGTTCCGCTTGGCAGATTTGTATCTGTTGTATGCAGAAGCGTTGAACGAAAGCCTATCAGCGCCGAATGTCGAGGTATATGAGTACATCGACTTAATACGACAGAGATCAGGATTAGATGGTGTGATTGATTCATGGGAACAGCATTCTCGCTTTCCACAGAAACCTACGACCAAGGACGGGATGCGGGAGATCATCCATCAGGAGCGGAATATTGAATTGGCATTTGAGGGACAACGCTTTTGGGATCTTCGGAGATGGAAGAAATCCATCGAGTATATGAACCAACCGGTTCGAGGTTGGAATGTAGATGGAGAAACGGCACAAGAATTTTATCAAGTGATTACCCACAACCGTAGTCAATATACATTGCGGGATATATTGTGGCCTATCATGCAGGATGAGATACTACGGAATAAGAACCTGGTACAGAATCCTGGATGGTAAATCCGTAAATTGTCAGCCATAGGTTGCAAGGGGTCTAAAAAACATGAAACTATATAATATACATAGTTATGAATAAAAAAAATATAATATATCTAATCTTACCGTTCCTTATTTGGGGATGTGCCGAAGATTACATTGGACAATATGGTTTGGACGATATTCCGCCAGGGCCGGTATCGGGAGTATCTGTTGAGAACATTCCTGGTGGGAGTATCATCAATTATACAATACCTTCTGATAAAGATTTTTCATATGTCAAGGCGGTCTATAGTATTAATGGCCAACGAAAAGAACAGAAGTCTTCGAACTTTAATACAAAGATTGTTCTAGAAGGGTTTGGCAAGTCCGCTATGCAACAAGTAGAGTTGTTTGCATACGATAAAAGTGAAAACAAATCTACGGCCGTTACAGTAGAGATAGAACCGTTAGATGCGCCAGTACTGGGTATGATAGAAAGTGTTTTGGTTAAAGATGATTTTGGAGGAATACGTATCGATTGGCAGAATCCGAATGAAGCCGAGATAGTTCTTACTGTCTTAACTACAACAAATGAGTATGGGGAGGAAGAATGGACAGAGGCTGATCGATTTTACTCTGGTGCTGTAGCCGGGGGCGCGAACGTTAGAGGTTATAGTGCTGATGAGCGCTTTTTTGGACTGTATTTTAGAGATCGTTGGGATAATTTTTCGGATACATTGTACGTCAAGGCAAAGCCTTATTTTGAAGAGTTATTGGATAAGTCTAAGTTTAGTCGCTGGAATCCGACAGGGATACCATATAATGCGTATCACGAAATAGATTGGAGAATTGAAAACCTTTGGAATAACATGATTGCAGGTTTAAATTATGGATTTGCTAGTTATACGCACGATAATACTTTTGATATGGGCCAGACGGCAAAACTAAGTCGTATAAAGATAAATAGTCGCCACGAGAGTGATGCTGTAATTTACAACTTCGCCCACCCGAAGAAATTTCAAATTTGGGGCTCTAACCATCCAAATGTTAATGCTGATTTTGGCACATGGACTTTGCTAGGTGAGTTTGATTCCTTTAAACCTTCTGGATTACCGTTGGGCGAGTACAATGATGATGATTTCAATTATACTCATGTAAATGGGGAAGAATGGACTTTTCCATCTGGTGTCCCGCCTGTGCGGTATATCCGTTGGTATGTGTTGGATACATGGGGCGGATCGGAATACACGCAAGTAGGGGAAATGACTCTATGGGGTGAAATTGAAAATTAAACGTAATGAATATGAAAACTATTAGAACAAAATATACATCGTGGCTCTGGATTGCTACTCTTTCATTATTCTTTTCCTGCGACCGAATGAATGATCTTCATGATGAATATCTTCAACGAGGGGAGACAACATACTTATCGAGAATTGACGAGGTTAATATATATCCTGGAAATAAGCGAGCAGAACTTGTTTTTGTAAATAAAGATCCAAAGGCTACAACCTTAGTAGTTTATTGGAGGTCGAGAACTGATTCGATGGTTTTTCCTATACCGGATAATAGTGTTGGACAAGAGTTGAAAGTAGAGTTGGTTAATCTTCCGGAAGACTTTCTGACTTTTGAATTAGTGACTACAAATGGTGAAAACGAAAGCAAGTCTTTAACAACCGAATTGTCTGCCCGAATATATGGAGAGCAATATGAAGCTAGTTTGAATAATCGGCTCGTTGATAATGCAATATATTTAGAGTCTGGTAATGAGCTTGATGTGACTTGGAAAGGAATTTTTGAAGGGGCGGTAAATATCGAGATTGTGTATGAAGGTACAGACGGAAATGCTCGCACGATGAATATTCCGATAGAAGAGAGATCCATACTTTATCTCAATATGTTTAAAGACCATCTGAAGTACCGAACAGGTTATATTCCTGCAGAGAATGCGATAGATACCTTTTATACGGAATATAGTGATTTGCCATTCTCCGAGCAGTATGTTATTGAAGGATTAGCATTTAACGGGACGAATCAGTATATGACGATTGCTGATCATCCGGATTTTAATATCAACTCAGGTGAAGTATTAAGTATCTCGCTGTGGGTAAAGACACCGATTAGTAACAGAAATCAGAGATTAGTGCTGAAGCGTTATACTTCTACTACGGCTGATCCAGTTAACGGAAATACAGGATATGGCATCGTACCTCTGGCCAATCGTAATCTCTATGCCGATTTACATTATCGGAATGGTTCACAGCCAAATCCAGGTGGAAGAGCTACTGTAGCTTCTGGAATTGAATCTTATTCGTTGGACGAATGGTTTCATGTGGTAGCTATATTTGATTCGCCCAAGAAGCAATTATCACTATACCAAAATGGAAACTTGGTTGGTACAGGGATTATAAACGGTACTCCTCCGGAAAATCCTAATATTGTAAGTATTTCCGATGTGTTGGTTGGAACATGGAAAGAATCTGCAGGAGGCAGTCTATCAGAGTTTTTTAACGGAGAAATAGCACATTTGCGTTTTTGGAAGAAAGCTCTAAATCCGGAAGACATATATCTAGATATGTCAACACCGGTTACGGCGGAGACCCCGGGTTTAGTCGCAGCGTATGATTTTAGAAAAGTAGAGGGTAGTGGTACTGATCTGACGATTGAAGATATAAAAGGCAATCATACTGGGGTATTACATGGTTTTAGCAGACCTTAGAAGCTTACAGTTTTAAATGCGCGAGCGATTTTGCTCCTTTTTAATTAGTAAATGAAAATGAATTTCAAAATAGAAAGTATAATCATGAAAACGATTTTAGTACAATTGCTATGCATGTTCGTCCTGTTGGACGCAACATCTTGTGCAAAAAAAACAGACGGTCCAAAAAAGAAGGATGATCATAATGCGTTGTCCCTTAGGTTAATATTGCCCAATGTCGCTGCGTCGGGGTCTATGGTACAGATGCAGGGACGAGGTTTTGGCAGCAGTCAGGAGTCTGTTCAAGTTAAGTTTGGTGACGTGACGGGTGAAGTATTGGAGCTGTCTAATGGCATCCTTTCGGTGAAAGTCCCAGAACTGGCTGATGGGGCAAAGGTCGATGTTGCCGTTGTTGTAGGAGATAATACCTCTAATATCAAGTCATTCCGTGTGCGAAAAATAGAGGAACCTATAGTGATACCGAAAGACACGATTGAATGGATAGAAGATAAGAATCCAAATATTGCAGCTATTGAACACGGGATAGCTTCTTATGATGAACAGGTAGTCAAATATATACGGAACGGACAGCAGTTGCTTGAGGTAGAGTTGGGTAAACCGTCGCTAGTAGTGGTTGCAGAAGATGAAATAGGCTGGGGTTTTTATCAGTTCCCATCCATTCGTCGATCATTATCTGGACAACTGGCCATAGGATGGGCGATGCATCGTGACGAAGCGGCGAGTTATGGAAAGCCAGCTTTAGGTATTAATAGTGCTGTGTCCAATGATGGTGGAGAAACTTGGGTTACAGTGTCTAGAGGGCCTACAAGTGGTGGGACATTGTTAAGCAATGGTGACCGAATCAATATTTCCACACCTGCGGCAGTTCCATTAGAAGATTTGGATTTGCCAGCACCCTTAGCTACATTACAGGATCAGTCTACGTACAATAGAGTATTTAAGATCTATGATTATGCCCAACTTCCATTACAACTGCAAGGCACTTATCAGTCCCGTATAAAGAATGGGACGACATCATGGGTAGCTGAGCGAGGCAGCTTAGTGAGTCCTAACTTAGCGCGTTATGCTGATGGTAATTTGTTTCCGGTAGTCTGGTGGGGAGATATACAGGAGATATCTGACGGTGTATACACATGTCGATACCCCGGTTTCGAGATAAATCAAAACGGCGGAATAGATCCGGCAGGTATAATTTGTTATAAATCGACAGACTTTGGCAAGACTTGGGTAAAACAAGGCAGTATACTTTATCAGCCGGATCTTTCTTTGGATCCGAATGGCAGTAAAAGGAAAACATTAGGATGGACGGAACCAGCATTTGCTGCTTTGCAGAATGGTACTTTTTTGTCTGTTCTTCGTACGGCAGATGGTTTTGGAAAAAGCCCGATGTATTTGAGTACTTCCGTTGATAAAGGTGTAAGTTGGTCTACTCCTAAGGTGTTTACTGGTGCTGGGGTAAAACCGATGCTCTTAGAGTTGGATAATGGAGTAGCCGCTCTGGTGGCTGGTAGACCCGGCGTACAGTTACGTTTTATGTTAAACGATAACGTAGACGATTGGTCGGAGCCTTTTGAAATGCTGCCTTGGGTAGATAATGAAGTAATATCAACAAACGATGGACTTGGTTCGTCCTGTGGGTATTCGCAGGTTCTAAAGATGGATGAGAATAGTTTTCTAATGGTTTACTCTGACTTTAAACATACAACACCCGAGGGACTTGTCCGGAAGGCGATTAAGGTGAGAAAGATTACCGTGAAGCGAATGTAGTTAAAGAGAAATAAGGGTGTCAAATAGTAATTAAATATATCGTTGTGGAGTTTATGTGTCGTTTTTTTATAAAAGCAAGTATTCTTTTCTTTAGCTATTTTTTCTATCTGTTTATTCCACAAGTTTGTTTTGGGGTGACTTCTAGTGATACGACAGGCTCTTTCTTTGAAAATGGAGTGTTCCATTACAATGATGGAGAAAATTCTCGGATGACATTGTTGTTTGACTACTACCATCATGGTTTACCTTCGACCAAGGTTGGAAAATATATCACGACCGGGAGTTGGGTGGATTCTGATGGTCGTTATGGTTGGGATGACTTTGTTCATACCAATACCTTTGATCATGCTTATATCTTGTTGAAAGATGATTTCAATATTAAAATGGGAACGCAGGCCTATACGCATGAGCGCTTGAATGGGATAGACGGTGTTGTTATCATTTCAGCAGACAATCCTCAATTGATTAAAGATGCTAATGTTATTTCAGACAGCGAGATTGAGGTTCTTGAGCGATTTGTAGCGGAAGGAGGGAGCCTGATGATCATGCTTAACGGCGTTGGCGAAGACCGTTTTTCAGAATCGTTTGAAACGGAGCAGATCAGGAAGCTGATTACTACATTTGGCTTGGATTTTAATGCTGATCACACCCATTATTCCGACATTGTCATTCCAAAGGGACACCCTTACTTCTACGATGTCGAGAATTTCCACTATGGAGCCGGGTGTACGATACGTATTCTAGACCATGCTGAAGATGCCCATGTATTGCTGGACGTTTACTCGGATAAAGGCTATCCCGATAGGAGTGTGTATGGGCCGGGGATCGTACTTACCAAATATCAGAAAGGTAAATTTATCCTCGTTGGTGACGCTGGATCTTGGACCGGGAATCTTTCTCGTCCGTGGGTAGACAACGGCCCCTTGCTGCAACAGTTTTTTCGGTACATGAAACCAGATCAGGGCGTGAGAACTGCCGATTTTTCGAATTATCACAACCTTTCGTACAAAGCATCCTTTGCAGCTCTACAGGCTATTCCTGTAAAGAATACGTTGGGAAGCGTACAGCAAGATGGTTTCGGGGTATTCTTGCCCAGAGAGCAAACGAAAATGCCTTTTTTGGAAGGGTCCGCCATACTGAATTTAGATGTGGTGGATAGCTTAAACGGTACACAGTTATGTGCGAATGTAAGTGACTTTAAATGGTTTGACAACATAGTAACCGATGATGAGGTATCCCAGATTTCCTTTTTGGTCAGCCGACAAGGAAAAGTAAGTGATGTGCAGCCAAAAGGAAAGGGTGGTGAATGGTATGCACCGGACATCAGCGCGCTTGCGGCACTGTTGCCCACTGATGGTGTTCGTCCAGGTGACCATTGGAGGAGCTATGAAGATTTGCGCGTGCCTACTTTGAAAGGGGTTTCCGCTCCATTAACTAAGCGTATTCCTATGGATTTTACTTATGTAGATGATGTATCGTACAATGGAGTCCAATGCAGGTTACTTAGCGCTTCGGGAGAATCTTGGCTGGACGATTTTGAAGTGTCGCCGGAAAACCTGTTGCCACAGGAGGAATTGGATAAGGGGGTATATAGATTTTTTCACCCAAGAGGGGGTAAAATTATTTTCAAGAGGGAACAATGGGTGGATGCAAAGACTGGTGTTGTCATTGGAGCGAAGATACAAGCACGCATCTTGACTTGGGTAGAGGATACAAGAAATGAAGTAGGGATTAGCAATGCGCAGAAAGATAATAGTATGTTATTATCGTTAGCTTATCTAACAAACTTTCAGTTACAAATGGAGGAGTAATCAAAAACCAATTATCATTATATTAGGGTATAGTTCTTAGGGTTGTCTGTTTTATTTAAATAGACTGCACTTTAATTAAAACGAAGCATGAAAACACTGTGTTTGAATATTTCTTTCTGGATATTATTGAGTATAACATCTGTATATAGCGTTTATTCCAAGGTTCCGATAGTGCCTTATCCCAACGAAGTGATCATGAAAGAAGGACAGATAGATGTGTCTGACGGGATGTACGTATCTGGTACTTCTGAATATCGCCAATATCTCGAAAGTATTCTGGATACGGATTTTGGGTTGTTATCAAAAAGAGGAATACAAATTAAATTAATTGTTGAAGTCAACAAGGAAAAGGATCTAGAAAGTTATGAGCTAAATGTTAGTAGGGAGGGGGTGGAAATAAAAGCACCAAGTGAAACGGGTGTTTTCTATGGAATACAGAGTTTGAAGCAATTGCTTTTAGATTCTAAACAGATACCACTGATGTCTATAAGGGACGAACCAGCTTTTAAATGGCGTGCTTTTATGCTGGACGAGGCCCGTTACTTCCAAGGAGAGCAGGCGGTAAAGGGTATCCTAGACGAAATGGCCCTTTTGAAAATCAATACTTTTCATTGGCATCTGACGAACGATCAGGGGTGGCGAATTGAGATCAAGAAATACCCTTTATTAACCGAAATTGGCTCGAAGAGAGATTCTACCCAGATTGGTGTCTGGCCAACCGGTTGGAAGAGTACAGTTTATGATGGGAGGCCCCATGATGGGTTTTACACGCAAGAACAGATAAAGGACATCGTACAATATGCAGCTGAACGGCAAATCACGGTTGTGCCGGAAATAACGATGCCCGGTCATGCACGTGCAGCTATTGCGGCATATCCGTGGTTGGGCGTAAAAAAAGATACGGTCATCACCGTTTCGACAAAATTTGGCGTCATGTATGATATCTTTGATGTGAGTGATAAGCGAGTGAGAAACTTCCTAGAGGATGTGTTGGAGGAGATCATGGATCTGTTTCCCTCAAAAGTCATCCATATTGGCGGGGACGAGGTGCGTCATGATCAATGGAAAGAGTCGAAGAAAGTCAATGATTTTATGAAAGAGAACGGTATTGCCTCTTATGCCGAACTCCAGGTTTGGATCACGAATGAGATGTCACGATTTGTAGAGAGTAAGGGAAAGCGGATAATGGGTTGGAATGAAATCATGGGGGTAAAGTTACATGATTATGTAACTAGCGATGATGTTTTGATAAAACAACCATTAGCTAAGAATGCAATCGTACACTTTTGGAAGGGAGATGTTGACTTGATTATAAATGCTGTAGAAAAAGGGCATGATGTAGTGAACTCCTACCATAACTACACTTACCTGGACTATGATTATAAAAAGATTCCTCTTTCGAAATCGTATAGCTTCGAACCGATACCTAAAGGTTTGTCGTCCGAGTACCATGATAGGATATTAGGCTTAGGCTGTCAGATGTGGGGCGAATGGACGCCCACAGTAGCATCTATTAATAAGCTCATTTATCCGAGGTTGGCCGCGTATGCCGAGGTTGGCTGGACTCGTCTTGAAAACAAAGATTTTCAACGCTTTGAAAAAAACATACAATCTTTGAGAACCTATTGGAATGGTAAAGGTATTTTTGGGCAAAGCAATCCTGATGGGTAAAGGTGCATGTAGCTGAATTCCTGATATGGGAGAATCAATATGATGAAGCAAGAAGTGAATTTCTGAAAGTGAGCGATAGTTTGACCATATCTGAATACCATTCATTGGGAATAGTATTACGTTTTGGGGCAATTGGCAAGAGGTAATAGGGGATAAACGTATAAAGAACCGTGGTATACCCGGGGATCATACCTATGGTTTACTATCTCGGATCGACGACGTTATTGTGGGGAAGCCTGCGAAAATCTTTATCATGATTGGGAATAATGATTTAGGAGGGGGACTGATGGATCCAGTCATCATCGCTAACTGGGCTGGGTTGCTAAATAGGGTTATGACCCATTCGCCGCGTACTCAAATATATGTGTAATCTTTATTACCTACGAACCCGTCCTTTAACCGGTTGGGGGCATCTTTATGGGCATGAAGCTCGTATAAAAATATCAACACTGCGCTAGCTAAATTAGCTGACAATTATTTAAAATGTGTGTAAGCGCATTTGTATGGATAATTTCATAGACAATAACGGGTTTATGAAGAAGTAGTATACATGGGATGGAGTGTATCTTACAGCTGTTGGCTACCAGAAATGGCGTGAAATAATAGAAAAATATTTGTAATGCTTTATAGCTTCTCGATTTCTTTGATGGACAAACCTGTAATGCTGGAAATATCCTCTGTAGATAAGCCTCGCTTTTTTAGTTTAAGAACAATAGCAAGTTTTTCTTCCTTCCCCCTTGCCAAACCTTCTCTTAAACCTTCTCTTAAACCTTCTTTCAAACCTTCTTCCTTACCCATCTCCAAGCCCTCTCGTTTAGCGGTTTCCATTATAGAATAGTTATCCCATCTGGCTTTTTGTTTTGAATCGTACATGGTCTTCTCCTCCTTTGATAAATTGCTGTATTCAGCAATGTTGAACAATTTCTCGAATATCGGCTTCCGTAAATAGGTCGGGATCTTTTTCATACGGCTCATGTTCTTCAGAACATACAGCCAGCGATCAAGATCAGTCTCCAGTTCGGATTCCGTTTTAGCAAATTTAGCCAATTCTAAATAAATAAAGCCCAACCCTTCGTAAAATATTTCACCGTTGTCCCTATTGCAGAGGCAAATATCATGAAAGTAATCCTTTTGATCCGTCCCATCAAGTGTAAAGCTTTCTAGAACAGCAATCAGATAGACCTCCTTAATTTCATAGTTCCATTTTGTCCGATTACCTTTTGGTGCTTGATTGCTGATGAGCCTGCTGGTATAAAACAGCGCTCGCTTCTTGAAACTATCCTGCTTGGCACGTTGCACTTCGATGATGAATTTCTCATCATCATTACCTGTACACAAAAGATCAAAAATGGCATTACCTTCGTTGTTATTATCACCAAGATGCTCGTTTTTGTTGTACACCAGATCTCTAATTATCTTTCTTCCCCTGAAAACCTCGTTCAGAAAAGAAATTAAAAGATCTTTATTGGGTTCTTCCCCAAAGATCTTCTTAAATCCAAAATCACTCATTGGGTCAATAAAAACTATTTCATTATTCTCTTGTTTGCTCATAATTCGTATTTTATTCAGAGCAAGAATAAAGACTAAAGTACCTAATAGCTAAATAAGCAGATAATAGCTAACAATAATAGCATCATTGAGGATTTAAAGTAATTAAAGATTCGTTATATTCTGGGTAGCATCTTAATCTACGCCGAAAAAGTGCTTGATTCTTTTTGCATCCCTTGTAAAATAGTACCAATATTGCGTTAAATTCATGCTGTTTGGGCAGCATCCTACTATTATATTTGTTGGTAGACATTAATCAGCCCAAGCAATTTGTTACGAATTACTGTAAAAAGGGCTTTTGGGAAAATGACTAAAAAGATAGACAATGAAAGGTGATGAGATTGTATTGATAACTGGAGCTGCGAGCGGAATAGGTTTTGAAATAGCTAAAGTGATGGCTGATAGTGGGACTGTCGTGTATATCTTGGATCTTGACGGAGGCTTGGCGGAGCGGCAAGCTAACCGATTGGTAGAGGACGGATTGAGAGTCTTTGGCTTAGGATGTGACGTTACGAAAGAGACTGATCTGAAGGCATCTATTGAGTATATTATAAAGCAGCATGGTCGACTGGATATATTGATTAACAACGCGGGGTTACAATATATATCACCAATTGAAGATTTCCCGTCAAGTAAATTTGAACAAATGATTAGTGTGATGCTAACGGCTCCGTTTTTTGCGATAAAACACGTTTTTCCTATTATGAAGCAGCAGCTTTATGGTCGTATTATTAATATGGCCTCTATAAATGGGCTTGTAGGCTTTGCCGGAAAAGTAGCTTACAATAGTGCAAAGCATGGGGTGATAGGGTTGACGAAAGTTGCAGCATTGGAGGGTGCTAGCTATGGCATAACTGTGAATGCGGTCTGTCCAGGCTATGTAGATACACCTCTGGTTAGGAATCAGCTTGCTGATTTGGCAAGGGAAAGAAACGTTCCCTTAGAAAATGTTCTAGAAGATGTAATATATCCCTTAGTTCCACAGCAGAGATTGCTTGATGTAAAGGAAATTGCTGATTATGTTTTGTTTTTAACAAGTAAACAGGCTAAAGGGATTACCGGACAAGCGATTGTTATTGATGGTGGATATACGGTTCAGTAAATTATAAGCTTTATGATAAATAAAAGGGTAGCCAATGCGCTGGAGGCAGTAGCTGATATACAAGATAGGATGACAATAGCGGTAGGAGGTTTTGGTTTATGTGGCATTCCTGAAAACCTGATCGAGGCACTACTTGAGAAAGGAACAAGAGATCTTGTCTGCATCAGTAATAATGCAGGTGTGGATGATTTTGGCCTCGGGCTGTTGTTGCAAAAGAAGCAAATAAGAAAAATGATTTCTTCTTATGTAGGGGAAAATGCGGAGTTTGAGCGGCAGCTGCTAGCTGGGGAATTGGAAGTGGAATTAATTCCGCAGGGTACATTGGCAACTCGATTGTTGGCGGCTGGTTATGGGATGCCGGTGGTGTTTACACCTGCTGGAGTTGGAACGGAAGTGGGGGAAGGGAAGGAGGTGCGACGATTTACTTTTCACGGAGTAGAAAAGGATTATTTGATGGAATATGCTTTCGAACCTGACTTTGCGTTGGTGAAAGCATGGAAAGGAGATACCATGGGAAATTTGGTTTACCGAGGTACAGCGAATAATTTTAACCATTCTATGGCGATGTGTGGTAAGATTACTATCGTTGAAGTGGAAGAGCTGGTAGAATACGGCGAATTAGATCCCAATTTTATCCATACACCTGGCGTGTTTGTTCACCGGATTTTTCAGGGAGATAAATATGAAAAACGTATCGAGCAACGTACGGTAATAGAAAGAGATAACGGATAACATGGAGAAGAAGAAAGTATATATAGTAGCTGCTAAGCGTACGCCAATTGGAAGTTTCGGGGGAAAACTATCTTCACTATCGGCGACTGTTCTGGGAGCAAAAGCAATTGAGGCAGCGGTAGAAGCAAGTGGTGTGAATGCCGAAGATATCGAGGAGGTATTGATGGGGGTAGTTTTGCAGGCTAATTTGGGACAGGCACCCGCAAGACAGGCAGCAAAGTTTGCTAATTTACCAGATCATGTTTCAGCTACTACGATTAACAAGGTGTGTGCTAGTGGACTGAAGGCTGTGGCTATAGCAGCCCAACAAATACAACTTGGCGATGCCAGTGTTGTGGTTGCTGGAGGTATGGAATCGATGAGTCAAGTTCCTTACTATGTTCCTGCTGCTCGTTTTGGAAGTAAATATGGACATCAATCATTGATAGACGGATTGCAAAAGGATGGACTTACCGATGTATATAGCGAGGGGGCAATGGGAAATTGCGGTGAACTGTGTGCAGAACGGTATGAAATAGATCGTATCGCGCAAGACAATTATGCCATTCAATCTTACCAAAGAGCTATAAAAGCTTGGGAGGAAGGCAAATTTCTCGAAGAAGTGGTACCAGTAACTATCAAAACCAGAAAGGGTGAGGATGTAGTGAGTGAGGATGAGGAGTTGAGAGGGATAAATTTGGATAAAATCCCTCAATTGCGGACATCTTTTAAAGAAGAAGGAACAATTACCGCTGCAAATGCTTCTGCGTTGAGTGATGGTGCAGCTGCTTTGGTTTTAGTGAGTGAAGAAAAGCTAAGAAAGCAAAACCTTGTCCCGCTTGCAGAAGTAATCGCTTTTGCCGATGCCGAACAGGAACCGGAATGGTTTACGACAACGCCAAGTTTGGTAGTAAAGAAGGTGCTGAAAAAGACTGGTATGGGTTTGGCTCAAATTGACTACTTCGAGTTTAATGAGGCTTTTTCAGTCGTGGCTCTTGCCAACAATAAGATATTGGGACTAGATGAAAGTAAGGTGAATGTTTATGGCGGTGCTGTATCATTGGGACACCCGTTGGGCTGTAGTGGAGCGAGGATACTGACTACATTGATTTCTGTTTTGAGGCAAGAAGGGGGCAATTATGGCTTGGCGGCTATCTGTAATGGTGGTGGTGGAGCTACCGCAATGATTATTAGAAAATGTTAGCGTCATGTTAGATAAATTTGGAATTGCTAAACGTATAGCAAAAGAAATAAAGGACGGATATTATGTGAACCTTGGGATTGGTATTCCAACGTTGGTGGCGAATTATATTCCGGATGGAGTCAATGTTGTGCTGCAAAGTGAAAATGGCTTGCTGGGTATGGGGCCATTTCCGTACGAAGGGGAGGAGGATGCGGATTATATCAATGCTGGGAAGCAAACGATCACAACCTTACCAGGGGCGGCATTTTTTGATTCGGCCTTGAGTTTTGGAATGATCCGCGCAAGGAAGATCGACCTGACAATTTTGGGTGCTATGGAGGTTTCCGAGAATGGCGATATCGCTAATTGGAAGATCCCGGGCAAGATGGTGAAAGGAATGGGTGGAGCGATGGACTTGGTCGCAAGTGCTGAGAATATCATTGTTGCGATGCAACACGTGAATAAACATGGTGAATCGAAATTGTTAAAAGAATGTTCTTTACCTCTGACCGGAATACATTGTGTTAAGAAGATAGTTACGGAGCTTGGTGTGTTTAATGTGCTCCCTGAGGGAGGCTTTAAGATCGTAGAGTTGCATGAGGGGGTGACAATAGATGATGTGCGTCGACATACTGAAGGTCGATTGATGGAATAACATTATTTAATGTAGATAAGTGAATAGTAATCATGAATATGTTTCGAATAAGTATGATCCTTTTAGTAGGTATTCCTTTATGTAGTTTTGGGCAAACCGATATGATAGCGTTAGTAGATTTAAAAACACTTTTGTACTCTGAAAAAGAGTGGGTAAAGGTGCATGTAGCTGAGTTTTTGATATGGGAGGATTGCGATGTCGACGAGGTGCGGACCGAATTTATGAAAGAGGAACAGCAATTTGGTCATCTGCCCAAATACCGAATAGGTATTTGGCGGGTATTGGCTCAAGCGGCGACAGATGAAAAGGAGCGTCAATATTGGGTAGATAAGATTTTCGCCGCTTACAATGATGTTGATGGAGAGGATCGCTTGCATGCAATTGAAACATTGGCTAAACTTAAGGTACCGGTGACCCATGAGCTTAGGGAAAACCTGGAAGGTTTGATGCGTCTGTATACGCTTTGGAACTATACTTTAGTGTCAGAAAAGGCACAGGAAGAGGTGAAACGTACACTAATAGGGGATTTGATAGGGAATCGATTAGACGAGTTAGACATGCAGGTTGCTTCTTATATTCTTCGGTATATGGATCCGTTGTCGGCCCAAGAGTTGACAGAGATACGGTCATGGATGGAAGACAAGGATATTAAGCCGTCACTCCGATGCAATTTGTTGTCGACGCTCTTAATTTCATCCGCAGAGGATCAGAAAGTGGCGGAGATGGATGATGTAAAAAGGGAGCTTATCTCCTTTCGAAACAATCCGGGCGCGTTGAACCATATTATGATGGTGTTGGCGGTATGTGGAAATGAGCATGACAAGGTACTGATAAACGAACTGTTTCAAACACGAAGAGACAACACGGTCCCAGGTTACAATAGCGATCTTCATGCTACGGCGGCATATATGGTGTTGAAGGTGTGGGGTAAAGTAGTCCGCGATTAATTTGGAAATTACAGTATGATTGATTATTATTGTGTATGTCCGTATTCAGATTAGATCGGAGTGCGTTTAGAGCACAAACTGCTGCAGAGGCAGCAGATCATGCTGCGTATTACAAAGAAAAAACTTGGAAGGAGCGACTTGAGATAGCAGCTTATCTGAATAGTATAGCTTTTAATTATCCATTCCAATCCCCCCCGCGTATGGATAGGACTAAATTTAGAGCCTCTTCCAGAGTTTAATATGCGGGGAAATATATTCAACGAAGATTTCAGAGAGTTTTTAGCAGCCTTAAACGGTCAGCAGGTTCGTTACATCCTCGTTGGAGGATTTTCGGTCATTCTTCATGGGTATTCCAGAACGACCGGGGATATGGATATATGGGTGGATCGAACTTCTCAAAATTACCAGCGGCTTAAAAAAGCTTTTATTCAGTTTGGGATGCCTGTATTCGACATGACAGAGGAAAATTTTTTATTTCACTCCAATTGGGATGTCTTTACTTTTGGGGTTCCTCCGGTGGCTATTGATATTATGGTCAGTGTAAAGGGGTTGGATTTCGATGAAAGCTTTAATAGTGCGGTCTTTTTTGAGGATGACGATTTAGAGATACGAACCATTCATAAGGAAGCATTGATCAGAGCAAAACAGCACGCTGGCCGTGCAAAAGATCTGGATGATCTGGAGAATTTACAATAACTTTTGCCACGCTGTGAGCCGGCGCTATTCTGGAACCGTAAAATAATACCACTATTACGTGATATCACATATAAGACCAATAAGCCTATTCTGTTATCTTTGTTAAGTATACCTAAACGTTTATTTTTATATTGATGACGAATCGTAAATATTACCCCTGGTTACTGGTTGCATTGTTGTGTGTTGTGGGCTGTCTCAATTATCTGGACAGGATGATGCTCGTTACGATGCGGAGCAGTATTTTGGAAGAAATTCCTATGTCAGACGCGCAATTTGGACTGCTGACTTCGGTCTTCCTGTGGGTATATGGTTTTTCAAGTCCCGTGGCTGGATATATTGCCGATCGGTTCAATCGTAGCTTTGTCATCATTGGTAGTTTATTTGTTTGGTCGTTGGTAACTTGGCTTACCGCTCATGCAACATCTTTTGAGCAATTGCTTGCTGCACGTGCATTGATGGGTATTAGTGAAGCTTTTTATATCCCGGCTGCCATGGCATTGATTATGGACTGGCATTCGGATAAGACGAAGTCTACAGCTATAGGTATACATGTCGCTGGTGTTACCGTGGGGCAAAGCTTGGGCTTTGTAGGGGGATGGATCGCCGAAACACATACTTGGCACTATGCTTTTTATATCTTTGGTGGTATAGGTGTGCTATATGCGGTTGTTTTGATTTTCTTACTCAAGGACCGTAAGCAGGAGTCTGTGGCCGACATAGCCGATAATAAAGTAACAAAGCCAGAGAAAATCAATTTCGGACAAGCTATGCGTAGTTTGTTTCGTAACCCGTCGTTCGTTTTAGTTGTGATAATATGGGGGCTGGCCGGCGCGATTAGCTGGATGATAAATGGGTGGCTGCCTACTTATTACAAAGAGGAGTTCGGATTATCTCAAACTGAAGCGGGGCTTTACTCAACGGCTTATTTCTTCCCCGCTGTATTGGTTGGTGTGATTATGGGAGGAGCTATAGCGGACTGGTGGTCCAAGACAAATAGTAGGGCTCGTATGTGGTTGCCGGCGATTGGTTTTCTGATAGCGGTGCCGGCGGTGTTTATAGCAAGCTACACGGCGATTTTGTGGGCTACCGTTGCAGGGTTTTTGGTCTATGCTTTGACGCGTCCTTTTATAGATGCGAATATGATGCCTATTTTGGGTATGATAGCGGATAAGCGGTATCTGGCTACAGGATACGGGTTTTTAAATTTGTTTAGTTGTATTATAGGTGGGATTGGTATATACGTGGCGGGTGCATTGCGTGATGAAAAAATCAATCTTGATATTGTTTTTCAGGTCGCCGCATTGAGTATGGTTGTCTGTGCATTGTTGTTGTTCCGATTGAAACCGAAAGCGAATGTTTAAATGGTCAAATATCATCGTCATTGCCTGCGGTAGGCAGGCGAGAAGGTAGACGAAGACTTCGGAAGTCTGTCATTGGTCGGAAGAATGACAAAGCAATCCGATTTTTTAATATTCATAACCTTTTAGACATCCTACATATAGGGTCAAAATAAATAAATGATGAGAAGAAGTAAAGTTCTAGAAAAATTACGAACAGGTGAAAACGCCAGTTGTTTTAAGATAAACCTTAAGGATACACAGGCGGTGGAAATTGCTGCTATTAGTGGTTTTGACTGTGTGTGGGTAGATTTGGAGCATATTGGGCAGGATTGGTCTATTATTGCGGCTCATGTTTGGGCTACCAAAGCACATGATACAGATCTGATGGTAAGGGTGCCGAGAGGTTCGTATAGCGATTATATCAAACCTTTGGAATTGGATGCGACGGGTATACTAGTGCCGCACATCATGGGAGTAGAAGATGCCAAAAAAGTCATCCATATGACGCGGTTTCATCCCTTGGGAAGAAGACCTATCGATGGAGGGAATGCGGATGGAGCGTATACAACGATGGATTTTAATGAATATTTAGAAATAGCCAACCGAGAACGTTTTATTGTTCTTCAGATCGAAGATCCAGAACCTTTGGATGAACTGGAAGAGATTGCTCAACTCGAAGGGTTTGATATGCTTTTTTTTGGACCGGGAGATTTTAGCCAGGGAATAGGAGCACCGGGACAATGGGATCATCCCTTGTTGATTGAAACACGCAAACGTGTGGCTGAAGTTGCCCGCAAATATGGCAAGTTTGCAGCAACGGTAGGTTCTGCCGCTAATCTGCAGGAACTGCTGGATATGGGTTATCATTTTGTGAGTGTGGGAGCGGACGTGGTAGGGTTAAAGAATTATTGCACGGAGATTATCCATGCTTTTGGAACACAAAAAGACGACAAAGGAAAGTCTTATTTGGAACAGTAGATTATGATGAAAAGAAGGATATTAGGACGTACGGGATTATCAGTTTCAGAGATTGCCTTTGGCGGTGTTGAGATAGGTATGCCTTATGGTTTAGGGCCGCACGACATGCCGGATGAGGCATCTGCTATTCGACTTTTGCAGAAAGCTGTGGAATTGGGTGTTAATTTCTTTGATACGGCTCGGCATTATGGGGAAAGTGAACGATTGATGGGACAGGCATTTCAGGGAATCCGCGAACATATTGTTTTGGCAACCAAATGTGTACATTTTAAGGGGGAGAATGGAGACATTCCTTCTTACAAGCAATTGAAAGAGATTGTTCGAAATTCACTGGAGGTGAGTTTAAACAACTTAAAAACGGACTATTTGGACCTATTCATGGTCCATTATGCGGATATGGATATTCTTCAAAATGAAGATGTGACCCGTATATTCCTCGAACTGAAGCAAGAAGGGCATGTTAAAAATATAGGTATATCGGTATATAAGGCAGAGGAAACCACTAAAGCTATAGAATGTGCCATTTGGGATGCTATCCAACTACCATTTAACCTGATGGATCAGTCGCATGGAGATTGGTTTCGGGAGGCAGCAGAGAAGGGAATAGGGATTATTGTGCGTTCTGTCTTGATGCGGGGTATGCTGACCGAGCGGAAGTTTAAGATGAATGAAGCCTTGAAAGATGTCGAACAGCATGTGGAAGCTTATCGTACCATTGCTAAAGCACATTTTAATAATTTTCCGGAGTATGCGACGAAGTTTGCCTTGAAACATGCAGAGGTATCCAGTGTGTTGGTTGGTATTGATAAAGAAGAGTATTTGTACGCCAGCCTTCACAATCTTGAAGGTGATGAGCTATCCGATACACTTTTTGCGCAATCAAAGCGTATGCAGTATCCAGATCCTTCGTTTCTAAATCTAGCAGAATGGGATAAAAAAGGTTGGTTATGATAAAACTAGGTATAATAGGGATGAGTGAAGGAAACGCACATCCATACTCGTGGTCAGCTATTATCAATGGTCAATTTGACGGTGAAGAAATCAGTCGGGTCGGTTATCCGGCTGTAGCAACTTATTTGACGACAAATAAGGATACTTTGGGTATTCCGGGTGCTGGCGTGACGCATGTATGGTGTCAGGAACGGAGTATTTCGGAAAGTATCGCCAGGTCATCCGATATTGATCATGTATTAGACCATATAGAAGATATGATTGGACAGGTGGATGCGGTAATTTTAGGCCGTGACGATCCGGAAAATCATGTTGCCATGGCTGGACCTTTTATCGAAGCAGGAGTGCCTATCTTTATTGATAAACCTTTGGCCTATTCACGTGAGGATCTGGACTGGTTTGCGGAAAAGGTGGAGAAAGGGAGTTTTGTGATGTCTTGTTCTTCGATGCGCTATGCAAATGAATGTCGTATTGCAAAACAAGAACTGACAACATTAGGGCGAATAGAATTAGTCACTGCTGTGGGCAAAAAGGATTGGAAGAAATACGGAATTCATCTGTTGGAGGCGATTTTTAGTGTATTGGATGATCCTATTCCGCAGCGTGTACAATATATCGGGGAATTGGATAAGGAGATTGTGCATGTGAAATTGGAAAATGGGGTAGATATTACCTTACACTTATATAATCATATTACCGGAACGTTTCAGCTGACGTTTTTCGGACAACAGGGTTGGAAGTTCGTCGATATACGCAATTCATATTCCATGTTTAGGGATAATATGGTTGAATTTATTCGGGCGGTTGAGGAAGGCAAGCCAAGATTGGATTTTGAAAAAACTTATCAATTGATGCGTATCGTCATCGGTGCTAACGATAGTCGCCTGCAAGGAGGAAAGGTTGTTTTATTGTAGAATAAATCCGACTACTGGTGAATGATGCTGTTTGGCCTGCGAATACCCTTGAGACAATGTCTAATTGTGGTTGTGCTGATAAAATACAAACGTTAAACGCTATTTAAACGATGAATGTAAAAGAACTATTTAGGTTAAAAAATAAAGTTGTTTTAGTTACCGGAGGTTCGGGAAACTATGGAAAGTGTATTGTAGAAGGGCTTGCCGAAGCGGATGCTAAGGTAATTACTACATCCCGTGACATGCAAAAAGCAGAGGCTACTGCGGCGGGATTTAGAGAAAAGGGATTGCTTGTCGATGCGATGTCGGTTGACCAGGATAACTATGCGTCGATGTTGGCCTTAAAAGATAATATTCTGGATCGTTACGGCCGATTGGACGGTTTTGTGAATAATGCGGTTTCCCGTCCTGTGAAGGGGTATCGGGCACCTATTGAACAGTTTGAAGCGTCCATGCACTCTAATGCTACCGGAATGTTCTTTTTGCTGCGCGAAATGACTGATCTTATCGTTCAATCGGGTGGTGGGAGTGTGGTCAATATTGCTTCCATGATGGGAATGAAAGGACCGGATCTGTCTAATTATGAAGGAGTCGAAGGAATGGGTGATTTACCGGCCGATTACTTCTTCCACAATGCGGGGTTGATTAACCTGACACGGTATATGGCGAAAATGCAAGCCGGGAAAAATGTACGGTTTAACTGTATAAGTCCGGGTGGGTTATTTAATCATCAACCCGAGCAATTCCTGAAAAATTATTGTAAGAAAGTACCCTTGGGAAGAATGGCTAATTCTGATGATATTAAGGGATTGGTTGTATTATTAATGTCGAAAGCAGGTGAATATATAAACGGAGAAAATATCCTCTTGGATGGAGGGCTTAATGCTTAATTTTCTAGTCGGGATATCCTGACTAGAAAATTAAGCCGTCATCGGCTCTGCTTCCAGCGCTCTCCTATATTCTTTGGGTGTAATGTCTTTAAAAACTATCCCTGGCGCAAAGAAAGCAGGTGTAGGCTCCTTTATTACGATGATGGTAGAGGACTGCTATACAGTTGAGGAACAAACCTTCTTTTTGAGTGGGCTGCAGGAGTTTGATAAACTGTCGAACAACAAAGTTTAATAAAGGGTTCCAGAAGCTATCTCTCGATCACCAAACAGAAGTATTTCAAGAAGTAGAACAACTATCAAACCTTTTCCAGCATCAAAAACTCGCGCAAATGGACGACATGAATCCCTTCGGATGTGATGCCTAATGCAAAGTCATCGAGTGTGACAATGTATTTCGGGAAGTTGTCTGTTGTTTTTAATAGACTGGCAACTTCTCTTTTTCGTGTGCTCTTGCTGTCTATTCGCATGGATACTTGTATATATACACGCTCCTGAAGGAGCTGGCCTACAAAATCAATTTCGAGTTGATCTGTTTTGCCAACGTATACGGTATAGCCGAGTCGAAGCAGATGTAAATAAACAAGATTTTCTAACCATTTTTGAATCTCGGTAAGAGGATTTATACCACGGATAGCATTTCGAATACCGAGGTCTTCAAAATAATATTTCTCACCTATTTCAAATATTTTAAGACCTTGGATATCGATACGTGGAACTTTATAAATGAAATAGGCTTGGGTAAGGGCTTGACTGTAGTCGATGACCATTTGTGTTGGTACCTGTTGACGTTGTGATTTGAGATACTTGGCGATGTTTGTTGCGGAAAATAAACTTCCTACATTATCAGCTATATAATGAACTAAGCGTTCTAGAAAGTCTACGTTACGTATTTGTTTCCGAGCGATTACATCTTTCAAAAGTATGGTTGAATACAGGTTACGTAAATATTCAAAGCTTAATTTTTCATCAGCATTGAAATGTATAAGATAGGGCATACCACCTATCCGCATATACTTTTGAAGACTTTCATTGCTGTCTTGTAATTGATGAAAGTTCAGAAACTCTGCATAAGAAAGGCTGTGCACATTGAATTCCATATACCTTCCTGCTAGGTAAGTTGCCAATTCCCCAGATAACATGTTGGCATTGCTCCCTGTGCAGTAAAGGTCACAATTGCTCTCTACTAATAAGCTTCGAAGACAGTGCTGGAAATTTTTGATTTCTTGTATTTCATCGATGAAAACGTAGTTTTTCTTATTTAAATCGAGCTCTTTTTTAATGTGTTGGTATAAATCATTTTCGTTTTGAATATCTTCGAAGTCTTTTAACTCTTTGCTAATATAGATAAGGTGTGCATCTGGATTCTCGTTTACAATGATTTCCATAAGTTGCCTTAATAGATAACTTTTTCCAATACGCCTTTGACCTGTAAGAATTTTGATCAATGGCTTATCGATATAGGGGCGTATTTTATCCGTGTAGTAAGGGCGGTGTATGATATTTAGTTCCTTTTTCATGAGTTATAACTAATGTTCTACGCAAATATATGGTTTTATTAGTTATAACTAATAGAATGGAGTGTTTTAGTGTTTTCATTAGACATGCCTAATGAAAATGGCGCTAAAATCAAGTTTTTACTGATGTACCAGCAGATTAGGAAAAATAAGCAGCCTAGTCTAAGCCGTAGAGATTTTAATGCATTATTAACACCCGTTGTGCATTTTACATAATGCTAATTTTTAGATTGTTAATATTTCTGTTGAATATGTTTTTGTTGATGTACTGAACGGTTGATGGGACTGGATGTCCATGCTATGGCTCTGGATCAGGACAGTTGTAACATCCATTTCCAGGCTGGTATGATTTTGATGCGTACCCCGTCAATAGTTAACTCTTCATCATCATCGAGTGTGATTATCCAGGCTTCTTTGACCTTACAATACGTAGTAGCCTTTAGTAATCCTTTTATTTCTCTGTTCCGTGTGTCTGGATCAGTGAGTGTCCAACTTACTTGTACGGGTAAAGCGATTCCGCCTTCGGGGTAGACATAAAGTCACATTCGCCGGAGGGTTCTGCATAGTAATAGATGTTATCGGTATAGATACTATGGTTTTACTTTTACCCAAGCTGTATCCTGATGGCTTGAAATTACTGAATTCGCAATACTCTATGAAAGAAAGCGGCAATAACTCGATAGCTATGCTGCGACCTCGCAATACAGATTTAAGTTCAGTGTGAAGTACGGAGTCTCTTTCATAATACACAAATATATATAATCGTCTTTATATTAAGGTGTGATTATTTAATAATTGTCTTTGTTGGAAAGACGATTATGTGATAAGAGATTTGTCTCTGCTTATGTTGAAACGTTTAATTTATGCCGTCATAGGCTCCGCCTCTAAAGCCTTTCTATACTCTTTTGGTGTCATATCTTTCAACCTTTTGAATTGTCGGTTGAAATTGGCAAGATTATTAAAACCACATTCATAGGCAACAGCAATGATTGTTTTGTCCTTATTGGTCAGAAGTTTACAGACATGTCCAATACGTATCGCATTGAGATACTCGATAAAGGTCATTCGAAAGTGTTCTTTGAAAAAATTGCAGAATGTCGTGGTAGCCATATTAGCTTCATCGGCAACTTCCTTGAGTGTAATCTCCCGATGGAAATTACGTAGGACATACTCTGTGATTTTACTATACCTGTCTGAATACGTTTCTTTGGTATTCTCCATATAAGAAGGGCTGGCTAACAGTTCATATTCCGTACTATTAGCTAAAATGTCAAATATTTCGAACAACGAAGCGAGTCTTTTGAGACCGTTTTGCTCCAACATATTGTTCATTATCTTAGCAATTCGAATACGGGTAGTGCCTTGGATAACCAAACCTCTATTTGCGAGGGTCAATACTTTCTTTAAAGACGCGGCTTCGGGGAGGTTTAAAAAGTTGTCACCTAAAAAATCATCCAAAAAATGTACTACTACGGCGTCAGCAGACGCTGTATTTTCCTTTTCAAAGTATTTTTTATCGTTTACCCAAACATGAGGAAGGGCTGGCCCCATGAGCACCAGATCTCCTTCCGAAAAGGTCCCGATATGATCGCCGACCATTCGTCGTCCGCTACTCTTATTGACTAAGACGAATTCGTATTCCGGATGATAATGCCAAGGGCAAGGGAAGAATAGTCCCGTCTCTTTGAAAACGATAAACGATTTGTCAAATTCTTTAGGGAGTCTGTATTCGATGGCTTTCATAAAATATGACTTATTTTTGGTATGATACTAATTTATGGTATTTTGATGATCAAACCTATAATAAAAGTATCTTTTTGAAAAATAATATTATAAATGTAGAATATACTACCAAGAGAGTAATACATCTTGTAAAATCTGTCTACTGTTTGTACTTTTAATAACTCGATATAAGAACTTATGCACATCGAAGAACTGCGAGAATACTGTTTGTTGAAGCAAGGGGCGACTGAAGAACTTCCCTTCGGTCCTGATACATTGGTCTTTAAGGTTGGTGGGAAGGTTTTCCTTCTTGTTGGTCTGGATCAGGTGGACGATTTGAAGTTTAATGTAAAATGTAACCCTGAACGTGCCATTACCTTGCGTGAACAGTTTACCTATACAGTGTTACCCGGTTACCATATGAACAAAAAACATTGGAACACGATGTATTGCAATAGGCAACTGGATGATGACTATCTAAGGCAACTTATCGATCATAGTTATGATCTGGTGTTTCAATCGTTGTCTGCCAAAATAAAAGAAGAAATCCGTCACTAGTTACTTATTCACGATTAATACCCTTTGAAATCAGATTAGTGGTAAACCTTAATCTGGATGGCGGCCACATACCATCATTTCATGGGACAAACAATTTAATAGTTAAACTATTTGAAAATTGAAATCAAAATCCTAGATTTGTTATGCTTGCATAACAATATGCAGGAATATCAATGAAACTTTAACGATGAGTCAAAATAATACAATAGACTATTTTCTAAAGGCCGCCTGGCAGACTGTAGCGAACAAATATAACAATATTGCTTCACAGCATGGCTTTACGCAAGCGGCCGGATATATCTTAATCAATATACACAAAGAAGGTACACCTGTTTCCCAGATAGCTAATTTCACGGGTGTGAAAACAACTTCCTTGTCCAGGGTATTGAACAATCTGGAGAGCTTAGGGTTTGTTTATAGAGCGACGAGTGATAAAGATAAGCGTTCAGTGAAAGTATATCTGACCCCTTTAGGGGTAGAGAAGAGAAAGATCGCAAAGGACGTGGTAAGGGATTTTAATGAATACCTAGAGGCACAGTTTTCCGAAAGTGAAAAGGAACAACTGATAAAGATGTTAGCGAAGATAAATGACTTGTCGGCTAGGTATGAACCAGGTATTATATTGGAGCAAGGATAATAGAGTAGAGATAAAGGCAAGTCATCTTAATACTCATATCTCATTACTCAATACTATTTAACACTAAAAGAATGAATAGAACGATTAAGAAAGTAGCTGTTTTGGGATCCGGTGTGATGGGCTCTCGCATTGCCTGTCACTTCGCTAATATTGGTGTGGAAGTGTTGCTCTTGGACATTGTGCCTATGGAACTCCTTCCTGCCGAAGAAGCAAAAGGGTTAACATTGGAAAGTGCAGCTGTACGCAACCGTATTGTTAACCTCTCATTAGACACTGCGGTAAAATCGAATCCTGCGCCTTTATTTAGTAAATCCTTTGTTAAACGTATTACGACTGGTAATTTTGATGATGACCTCGCTAAGATATCGGAAGTAGATTGGGTTATTGAGGTCGTCGTCGAACGATTGGACATTAAGAAGTCGGTATTTGAACGTGTGGAGCAGTTTCGTAAACCTGGAACTTTAATTACATCTAATACATCTGGAATACCTATTCATACGATGACTGAAGGACGTTCGGAGGATTTTAAAACTCATTTCTGCGGAACCCATTTCTTTAACCCACCACGTTATTTACAATTGCTGGAGGTTATTCCGGGTCCTGAAACAAAAAAAGAAGTTATAGATTTCTTAACCCATTATGGGGATAAAATGTTGGGGAAGACTGTCGTGCTGTGTAAAGATACTCCAGCTTTCATAGGCAACCGTATTGGTGTTTATTCCATGTTGGCTTTGACGCACTTGGTTGAGCAGATGGGACTCTCTGTGGAAGAGGTCGACAAATATACTGGACCTGCAATGGGCCACCCGAAGTCGGCTACTTTCCGTACTGCCGATGTTGTTGGCTTAGATACACTTGTGAATGTCGCAAAAGGCTTGGTACAAAATGCACCGGATGATGAAGCTAAAGGAGTATTCGAATTGCCTGCTTTTATTACAAAAATGGTCGAAAATGGGTGGTTAGGCGAAAAGACGAAGAAGGGATTTTATGAGAAGGTCAAGGGAAAAGAGGGAAAGTCGGAAATTCTGGCCTTAAATCTAAAGACATTTGAATATGGCGTTCAGGAGAAAGTCAAGTCTGCAACAATGGAGGCGACAAAACCGGTAGAGAATATTCGTGAACGTATGAAGGTTTATGAGCAGGGCACAGATAAGGCGGCTGAATTTTTCCGTGCCATGCACTATCCGTTGTTTGAATATGTATCCAAACGTATCCCTGAGATCACAGATGACTTTTTTCGTATCGATGATGCGATGCGTGCCGGCTTTGGTTGGGAAATCGGCCCCTTCGAAGTATGGGATGCCTTGGGTGTACGTGAGACTATAGGTAAAATCGAAACCGAACCGAAGCGTCTGTCTGGGCAAGAGGGTAAGGTCGCACAATGGGTACACGATATGTTGGCTGCGGGTTGTGAAAGCTTTTATAAAGTGGAGAATGGGATTCGTCATTACTACGATATTTCCTCAAAATCCTATAAACCTATTCCAGGCTATGAAGATTTGATTGTCCTGGATCATATCCGTGATACGAAAACCATTTGGAAAAATTCAGGCGTTTCGATCATCGATTTGGGTGATGGGATCATCAACTGTGAATTTCATACCAAGATGAATACTATTGGAGGTGATGTCATCCAGGGTATCAACAAAGCCGTCGATATGGCTGAAAAGGAATACCGAGGATTGGTAATCAATAACGACGGGACGAACTTTTCGGCTGGTGCTAACATTGGGATGATTTTCATGATGGCTGTGGAACAGGATTATGATGAGCTAAATGCAGCCGTACGTATGTTCCAGAATACAGCTATGCGCTTGCGCTATTCATCGATTCCTATTGTTGCGGCACCGTTCCAGTTAACCTTGGGTGGGGGATGTGAATTCTCCATGCATGCTGATTTTGTGCAGTTACATGCTGAGACGTATATGGGTTTGGTCGAGTTTGGCGTAGGGGTAATTCCGGGAGGCGGTGGTTCCAAGGAATTTGCACTTCGTGCATCCGATGAGTATAAGGAAGACCAGATTGTGCAGAATACGTTGAAAGAGCGTTTCTTAACGATTGGTCAGGCTAAAGTATCTACATCGGCGGTTGAAGCATTTGAATTGGGCTATCTGCAAAAGGGCAAGTACGCCATTACGATGAACAGAGCAAGATTATTGGCCGATGCCAAAGCAAAAGCGTTAGAACTGGCTGAAGCGGGATATGTCCAACCCATTCCGAGAAAGGATATTAAAGTGTTAGGTAATCAAGGTTTGGGTATTGTTTATGTCGGAGCATCTTCGATGCACGCCGGAAACTATATCTCCGACCACGATAAGAAAATCTCCGAAAAGTTGGGTTGGGTCATGTGTGGAGGTAATCTTTCTGCACCAACAGAAGTATCGGAACAGTACTTGCTGGATCTGGAGCGTCAAGCATTTTTAGAGCTTTGTGCCGAACGCAAAACCTTGGAAAGAATTCAGCATATGTTGACGAAGGGAAAGGCGTTGAGGAATTAGTAGTATTAAGTATTAAGTACCAAGTACCAAGTATTAAGAAGGCAAGATATGCATCGATTTCAAGAATTGAAAGTTTGGCAAAAAGCAATGGAGTTGACTGTCACTATCTATAAATGTGCTGAAACTCTACCTCATACTGAAAAGTTTGGGCTAGTATCGCAAATTCAAAGATGTGCGGTCTCTATTTGTTCTAATATAGCTGAGGGTGCTGGCCGCAATACATCAGGAGAATTTAGACAGTTTTTAGGTATTGCTAATGGCTCTGCCTTTGAACTTCATACGCAGCTTGAGTTGCTTAATAGACTTAATTACTTAGATAATACTATTAAAAATAAACTGATCCAAGATTTAGAAGAGATTCAAAAAATGCTCTTCAATCTAATGAAATCATTGAAATAGAACTTTAAAGTAGTAAGGCAGGTGCTTAATACTTGATACTTAATATCTAATACTTAGTACTTGATACTTAATACCTAATACTAAAAGACATGGAAGCATATATTGTAGCAGGATACCGCACTGCGGTCGGGAAAGCACCAAGAGGAGTGTTTCGCTTTATGCGGGCGGACGATTTGGCAACACATGTGATTAAACACTTGGTGGCCTCTATTCCGAACTTGAATAAAGAAGATATCGACGATGTCATTGTCGGAAATGCGATGCCGGAAGCGGAGCAGGGCATGAATATGGCAAGGTTTATCTCTTTGATGGGCTTAGATACAGATAAAGTACCTGGTGTCACGATGAATAGATATTGTGCATCGGGACTCGAAACCATTGCTACCGCTACGGCGAAGATAAAAATGGGGATGGCGGATGTCATTATTGCTGGCGGTGCTGAAGTGATGTCGGGTATGCCTTTTGGGGGATGGAAGATTGTCCCTAATCCGATAGTGGCCAAGGAACATCCGGATTGGTATTGGGGGATGGGTTTGACGGCAGAGGCTGTGGCGAAGGAATTTAATGTGTCGCGGGAAGATCAGGATGCCTTTGCGCTGAAATCTCACCATAAAGCAATCGCGGCTATTAAGAATGGTCATCTTCAGGCCGGTGTTGTACCTATTACCGTTACCGAAAATTACCTGAAAGATGGCAAGATGGCCACCCGCGAATATGTGGTCGATACGGATGAAGGGCCTCGTGCGGATACCACCTTGGAGGCTTTGGCGAAATTAAAACCTGTATTTGCGGCAAATGGTTGTGTGACAGCAGGGAACTCTTCGCAAACGTCGGATGGAGCGGCATTCGTTTTGGTCATGTCAGAGAGGAAGATGAACGAATTGGGGCTAAAGCCCATAGCGAAGCTTATTTCCTATGCAGTGGCAGGAGTACCTCCTCGTATTATGGGAATAGGACCTATAGCAGCCATTCCCAAGGCCTTGCAGATGGCTGGTCTGAAAAAAGAAGATATCGATTTATTTGAGTTGAACGAAGCTTTCGCTTCGCAGTCGTTGGCGGTCATTCGTGAATTGGGACTCGACGAGGAAAAGGTGAATGTAAATGGTGGTGCTATTGCATTGGGTCATCCTTTGGGATGTACAGGTGGGAAGTTGACGGTGCAGATACTCCACGAACTAAAGCGTCGAGGCAAAAAATATGGCATGGTGACCATGTGTGTAGGTACCGGACAAGGAGCTGCAGGAGTGTTTGAGATGATGGATTAGATAGTAGACTTGAGATATTAGACAATAGACTTTAGACTTGAGATATTAGACAATAGACTTTAGACGTGAGATATTAGACAATAGACTTTAGACGTGAGATATTAGACAATAGACTTTAGATGTGAGATATTAGACTTTAGATAATAGACGCTTGATATGAAATTTGAATTCTAGAATCTCACATCTCACATCTCAAGTCCCAAATCTTATAAAAAGACATGAACGGAACAATTAAAGGAGGCGAATTTGTAATTAAAGAAACGCCCTATACAGACATTTTTATTCCGGAGGAATTTGATGAAGAGGCCCAGATGATCAGGCAGACATGCCTTGATTTTTTGGAGGCCGAGGTCTTAGATAAACTGGATAGCATAGATTCACAAGAGGAGGGGCTCATGCAGAGCTTGTTGGATAAGTCGGGTGAGCTGGGGATGTTGGGGGTGTCTATTCCGGAGGAGTATGGCGGCTTTGGAAAGAACTTTAATACTTCTATGTTGGTAGCAGATGCTGTAGGTGGTGGATATTCCTTTGCCGTGGCACTCTCTGCACACACAGGCATTGGTACCTTGCCCATTTTGTACTATGGAAATGCGGAACAAAAGACGAAGTATATTCCGAAGTTAGCTACCGGCGAATGGAAAGCTGCATACTGCTTGACTGAGCCAAATGCTGGTTCGGATGCAAATTCGGGCCGAACATCAGCGAAGTTGAATGGAGCAGGAACCCATTATCTGCTCAATGGTCAGAAAATGTGGATTACCAACGGTGGTTTTGCGGATATATTTATTGTTTTTGCTAAGATTGATGATGATAAAAACCTGTCGGCATTTATCGTCGAAAGGGATTTCGGAGGTATCACGATGAATCCGGAAGAACATAAGATGGGTATCAAAGGATCCTCGACAAGACAAATATTCTTTAATGATTGTCCGGTGCCTATTGAAAATATGCTCTCCACGCGGGAGAATGGGTTTAAGATCGCGGTTAATATCTTGAATATCGGTCGTGTCAAATTGGGCGCTGCGACGATAGGTTCGGCGCGTGCTGTGATAACTCAGGCCGTTAAATATGCTAATGAGCGTGTGCAGTTTGATATGCCGATATCCAAATTTGGCGCGGTCCGGTATAAGTTGGCGGAAATGGCCGTACGGCTGTTTGCTGCGGAATCGGCAACGTATCGTGCGGGACAGCATATCGATGATGCTTACGATGTTTTGGTGGCAGAGGGGATGGATGAAGCTAAAGCGAAGCTGAAGTCCGTGGAGCAATTTGCGATAGAGTGTGCCATCATCAAGGTTTGGTGCTCGGAAATGCTGGATTATGTAGTCGACGAGGGTGTGCAGATATATGGTGGAATGGGCTATTCGGCGGAGGCACCTATGGAAAGAGCTTATCGGGATTCACGTATCAACCGTATCTTTGAAGGGACGAATGAAGTCAATCGGCTGTTGATTGTCGATATGCTGCTTAAAAGGGCAATGAAAGGTGAACTGGATTTGATGGGGCCGGCACAGGCTGTTGTAGGAGAACTGATGTCGATCCCGGAATATGGTGATGAAGATGATTCGCCTTTCGCTGCGGAGAAGAGAACACTCGCGAATTTGAAGAAGGTGGGATTGATGATCGCGGGAGCGGCAGTCCAGAAATTCATGATGTCCCTAGCCAAAGAACAGGAGATTCTGATGAATATAGCAGATATCATTGGCGATGTATATGTCGCAGAATCGGTATTGTTGCGCGCTGAAAAATTATATCACCTTCGAGGGCCAGAAAACTCCAGCTATGTAATGGATATCGCGAACACGTATTTATATACAACTATTGATCGGGTATATAGCGCAGGAAAAGAAGCACTTTGTTCTTTTGGTGAAGGCGATGATTTACAAATGATGTTGATGGGATTACGCCGTTTTACAAAAGTAAAACCGTTTAATGTGAAAGAAGCACGACAAAGAATTGCTAAAAAAATGATTGAAGAAAATAGATATTGTTATTAAATTATTAAAACATTATAGATAATATTGAAAATCTACCATTAAATGGTGGATTTTTTTATTTGTTTTATAAAAAGAATATAATGTCTATTAAATTAGTAGACTTTAATAAAAATGTTTTTATATTTGTCGGGTCGTCAGTGGAAAACTGGAGCGACACATAAGAGATAAAAGAGATTACATAAAATCATGGAGAAAGCGATAGCATTATTACGACTGAATCAAATAAAAGGCAAAATCACATTGAAGCACGTGGGGTGGTTAATGATTTTATTAAAGGCAGTGATTGCAGGCTATTTTATTTATTTGATAGTTGAAGGGGTTCGTGTTAATGCTTTTGAATTTGGTGAAAAATTTCTATGGTTTATTTTGGCAGGCTTTATTGCGCAGTTAATTGATGGTGCACTGGGTATGGCTTATGGGGTGAGTTGTACGAGTTTACTGCTTTGGGTGGGTATCCCTCCGAAGTTTGCTTCGGCGAGTGTGCATACGTCAGAGATTTTTACGACCGGTGTTTCTGGGCTTTCGCATATCCGATTTGACAATATCGATAAGAAACTGTTTTTCCAGATTGTTATAACCGGTGTTATAGGTGCTGTCTTGGGGGCTTATCTTATCGCTGATTTCTTTGATGGTGCTGCGGTAAAACCTTTTATATCGTTGTACTTGCTTTTCTTGGGGGGCTATTTGATTTATAAGGCATTCAAAAAGAAACAAGTTGAGAAAAAAGAGGTCAAAAGGGCACCATTACTGGCTTTCGTGGGAGGACTGTTGGATGCAATCGGTGGAGGTGGATGGGGCCCAATCGTGACATCTAATTTGTTAAGCCAAGGGAAGAGTCCGAGGTACACCATTGGGACAGTTAATACGGCTGAATTTTTTGTCACTTATTTTGCAACAATTGTATTCATCTTCATACTGGGCGTCCAGCATTTGGAAATCGTATTAGGCTTGATTATTGGCGGAGTAGTGGCTGCACCTATAGGTGCATATATAGCCTCCCGTATTAATCAGCGTCTTTTACTGAGTATCGTGGGAATAGTAGTTGTGCTGATGTCTTCCTGGGGTATTATATCTTTTTGGTTATAGAAAACAATTAAATAAATATATGAACAACAACTACCTTAAACCATCCTTAAAGGATTCGCGAAAACAGTTGGATCGCATTAATCTATATTGTCTTTCCTGCCGAATGCGAATGTGTAGATAAATAAAGGGGGAGACAACTAGCCTCCCCGGATGTCTAATAATAAAAACAAGTATTCAATTGGCGTTGGCACTTGTACGTATTCACTATTAAACTGTATAAAAATATGAAAAATGACGGATTTTTCCGAATTTCCTTTGTCCTTTTTGCTTTAATCCTGGTATATTTCCCAACTCAGGCTCAGATTGAGACAAAGCCAATCATCAATGCATCACTAACCGGAACAGTTGTTGATGCGATAACAAAAGAACCTATTTCAGGAGTAACGGTACAATTAGAAGCTGTAACACACCAAGTCAAAACAGACCGTGACGGTAAGTTTCAATTTGTCACAGGACAAAAGCTTCCTTTTACGCTTATTGTATCCTATGTAGGATATGCAACACGGAAAGTGGTTGTGGAAACTTCACCCACGGTGATCGAACTAAGTCCTAGCTTAAATGCGTTGGAACAAGTTTTGGTAACTTCACGTAGAAGAACGGAACAGATTCAGGATATTCCCATTCCGGTTTCTATTGTACGGGCAAGTACAATAGAAGATGCAGGAGCTTTTAATGTCAGCAGAATCAAGGAGGTTGTTCCTACGGTACAACTATATGCTTCGAACCCACGTAATACGACATTGAATATTAGAGGGCTAGGCTCTACTTATGGTTTGACTAACGATGGTATAGACCCTGGGGTAGGCTTTTATTTAGACGGTGTTTACTTGGCACGTCCTGCAGCGACAGCCTTAGATTTTATTGATGTCGAACAGATTGAGGTCCTCAGAGGTCCCCAAGGAACATTATTTGGCAAGAATACAACATCAGGAGCATTCAACATTACTTCCCGCCAACCGGAATTTACGCCCGGGGCCAATTTTGAGTTGAGTTATGGTAACTACGGCTATATACAGGCTAAAGCTTCTCTAACGGGCCCCTTGGTTAAAGACAAGTTGGCTGCACGGGTTTCTTTTTCAGGGACGCAGCGCGATGGGATCTTGTATAATGTGTATTCGGATCGTAATATTAACGACATTAATAACTTAGGTGTCAGAGGACAGTTGTTATATACACCAAACGAGAATCTAAAGATTGCACTAGCAGGGGATGTGACCGCACAACGTCCAGATGGCTATGGTTGGGGGATTGCTGGTGTGGTGGAAAACGAGCGATCGGACTACAGGCAGTTCAACAGTATCATCGAAGATCTCGGTTATGAAATTCCCTACAAAAGTGCCTTTGAAAGAAAAGTTGATTTAGACACGCGCTCCAAGGCAGATAATGAGTTAGGTGGAGCATCGCTGAATGTGGATTATAAAATTGGAAAGGGTACATTGACTTCCACATCGGCATGGAGGTATTGGAATTGGGTACCCTTAAATGATCGGGATTATTTAGGTGTTCCGGCCTATACGATATCAGCAGGTAATTCGGTGCACGACCAGTGGTCGCAAGAATTCCGTTACTCAGGAGATATCAGTGACAAGGTGAGCGGTGTGGTCGGCGTATTCGGATTGTGGCAAGATTTGAGCACAGATCCGGTACATACGGAAGAAGCGGGAGACGCACTATGGCGTTTTCAGCAAAGTAATGCATCTCAAACGCAATGGGCACCGGGCTTGATCGATAAGGTGGGTATCCGTACAAAATATGGTATAAAAAGTACAAGTTTGGCCGTTTTCTCACAAATTGACTGGGCTATTACTTCCAAATTACACGTGTTGCCAGGTATACGATACAATTACGATAAAAAAGTAGCAAACTATGACCGAAAAAAATACATAGATAATGACATTGCTTATACGCCCGATCAACTTGCTGCAGTAAATAGTATCTATTCGGATCAAGAATTTGATGTCAATGCAGATGCGGGAAATTTGTCGGGACAGCTCTCCTTACAATATAAATTTACACCAGATTACAATGCGTATGTTACCTATTCGAATAGCTATAAGCCGATTGGTATTAACGTAGGTGGATTACCTGTGGTTGATGGGCAGGTGGCGACAGATTTGGCTGAGGTAAAACCGGAATCCGTAAATCACGTGGAATTTGGTGTAAAAACCAGCCCTAGTAGAAACTCTTTCTTAAACCTTACTGTATATCAGACCAATATTAAAGATTATCAAACACAAGTTCAAACACCAGACCCTGGCGTTAACAGAGGTTATTTAGCGAATGCTGAAGAAGTCCGTGTACAAGGTGTAGAATTGGATGGAAGCGTTAGACCATGGAACTTCCTTCGCTTGAATGGTGCATTCGCTTATACAGACGGGAAATACAGGAAGTTTACAAATGCACCGGTTCCCTTAGAAGAAACGGGAAGCGCGCAAGCATTTAAAGATATTTCTGGTGGTGAACTACCCGGAATCTCAAAATGGTCTTGGTCGTTAGCGACAGAACTGACGGCAAAGGGAAATTTACTCAGTCTGCAGGGCAATTACTTTTTAGGAGCAGACCTGTTTTACCGTTCAAAATTTTCATCTAGTCCCTCTCCATCGCAGTACCTCAACATCGATGCCTATACATTATTGAATGCTCGTGTTGGATTTAGAGCCACAAACGGGATATCTGTTATTGCATGGAGCCGGAACCTGACCAACAAAGACTATTATGAGCAATTGCTTGCAGCGCCAGGTAATTTTGGTCAATATGCGGGTGTAGTTGGCGACCCATTAACTTATGGGGTAACGTTGCGGTATAATCTTAAATAATAAGGAGTATTATGAGAAATAGCAATCTTATCCTCACAAACAATTTTATAATTCTCTTTTGCCTTTGCTATCGTATGCGAATGCATCACTAATACTTTCCACTTCCCTTCAGAAGCATATAGGGAAAATCTCTTTTCCCTATGCTTCTTCCTTTTTTAATAATGTTACAAGTTTTCAATTGGAGTTGGGACTTGTAAGTGTTCACTATTAACTTTTTAAAAGTATGAAAAATTATAGAGTATTCTATTACTCGCTGTCTATTTTTTTGTTTTTGATTGTAGCAAACTCGGCTCAATCACAAGAAACTAAACCTATTATTAATGCTGCGCTGACCGGAAAAGTCATTGACGTAAGCACAAAAGAACCTCTTGAAGGGGTGACATTACAGCTAGATGCTGTTACTCACAGTGTAAAGACTGATCGTCAAGGTAATTTTCAGTTTGTGACAGGGCAAAAGTTGCCTTTTAAACTAACAGTTTCCTACGTGGGATATCAGTCTCAGACGCTCGTTATATCGACTTCTCCGGCAGTGATTGAATTGACACCTTCCGAGAAAGAACTGGATGAAGTGGTCGTAGTGGGCTATGGCGTGGTCAAAAGGAAGGATTTGACGGGTGCTGTTTCTTCTGTGTCGGAAACAGCATTAAAGCAACCTGTAAGTTCGATCGATCAGTCATTAAAAGGAGCAGCGGCAGGTGTGCAGGTTACCCAAACATCGGGTCAGCCGGGCGGAGGAGTCAGTATTAGAATTAGAGGGGGAGCCTCTATTCAGGGAGGAAATGAACCCCTTTATGTAATAGACGGGTTTCCAATTTATAATAGTACCGAATCTACTGGAACTTTAAGTGGTACCGCAACTAATCCATTAGCAAGTATTAATCCTGCAGATATTGAAAGTATAGACATTCTGAAAGATGCTTCGGCAACGGCAATTTATGGTTCAAGAGGTGCTAATGGTGTGGTTATAATAACGACAAAGAAAGGGAAGGTAGACCGGAGTAATATTACTTATGAAGCGAGCTTTGGAACGCAGGAAATACAAAAGAAAATAGATGTACTGAGGGCAAGGGACTTTGCAGTGCTCAGAAACGAAGTGCTGTTTGATTCAAATCCAACAGGCGGACAATACCAGTATTTATCTCAGGCGGATATAAACCAGTTAGGAGATGGAACCAATTGGCAGAATGCAGCTTTGAGAAAAGCGCCACAACAGAATCATCAGCTGTCCATAAGTGGAGGGAGCGAAAAAGTACAATACCTAATTTCAGGAAATTACTTTGATCAGGAAGGAATTATTAAGAATACTGATTTTTCGCGCTTAGGTTTCCGGGCAAATATTGATGCTAAACCACGGAATAAAATTAAAGTGAGTGCTAATCTCGCGGTGAGTAAATCTGATGCTAATGTAGCCCCAACGGGAATAATAGGTTCGTTACTTATCATGCCGCCAACGGCAACGATTTACGAGCCGGATGGTAGCTATACGTTGCGTAATCCTTTTGAAAACATATTTGCCAATCCGATTGCGACTATTAATGAAACACTTAACAAAAGTGTCATGAATAGATTGTTGGGAACCACCTACGGTGAATATAGTATTATTAAAGGTTTAAACCTGAAAGTATTGCTGGGTGTGGATGTAAATAACCAAAAAGAAAAATACTATATACCTTCTACAATTTACGAAGGGTCGGGAGTTGGGGGATCTGCATTATTGGGTTCATCAAACTATTATTCGTGGTTAAACGAGAACACACTTACTTATAATAAAAGTATAAATAAGCATAATTTTGATGCACTGATCGGTTTTACGCAACAGGAAGCCGTAAACGAAGGTTTCCGAGCAGGAGCTCAGCAATTTGTTTCTGATGATTTAACCTATAACAGCCTACAAAGCGGTTCTACACTGGTAAGGCCAAATTCAGACACGTATTCATGGGTATTGCATTCCTATCTGGCAAGAATAAATTATAACTATGATAACCGTTATTATTTTACTTCCAGTATACGTCGCGATGGTTCTTCCCGATTTGGTGAAAATAGTAAATGGGGGAATTTTCCTTCTTTGGGTGCTTCTTGGAGAATAAGTAAGGAAGAGTTCTTTAAACCTTTATTGAGCACGATAAATGAGCTTAAAGTTAGAGCGAGCTTTGGAGCTACAGGAAACCTGGAGATAGGACAATATCAGTCGTTGGCTACATTATATAACTTGCTGTATATCTATGGAAACGAGGTGTATACCGGTTTTGCTCCAAGTAGGATAGCCAATGAAAATCTGGGATGGGAAAGTACGTACCAGTACGATGCGGGGTTAGATATTGGCTTCTTCGATAGTCGGTTATTAGCCTCGTTTGATGTGTATCATAAGAAAACTACGGATCTTTTGTTAAATGTTGAAATTCCATGGACAACCGGATATACAAGCTCTTTACAAAACTATGGTTCGGTAGAAAATAAAGGTATCGAGCTGGGTTTGAGAAGCAGAAATATTACCGGAAATTTTACGTGGGATACAGATTTAAATTTTTCTGTTAACCGTAATAGGGTACTTACTATAGGTAACGGGGCCTCTTCATACATCAGTGGTAACTATATTATACAAGTCGGTCAGCCCTTAGGTACGTTCTATGGAACGGTTACAGATGGTATTTTGCAATTAGGTGAAGAAACAGAAAAAGGTGTATTTACGGGAAGCGCTACACCCAAAGCCGGAGATAGGCTGTATAAAGATATAAGTGGTAATGGCTCTTTTACAACAGCAGAAGACAGGGCGATTATTGGAAACGCACAACCCGATTTTATTTTTGGTATCACCAATAATTTCACTTGGAAAGGTTTTGACCTGTCAGTATTCCTGCAAGGGTCTTCTGGTAATCAGATTATAAATACCAACAGACAGAATCTGGAAATGTTCACCGGGCAGCAAAACGCATCTATTGATGCGCTGAACAGATGGACGCCGTCTAACCCGAGTACAACTATTCCAAGAGCCAAATTAGACCCTGCACCTATCTTTTCAGATCGTTTTGTCGAAGACGGCTCATTCCTGAGACTAAGACATGTAAACCTGGGTTATACCTTGCCGAAGGATTTTACGGATAAAATTAACCTTTCAGCCGTAAATATCTTTTTGTCTGGTCAGAATTTATTGACCTGGACAAAATATACAGGATTTGACCCTGAGGTTACGTCGGGTAGCAATGTTTCTCCGGGTACAGACTCGGGTATCTATCCGATATCAAGAACAATTAATGCAGGTTTAAGAGTAACATTTTAAATGCTATAAAATGAAAGAATTAATAAGCAAAATCAGCACATCATATCCTATGAAAAAGATATTAACACTGTCAGCTGTGATAGCAGGTTTTACATTGAGCGGATGCTCTAAACTAGACGAGAAGCCGGCATCGTTTCTTGTTGCCGAGCAATTCTATCAAAATGAAGAACAAGCAGTAGCTGCAATAACAGGTGCATATAGAAAGCTATATGAAGCTGGCCAGTCTCCCTATAACCGCCTGTTTCAGATAGGGGTGGAAATGGCTACTGATGATTATGAAGCAGGCCCAAGAGCAAGAAATGCCCATGTAAGAGCGATTTCAGGCTTGACCCATGATGCTTCTAATGACCGTATGGAAGAAATATGGAAGACAAGTTATAGTGGGATAAATGCTGCTAACATAGCTATAGACCGTATAGCATTAATAGATGCTTCTAAAATAAATGAACAAATTCGAGTTAGGTTAATCAATGAGGCGAAGTTCTTAAGAGCTATACATTATTTCAATTTGGTAAGGTTGTTTGGTCCTGTTCCTATCATTTTACAGGAGCCAAGCTCACTGAATCCGGCGGTATTATATGTAGAAAAATCATCAGAAGAAGATGTATATAACCAGATAATAACAGATTTAAAAGATGCGGAGAACTTACCGAAAGCATCCCAATATGGTGCAGCAGATGTGGGCAGGGCAACTTCTGGTGCAGCAAAAAGCCTTTTGGCGAAAGTTTACCTTACGAAAAAAGACTGGCCAAATGCCGTATTAAAGAGCAAAGAGGTGATAGATAATGAAGGCTATGATCTGTTTAATGATTTTGCAGATGTTTTTGCAGTGAATAAGAAGAATGGTATTGAACATATATTTTCTGCACAATTTAAAGGAAATGTAGGTTACGGTCAAACGCATATGTTAGCTTCTGTTTCAGCACCGGCAGATGTGCCAGGTATAAATGGAGATTATGCAGATGCAGTTTATGCCGGGGGAGGATTATATGAAAGTTTTGATGCCCATGATACCCGTAGGGCGGTTACTTTCATCACAGAAATAACGAGCCCGGTAAATGGACAGCTATATACATTAGCCGCACCCCATTTGTATAAATATTATGATGAATCTGTTGTCGGGAACCAGGGTCAATCATCTAAAAATGTACCTATTTTACGTTATGCAGAAGTTTTGTTGATCTATGCAGAAGCGCTAAATGAAGACAACGACGGCCCTACAGCAGAAGCCTACTGGGCAATAGATAAGGTTAGGCAAAGAGCCAATATCAGTAAGTTGGAAGATATCGCTCCTGATCTAAATGAAGATGATTTCAGGGATTCGGTTTTTCAGGAAAGAAGAAAAGAGTTGGTCTATGAATACCAACGTTGGTTTGACTTGTCAAGAAGAGGTGCCGAGTATTATGTAAGTACGCTTAAAGCAGCGGGAAAAACAGCAGCAGCACCAAGGCATATCCATTTTCCAACGCCCCAGCGTGAATTGAATTTGAACCCTAATTTGAAACAACACCCGGATTGGGTAAATTATTAATAATATAAAAACAGCTATGAAAAGGACGCTCAGTTTTATTCTTTTTTTATTGCTCTGTGTGGCTGGGTCTGCACAGGACAAACGGCCGAATATCATTCTTGTATTGGTGGACGATTTAGGTTTTACGGATATCGAACCTTTTGGGGGACTGGATGTCAAGACACCTAATCTCTCTAAGCTAGCCGCTGAAGGAACACGGTTCCAAGAGTTTTACAACAACTCAATATGTGCACCTACTCGTGCATCGTTGTTAACAGGCCAGTATGCACATAAGGCGGGGATTGGATATTTTAATGTAAATCTAGGTCTGCCGGCCTATCAAGGATTTTTGAATAAAGAATCGTTAACACTGGGAGAAGTACTGAAAAGCGCGGGATATTCTACGATTTTATCAGGAAAGTGGCATGTTGGTGATGATTATGACCAATGGCCTGGACAGCGAGGATTTGAAAGATCCTTTGGATTTATTGGTGGTGCGGTTAATTTTTATGAGATCAATGATAAGGATAATCCTTCTGTTCCTTTGTTGAAGAATAATGAACCGTTCTATTTACCTAAAGGGCGCTACTTGACAGATGAAATTACAGACCAGGCCATTTCTTTTCTTCATGAACAAGACAAAGAGCAAAAACCATTCTTTTTGTATCTGGCTTACAATGCACCACATTGGCCTTTACAAGCACCCGAGGAGGATATCCAAAAATATAATGGAATATATGAACAAGGTTGGGATAGCCTTAGAACAGACCGTTATCGTCAAGCTATTGAAAAAGGGGTTTTCCCGAAAGGACAAAAAATAGCGGAAAGAGACAGTGCTATACAATTTTGGAATAAATTAACTTATGATGAACAACAGTATTGGCAACGACGTCAACAGGTTTTCGCAGGTATGATAGATCATGTAGATCAAGGTTTAGGTAAGTTATTGGAAACTCTTAGAGAGTTGAAAAAAGATGAAAATACCGTCATCATCTTTTTGTCAGATAATGGAGCACAAGGCGGTGAACGTACTAGAATATATACTATACGTAATGCCGAAACAGTAGGTCGTCCGGGTTCTTACGATATCCAAAATAGCAATTGGTCGCAAACAGGTAACTCACCATTGCGTAGCTATAAAAACAATCCCTATGAAGGAGGGATCGGAGCTCCGTTTATAGCCTGGTATCCGAAGGAAATAAAGGCAAATGCGATAAAAAAGGGAACGGGCCATATTATTGACATTGCTCCTACCTTATATGATTTTGCTCAGGCCGAGTATCCTGAAGCAGTTGGCAATATCAAGGCTAATTCCCTATCAGGAGTGAGTTTGCGAAATTTACTTTCCACTGGTCAGAACCAGATTGATCGACCAAAACCTTTGTTTTGGGAACGTGCCGGAAATAGAGCTGTGCGTCACGGAAAATGGAAGTTGGTTTCTTTGTACGGAAATAGGAATCAAGTAGAACTCTATAATATTGATGAGGATCGTGCAGAGAACAACAATGTGGTTGATCAGTTTCCGGAAATCGTTCAGGAACTGGAAAATCTTTATACACAATGGGCAAAGGAAACAGGCGTAGTTGACTATGACCGTATCAGTCCTCAGAGAAATTCATTTCGTTAATCAAGACTATTTTTAGGAAACCGGCATAATCCACCAACTGGCGGACGCAAAAAACAATTTATTCTAATGAAAAAGATATTTATAACTTTCTTTAGTGCATGTCTTGCTTTTGCAAGCTATGCACAGACAAAAGACCAGCCAAATATTGTAGTTATTCTAGCAGATGACCTTGGTTATTCAGATCTGGGCTCCTATGGCTCAGAGATTGCTACACCAAATCTGGACCGATTAGCAAGGGAAGGTATTAGGCTCCAGCAGTTTTACAACAATTCGATCTGTGCTCCAACTAGAGCATCATTGATTACAGGTCAATATCAACACAAAGCTGGAGTAGGTTATTTTTCCAATGATTTAGGGCTGCCTGCATACCAAGGTTATATTAATGCTGAGTCGTTAACCTTTGCGGAGGTGCTGAAAGCTAATGGATACATTACACTCACATCTGGGAAATGGCACGTTTCGGGAAAAGGGCAGAGTTATCCTTGGCAACGCGGTTTTGACAAAGTTTTTCCTCGGGATGATGATGCTAATTCTGGAGCACCGCGTTTTGGCAAAGTAGAAACAGATGCTGAAGGATATCCTCTTCCTGAGTATTTTTCGACGAATGTGATCAATGAGCATGCTGAAAAATTCTTAGAGGAGGCGAAACAACAAGAAAAACCTTTTTTTCTCTATCTGGCACATACGGCGCCGCACTGGCCATTGGTCGCGCTACCTGAAGATATTGCGAAATATAAAGGCAAATACGACGCAGGCTGGGATGCTATTCGCAAGGCACGTTTTGAGAAACAAAAGCAGTTAAAGCTGATAAGTGAGGATATAAAAGCGTCCAACCGTGATGAGGATATTTATGATTGGGAAAGGCTTTCCTATGATCAGCGTCAGCTTTGGTCAAAGAAAATGGAAGTTTTTGCGGCTATGGTCGATCGGCTAGACCAAAGTATCGGCTCTTTGCTTAAAAAGTTGAAGGACAATGGGCAGTTGGACAATACGATCATAATTTTTCTTTCTGACAACGGTGCCCCTGCCGAAGATTTGGTCAGGTGGCATCGCGGTGCTCGAATAAATAAAGGTCCAATAGGGACTGTTGGCTCTTATGAATCACAAAGCAAGAACTGGTCTTATGCCTCGAATACGCCTTACAAAGCGTTTAAAGATTATTTATACGAAGGGGGAATTAATACGCCATTCATTGCTTGGTATCCAGCGAAGATAAAAGCAAATACGATCAAGAAAGGTGTGGGACATATTATTGATATTGCACCGACTATATATGACCTTGCAGGGGCAGAATATCCAGATACCTACCAGGGGATCCAGTCATACGCATTGCCGGGGAAAAGCCTGTTGCCTATCTTTTTTGGTGACTCGCAAATTATAGAACGTCCAGAAGGCTTATTTTGGGAACGTGCCGGTAATAGGGCTGCCCGAATAGGGAAATGGAAGTTAGTATCTACCTGGCCCTCTTATAGCTGGGAGCTTTATGATCTGGAAAATGATCCAACGGAAACAAAAAACGTTGCTAGACAAAATCATGCAGTCGTTTCTCAGTTATCGCAAGCTTATTTTAAATGGGCAGATGGTGTTGGTGCAGTAGATTTTGGTACACTGGAAGCTAAAGAACCAAAATCTATGAAAGATTTCCGTCGCAGTAAAGAACAAGAAAAACCGGAACCGAGTTTCGGGTTTTAAAGCAGCTGGAATATGGAAAATGTATTGAGGATATTGGTTCTTTTGAAAAATGAACTTGAATATGCTATTTTAGAAAATAGAAAGGTTAGATTAGTGGAAATCAATATGCTGATCCCATACAGGTAGATTTCTGTTGTTAACAGAAATTGACCGCTGTTGGAGGTAGGCGGAGTACGGGCATAAATACGGATTGAATCTTGAAAAGATACGACGCTATCATAGTTGGCTCCGGCCCGAATGGGTTTGCTGCTGCGATTACCCTACAGCGACAGGGGCTTTCCACGCTGATCGTGGAAGGGGCAGATACCCTAGGTGGGGGGATGCGTACACAGGAACTGACTTTGCCCGGGTTTTTTCACGATGTCTGTTCGGCGATACATCCCATGGCGATGGCTTCACCTTTTATGCATTCATTGCCTTTACAGGAGTACGGATTGGAGTTTGTGCAGGCCACCTATGCTGCGGCACATCCGTTGGATAGTGGTGATACCGCCTTGTTGTACAATAGTTTGGAAGAAACGGCTCATGGTCTGGGCATAGATGGGCAACGCTACAAAGAATTGATTTTACCAATAGTTAACCAGTGGGAAAGCTTGGCTCTAGATACTATGGGGCCATTGCGTTTCCCTAAACATCCATTGGATCTGGCTCTATTTGGTCTCAATGCTTTGCAACCAGCCACATGGACGGCAGCACGATTTAAAACCCAGAAGGCTAAGGCCCTTTGGGCAGGGATGGCGGCACATGGCATACAGCCGTTGTCTAACTGGACGACATCGGCGATTGGGATCGTACTGATGGCTGTAGGCAACAAGTATGGCTGGCCTGTCCCTGTCGGTGGATCCCAATCTATTGCAGGAGCATTGGAGAAATATTATAAAGATCTAGGAGGAGAAGTGCAAGCCGGATTTTGGGTGAAAAATATTGCTGATTTACCCAAACATAAGATATTGGTTCTGGACTTAACACCCAAACAGATCTTACAATTGGAGGGACTCGATTTGTCCGAATCCTATAAACGTAGCTTGCAAAAATATCGGCAGGGAATGGGGGTTTTCAAGGTCGACTGGGCACTGTCTGAACCGGTTCCTTTCACAGATTCCCGATGCGGAGAGGCGGCTACAGTGCATATTGGCAATACTTATGAAGAGATCGCCCGTACGGAAAAAGAAGCGCACCAAGGTAAACTGGTTGACAAGCCCTTTGTGCTATTTACCCAACAAAGTGCATTCGATACAGGCCGTGCACCGGAAGGAAAACATACAGGCTGGGCGTATTGTCACGTTCCGAATGGTTCGACCGTAGATCGTGCGGACGCGATCGAAAGCCAGCTGGAACGTTTTGCACCGGGATTTAAAGACACCATTTTGGCGCGATCTACGATCAACGCTCAACAGTTAGAAGTATACAATCCCAACTATATAGGCGGAGATATTAATGGTGGTATCATGGATATACGACAGTTGTACACCAGACCTACCTTCTCTTTAACACCTTACCGTACGTCCAATAAACAAACTTACATTTGTTCATCATCTACTCCTCCGGGAGGAGGGGTACACGGCATGTGTGGGTTCAATGCTGCAAAAACTGTGTTAGAGGATCATTTTAATAAAGGTGTTACATTGTGATAAAGGTTAAAATTCTTTACCTTTATTCTACTTTTTTATTCATTTAATCAACTTAAACATATGTCATCCAAACAAATCGATTTATCCGAAGATTGGGTAGTCGTCATTTTAGGTATGGGGCTTATTTTTTTAGCCCTTGCGGGAATTATTATACCAAAACCAAGTTTTAATTGGGGAAATGTGACGGAATTGTCCACGCAGGTTTTTTCTCTAAAAAATATAACGAGCATCGGTTTACAGTTTGTCACGGTGTATAGCGTAGCGATTCTAGGAGCGATATTGCTCAAAAAAGGCTTGAAAGCATTATTGATCGTTTTTCCCATAGTGTATGTATTGACCACGTTTGCCTTGATCATTGCCGGTAATGCCCTTGTCGAAGATTATAACCTAGAGGCTGTGATCTTTAGCTTAGGAATAGGTCTTTTTATTAGCAACTGCTTCAAATTGCCAAAATGGTTTAAGGATGCGCTAAGTACAGAATTGTATGTGAAGATAGGTCTGGTTTTGTTGGGCACAACGGTCATCTTTCGATCTATCCTAACGGCAGGTTCGTTGGGGCTTATCCAAGCCCTGATTGTTGTAATTTCGGTATGGTATTTTGCCTTTTGGATATGTAAGAAACTGAAGATCGACAAGGAAATGTCCTTGATGTTGTCGAGTGCGGTATCGATTTGTGGTGTCTCGGCTGCCATTGCAACCTCGGGAGCTATAGAGGGCGATAGTAAAAAATTGTCTTATGTGATTTCCTTAGTGTTGATTACAGCGGTACCGATGATGATTTTCATGCCGTATATGGCCGAATGGATGGGGTTATCCCAGGAGGTTACCGGCGCTTGGCTAGGCGGCTCTATAGATACCACAGGAGCGGTCGTGGCATCGGGCTCTCTCGTGGGCGAAACCGCTCTGCAAATCAGTACAATCGTTAAATTCTCGCAGAACGTAATGTTGGGAATAGCGGCTTTTTTGATCAGTATTTATTGGACGTACACAAAGTCTGTAGACGACGAACAAGTTAAAAAGCAGAAGCCTACATTGAAAGTCATCTGGGAGCGATTTCCAAAATTCGTTATCGGTTTTGTATTGGCATCTTTATTATTTTCTTTTGTGATTTCCCCTGAATCGGTTGATGTGGTAAAGGGCAGTTTGAAAAGTCTGCAAGGTCTGTGGTTTGCACTGGCATTTACCTCCATAGGTCTGGAAACTAATTTTAAGGATTTATTCAGTCACAATAATAAGAAACCACTATATGCCTTTTTAATCGCGCAGACATTCAATGTTATCGTGACCTTGATTGTGGCCGTATTATTGTTCGGGTAGGGTGTTTTAGTACAATACAACTGCTTTTTTTGGTATGATATTTCGTATATTTATCCAATAAGTATTTAATGCGGTATGGACAGTCTAAGCAGAGAAAGACCAGAGGTAAGCTTTAGTGATGCAGAAATAGCCTTATTGAAGGAAGGATTAAAACGTACGCATAAAGAACGTTTTGAGATGGCTACACGTCTGTATAAAATACAAATGACCTTAAAAAAAGCAAAAATTACCCATAAACCTTTTTTTGAAGAATAATAGCTGTGGATATTTTCGACGAAGATATTGTGAGTTTTTGGAGGAATCTCCAAACTTGTGAAGTGGCTTATATTATGATAGGAGGCTATGCTACGAATTTGCACGGTTTCCAACGATTTACCGGTGATTTGGATATTTGGATTAAGGATTCGAAAGAAAATAGAACTCGTCTCCGAAAAGCTTTTGTTCTTTCAGATTTAGGCGATATACCTTTGTTAGAAACGATGGCTTTTGTAGCGGGATGGACGGACTTCCACTTGAATAATGGGTTACGTTAGACATTTTAACCGATATGAAAGGGTTGGAGGGGTATTCTTTTGATGAATGTCTTGAGATTGCATCTATCGCTGATATCGACGGTGTTCATGTCCCTTTTTTACATATCAATCAACTTGTGGCTAATAAACGAGCCGTCAATAGACCCAAAGACCAAATCGATGTATTAGCACTTGAGCAGATTATTAAACTTCGTGAAGAAGGGTAGGTAAAGAGTAATTAGAATAGATTACTTTTCAGAAACCGTATGGAATTTACTACCTTAATGCATCTTATTATTGAAGAACCTTAGGGCATGAATGAAAAGGAGCTATTGTCATATTACTGGCGCACAGGCGATCTGGAAGCTTTAGGGAAACTGTACGCTCCTTATATGTCGCTGCTCTATGGGGTGTGTTTGAAGTATTTGGGGGATGTCGAGCGAAGTCAGGATGTGGTAATGCAAATCTTTGAGGAATTGATCGTCAAGCTGCGAACGCATGAAGTAGTGAACCTGAAAAGCTGGCTCCACGTCTATACGAAGAACTATTGTTTGATGCAACTCCGTAAAGATAAACGCTCACGGTTTGTTGATGTAGACGAAAACCTGTATGAAAGTGAACAACTGTCCAACGAGCAAGAAGATGACAAGTGGGTGGAGAGGGATTTTGAGAAGCTGGAGGATTGTATGCAGACCTTGAATAGTGAGCAGTACGAATGTGTTCGCCTATTTTATTTGGAACAGCATTGTTATAAAGATATCGCGGAGATGACAGGATACGATTTGAATAAAGTAAAGAGTGCTATTCAGAATGGGAAGCGTAACCTGAAAATCTGTATGGAAAGTAAGAAAAATGGAAAATAACTATCAATTATCCCGGATTTATAATTACGTGAATGGCCTAATGAGCAAAGAGGATATGTATGCCCTGGAAAGAGAGGCATTAGATGATCCGCTTCTTCAGGAAGCTATCGATGGTTATCGATCACAGCAAGGGGTAGATATTGGACATCTCAGTTTGTTGCAACGCCGGTTGGCTGACCGTATACAAGCACAAGCTATACATCGAAATAGACGTTTTTTTGGTTGGCAGCGCTTGGCTATAGGAGCTACAGCAGCAGTACTGTTTGTGGTGGGATGTACATTGTTGTTGATTCGATATTTGCCCCAACAAGCGGCAAAACTGACCGAGGTTGAGATTATGCAGGAGCGTGTTTATTCGATCACGTTAACACCGGGAGACACATATCACGGTAGCCCTATAGGTGGGTGGGAGTATTTGGAAAAATATCTTTCTGAAAATTATTCCGGAGAGCATCCTGATGTAGAAGAAGTATCTGTGACATTAGCCATTGATCAGGAAGGGAAAGTGATAGACATCATCACGAAAAACAAAGACTTAGGCAATACCGAAGAACTGATAAAGCTTTTGGAGAACGGTCCGAAGTGGAAGGGGGACTCGGCTTCTTTCCATATGGATATTCATCGTTTGGCTATCCAATAAGGGAGTAAGAGGAACATCTCAAAAGTAAATTATCGTCATTGCTTCTCCGCTAACTTGTGGAGAGGCAATGACGTTTTTTTTATTCTTCCCAGCGGATTTTATCTTCGATAGGTGTACGTGCAGGGGTACGGGGTTCGCTATTATGATGTCCCAGATAGAAAAGACCGATACACTTCTGGTTGTTTTCTAATTTCAAGAATTCCCCCATATGATGGATAAGTCCAGGAGTGGCCCAATAACCACCTAATCCCAAAGAATGCGTTGCCAGCCAGAGGTTTTCGACCGCACAGGATGTTGCTGCTAGCTCTTCCCATTCTGGGAGTTCGCCCGTGTAATTGACAATGATCGCTAAAGCTACGTTAGACATCGTTGCCTTTTTCGCCATATTCTGTTCGGCCAGTTCGCTATACTTTTCTGTGGGCGTAATATCCTTGTAAATCCGTGCAAGCTCTGTTCCCAATCTTTCCAATCCTTCCTTGCGGAAAATGACAAAGCGCCAAGGCTGCGTACGCTTGTGGGTAGGAGCAGCATTAGCGGCATCTAAAATAGTCAATATATCTTCTTTGGATACTTCCTGCTCGGTAAAATTGTTTTGCATTACGGCCCTCCGGCCTTGTATTGCTTCTAATACTTCGTTTGATTTATGCATAGTTTTTTAAATTTTTTATAATTCAGCTATAAGCTTTAGGCAATATATAAACTCGTATAGTTTACCGTTTACCGCTTATAGCCCGCTCTTCCCAAATGCTGGCGATATGTAGTATCGTTTCTACAGCTTTTTCCATATCTTGACGGCTTACCCATTCTTGCTTGCCGTGAAAAGCGTGTCCGCCGGCAAATACGTTAGGACAGGGCAGTCCCATGAAAGATAATCGAGATCCATCGGTGCCTCCCCGTATACTACGACGTTCGGCTTTTAATCCGGCACGTTTAATGGCTTCTAAACCTATTTCCATGATTTGTGGGTAGCGATCCAGTACTTCTTTCATATTACGGTATTGTTCGCATATTTCCAAGGAATACGTACATCCCGGGTAACGGACTATGATGTTTTTGACGATCTGTTCCAGTTCATCGGCATAGCGTGCTAGATTTTCGGTGTCGTGATCTCGGATGATAAACTCGATAACCGCTTTTTCTACGGTTCCCGACATATTCGTAGGGTGGATAAAACCTTCTTTTCCAGAAGTGCTTTCCGGAGACAAACGATCTTCGGGGAGTGTGCTGACGATTTTGGAGGCTATTTTGATAGCGCTCTGCATTTTGTTTTTAGCAAAGCCGGGGTGTACGGAGACACCGTGTATAGTGATCTTGGCGCTGTCTGCCGAGAAGGTTTCATCCTCTATCGTACCAGCTTTCTCCCCATCCATCGTGTAGGCAAAATCGGCTCCTAGCTTTTGCAGGTTCACGTAATCCACGCCTCGGCCAATTTCTTCGTCGGGTGTGAAAAGGATTTTAATATCGCCATGTTTTATTTGCGGATTGGTCATCCATATCCGGGTAGCTTCCATAATCTCGGCAACACCGGCTTTGTCATCTGCCCCCAGGAGTGTTGTGCCTGAAGCTGTAATGACATCGTTTCCCAGTTGGTTGGCGAGGTCAGGATGTTCGTTGTATTTTATGACGACATTGTTGTCGTCAGGCAGTACAATATCTTGTCCTTGGTAGTTTTTATGTACCAGTGGCTTGACATTCTCACCTGAGCAATCCGGAGAGGTATCTACATGCGAGCAGAAACAGATAACCGGAACTTCTTTGTTCGTGTTCGAGGGGATTGTAGCGTATACATAACCATTTTCATCGAGTTCTGCATCGTTAACACCCATGGCCAGAAGCTCTTTCACCAAGAGCTCACTAAGGTTTTTTTGCTTAGTTGTAGAAGGGAAAGTGTCGGAATAAGGGTCAGACTGGGTATCTATTTGCACATAGCGCAAAAAGTGATCTGCCACTTGATAATTTGTAATCTTATCGATGATTTCTGAATTATTCATGCTATTAGCTTATACCTACAAAAGTAGAAAGATAAAGTGGATAAGCCAGCTTCGTTTTTTAGTATATTGCGCAATAGAAATTATAAAACTAAAAGTCAGTAAGTAATGAAGAAAATGAAGTACATTTCATATTTCATCTGTGTCCTGCTTCACTTTATTGCAGTGGGTGTAAAAGCACAGCATACTATTCCTAGTCCCAAATCTCATTTTGGGTTTAATATAGGCGATGATTATCAACTAACAAATTACACACAGACGGAAGCCTATTTTCACCGGTTGGCAGAGATTTCGGATCGTGTTCTCCTTAAAAACCTGGGACAGACCGAAGAGGGTCGGAACCAATATATGCTCGTAGTCAGTTCTCCACAGAACATCAAAGATGTACAGAAGTATCAAGCTATCTCCAAAGACCTGGCTTTGGCAAAAATGTCTGATTCATTAGCGAGACAACTTTCCAAGGAAGGAAAAGCTATTGTCTGGATCGATGGAGGTTTGCATTCTACAGAAACGGTGGCTACCCATCAGTTAATTGAAACGATCTATCAAATGGTCAGCCGGGATGATGATGAGGTTATCAAGATATTGGATAATGTCGTTATTCTTTTTGTCCATGCTAATCCAGATGGGCATGAGTTGGTGGGCAACTGGTATATGCGGGAGGCAGAACCCAGCAAGAGAACAATGGGAAAGCTGCCTGTTTTGTATCAAAAGTATATAGGCCACGATAATAACCGTGACTTTTTTATGTTCAATATGGCCGAATCACGTAACCTGGCGCGACCATTATTCGTAGATTGGATCCCACAGATTGTCTACAACCATCATCAAAGCGCTCCTGCGGGAACGGTTGTGGTGGGACCTCCTTATCGTGACCCGTTTAATTATGTATATGACCCTATTCTGGTAACGAGTTTGGATGCCATTGGCGCAGCGATGCATACCCGGTTGAATGTAGAAGATAAGCCAGGCTATGGTCAGCGGGGAGCTTCCAAATTTTCTACGTGGTGGAATGGTGGGCTTCGAACGTCCGTTTATTTTCATAATATGATTGGGATATTGACCGAAATAATTGGAAGCCCTAACCCCACAAGTACACCCCTGATATATCAGCGGATATTGCCCAATGGCGATTCACCGAATCCTGTGCATCCGCAACCGTGGACATTTAAAAAATCCATCGATTACTCCGTTTCACTCAATATGGCTGTATTGCATTACGCTGCGAATAATAAGGAAGATCTTCTCTACAATATCTATAAGATGGGACAGAATTCGATAAAAAGAGGAATGGAACCATCGCTGGCTATCAATCCAAGCCAGATTAAATACCTGAAGCAGGTCTCAAAGCTAGATACGACAGGCAGTATACCATCCAAATGGTATGATGTCCTGAAAGATGATGGGAGTAGACGTGAGCCTACAGCTTATGTTATCCCCGCAGACCAACCTGATTTTAGTACAGCTATCCATTTTATCAATAGGTTGATTTTGGCTGGAATAGAAGTCGAGCGAGCAGATAGTTCTTTTGCGCTGGAAGGGAAAAATTATCCAGCCGGAAGTTATGTGGTTCGTTTGGCACAGGCATTTCGGCCCCACATCTTGGATATGTTTGAACCTCAGAATCACCCGGATGATTTCGAATACAAGGGAGGGCCTCCGATTCCGCCGTATGATGCAGCTGGATGGACATTAGCGTATACCATGGGAGTAAAATTCGACCGTGTCAAATCCCCTGTTTCGGAGGGAATGTTTGTTCGTTTGGAGCGGGGAGATCCGATTAAGTTTGACTCAAAATATGCTGTTGAAGGGAAGTATTTGAAATTAAGTACGACCATAAATGATAACTTTAAGCTATTGAATAACGTGTTGCGCTCCAAGGGTGAGGTTTATACCGATTCGGCCGGAGACTTTTATATCGAAAACACGAAAACAAATCAAGGCTTATTCAAGGAGTTGCATGAAACGGTGGGCTATAAGGTCGAAGCTACACATCGTTTGCCCAAAGATAGAACACCGGCCAAACCCCTTCGTATTGCGCTGTGGGATACATATGGAGGATCTATGAAGTCTGGATGGATGCGATGGCTTTTGGAAGATTTTAACTATGATTTTGATGTGATCTATAATCCGGATATTGATCGTGGTGGATTGAAAGATAAGTATGATGTGATTATCTTTCCGGGAGGAGGGATAATCTCCTCATTAAAGAAAAGAGTAACTCTTGATAAGAGTAAGGACAAGATTCCCGAAGAATACCAGGGAAGAGTAGGGGTGTTTTCTTCCGATTATTCCCTGCCGGCTATCCAGGATTTTGTCAACGATGGAGGTAAGCTCATCCTGATAGGTACGAGTAGTCTCTTGGCCAAGCACTTGGGTATCCCACAGAAAAATGCCTTGACGAAAGAGGTTGATGGTAAGCGCCAAGTACTATCCAAAGAAGGATTTTATATTCCCGGCAGTGTCATGACGGTAAAGGTGTCGACTGATGATAAAGCGACAAGCGGGCTGAACGGTGAAGTTGACGTCTATTTCGGCAATAGTCCTGTTTTTAAATTGGATAGAGTAGCGGAAAAGTATAACGTGAAACCACTGCTGGTTTTTGATAGGCCTGACGCCTTGAAAAGTGGCTGGGCACTTGGTCAGCATTATTTGGCCAATACTATAGCGGCTTATCGTGCAGATTTAGGAAAGGGGAAAGTGTTTGTATTTGGACCAGAAGTAGCTTTTCGTGCACAAACACATAGCACCTTTAAGTTGATTTTCAATCAATTGTATTGATAAAAAAAGAGCGGGTTATAAGGCAAATAAATGCCGTACAACCCGCTCTTTTTTGTGCAAGATCTTTTACCTATTTCTGACCGTCTACCCAGCCAAAAACCTTGTCCAATATACCCGAGCTACGGGCATTTCCAATATTTTGTCGGATTTTGAGTTCTTCGCCGGCTACTTTAACGAATAAGCCGTCAATCGCCCTTTGCGTAACATAAGCATTCAAGTCCGTTTGGATTTTTTCTTTTCCGAGCGGTAGATTGTTATAAGCAGAGGTCAATTGTGTCCAGTAGGTGTTTACGTTGTTTTTGCCTAAAGCAGATTCGACGATTGGACTAAATTTAGAAGTCAAGGTTGCGGAAGTCGTTCTTTTAAAGAACGAAGTTGCCGCATCTTGCTGACTGCCTAGCAATATATTAAAGGCGTCAGTCACGGTCATTTGGGATAGTGCGGTGACGAAAACGGGGGCTGCTTCTTTTACCGCCGATTCGGCTGCTCTATTAAGGCTGGTGATGAAATTGTCAACCAACGCCCCCATACCTACCGAACGAAGTGTTTTCTCCACCTGTTGGGCTTCTTTTGGCATGAGTATCTTGACCACGGCATCACCTAGGAATCCATTTTGAGCAGACAGGACGTTGATACTATTATTCAGGCCATTGCTCAAGGCCTGTTTGATACCTGTTACCGCTTCAGTTTGTGTGATCGTGCCGGACGTTTTAGTTCCGGTCGTTGTGCCTGTTGTCGTTTGTGGCACGTTAGCAGCCACTTGGCTTAATGTATCGCAACTCGACAAAAAAGGAATCGCCAATGCAGCTATAACAAGTGTGTGTAAAGATTTCATATTGACTTTTTATAATGGCGCAAAAATAAGCTAAAATATCTCTGCGCCACCAAAATCACATTAATAATTTTCCTTATGTCCTTTTTTAGCTACAATTCATTTGAATTTTCAATGTGGAGGATTTACCAGCGAATAATACTTGTCACCGGGAAATGATCCGAAGGGTATTTTCCACGATACGTATCCGTGAGTACGCCATATTTCTTGACCGTAAAGGCGGAGCTCACGAAGATGTGATCGATGCGCGACTTGTCTTTTATGCTTTGACCCCATCCGTTAAAAGTAGAATTTGGCTCGTAAACGAGCGGTGCCAATGTATACGTATCTTTGACGATTCCACTGTTGGCCAATGTCGAGTAAGCTTGGCTTTTTTCGTCAGCATTAAAGTCTCCGGTAAGGATAATGGGCAATCCTGTTGCAAGTGTATGTGCTTTGGTCAAGATCAATTTTGCACTTTCTTCTCGAGCGATCTTTCCCTTATGATCAAAGTGTGTGTTCATGAAGATGAAGGAGCGTCCATTTTGAAGATCCTTGAATACTCCCCATGTGCAGATGCGAGGAAGTGCGGCATCCCAACCTTTATTAGGGGTTGCTGTGGTTTTTTCCGATAGCCAGAATGTCCCTTCACGTATGAGCTCGAATCGAGATGGGTTGTAAAATATAGCGGAGTGCTCGCCTCTTTTTTTGCCATCGTCCCGACCTACTCCAATATGATTATAGTAGGGAAGCAACGATTGTATATCTTGCATCTGATTGTCAAAAGCCTCTTGTATTCCGAAGATATCAAACTCATGGAATTTGATGACTTGGCAAAGGGCATACTTACGGTCATCCCATAGATTTCCAGTATCCTTTTCTGTTTGCAACCGGATATTGTACGATGCCACATGAACATCTTGTGTATAAGCATGTGATATCAAGATGCTCAGGAAAAGAGCTAATATTACGTTTTTCATGTTAATTTTTTAAGATCCGCTTTAAAAGTTCAGGCTCGTCTGTCGTGATATAGTCTACACCCTGCTTGATGAAATACTGCATATCTTCTTCTTTGTTGACTGTCCAGACATTTGTTTTCATACCTAATTTTTTTGCTTGTCCGATATATTCTGGATGTTTTTTTAATGTACCTACACTATAATCGAATGCATAGATCTTGTCTTGTTCCAACTGCTCGGGCGTTTTGTCCCCGTTGAGGTATTGCACGTTAACTTTCGGATCTAGTTCACGTAACTTTAAACAGGCTGGATAGCTAAAAGCGATGAAGACTGTTTTTTTCTCTGCCTTCATTTTTTTTGCCAGTTGGTAACACATTTCTGTCGATTCCAATGTACGGTCGACACCTAGCTTATTCGTTTTTATTTCAAAGATAAGCCGGGTTTTGTTTTGTTTAAGACCCTCGCGGAGGTACTCTTCTGCGGTGGGGATTTTTTCACCATTGGGGTGAGTTTTAGCCAACAATTCCTGATAAGTTGATGTGGCGATGTCTATACCATAGAAGTCATTGTCATGGCAAACGACTAGTATGTTATCCTTCGTAAGGTGAACATCAAATTCTGTTCCCCAGACTTTCTGTTCGATAGCTTTCTGTAAGGAAGCGATCGAGTTTTGTGGAACTTGCGTGTTTTTCCAAGCCCCGCGATGGGCAACAATTTTTGGTGTCTGCGCAAAGGAGCCCAAAGTAGTACAAAGTAGGATCATTACAAATGATAGAAAACGGTTTTTCATGATTGGAAATTTAATTGTCCAACCTAAGGTAAGCAAGAAAAATTAAAATGAGTTGAATTTCGTTGTCTACATCCCATTCATCATAAAATTGTTGCAAAAAGATTCCCGCGGAGGAATGCCCAGGTGCGTTTTAATCTTTTGTCCCTTCGTACAATTCATATTGCAGCAACCGGCAGTCTAGCTTTCCGTTGAAAAACTCAAATCTTCTGGACGCTTTAAGACCAATTTTCTTTGCAAGCTCAGGATTGCCCGTGAAAACGTAGCCACGATAGCCTTTACACGATTGTTTCATAAAGTCGCCGATTCTTTTGTAGGTGATTTCTAATTTGGTATGTATACCCATTCTTTCCCCATATTCTGGATTGAACATAATCACCCCAGCCTCCTGCGGAATTGTTGTTTCGGCAAAATCACCCACTTCAAATTGAATAAGGTGTTCTACTCCTGCTGTACGGGCGTTGGCTTGTGCAGTTTCTACAGCTAAGGCGGAGATATCGGAAGCTATGATGGAAGGTAGATTGTTTTTTTGTGTAATCTCCTTTAAGTGCCTTCTTTCTTCGAAGAAGACTTCTTCTTGGTAACCGATAAAATGCATGAAAGAATAGTTCATACGTTGTAGTCCCGGCATCCTATTCTGTGCGATCAGTGCAGCTTCAATAGCCAAAGTGCCTGATCCGCACATGGGGTTGACGAAAGGCGATTTGCCGTCCCATTTTGTGGCCAATATCGTTGAAGTGGCCAGAGCCTCTAACATGGGAGCCTTTCCGGGGAGCTTTCTATATCCATGTTTGGCTAAGGTTTCTCCCGTAGTATCTAAGAAAATTTCCGCTCGCTCACCGATCCAATGCAGATGGATAACTGCTTTGGAAAGATCTGAGCCAGAATTGGGGCGTACACCTTTTTTGTCTTTGATCCGATCGACGATAGCATCTTTTACCTTGACATTAGCAAATAATGGTGTCGTGATGGTTTCATTATGGACATTGGAGGTTACCGAAAAATAGCCGTCAAATGGAATGATTCCTTCCCAAGCTATTTGAACTAATGCGCGGTATAATTCATTCGCATCTTCGGCATGAAAGGAAGCAATCTCGTATAAAACCTGGCTGGCGGTACGTAGGTGTAAGTTCAGTCGTATACAGTCATTTACTGAAGTATATAATTCGATACCCGTGTTGAAAACACGTTTAGGTTCGAAGCCTAGCGCTCGGATTTCTTGCTCAAGGTAAGGTGACAATCTTTTGTTACATGTCACCACGGTTTTACTGGGGGTGTTGAAAACTTCCTTCATATTTCTGCAAAGTTAGTTAATCTAAAACGCAAAAAATGTGTATTTTTATGCTTTAATAAATTTTGAATATGGAAATTAGAGGAAAAGTACATGAGATAGGTGCGGTCCAGCAAGTTACCGAGACTTTTAAGAAAAGAGATTTGATCGTTGCCTATGCCGAGAATCCACAATTTGTGGAATACATCCGTTTTGAATCGACTCAAGATAGGGTTAATATTTTTGATAATTTAGCCATAGGCGAAGATATTGAAGTATCGTTTAATCTTCGGGGACGTCCTTGGACCAATAAAGACGGCGTGACAACATATTTTAACTCTTTGGTGGCTTGGCGCGTGACTAAATTGGCTAATACAGCAGCGGCACCAGCTCCGGGCTATGCGGATATGCCTGCACCGGTAGATATTTCGTCAGGAGCAGATGACGATGATTTGCCGTTCTAGGTTTTAAATAACCGTCCGGATAAGTAATAGGGTATCTCTATGTTTGTCGAAAGACAAATCCTTGCGATACCCTCTTTTTATATCATAAAAAATGCCTCAGTTGTCCGTATAGACCCATCAAAAAAACTGCATACAACGGCATAGTTATCCAAATCATGTCACGTACTTAGACAAAAAATAATTAAATTGCACCATGGGCTGGGTAACAAAAAAAAGTAGACGTTGGGAATTAAGCCAGTTAAGATGGACTTTTGGTTCTGTCTTGCTATTTATCCCACATATTCATCCCTTTGTCATGATGTCCCAGGCGGCGAAGAGTAAGGTGCGGTCGTGGTACGCCTTGGCCTGGGTGCTTTTAGCGGGGGAGGTTGGATTGGGTTATGCATTTTATGCATTGTGGGGAAGCTTATCCCAAGGGATGTTGCTGACTATAGGTGGATTCTTGACTTCTTATATTGTAGGTAATGGTTTATTATTACGACAGGCCAAGCCATATTTACAACGTCTTGAGCTGGGTGAGGTTCGACCCTTGACGTGGATAGATAGCGTGGAAAAGCAACGTAGGCTGGAGCTTGCTCAGACTGCAATCGAAACTCCTCAGACCTTTATTTCAAAGTTGCTGTATTTCAAGAAGGAAATCAATAATAAAAATATTCAGCAGCATGTGGATACGATTGTCCGTTTGTTTCATCTGTTGGAAAACAAAGATATACAAGAGGCGGAGCGGTTTTTGGTGCGTCATGGTACGGTGGTGAATGTGCTGCGTGAGTACGACGATTTGGAGAATACCCGGTTGCATAACCAAGTCACGATGGAGTCCAGGAAGAAGTTGGAAGATGTGATAACCCAGGCGGCTTCCGCCATAGAACAGGATGTGACCAATTTAATCAAGTTACGTTTGCTGGATGTTTCTGCCGAATCGGAAGTGTATATCCAGACACTTAGAAATAGAAACCTATTAAAAGATTAATAAAACTATATTTTATGTCAACGCTAGATTTAACCACATACGACGATGATAGTCAAGATAAGAGCAAAGACCTTCAGGTCAATTTTTCCGAGGAAGAGAAAGCGCTTATCCAACAGTATAAAGAAAAAATTAACCTGACGTCGACAACAGATATTATTCAATATGGTGTTGCGAGCCAGACCAAGGTCAGCAACTTTTCCAATGAAATCTTAAAACAGGTACGTACGAAGGACATGGGCGGGGCGGAAGAGGTGTTGTTGAATTTGCGTGGAGATTTAAAGTCGTTTGATGAAAATCTTAACAAGAAACCCCTTATTCCGTTTTTTGACACATTAAAAAAGAAAATCCGGCGGATGCGCACAGAATATGCGTCCGTGGAGAAAAATATTCATCAGATCGAACTGAAACTAGAGGGACATTATAAAAATTTGTTGAAAGATGTCAATATTTTTGATAAGCTCTTCGTTGAAAATCAAAACTATTTTAAAGAGCTTTCCCTGCATATTGCTGCTGGTGAAGAAAAATTGCAGGAGGTGCACACTACCGTTCTCCCTCAAATGAAGCAAGAAGCAGAAGAGAGTGGTGATCAGCACAAAATTCAAGCCTACAAGGATATGGAGCAACATGTTGTCCGCTTCGAGCGTAAAATACATGATCTAAAATTAACTCGTGTAGTTGTCTTGCAGACCGCACCACAGATCCGGATGATCCAAAGCAATAGCAGTTCCCTTATGGAGAAGATTCAGTCGAGTATAGTCAATACGTTGCCGCTTTGGAAAAATCAGATGGTTCTGACGTTGGGTATTGCTCATTCACAAAGAGCATTAGAGGCGCAGAAGGCAGTGACAGATGCGACCAACGAGTTGTTGCGTAAAAACTCGGAAATGTTGAAAGAATCTACCATCAATATAGCCCGGGAAACGGAAAGGGGGATTGTGGATATAGAGACGATAAAGAAAGCGAACGCTGATATTATACATACCATAGAACAAGTTTTACAGATCCAGCGTGATGGCCGTGAAAAGCGTAAGGTTGTTGAGCAGGAATTGTTGCAGGCTGAAAGCGAACTCAAGCAGAATCTTTTGAAGTCCTCTGACGACACAAAACTAATCAACTGATGAGGGTGTCTGCTACATTTGTCTTTAACAAATGTAGCAGACACCCCCGGTTTTTTTGCTCAGGTCTTTTAAAATGGTGTTTTTATCACAAATGAGCTCATTCGCTCTCGTGTTTGTGTGTGTTTCCGCTCCCCTCGGAGACCTTTATGCTATATTATAGAAATATTATAAAATCTAAGAAGTAATTTTCAAAAATTAAAAATAAAATATGCATTTTTGTTGGTATTATTGATAATAATATAAAAAATAGAGGTTTGGAATAAGGTTAATAAAAAGGAAAAGCCCTCCGGGCGGAGGACTTTTACGCTAACCAATTATAAACCTATGTTATTTTGAGGAAGTAACATGCAACTTTTTAAAGATATTCATTGTTTTAATCTCTCTTTGTTGATACAAATTTATATTATTGCATGAAAAGTTGCAAATATTTTATGAATAATTTGTTATTTTTATAAAAATTTTAAAAAACGTCATAAAAAAATATAGAAATACCTGTTTTTTATGGAAAAAAACTATTCAAATTACGATTTAGACAACCTTGATGTTCAAATTTTATCCATTTTGATGGAAAATGCATCAACTCCATATACCGAAATAGCAAAAAAGCTTATTGTTTCTGGTGGAACTATTCATGTTCGCATGAAAAAAATGGAAGAATTGGGTATAATTCATGGTTCTAACCTAATTATCAACCCACAGAAGGTTGGATTTGATATTACGGCCTTCTTGGGGATATATTTGGAGAAAGGATCCCAGTATGCTGATGCGGTAGAGCAGCTTAGACAGGTAAAGGAGGTCGTGGAGTTGCATTATTGTACAGGTCAATATAGTATGTTTGCTAAAATTATCTGTCGTGATACTGCACATCTTCGTAAAGTGTTGAACGAAGATATACAAGGTCTTAAAGGTATCCAACGTACAGAAACTATTATTTCCTTGGAAGAGAGTATCAAGCGGCAAATCACTTTGTAAAAAAATAGTGCAACACGATTAATAGGTGTTGTATCCAACCAACTTTCTTTTTTTTCGTAACTTCGCAGGGTATGCCTGATATCATTCAATTACTACCAGATGCTGTCGCGAATCAGATTGCTGCGGGTGAGGTTGTGCAGCGTCCTTCGTCTGCGGTGAAGGAGCTTGTGGAAAATGCCATCGATGCTGGCGCAGACCGTATTCAACTTATTATCCGAAATGCAGGCAAGTCACTTATTCAGGTCATCGACAATGGGTCCGGAATGAGTGTCACCGATGCACGGCTCTGCTTCGAAAGACATGCCACTAGTAAAATTCGTAAGGCCGAAGATCTTTTCGCAATACGTACCATGGGTTTTCGAGGCGAAGCGATGGCTTCCATAGCGGCTATTGCCCATGTGGAACTGAAGAGCCGTCGTCAGGAAGACGAGCTTGGTACAATTATACAAATTGAAGGGTCGAGTGTCGTAAGCCAGTCTCCGGAAGCTCTTCCCCAGGGAACAAGTATATCGGTCAAAAACCTGTTCTATAATGTACCCGCGAGACGAAACTTCTTGAAAAGTAATGCCGTGGAAACACGACACATTATCGATGAATTCCAACGTACAGCGTTAGCTCATCCAGATTTATTCTTTAGCTTGCATAACGACGGCAATGAACTTTTTCATCTGACGTCGGGAACATTGAAGCAACGGATAATTCACCTCTTTGGGAACAGCTACAACCAGAAACTTGTACCGGTAGAGGAGGAAACGACGATCCTTTCTATAAGTGGATTTGTGGGCAAACCTGAATTTGCGAAAAAGACACGTGGGGAACAGTTTTTCTTTGTCAACAAGCGTTTTGTCAAGGATCCTTATCTTCACCATGCCATTATGAATGCCTATGAAGATATCCTTCCCAATGATACCTTTCCGTTGTATGTTTTGTTTATAGAAATCGATCCCGGGAAAATCGATATCAACGTACATCCTACAAAGACAGAAATTAAGTACGAAGATGAAAAGGCAATATATGCTATTTTGAGGTCTGCCGTAAAGCGTTCGTTGGGTCGGTATAATATTGCCCCGTCTTTAGATTTTAACCAAGAAACCAGCTTTAGCAAATTCATCACGTCAAAGCCTCTGGAAGAAATTCAAGTGCCCACCATATCGTTCAATCCAAATTTTAACCCTTTTGATAACGATGAAAATTCTTCCAGTTCATCGGGTGTATCGCGAGCGGGACAGCACCATGCTAACTTGGAACGAAAGGTGGGCATTCCGCAGAATTGGGACACGCTTTATCAAATAACGGAACAGGAACGGGCGGAGCAGCTACATTTACGGCCAGAAGAGAAGGAAGGGGATCATCTTCAGGATATTCCAGAACGTAGAAAGCAATTCTTTCAGATTCATAATAGATACGTTGTATCGCAGATACATTCGGGATTTATTTTAATAGACCAGCAGGCGGCCCATGAACGTATACTTTTTGAACAATATCTGGATCAATTGGATCGGCATAAGGGAACCAGCCAGCAAAGCTTATTTCCGGTGACTATTGATTTAAATGCTTCCGATTTTGAACTCATGTCCGACCTCCTTCCAGATTTGCAGACACTGGGCTTTCAGTTGAGACCTTTTGGGAAATCAACGTATATTGTTGATGGCATTCCGGCAGACTTGGGAAATAATGTCAACGAAACGGCCGTTATCGAAAAATTATTGGAAGATGTCAAAAATAACCGGTCAGATTTAAAGATCAATAAACGTGACAATATTGCGAAAAGCCTGGCCAGAAGCGCCGCGCTAAAAGCGGGTACTACTTTAGGTAATGATGAGATGGCGGAACTTATCGATAAGCTGTTCGCTTGTCAGAGTCCGAATACTTCCATCAGTGGTAAACCTACCCTTGTGACCTTTACTTTACAGGAGCTATTGGAAAAATTTGATAAAATATAACTTGAATACAAAATAGATGAACAATATACTATCCAACTTATCACCGGTCGTCAAAAATCTTTTAATTATCAATGTCATTTGCTTTATTGGCTCATTGATATTTGAACCTGCTACACGTCTTTTTGGTGTTTATTACCCCGATTCTCCCTTTTTTGAACCTTGGCAACTTGTTACCTATATGTTTATGCACGGTGGAATAAGCCACCTTTTCTTTAATATGTTTGCCTTGGTGATGTTTGGTTCTATCATTGAGCAGATGATGGGATCGAAACGTTTTCTTAACTATTATCTGATATGCGGGTTGGGAGCTTTGGCACTTCAATATGGTGTACAGGCTTTCGAAGTGCAACAGATTGCGGGAACTTTCCGGGCCAGTTCTTATATGGATTTTAATATTGTTCAAAATAGGGTATCGACACAGTTGAGTATGCCTCAGAGTGACTTCGATACGTTGGTTTCCATTTATGGGACTCCGATGGTGGGCGCTTCGGGTGCTATTTTTGGATTATTGTTGGCTTTTGCCTATCTTTTCCCAAACATGCCGCTATATTTTATGTTTATTCCGGTACCCATCAAAGCCAAGTACTTTGTTGGAGCTTATATATTGATCGAAATTTATTTAGGTTTCAATAATTCCGGGTCGTCTATAGCGCATTTGGCACATGTTGGTGGAGCCTTGTTTGGTTTTATCTTGATAAAGGCCTGGGGAATAAAAAAGGGATATTACTAATACAACATATATGAAAGAAAATGTCGTAAAATCATTTTTACGGGATACCTATCAGACATCCTCTCCAATTCCGTTTATTATAACAGGACAGGCGATAGCATTTGTGTTGATACATATTTTGGAGTTGATTTCTTTTGCAGAAATAACTGACAAAAATTTATTTTCTTTCTTTTTTGAACAGTTCAGCTTACCGACTTCCTTTGTTTCACTAATCAAGCAGCCTTGGTCTCTTATTACCCATCCCTTTATCTATAGGGGTATTTTCGACATCCTCTTTGACTGCCTCTGGTTGTATTGGATCGGTAATATGTTTTTGAGTTTTCTGAATAAGCGCCAATTTTGGTTTGTCTTTGGCGGTGGCTTGTTTGGTGGAGCTGCGGTATACCTCCTCATGGGGCAATTGGGCGTTCTCAGCCAGGGTGTCCACTGGAACACCACAGCATTCGGACTCGCAGCGTTGATCAGCGGAATCAGTGTATTTATGCCCTCATTGGAAGTAAGGCTGTTGATCTTTGGCAATGTCAAATTCCGAACGGTTGCGATGGTCTATCTCGCCTTAGAGCTAGTTTTTACGGGTATCAGCAATACACTGGCGATCTTACCTTATGTCACGATGATCTTATTTGGTGTTATCTTCATGCAGCAGCTTAAAAAGGGGAACGACTGGAGTGCATTAGTGAAACTGAATAGACGCAAGAAGCTACAAGTTATTCATACAAGAGAAGAGCCTGTTGCTTTTCGAAGAAAGCATCCGCACGACTTGCCCAATCAAGAGGAAATAGACCAAATTCTGGATAAAATTTCTCAAGAAGGCTATGATAAGCTAACTTCGCGGGAGAAAGAGATCCTTTTTAGAGCGAGTAAGCAAGATTAATAATGGGAAATCGATCGATACGTAGATTAAGGCTTGGTTATTTTAGCAAGACTGTATTGTTAGCAAATATAGGGACCGTTGTGGCTTTGCTTCTCAGTTATGGTGCGGCGTATATCGATCCAGTTTCTTTTTGGCCTATCGCTTTTTTCGGCCTAGCATATCTTCCGATACTTGTTGTCAATTTAGCTTTTGTGGTGTATTGGCTACTTCGTAAGAAGAAATATATGCTCGTAAGCCTTATTCCTATCTTAGTGGGGTGGAGCTTCCTCAACAAGCATATCAATTTTAAAAATAGCCAAGCTAAAATAGTTGTCAAAGCAGATAGCAATATCCGTGTAATGAGCTTCAACGCACATCTTTTTCAACATATCGAAGGCTTGGATCATGACTTTAAGGGGGAGACCGTGGAGCTCGTCAATACGGTAAATCCAGATATTGTTTGCTTCCAAGAGTTCTATAGTCGCATTAGAGGAGATAAGCAGTTTGCCCGGATTCTGAATATACAGGCCGACTTTGAAGATTATTATTTTGAGCCCTATATCAAGAACGAACTGGAAGGATATGGGCAGGCTATATTTTCTAAATATCCGATTATACATGCGGGATCTATATCCAAACATGGATATGGCGTGAATAGGATAATTTTTGTGGATATTAAACGGGAAATAGACACCCTCCGTGTGTACAATGTGCACCTGCGATCGTTTGCATTACAAGAGGAAGATAAGGAGTTTATACAAAAATCGGCTAGTGGACAAGTCAAGGATGAACAAGGGACAAAGCGTATAGGTCGTAAGCTTAAAGAGGCTTTTCGACATAGAAGTGAACAGGCCAAATCATTGCGAAAGCATATTGAAGATAGTCCTCACCCTTGTATTGTCGCAGGTGATTTTAACGATACGCCCATGTCTTATAGCGTAAACTTAGTGGGTAAAGGCATGTGGAATGCTTTTCAGCAGAAGGGTTTTGGCTGGGGTGTTACGCATTACACCATGTTGCCCATATTTCAAATTGATTATGTCTTCTGTGATAAAAGATTTCGTGTAGACAACTATGGCATTATCAAAGAACGTTTATCCGACCACTATCCTATCTGGGCGGATCTGAACTTGAGTTTGTAGATGATACCTCTGTAGGCGATGGCGAAAGAATCGCCAGGGCCTTTTCGACATAATCATCCGTACGGTTCTTCACCTTAAAATAGGCTTCCCGACCAAAATAGTAACGCCCTACAATAGCCTCGATATCGGTCTGAATAAGCTCCAATAAGTCTTTCCGCTTCCTTTCATTGACTACTATTCCCTTTTCTTCTATATATTGGATGAATGTATCGTACTCTTGTTGAGGTAAGTGATAGCCTTGCAGAAAATTTTCGATAGAATATGCGGGTAAACGTCTTGTAAACCGCTCATAGACAAACTGCTCCAAATAGCTTGAGTTTATTATTTCTTGGTATAACAAACTGAGTGTATTTGAGTCTAACGAAACAGGTACATCCGGCGTAATGCCGCCACCGCTAAATAGTTGCTTGCCCTCTGTTGTTTTAAATACCTGAGGATGCGCAAATGTGGTGTCTAATGCCCATAAGCCTTTATACATGTGTGCGTAGTCGATCATGTTTGACCAGTTTGCAGTGTATTTTTTTTGGATACTTCGCCCCAAAGGCGTATAATACCTCGAGATGCTTAGGTTAATCCTTGAGCCATCGGCAAAATCGAATTGCTCCTGCACGATACCTTTCCCAAATGATCGGCGTCCTACAATGGTTGCTCTATCCCAATCTTGTACTGCACCCGACAAGATCTCCGCGGCCGACGCTGTACCTTCGTTAATCAGGACGATCAGTTTACCTTCTGCGTAGGATCCATCGCCTTCGGCATAGTATTCTCTTTTCTGTTCGTGCGCACCCTCGGTATAGACAAGGAGCTTTTTGTCATTAAAAAACTCATTCGCCATGCGGATTGCGATATGGAAATATCCACCACCGTTGTCTCGTAAATCGAGGATAAGGCTACTTGCCCCTTGTTTCTTTAGGTCAGAGATAGCTGTTTTAAAGTTTTGTGCGGTCTTCAATCCAAATCGACGTATCTTGATATAACCTATGGTCGGTTCGATCATATAGGATACATCGATCGAACTGACTTGAATTTGATCACGGACGACGGTAATAGGCGTTTCCACGAGCCTGCCATCGCGAATGACCTGTAGATTGACATTCGTTCCTTTTATTCCTCGTATCAATTTTTTTATCACAGTCTGTGTAAGATTTTTGCCTGTCACTTGAGCGGAGTCAATCTGGAAAATACGGTCACCAACTTTGACGCCCGCTTTTTCAGCAGGGCCATTTGTGATCAACCCCACAACCAATAAGGTGTCATTTAGGTTGAAATATTCAACGCCAATCCCTTCGAAGGTACCCTCCAATGCTTCAGTTTGAGCCTGTGTGTCATTGGGCAACAGGTAAGAAGAATAGGGGTCTAAATGAGCGATGATATGATTGATGGCACCATTTTGCAAGGAATCGACATTCAGGCTATCCATATAGCTGTGAGCGATCAAATCCAAAGCCTGTTGTATTTTATAGGAGTTGTCCGAAAGGCCAATAGGTACTAAGGAACTTCCGGGCTTACTACCTTGTTGATCGATGTAATTTTGCCCCAAAATAAGCCCCAGTAATAAAGTAGCAGCGTAAGTTGCTGCTACGAAAATATGACGACCTGTACCTTTTTGCATCTAGCTGCAAAAATAAACAGTTAATTTAACTTATTTGTCAGAATAGTAATAAATAATAGATGTTTTACAGATTGAAAATGATACATATACTCTTTCGATTCAACAAATAATTCACAATATTTGCCAAATCAAAAGAGATCTATGCACGAGATAGAACCATTTTATAATTGGCGTCCAGATTACATCGCATCCAAAGACGAAAGATCTCCTTTTTATGGTGTCATTTATAATGAGTTTGAGTTTGATAAGCAAGTCTATAATTTCCTCTTACACCCGCAGTGGGACGATTTTGGATCGCATACGCTTTACCTCAAAGTGCTCTATGTGGATTACGACCGGCACTATGCGGTTATTGAGTTAATAGGTGAATGGAATGATGCTATATACAACGATATTATGTTGCTCAAGCGTGAGGTGATTGATATCCTGATTGGCGAGGGCATCTCGAAGTTTATCCTGATTGGCGAAAATGTTCTTAACTTCCATGCCTCGGACGATTCGTATTATGAAGAATGGTTTCATGATATTGAGGATGGTTGGGTGGCTGCGCTACATTTTCGGGAACACGTGATGGTCGAGTTTTATCAGCACAATATTGATTATTATATCAATTTTGGTGGATTTCTGAATGAGATACCTTGGCGAACTTTAAAACCTAAACAACTTTTCCATCACATTGAGGAGCACTTGCAGAAAAGATTAGGTATGTAAGTTTTCCCTATTCTCTTTAGAATTCCCTAACTTTGGGAGCACAAAAAACTTAACTTGTTTGTTTTCGAATGGGTTATTATTGATGCAAAAGTTTTTTTAATTTTTAATTTTAACTTTTTACTTAATACCATGTCATTCAGAATAGAAAAAGATACAATGGGTGAAGTTCAGGTGCCTGCTGATAAATATTGGGGGGCACAGACGGAGCGTTCACGTAACAATTTCAAAATCGGTCCGGCAGCTTCTATGCCTTCAGAGATCATCGAAGGATTTGCTTATCTGAAAAAGGCCGCAGCATATGCGAATCACGAATTGGGCGTTTTGCCCATAGAAAAGCGGGATGCTATAGCAGCGGTGTGTGATGAAATATTGGCTGGCAAGCTCGATGAGCAATTCCCCTTAGTGATCTGGCAGACGGGGTCAGGAACGCAGTCCAACATGAATGTGAATGAAGTCATCGCGAATCGTGCCCAGGTATTGGCGGGAGGTAAGATCGGAGAAGGTGAACCTGTATTAAAGGCAAACGATGATGTCAACAAATCACAGTCTTCTAACGATACTTTTCCAACAGGTATGCACATCGCAGCTTATAAAGCGGTAATAGAAACAACTATTCCTGGTGTAGAAAAGCTACGGGATACCTTGAAGCTTAAATCGGATGAATTTATGAAGGTGGTGAAAATAGGCCGTACCCATTTAATGGATGCTACACCGCTGACATTGGGTCAGGAGTTATCCGGCTATGTGGCACAATTGAATCATGGCTTGAAAGCTTTGAAAAATACGCTTTCGCATTTGTCTGAGTTGGCTTTAGGAGGTACCGCGGTAGGTACGGGATTAAATACACCTGATGGCTACGATGTGGTAGTAGCGAGATATATCGCCCAGTTTACGGGGCTACCTTTTGTGACAGCAGAGAATAAATTTGAAGCTTTAGCAGCCCATGATGCCCTAGTTGAAACACATGGTGCGCTGAAACAATTGGCGGTCTCTTTGAACAAGATCGCTAATGATATCCGTATGTTGGCATCTGGCCCCCGCTCAGGTATAGGTGAAATAATAATACCGGAGAACGAGCCCGGATCGTCAATCATGCCTGGAAAGGTAAACCCTACCCAGTGTGAAGCGTTGACTATGGTAGCAGCGCAGGTGATGGGCAATGACGTGGCGATTACAGTTGGGGGCGCGCAGGGACATTACGAACTTAATGTATTCAAACCACTCATGGCAGCGAATTTCTTACAGTCGGCTCGATTGATCGGAGATGCTTGTGTGTCCTTCAATGATCATTGTGCCGCAGGTATTGAGCCGAATTATGAGCGTATCAAAGAGTTGGTAGATAATTCATTGATGCTGGTAACAGCCTTAAACACCAAGATAGGTTATTATAAAGCAGCTGAGATTGCGCAGACTGCTCATCGAAATAATTCTACCCTAAAGGAGACGGCTATTGCATTGGGGTATTTAACTGCCGAGCAGTTTGACGAATGGGTTAAGCCGGAAGATATGGTTGGTAGTTTAACATAGCGGAGTGAATCAACTCTTTAGAAGAAAATATCACGTAAAAGCATGCCTATCCCTTTTTATAGGTATGCTTTTCGCTTTTGCAGCGTGTCAGCGACATTCGGATATGCAAGAGGAGGGGGCTTCTTTCTTACAAGGTATTTGGATTCAGGATAGTATTCCCCATCAGGATCAAATGCTCAGCTATACGTTGCATGAATTTAAGTTCACATGTGATTCCTTGTATGCAACCATGCGCGTCCATGCTACGACGAAAATGATGTCCGACAGTTGTTTTAAGGACGGGAAATGGATGGAGTATGCCAAAGCGGTATATGTCGTGCGCGGAGATAGTATGATTGTTGAAGGTGTGTACACAAAAGAGGGTGGCAAGCAGAAGATATCGGGGTGTTATAAAAATGGGCAGTATCTTCCGCGATTTAAAATTGCCTATTATTCGTCTGATTCGCTTGTGTTGGAAAGCCGTTTTGATTCACGACCTATTATCTTGAGGAAAACAGCCGATATCGTGTGTGTCCCTAAAAAAAGATGGGAAATGTGAGATCCATATATTTCCTATAAAATAGCCCTTGATGGTTGAGAAGAGCAAAATAATTTATTTTATATGCAGACGCGATTATATTGCATATAAAAATAAATTTATTTAGGTTTGGGTATACGTTACGCATATAAACCTAATCCGAATGTTGTCTTATTTGAAGAAACACTATAAACGAGCGCAGTTTACACCCAATATCTTGGCCTTGTTTATCAACCCTTTTTTTATCATTCGTAGAGGACTATTTCGGGGTATCAATCGGTACAAGACCTATATGTCTGGAAAAATGCTTGATTTTGGATGTGGTAGCAAACCCTATCGACATCTTTTTCAAGTCGACGAGTATATCGGTACCGATATAAGGGTTAGCGGGCATAACACAAGTAACAAACAGGTAGATGTTTTTTATGATGGCAACACGCTCCCTTTTCAGGACAATTCGTTCGATTGTGTTTTAAGCTCCGAAGTATTTGAGCATATCTTTAATCTCGATACGGTGTTGCAAGAGTTGCATCGTGTCTTAAAGCCCGGAGGATACATGATTGTTACCGTGCCTTTTATTTGGGATGAGCATGAGATACCTTATGATTTTGGAAGATACACCTCTTTTGGTTTAAAGCACCTTCTGGAAAAGCAGGGGTTTTCGGTTATAGAGATGCATAAATCGAATACCTACCATACGACATTGGTACAAATGCGGATCGCCTATATCTATCAACATATCTTCCCAAGAAATAAGGCTGTGAGACTCCTGCTGAATCCAATTATTGTGTTTCCCTTAACGATCTGGGGTTTGTTTTGGGATTTGATTCTACCCAAGAGTTACAACTTTTATCATAATAATATCTTCTTGGTACAGAAAGGTACCAAGGTAGACGTCGGATAGTGCGCAGGTTGAATAGATCGTTAAAACGTCAGCGTCTCTTCGATCTGTTCGTTGACAAACTTGATGGTGATATTATCCATTAACACCTGTTCGTTGTTGAGTTCATTTTGAATATGGGGGATGTGTATTTTCAAGGGGAGTACATGCATACGTAGGTAGTTGCATACGCCGGTAAAGTGATCGACCCCTCTTATATTGCCGTATTTTCCCGAAGAAACACCGACAAGTATGGCCTTTTTGTGATAAAAAGAAACTGGAAAAGAACAAGCATCCATAAAAACCTTTAGAACGCCGGGGTAGCTACCATTATATTCGGGTATAATAAAAATAAATTTTTTTGCCTTGGAAACACGTTCTTGTATCGGGAGAAAAGCTTCACTACGTTTATTGTAGAGGTCGGTAAAGATGAGATCATGGGGCAAGTCTTCTAACGACAATATATCCCACAGTTCTCCTTTTTTTTCCAGTTCTTGTCGATAATAGTTGGCGACTTTTAAAGAGTTACTTCCCAGTCTATTAGTTCCCGAAATAATTAAATTCATGGTGTCCTTGTAACTTATTTTAATCAATATACGACTTTAACAAATCGTAAATCAATTTTTTGTATCTTAGCATCCTGAGTTTGTAGCTCAAGAAGTTTCAAAAATAGTAATTTTAACATCATTTAAGCATTTCGTTTATCGTCTAAATGTAAATTTGGTGCAAGCTTTAAGATAAAATTAAGACAGAAAAAGGTTCGTAATCTCATGGGAAAAATTATTGCGATAGCAAATCAAAAAGGGGGCGTAGGGAAAACAACAACTTCGATTAATCTTGCGGCAAGCTTGGCTGTATTGGAATATAAGACTTTACTTGTGGATGCAGATCCACAGGCGAACTCCACTTCGGGCATAGGCTTCGACCCACGTGTCATTAAATCAAGTGTATACGAATGTTTGATCAATGATTTAGATCCTAAGGAAGCTATCCAATCTACCGAGACCCCACATTTAGACTTATTGCCGGCGCATATCGATCTCGTTGGTGCGGAGATAGAGATGATCAATCTTAATGAGCGGGAGTTTAAGATGAAGAAAATGCTCGCAGCACTTAAGGAGGATTACGACTTTATCATCATCGATTGTTCCCCTTCTTTAGGGCTGATTACGATTAATGCATTGACAGCATCTGATTCGGTCATCATCCCTGTGCAATGTGAATATTTTGCCTTGGAAGGGCTGGGTAAGTTGTTAAATACGATTAAGATCGTTCAAAACCGTCTAAATCCAAATCTGGAGATTGAGGGTATACTATTAACTATGTATGATGTGCGTTTGCGGCTTTCCAACCAAGTTGTCGAGGAGGTTCGTACCCACTTCAATGAATTAGTATTTGCAACGATTATTCAGCGTAATACAAGATTGAGTGAAGCGCCAAGTTTTGGTATTTCCGTTATTATGCATGATGCATCGTGCAAAGGGGCAATTAACTACTTGAATCTAGCGCGGGAGATCTTGCATAAAAATGGATTGATTGAACACAATAAAGAACAAGCTATAGTGTAATTTATGGCAGCATTACAACGAAAAACAGGATTAGGAAAAGGGTTAGGAGCTTTGTTGCAAGATGATCTCAGGTCTACGCAAGCGGATGCTACACAAAAAGGAGGTGGGGAGAGTCCGGGCACAGCATCAGTAGGGAGCATCAATTTTATAAAAATAGAACATATTGCTGTAAATCCTTTTCAACCAAGGGCAGATTTTGACGAAGAGGCGCTGCTGGAATTATCCAAGTCTATTCAATTGCAAGGGCTTATACAACCTATTACGGTACGTCAAGTTGGGAAAAATCAATATCAGCTTATCAGCGGAGAGCGTCGTCTAAGAGCCTCTAAATTAGCCAATATTACGGAAATACCGGCATATGTCCGTACGGCGAATGACCAACAGATGTTGGAGATGGCGCTTATTGAAAATATCCAGCGTGAAAACCTGAATGCGATTGAAGTTGCATTAAGTTTTCAGCGGATGATTGAGGAATGTAATCTAAAACAAGAGGAACTGGGCGACCGCGTAAGCAAAAACAGATCTACGGTGACGAATTACCTCCGATTGCTCAAGTTGCCACCGGTAATCCAAGCGGGAATTCGGGATGGACGTATTTCGATGGGGCATGCAAGAGCATTGATTAATGTCGGAGAAATTGACAAACAGCTGTTTGTCTTCCAGGAAATCATTGACAAGGGTTTGTCGGTACGTATGGCCGAGATATTGGTACGTAACATCCAGCAACAGACAAAACCGAAAAAAAACACAAACGTTGGTAAACAATTGGATTTCCAGTACCAGAAAATAGAAGATGATTTGGCGTCCAAGTTCTCTACTCGAGTACGATTAAATTTAAAAAATAGTCGGGGCAAAGGTGCGATAGAGATACCTTTTGATTCGGAAGACGATTTGAGTCGTATTTTAGAGTTGTTGGATTGGTAATGAAAAGTTTGTTCATTTTTCTTTTTATCGGGTGTGGCTTTCTTAGCGCGAGGGGACAGGAGTTAGATTCTATTCCGCAGCAATTGGATACCTCCAAGGTGGAGGTTGACTTAGAAAAACAGATCAACGATCAAGATACGGTCGTAGAAACAAGAAAAGAGCGAAGAGCCCGAATAAAAGCTGAAAAAGAACGCGAAAAATATTATTATAAGGATATTCTGAAAGATTCGACACGATTAGCGATAGAGGAGCTTTCCAGAGTAGCTTGGAAAAGATCACTGATCTTACCCGGCTGGGGTCAATATACGAATGGTGGGCTTTGGTGGATTAAGGTGCCGGTGATTTATGGCGGGTTTGTAAGTGCCTATCTGATCTTTGATTTTTGGCAATGGTATTACAAGAAATTTGGCGATGAAGCGGCCTATCGTATCAACAATAACGGAGCGTGGAGCGATCCCGATCTTCAAAATATTCAACAGTTAGATTATCTGATACGGCAGAAAGATTACGGGCGTCGTAACCGTGATCTTACCATCTTGGCTACGATAGGGTGGTGGGGGTTAAATGTGGTAGAAGCTTATACGACATCGATTTTGAAATTTAGATATGATATAGGTGATGATCTGACCGTGAAAATGACCCCTACAGTGGTTCCTATGACAAACCAGCTCGGTTTTGGAGCTCCGTTAGGAAGTCAGTTTGTTCCGGGGATTAGATTGACCATGAATATTAAATAGTAAACCAACGTAAACAAGAACAACAATTTATGAAAATAGTCTTACTTGGGTATGGTAAAATGGGACAGCTGATTGAAAAATTCGCTGTCAAACGAGGTCATGAAGTCGTCCTTATTGTGGACGAGCATAATCGAGCAGAAATAACAGTTGACGACTTGGCAGAGGCAGATGTAGCCATCGATTTCAGTACCCCTCATGCCGCATTAGACAACATTAGTCTTTGTTTTGATGCCGATTTACCTATTGTTGTGGGCACAACGGGCTGGTATGAACATCTGGAGGAAATTAAAGAAACCTGTCTGCAGTCTGATCAAGCCTTATTGTACGGCTCTAACTTTAGTATTGGTGTCAATATCTTTTTCCATATTAACAGGATGTTGGCCAAAGCTGTTGCACCCTATAAACAATATGATGTACAGGTCGAGGAAATCCATCATATCCATAAATTGGACGCACCAAGTGGAACGGCAATCACAATTGCAGAGGGGATAATCGAAAACAATAATTCAAAAACGAGTTGGGTAAATGATTTAGTGGGCGGTGGTGAAGAGGTCATTGCTAAACCTGATGAAGTACTCATAGAGAGTTTACGAATCGAGGAAGTACCGGGGACGCATACCGTTTTATACAGCTCTGAGGTGGACCAGATCGAATTTAAACATACCGCACATAATAGAGAGGGTTTTGCCCTTGGTGCTGTGGTGGCGGCGGAATGGTTGCATCAAAAGAAAGGTTTTTATCAAGTGACGGAGATTTTTGATTTTAATAAATAGCAGTGAAGTTTGGACCCGGTTGCTCGGCTTTTAATTTTTGACTTTTTAATTTTTAATACATGTGGTATATTATTTTTGGGATTTTAACAGTCGTATCCTTATATGGGCTCTGGCTGCTCTTTAGAAAAGCTGGTAAGCAAGGCTGGGAAGCGATTATTCCGTTCTATAGAGAATATATTATGGCGCAGTTGGTCGGACGTCCCACTTGGTGGATCATATGGCTGATTGTCCCCATTGTCAATATTTTTATTTTCTACGGTTTCTATCTGGACTTTGTCAAGGCCTTTGGTAAACGTCGGTTTTGGGAGAATGCCGCGGCGGTATTGGTTCCTTTTATTGTTTTGCCTTTATGGGGAAGGGACCCTGGTGTGAAATATTTGGGGCAGACAAATTCGGAAGAATTCAAAAAGAAATATCCCTATAAGAAGTCTGTTGCCCGCGAATGGGCCGACGCCATAATTTTTGCTACTGTAGCGGCGTCTTTGATACGTGGTTTTATTCTCGAAGCCTATATGATTCCAACCGGTTCGATGGAGAGAACCTTACTCGTAGGGGATTTTTTATTTGTAAGTAAACTGAATTACGGGCCACGGATTCCTAATACACCATTAGCTTTTCCTTTTGCGCACCACACGATGCCTATTACCGGAGGAAAGGCATATTCCGAGCTACTGGAACTCCCTTATAAAAGGCTTCCCGGATTCCAGGAGATCAAACGTAACGATGTCGTCGTCTTTAATTTTCCGGCAGGGGATACGGTGGTGAAGGAAAACGAAACTATTACCTATTATGACTATGTAAGAGGGTTAGGTAAGGAGGCCGTACATTCCCAATTTACGGTTATCACAAGACCCGTTGATAAACGTGAAAATTATATCAAGCGTTGTGTTGGTATTCCCGGTGATGTGATCCAGATGGAAGACGCGCGATTTATGGTTAATGGACAACCTGGATTTGTTCCGCCGGAGATGCAAGCTTCGTATATTGTTTATACGGATCCCTATGCATTATCCAACGATGTCTTTAAAAAATATCGTTTTGAAATAGATCCTAATTCGACAGATCCGGCTAACGGTGTGTATGTCTTATATATCACTGCTGAAGAAGCAGCTCTTGTTGAGGGGTGGTCTAATGTAAAACAAGTGGTGGAAATTGTACAACATGCGGATGAGGTAAGAGGCGATACGTATCCGCATCACAAGGACTTCCCTTGGAATTTTGATAACTTTGGACCCATTACTGTTCCGGCAAAGGGGTGGACTGTACAACTGGATAGTTTGACCTTGCCGATTTATACACGCGCCATAACAGTTTATGAAGGCAACACCTTAGAGCGACGTGGAGAAGATATCTATATCAATGATCAAAAAGCCGACTCTTATACGTTCAAAATGAACTATTACTGGATGATGGGTGACAACAGGCATAATTCTTTAGACTCCCGCAATTGGGGTTTTGTTCCGGAGGATCATATCGTCGGGAAGGCATTGTTTACGTGGATGAGCTGGGATAAGGACGGGAGCTTCTTGACCAAAATCCGTTGGAACAGAGTTTTTAAAGGGATTAATTAGTAGTGAGTATTAAGTATTAAGATTTGAGATTTGAGATGTGAGGACTGAGATTTGAGTATGGAGACCTTAGCGGCAGAGTGTTCTGCTAAATACTAGGGCCTCCATGCCCGTCTATCGCAGGCAGACACACATCGTGTTAGCATGTCTAACTAAACTTTTAGCGCGGCGAGGTATCTCTTAATGGTTTCTTCCAGACCCAAATATAGGGCGTCGGCGATTAAAGCATGGCCTATACTAACTTCCAATAAATTTGGGATATGCTGGTTAAAGTAAGCTAGGTTATGCAGATCTAAATCATGTCCTGCATTTAGGCCTAAACCGACTTCTCTAGCTTTGACAGCCGCTTTAAAATAAGGTTCAATAGCTTTTTCTTTATCATAGCCATATGTTGCTGCATAGGCTTCGGTGTAAAGCTCAATGCGATCTGTTCCGGTCTCTGCAGCACCTTCTACCATCTCCTCCTCCGGATCAACAAATATAGATACACGTATACCCTGGTCTTTAAAAATGCGAACCATCTCTCGCAGATAATCCCGGTTTTTTAAAGTATCCCATCCATGATTGGATGTAATCTGTCCAAGGGCATCGGGAACTAATGTCACCTGTGTAGGTTGATTGGCGAGTACAAGATCGACAAATTTTTGTTCTTGGCAGTTCCCCTCGATGTTGAATTCAGTCGTGATGTTAGCCTTTAGGTCGTATACATCCTGATAGCGAATATGTCTTTCATCAGGTCTGGGATGAACCGTGATACCTTGCGCTCCGAAGCGTTCGCAAGCTAGGGCTGCAGACAGGACGTTCGGAATGTTGCCCCCCCGGGAATTCCGTAGCGTGGCTATTTTATTGATGTTTACAGATAGTTTTGTCATGCTGTTCTTATTGAGTAACACAAAGGTAATGAATAGTGGTCAGTTATCAGTAGTCAGTGATCAGTAGTGTGTGTCAATTTTAGGCTAGTAATCTTGTTAGAATTTTCATAAATTGCATAGCATATGGAAGGATTAAACTTGGATCTTCTTGATGGGTTTCGCTTGTTGGATATCATCGATGTCTTTTTGGTTGCCGTTATTATCTATTATATATATAGTTTAATCAAAGGGACGATAGCAGTTAATATCCTTATTGGGGTAGGGTTGTTTTACGGGATTTTTTTAATCGTGAAGCAGCTTGAAATGAGGCTCCTAACAGAAATATTCGGAGGGTTTATTTCGGTCGGATCCATCGCACTGATTGTTGTATTTCAGCAGGAAATCCGACGTTTTCTCCTGCATATAGGAAAGAACATTTCCTTACGTAGAAAAAAATTCTTTTGGACTTTTTTAGGAGCGAAGAAAACAGCACACCAAGATCATACAGAAAAGATAAAACCTATTATAGAAGCTTGCCGGAGTATGTCTAAGTCCCGGACAGGGGCTCTGTTGGTCTTTTCGAAATATTTTGATGAAGAATATTACCAAACAAGTGGTGAATATATCGATGCGCCAGTCTCTAAACGTTTGTTGGAAAGTATCTTTTTCAAGAATAGCCCATTGCATGACGGGGCGGCGGTTATCGTAGATTTTAGGGTGATGACGGCCAGTTCGGTATTACCCTTATCGGATAGCGAAGATTTACCGCCACAATTTGGCCTTCGTCACCGGGCAGCGATCGGTGTTACGGAAGTGTCAGAAGCTATAGCCGTAATTGTATCGGAAGAAACCGGAGAGATTTCCTTTGCCAAAGATGGAAATGTCAATATGAATCTCAGCGCCGAAGAACTCGAAAAAATACTAAAGGACGAGTTATAAAATAGTAAAAGCCATTACGTATGCTCCTATTAACTCAGCAGATACGTAATGGCTTTTTTGAATTCCTTCCTTCTTCGGAATATATTACTTAATCTCTTTTAATACCTGAGAATTAAGCTTTATATATTCTTGATTATTTGATTTGGTAGCCATAGCCACACCTTCCTGGGCAGCCTGTTTCGCTCCTGCAGAGTCTCCTGCTTTGGCAAGGATACGCGCTTTCCAGTATTTGATATGAGGCGCAGAGGTATTCTCTTTGTCAGCCTCTTTGACCCATTCGGATGCTTTTTGGATGTCTAGATTATTGTTGAAATAATATTGAGCCGCTTGAAAGTAAGGTTTCTTTTCACTTTGCATCGCTGCATCAATACTGGCTATTATTTCTTTGGATTGATCCACTGTTACGTTAAAACCCACTTTGGTATTTTCCCATGCCAGGGTTATTATAGCGGATTTTGTGGTGACATTTTCAAAGTCAATAGTAAACGTTTCTACCTTCTTAGCCAATGTTTCTGGTTTAACGTTGAAGCGTAGAAGATCATCCGTTTCTTTATATTGATAAGCTCCCCATTGCTTTGGGTCTTTACTCAGGATGATGGTCCATTCATTTTTATTCGGAACAGTAAACAAACCATATGTTCCCGCAGGCACGGTATGACCTTCGATACGTACCTCTTCTTCAAATGTCAAGTTGGGGATGCTGTTTGCCCCGGTACGCCATACCTGGCCGTATGGAACTAAACCACCAAACACGACACGGCCGTTAATATTGGGTCTCTGATAGGTAAGTGTGACCGAATTAATGCCCAACGCTTGTGTGACGGTCTGTGAACTACTTGCTGCTGGAAGTTTCACTTGTGCATCAATTGTTGGTGTCCCAATAAAAAAAGCGATAGCAGTAGCAATAGATAAAAAGGTTTTTTTCATGTTATACGTGTTGTTTATCGCAGTGAATTTAGCAATTTTTTTGCGCTTTTAACATGATCCGGTATGGATTCCCTTTTAATATTTTTGTTACCGAAGGTTTGGATAGCTTGGTTCAGCTTATTCAGCTCTTCCGTCCTGTTCGCTGCGACAAGCTTTTCACGGATGACCCGTACTTTTTCTGCGTCTTGTATTCCCTCCCGCAGTCGTTCAAAACGGATGCTAGAAGCATTATTTGGATAGACGAGGTAAGTGTCCCCACCCAGCCATTTTCCAAATCGTGTATCCTGATTAGGATTCATATTCCAGCAATCATAAGCCCAGCGCAAGTATCCATCAAAATTTCTTTCGATGGTATTCCAGCCCAACCATACAGCTTCACTATAGCCCGAATTGGTAAAAGTATTTGGAAAAATTTCACTGCAACAAGTATACATCGTTGTTGTATAGCCTTTAGCTTTTCGTTGTTCTAATATATTATCAGGCATATCTTCGTGTAATGTGATACAGTAGTCCACGAGTTCCAATGCTAATTCATCATGATAGGTGCCTGCCAACGATATATTAAAGTCTTTATCTGCTTTTTTGATCACTTTGATTGCTGCCAGCATAGCTTCCATAGGGCGTTCATCCATAGCGATAGTGGTTTTGCCGAACCAACCATTTTTCTTAAGGTGTTGTGCAAAATCTTTCAAAAATGGTAACCAATGCTCCTCATATTCTGGCGTTCCTGGGGTTGCTTTAAGGACCTCCATCTTTGCAGAAGCCTCATCGTAATAATAGAAAGACAGATTCCAAGGAATCATACTATAACAGTTGATGAATTTTTGAATACCTAGGTCATGCATGTAGCGAACCCACTTGTCGAAGTCTGTATAATCAAATTTCCACGAGCCGTCTTTCGTTTTGACCCATTTCACCATGCTGTCGTATACATCATAGGTTTGGCTATTCCAAGGATCATATATTAATGTTGTCGTGATTGTTTTTTGTCCTGCATTTGCCAATCTTTCGTAATGTGGTTTTATAGCCGCTAGATGTTCATCGGAAAGTGGCTTAAAGTTGTAATATCTCGCGGACGAATAAGGATTTTGCCAAAGGTCGAGGTGAAAATGCCAGTCTTTAGGATTTGGCAGTATATGTTCACTGACCGTTACCGTGTAGGGCAGCTTGTATATTTGTTTTGTCTTTCCACTGCGGTACTCCACAATTACGTCACCGTTATACTTTCCGGCTACAGCGTTTTTCGGGATGTGTACACTTAGCCATAGCGGGCGTGTTTCCCCCGCTAGGTGAGGGAAGGAGGTCGTTGTTTCGATACGGTCCGCTACCAAAAGAGAGTCCAATACTTCTTTTATCCCACATCCTCTCTTTAAGTCCCCCGGATGATCGGTCATAACAAATGTAATCGGATTAAATTCAATATGTTCGGTGGATATCTGGTTTTTTCCCGATCTTAACGGCGTGACGCTTAGCTGGACAGAGCCCTCGGTGTTTGTGTTCACATTTGGCGTGAAGGCAAGCTGTGTATGAACGGTCTCGTTTTTCCAACCTTTTGCCTCCCAAGTCTGTTGGATCTGTGCTTTTGTAGGAGGGATATATTTAGATAAACTGAACTCGGTGTCTATAAAAGCCAGGGTGCTTAGTGGTGTTTTCGTGTTGATCGCTGCTGTTGACACCTTAGGGTCTGACAGTTCGCTAACCTGCGCGGAGGAAAGGTAAAATGTCAATAAAAGAAGGGCTATAGCGTAGGCTTTTAGGAATAGTGGATTTCTTTTCATCGATAGCAAAATTATGGTTTAAAAAAAGTTATACGTCACCGCGTACCAAACATAATGATAATTGCTCCGACGTGCAATAAGAGGAGGAACGAAAACGATTGCATAAAAGTTTATAGCTGTTATCTCATCATCCATTTCACGCTTTCTGTCCAATCGGATGCCCCATGTTTATTGCGGGCTCGTACCTGTATCCAAATGGTTTGTCCGGAGGCATACCCTTGTACGATATTCTTGAATGAACGGGTGGTGTACTTTATTTCACCCCATATCGGTTTCTTAGAAGCCATATCCACACTGTCAGCGATGCGATATTCATAGATCATGTCGCGTCCCACCGGTTTGAAAGAAAGAACAGCCTGTCCGCTGACAGTACCGTCCTTGAGCATGGGTCGCCCCGGCGTATCAGGACTAAGGCCTTTTTTTCGCCCCGTAAAAACGGGAAATCCAGAGCTGTACAATAATGTTAGATCGCCATCCGCAACACGGTTAACATAGAAAGCTAGCTCTTGCAGTATTGTTGCCAACCTTTTCTTACTTTCTCGTTTTGTTTCGCGCTGTAGTAGTCCGCCATGAAGTGCTTCATGTAGTGTATGCTCATAGTCATCTATTGCGACCTTCAACTCTGCTAAGGTTGGACGGGGAGATGTAAAAACCGAAGAGTCTTTTAGCCCATGTAGGATAGCATTGGCCTGTACTGCCAAATGGGCATCCTTAGAACGAAAAAAACTCGATTTTGCGCGTTGGTATTTCATCTTTTCATTTAAACAAGTTGGGTTCGATATTTAGGTAATCACTTGCGCCGTTAAACGAATTACTTGTTTTGGAATAATACCTTAAATTTAGCAAAAAGTATTAACTCAATCAATAGAAGAGATTATATTTTGCGAAATGCCATTCACTTCTTATGAAATACCGCTTCCTTTTTAATTTAAAGAAACTAGTTTTTGACAGAAAGAAGTCACTTGTTCCAGAAAAGTGCTTGCTTTTTCTGAATAAGTGTATACTTTGTCCAAAGATGAGAGTATAGGACACCACGTAGCGTTCACTTCCTAGGCATGAAGAGTCACTTGTTCCGCGGAAGTGATCAAACTCTCACGAAAAGTGAACACTTAAAGCCATGAAGTAATCATATTTCACAAGATAATATTTACTTCGTACAAAAGAAGGATACCTTGTTGACTGGAAGGTATTTCTTGTTCCAAAAGAGTAAAAAGGAATCGTATAATATTATGTTGTGTTATTGTAATGTTACGTAATCTCCGCGAGATAGGGTACTTGCAGACAAATGCCAAGTACAAAAAATGAAAGAGAGTTTAGAAAAGGTGAAGAAGGAGTTACAGGAAGTGAAGAAGGGATTACATAAGTCGAAATTGTAAGTGCTTTTTTTGAAAAGGCAATGACTTGGTGCGAATAACTAAAAACAAAAACTGCGGAGGTATTGAGGTTTTTGTAGTATATATATAGGTATTAGTAAGAAGGGATTACTTTTTCCATTCAGCAACATGTATATGCCCAAAAAGGAACAAGGAAGAAGCAAAAAGTAGATAGATCTGCGTAAAAAGTAATTGTCTACGTGCAAAACTCACTTGTAGATTCCTAAAAAGGAAGTCTTTAAGGCTGATTCCTGTTTGCTTTTTTTGTAACATTACGTAACATTGTAGTAATGTTACTTTAATTTTAGTTTCCCTGCATGGTAAACTTTACTTATACAAAATCCTAAACTTAATTGTGTGCTCGATCTGTTTTAGCTTTTTGAGAAGACTCTTATCATAATTTGCATCGATGTCAGTGACTGCATAGCCGATATTTCCTCGCGTCATCAAGAACTGTGACAAGATATTAATTTCATTCTCTGCATATACATTGTTGAGTTGGGCCATGATGCCGGGGACATTTTCATGGATGTGCAACAAACGGTGTCCTTTGATTTTCTTCGGCAAAATCAGGTTTGGAAAATTCCGGCTTTGATCGGTGTCGCCATTGTTGATAAACTCCGCCATACGTCTCGGAATAAATTCGGCATTATGTTTTTTGTTCTTTTTATCGTCAAAGATGACAATACCTTTTTGATTACATATTGTCCGGCTTACATGGCCTTTGATGTCACCTAAGAATCCAATTGTTTTTAACTTATCCGCCCGCAATAACTGTTCATCTGCTATCTTGACATTTGGTCCTAGAAGCAATAAACCGACGTCCTTCGTATATTTCTCTTCAAAAGTATCTTTTACCCGAATAGAAAAACCGTCGTTTTTGAGGATATGTGCCGAAATTTCTGGAACATCGCCCACGATTAATGTCAATATTCTGTTTTTTGGATAGGATATGGCGCGAGGCAGGTCATTGAGATATAAAAACTCGTCGAAACTTGGCGTAACATGATCAGCTTTGTCCGTCACGCTTTGACGGGCAATATTCTCGGTGAAAGCATAAAACTTTTCGATAAGGCCAGATTCCTTGAGTTGAAAGTCTGAATAGCCGTCTCCTATGCCATAAATACGGCCATCGATCTTGAGCTCTCTAAGTAGTTTTACTTTCCCTCCTTCATCTGAAAGGGGGTTTGTTTCGTCATATCCGATGATATAACCGTCTTCATCAAACTTGAATGTATTAGCATAAATATTCTCTTTTTTTATGCCATAGGGAGATACCACAGGTGTGATAAATTCCTTAAACCCACCCGATACGATCCATGCGGTGTCACTATTTTGTCTGAAGAAATCCCGGTTGCGGTCAAAAGATCTGGAAACTTTTTTCTTCAGATGACTAACCAGCTTTTGAAGATGTGTTTTATTTGCTTTGAGAAGAGCGACGCGACCCGCGAGACTTTCGCGGAACGAAATCTTACCTTCCATAGCCAGATTGGTGAACCGCTCGATTTCTTTATAAACTTTTTCCTTGTCTGGGCTGCCTTCAAGCGATATTCGGGCAAGTTCGTCCAAGGCTTCAACTTGAGTAAAGGTGCTATCGAAATCGATGATGTAATAATTCTTCACGATGTTTAGATTGTTATTGCGTTTATTTATAGTATGCATTTGCTATTTCTTGCAGGATCTGGTTGACAGGTTTAAATGAATATCCTCCCAGCGTATCTACGATTTTTTTATTGGAATAAGCCAGTTTTGCAGCGGCAGCTTCGGTAGATTCTTTTGTTAAGGAAGGTCTTGCTCTTGTGAGAAAGGCAATGAGTCCGGCGATACGCCATGCAATACCTAGCATAAAAGGAGTGGCTTGGATACTAGGCTTCTTTTTGTTCAATAGATCGGCAATGCGGTGCAAGAGATCTTTGTTCGTCAGATTTTCACTATTCAGAATAAATCGCTCACCCGATATCGACGTATTCTCCATCAAGACTATCATCACGCTAGCCACATCTTCGACATCTACAATGCCGACAGATCCTGGAGGATAGATTTTAATTCCTTTATGAACCAACTCAAATATAGCACCCGAACCTTTTTTATAGCTTCCCAAGCCCATGATGACCGAGGGGTTTATGATGACAGCATCCAAACCTTCTTTAATACCTCGCCACACTTCCAGTTCACTTTTATATTTGGAAAGGGCATACTTCGAAATGTTTTTATCATGTTCCCATTTGTCCGTTTCGGATACCGGAAGACCTGCTTTATTAGTTCCTAGAGCAGCGATAGAGCTGACATGTACGAGTCTGATATCGTATACTAAACAGAGATTGACAATATGCTGGGTACCTTCCACATTGATTTGATGCATCGCAGCCGCATCTTCTTTCTGATAAGACACCTTGGCTGCACAGTGGTAAACCTTTTTTACCTTGGAAAGAATATCCGAAAGGGTAAAATAATCCGTGATATCAGCATCCACCCACTCAATCAATGAGGAGCTTTTTAGTTTCTCTGGAATTATTGAAGAAGGTCTTTTGATCGCAATGATCGCTTTTCCTGCATTAATCAACTGCTTAATTAATGTTGAACCTAAGAATCCTGTTCCGCCTGTTACTAAAATCACCTGCTAAAGCTAATGTTGAAAAATTGATGGTTCAAAGATAGATTTTTCGCATGTGCTAACCAAATGAGAATGTATTATTTAATGTGAATATTTGCATTTTTACAGTCGTTTTGATAATTCGATGCTCGATGTTTAAGTTTTGAAATGTGTTGCAGATTGGTTAATTTTGTTATACAGAGAAAAAGGGGACGTATGGCAATAATGGATAAAAATATAAAGGGCCTGAACGATGTACAGCTAAGTCTGTTGCGCATGTTCAATCGGAATATGACCTATGAGGAATCTGTAGAAATACGCGATCTGCTGACGAGGCATTATTCCCAAAAACTGAAAGATGAAGTTGATAGTGTGGTCAGTAAAAGGAAGATTACGAATAAGGACTATGACAAACTTCGTGGCTGATAACGATGGAAAGCAGTACCTCTAGGCCCAAACTAGTCATTGATACCAATGTACTCATAACGACAATAAACAGGAAAAATACCGAGTTTGCCATTTATCAGGCTTTTGAAAATAAATCTTTCGACTGGATCGTTAGCACTGAAATATTGACAGAATATGCGGAGCAACTGACCGATTTCTATTCAGTGACTACAGCAAATCTTGTACTCGATATATTGTGTACTGCAACTAATGTCATATTCGCAGAACCCTTTTATCGCTGGGGTATTATACAGGAAGATCCCGATGACAACAAATTTGCTGACGTTGGCATATCAGCTTCTGCCGATGCCCTCTTAACTTTTGACAAACATTTCCACGTGTTTAAAGGTCTCACATTTCCTGCCCTGAGTATCTTGCATCCGAAAGAGTTTATTCTGTTTATGTCTAATTGGAAATAATCTATTATAAATGATGACTACCGTTGAAAGAACTTCATGTAAAAAGCTGTTAAGTACTCTTAAATTCCCTTGGCACTTAGTGTTATTTCCCCACACCTGTGGAAAGTTTCATTCTTTAGAAATAGGGTAATTGCTGCATATTTGTAAATATTCACTTTTACTTAACACCATGTCTTTATCAGATTTCTTTGCTCCGATCACCATTCCCCAAGCCAATTCTTTAAATGGGGAGTTTTATAATTCCCAGTTTGGCAAGATCATTACGGCTTTCGTCTCCGAATTTCCGTCTTGGGGCGAGGAAAATAAGCCAAACCTAGCGATCGTCGGTGTTGAAGAAGATCGGGCTGCTGTTAACAATAAAGGCACAGCAAAGGCACCCGATGCGGTACGGAAACATCTGTATAATCTTTATCAAGGAGATTATACCGTCAAGATTGTCGATTTGGGCAATATAAATGCAGGTAAGCAAATTACAGACACCTATATCGCTCTGAAACTGGTTGTGGAGGAATTGGTTAAGCAAGATATTGTACCTATCATTATCGGGGGAGGACAGGATTTAACATTTGCTCAGTATCGCGGTTACGAAGAATTGGAACAACGTGTGGAGGTTGCCGTTATTGATTCCCGGTTTGATTTGGATCAGGATAATGCAGAAAAGGAGACATTGAATTCGCAAACGTATTTGAACAAGATCATCCTTCATCAACCGGACTATCTGTTTAATTTGAGTAATATGGCCTACCAAACTTACTTGGTAAGTAAGGAGTCGATCAATATGTACGATAAGCTGTTTTTTACAACACAGCGTATAGGAGCTATAGCTGGGCGGTTAGACCAGGCAGAGCCTGTTATTCGGGCTGCGGATATGGTAAGCTTTGATATTGGTGCCATTCGGGCTTCCGAAGCCCCAGGCAATGCACACGCGACACCAAATGGCCTTTTCGGTGATGAAGCTTGTCAGCTGGCGCGCTATGCAGGCATGTCAGACAAATGCAGTTCTATCGGATTTTATGAGTTCAACCCAACGTATGATCCTATGGAACATACCGCTATGTTGGTTGCTCAGATGATCTGGTGTTTTGTGGATGGTTATTACAATCGTAAGCAAGATGCGCCGCTTTATCCGAAATCTGCCTACATTATCTATCGGGCACCCTTGGAAAACGAAGACCATGAGTTGGTTTTTGTGAAAAGCAAAAAGTCAGATCGTTGGTGGATGCAGGTTCCTTATTTCGGAACAAAATCCGTCAATGAAAGGTATTATCTGGTACCTTGCCGCTATGAAGATTACCAATTGGCGGTTGGGGGAGAGATGCCTGACCTCTGGTGGAGGACACACCAAAAATTACAGTAAAGATATAATCATTCGCGCCTATGCGCAGATGTAAAAATCATTGTAACACAAAATCGTTTTTTCTATGGAAGCTTTTATAGGAACAGTCTGTATAGGGCTGGGCGTGGTATCTATCTATCTTTTTTGGCGCCTTGGTCGAAGCGTTTCACGGGAAAGGTATGAGCAGCTTGATCATGCAAAACGGGAAATTGATCTAGCTTTAGCCAGAGCTGTACAAAAAGAAGAGATGCTGCTAAAAGATGTGAATCATCTGAATGAGCTTCTGGGCAAGGAAACGGAGACTCGTCAATCGGTCGAAAGAACGTTGGAGGGTACCAATGCCTATTTACAAGCACAACAGGAAAAATTTCAGGAACAGAAGGAGGAGTTGAATAGGATCCGAACACAATTTAATGCAGAATTTCAGGTATTAGCCAGCAAAATATTAGAAGAGAAATCACAGAAATTTACTGATCTGAATAAACAGAACATCGGTTTACTATTGGATCCACTCAAGGAACGGATCAAACACTTTGAAGATAAGGTCGAGAAAACCTATAATCAAGAAGCAGCCGAACGGAATGTGTTGAAAGGTGTGGTCGAACAATTGATGCAACAAAGTGTACAGATACAAGAGGAAGCCCATAATCTTACGAAAGCGCTTAAGGGGGACAATAAACAACAAGGCAACTGGGGCGAAGTTATCTTGGAACGTGTATTGGAACGGTCAGGACTGATAAAAGATCAGGAATATAGTCTCCAAGTGTCTATACAGCAGGAGGGTGGCGGACGGTTGCAACCGGATGCCCTTATACAGTTGCCCGATAATAAACACTTGGTCGTCGATTCTAAAGTGTCGTTGATCGCCTATGAAAAAGCTGTAAATATAGAAAGCGAAGCCGAAAGAGCCTTGTTTGTTAAACAGCATGTCTTCTCTATTGAGCAGCATGTTAAAGAATTGGCCGTAAAGGATTACCAAAGTCTATATGGTATTCATTCTCCGGATTTTGTTTTGTTATTTATGCCTATCGAGTCGGCTTTGAGCTTAGCGGTCACTTATAAACCGGAGCTTTTTAGTGAAGCTTGGGACCGGCGGGTCGTGATTGTGAGTCCTTCTACTTTATTAGCGACATTGCGTACGGTAGCATCGATGTGGAAGCAGGAGCGGCAGAATAAGAATGTGTTGGAGATTGCTCGCGAGGCAGGAGCTTTATACGATAAGTTTGTCGGTTTCCTGCATGATATGGAGCACATCCAAAGTCACCTTTTCAAAGCAACTGAAAAGCACCATGATGCCATGAAAAAGTTATCTTCCGGATCAGGGAATGTTATCCGGAAGATAGAAAATCTGAAAACATTGGGCGCGAAGGCTACCAAACAGATTGACGATAAATATTTGGAGTAGCCATTATTTTAGTCTTTCTCCCATCACCCCTATATGTCATTTTGACTTTCTTTTGTGCTGATGCGGTAGTTACTGGGTGTTTTTCCTGTATTTTTCTTAAATGCCATGCTAAAATACCGCTGCGAAGCGAAGCCAGTTTCGAAAGCGATGTCTGCAATGCTCTTGTCTGTTTCGGTCAATAAGGCACGAGCGATTGTGATACGGTACTTATTGATATAGTCGTTGACCCCAAGTCCTGTGATGTTCTTGAGTTTACTATACAAGGATGCTCTGCTCATGGCGATCTTATCTATAACCACAGCAACATCAAAGTCTGGGTCGCTATAATTATGATCGATAAGTTGATTTAGCTTCGTCATAAACTGCTCATCGGCATTGCTTATCGTAAGATTTTCGGGAGAGACGGAAAACGAGCTTTCTTGATATTTTTGTTTTAACATTTCTTTGTTCTTCAGTTGATTCTGTATGACAGACAAAAGCAGATCGATATCAAATGGTTTCGAAAGGTAAGAATCAGCTCCCAACTTGTAACCAATCTTCTTACTGTCTTTGTCGCTTTTTGCGGTTAGCAATATGACTGGTATATGGCTTATCTCAACCATAGTCTTTACATTTTTGCAAAGCTCGTAGCCATTCATTGCAGGCATCGCTACATCACTAATGAGTATATCCGGTTGCCTTTCTTTGAGCATAATTAAGGCTTCTACTCCGTTTTTCGCTTTTAAAATCTTTCTAAAATAAGGCTTCAGCTCACTTTCCAGATACTGCAAAAACTCGTTGTTGTCATCCACCAAGAGTACGGTATACGAAGAAGTGTCTATCTTTTCTGCAAGTTCGGAGTAGGGAACCGAGAGTTCTACAGGTTTCTTTTTGTTTTCCCGTTCTTTAGTCGAGATATTTGTGTCCGTTGTATGGTAAGGCAATTCGAAGTAAAAAGTAACCCCATCTTGTCCTATATTATTGACGGCGCCAATACGGCCGCCATGTCGTTCAACCAATTCCTTGCAATAAGACAGGCCAATACCACTTCCCTTTTGTCCATGCTGGCCTTGATAGAAACGTGTGAACATACGACTGATATCTTCGTCTTTCAAACCAATTCCACCGTCTTTTACCTGCACATGAGCTTTTTTGTTGTCAACAGTGGTTTTTAGTATTACTTCACTGCCCGGATGAGTAAATTTCAATGCATTCATCAGGAGGTTAGAAATAACTACTCTAATCTTGGCCTCGTCCAATTCGATGGGATCCATTTGGTGATTTAGATCAAATTTTACATGGACACCTTTCTCCTGAAATTCATGTTCGAAATCGCCCGCGGTTTTTCGAAGTAAATCATTGAGATCGACGAATGATAAATTCAGGCCATCGATTAGATTGGTGTGACGATCATAATCCAGTACCCAATCGATGATCCCTTTCATGTGATTAGCTTGTCGATAAATATTCTCGATCTTTTCTGTCTGATTAGAGTTGTTCATCTCTCCACTGCTGAGCATACGCTTCAAAGGTCCGTAGATAAGTGTCAGGGGTGTTCTCAACTCGTGACTGACATTGGTCAGAAATTGGATTTTATCTTCATTCAGTTCTTGGCGATGAATAGCCATTTTCCATTCAAGTTTCCTTTTGTTCTTTTTCAGTAATAAAAAAACAGACAAAGCGACGATGCCCAGGATGATACCGACAGAAATTACGGTGAACCCGGTGCGTTTGTACCAGGGAGGAATGACTTCAAAGGTAAGCAGATTTGAATCTTCTGTCCAATTTCCGTTCCGCGTCATGCAGGAGACATAGAGTTCGTATTTCCCTGGAGCCAGTGAAGCTAAATCTAATATATTACTATATGATTCGATAATAGAGTTATTTCCGTGATTGCTGATTTTGTACCTAAAGAGAATACGGCGGAATAAATCTTTCTCGTTTAAGCCGACACGTATTTTCAGTGAACTGTAATTCTGTGGGACACGTAATGCCCTCGGGCTCATGAGCGATCTTCCCAAGTATACCTTTCCATCTAGTTCGACATCTTGTACTTTGAACGATATTGATCCGTCGTCGGCAGCATTGATTCTTTTGTCTATTTTCACTAAACCGTTTGACCCACCCATATAGATGTAATCTGATGCGGAAGGTTTGACATACAACGTCAAGATGTTGTTCGGCAAAAAGCCGTCAGAGTCGTCCCATATCGCGAATCTCGCATGATGGATATCGTAAGAGAACAACATATTGGAAGCATTAATCCAGAGCTGGTCACGTTTGGTGTCGAGGTACATATAAGAAATACGACTAAACATGCTTGTTTCGATTTTCGTTAACCGTCCGGTGTTCATCTCATAATACTTCAATCCTTCGGCTGAGGCTATCCATAGTCTATCCTTCACCTTGTCATAGCACACGGAATTGACATATTCCTTCTCACCGAGTGTCAAAAGTTGCTTAATAATACCGTCATTGTGTTTCAGCATGTAAATTGTGCTTCCCTTAGTCAATAAAGAAAGGTCATCATCGTTGTAAGCCAGCTGCAACGCAGATACTTTCGGCACCCCCTGTGCGTACCTGAGTTTTTCGAAAGAATGCGTGTCAAGATGATATATGTATGCGTTTTTTGCCAGTATCAATATTTTATCCGGGCGGATTTTATGGCATATAGGTGTGAATCCGGAGAGACATTCGTCGATGTTCGTTTGTTCATCAAGGATGATAAAGGGACGATACCGTTGTGTGGGTATGTGGTAAGTGAAAAGCCCTTTCCCATATAACGATACGAGTAGCATGGTATCAGAATAGTCTGTGATAGACGAGACTTTGTCCCCGTAGGTATGGGCATGATGTTCAAAATTTTCCGTATATGGATTAAACATATTTATCCCACCACCATCGGTACCTATCCATAAGTTTCCGCGCTTGTCTTCACAAAGACTAATCACCGCCCTTTCCGCCAATCCTTTATTACTGCCAATCACAACATCCTTATATGTCCTGATGTAAGTTTCTTTGAAAAGAAAAAGCCCGTCGCGTACCGTACCCGCCCAAAGGTTATTGTCGCAATCACTATAAAGGACGGTAATCGAGTTTACCGGTAGTGAATTAACATCGCCCGGTATATGTTTTATATTTTCGAACTTCCCTGTATGAGGATCCAGGAGATCTATTCCACTTCCATCTGTCGCTAACCAGATTTTGTCGTTGTACTTTTTTATATCCAAGATAATATTGTTGGACAAGTCTGAGTTATCTGCCGTGTAATGTCGTTTAATTTTTCCCGTCAAGTCATAACAGAATAGCCCATTTTGGAATGCAGACACATAAATTTCTTTTGCGTGTGGGTCAAAAAACAAGCTTTGTAGCAGATGGTTGTTTTTCGCTCCGAAAGGACGAAATTCGTAGGTATCGATGTCGTAAAAGAAAATCCCGTCATCCTCGGTTCCGACAAGAATAGTTTTCTTATCAAGAGCAATCATCTGGGAGATAAAATAATCCTTGTAAGAAGCAGCTTTATCCTTATTAATAAGAGGCAGCCGTTCAATTGTATTCTTTGCATAACTGTAAAAGTATATGGCAGAATATCCTCCGAATAAAGCTCCTCCCACGATATTGACGGAAGATTGGATACGGTTGACAATCTTTGTCTCAAAACGATCCCGCTCGCGATCGTACAGGGACAACCCTCCGTCCGAGATTACCCACAGGTTATGCTTCTCGTCTTCGTGCAGATTATAAATATAGTTTCCCGGAATTGAAAAGCGATTATTGCCATCGTGGAAATAGCTTTTGAGGTCGTTTCTGTCCACTCGGTTTAAGCCCTGCCGTGTACCAGCCCACAAAGCCCCGTTGAAATCGCGCAGGATACAGTTAACGCCAGAATGCGACAATCCCTGCTCCAATGATATTCGCTTAAAAAAATAATCCTTTGTGCTTACATCCTGCAGTGGATATAGGAAGAAAAATAAAAGGAGACCAAAAAATCTGTAACTGTTATCGGGCATATCAACTTTTTAAAGCTAAAAAATTAAGAAGTTTATCTTAAGTAGGTTTATCAAAACAGCTTTTTTGGACACAAACTGAAATAATTTGGACAACAACTGACATCCCATTCGCATCTTAGGGATAACTTTGTCATACTAAAGTACATTATCGCTTTGTTAAATCAAACGATCAATTATAAAAAAAGCGTCAATAAATGACTTTATGTTGGCAAAAAAAACCATTTATGAAAAGAAAATTTATCTTATTCACCTTATGCTTGATAGCCTGTAGTCACTTATACGCCCAACAGCGGACTATAAGTGGAACTGTCCGGGACTCACAAAACCGCGAACCGTTAGGAGGGGTGTCGGTCATGGTCAAGGAAACAGCAAACGGTGTATCCACAGACGCCCGTGGTAAGTATACTATTCTGGTGTCTCCCGATCAAACTTTAATCTATTCCATCCTTGGAATGGACACTTACGAAGTAGGTATATCCAGCACTACCCCTGCTATTGTGGACGTGATGCTCGAACCAAGGAGGGTGACTTTGGATGATGTCGTCGTCGTGGGGTATGGTGTGACTAGGCGGCGCGATATAGCTGGCGCGGTATCTTCATTAATTCCCGATAATATAGAAGCTGGCGTGATTAGCAATATGTCGCAAATACTCAAAGGACGTGCCGCTGGAGTGCAGGTCCGTCAGAATTCCTTAGAACCGGGTGGCGGCGTTTCTATCCGTGTTCGGGGAGCCTCATCTGTCAGTGCGGAAAATGAACCACTATATGTCGTGGACGGCTTTCAAACCGATAATATGATCCATATCAACCCCGACGACATCGCTTCTATAGAAGTCCTAAAAGATGCCTCTACGACTGCCATATATGGTGCAAGAGGTGCAAATGGCGTTATATTGATCACAACAAAAACAGGGAAACCCGGAGCGTTCAATATAGACTACTCCTTTAGTGAATCTATAAAAAACACCTACAACCCATGGGATTTGTTAGATGCGGGGGAGACGATTGGATTGAGCCGTAAGCTCTATGAAGAAGATCCTACAGCGACAAGCAGCAGATGGACGGCAGAGCAAGCTAAGTTTGTGGGTGCAGGCACGGACTGGATTAGAGAGACTACACGTCGTGCCATCACGAATCTACACCAGTTATCAGTTTCGGGAGGGAGTGATAGACTCACGAGCTTTGTCTCTGCGCATTACATGAAGGAACCGGGTGTACTTCTCGGTACGGACTATAATAGGTTCGGTGGACGTGCTAATATCAATTATAAAATCACAGATAAGGTCAGAGCAGGTGCAAATGTCAGTTTTGCCCATTCCACGAAAAAGTTCCTCGATATGGGTACGATTTCCTCTGACCGCAACATCATATATCGCATATTCAATCTGGAGCCATGGAAAGATAAAAACGGTGTAGATGTATTTGGAACACAAGACCGTCGTCCGGGTGTATTCGATGAGATGGAGGGGGCAGACCTCTACCAGCGGTATAACACATTGTACGGGACGGTGTTTGCGGAAGTCGATCTATTGCCATCACTCACGTTCCGTGGACAATATACATATGGCTATGACCACATGAAAGTTCAAAAGTACTATGATCGTTCGACCTCTATAGGGCAGTCTTACCGAGGGCAAGCGTTCCTCAGCCACGAAGAAACAACCAAGCATCAGTTAGAAAACGTATTGACATGGCATCCAAAAATTAGTGATCGACATGACCTGAAAGTGATTGGAGGAACATCCTACATTACCCAATTGGGAGAAGGGGATGAAATACAAGCATTCGGATTTGCGTCAGATGTCTTTTCTTTCAAAAATATCGGTGCAGCCGAAAGTCTGGACTGGATAGGTTCGGGTCAATCCACGATCAGAAAAGCGTCGTTCTTTGGGCGTGTTGAATACGTATTTAATGATAAGTATATATTGAATACCTCGCTCCGTGCCGATGGATCTTCCATCTTTGGAGCGAATCATCGATGGGGATACTTCCCGGCAGCATCAGCAGCCTGGCACCTCGGAGATGAAGCATTCATGGATTTCGCGAAGCCCCTGTTTTCAACCATAAAATTACGGACCAGTTATGGATTAAGTGGTAATGATGGTATCCGTTTTGGGTTATCTCAGTACCAATATTCAGTACGGGACGTTTATATAGGCGGTAGCGATCGCCATAAAGGGATGTTTCCTTCGAATCCATATAACCCCGATCTGAAGTGGGAAACCACCGCGCAGTGGAATGTAGGAACGGATCTCACCTTCCTTAACGGGAGAATCGAGGCTACAATGGATTTCTTCATTAAACAGACAAAGGACTTATTAAACCCAACTGCTATTCATCCCTCAGGAGGTTTTCCTAATTATGTAGATAACGGCAGGCGCTATGAATTTACGGCGATGATGGTCAATGATGGTCAAGTGGACAACAGGGGTTTTGAACTGGCTATAAAGTCGACGAATATCAGTAAAGAAAACTTTACTTGGAATTCAGCATTCAATATGTCGACTAATCGTAGCCGTGTGACTGCATTGAACGATGGGCAACCTCGTTTTCAGTACATAAGGCCCCATGGATCTTACGACGAAAAGGAATACATCATCCTACAAGAAGGAAAGCCCTTAAGTGCGATCTATGGCTATGTATTTGATGGAATCATGCAGCAGGGGGAAATATACAATCCTCAGCCAAATGCCGTAGCAGGAGACCCTAAATTCAAGGATCTGAACGATGATGGTATCGTGGATGAAGATGACCGTATGGTGTTGGGGCACGGTACACCGCGCATGATTTTGGGACTTAGCAATACGTTCACTTATAAGGATTTGGATTTTTCTTTCTTTTTGGATGCCTCGTTAGGTGGCATGATGCTTAACCTTACGCGTATTTATCTGGAAGACAATAACCGTTTGAAAGACTCCGAGCAACGATGGACACTGGGAGGACGTATTCTCACCGATGAGAGCGGTAATACGTATACAACCGCGGGAAACCCTTCGAATACGGTGCCCCGTAGAGGATATCAGCGTAACTCCGAAATGCAATATGGATCTTATATCAACTCCCGTTTTGTTGAAAATTCGGATTACGTCAAGCTGCGGAATATTGAGCTGGGGTATACACCGCCCTTGAAAAGCTGGGGGCGTGCAAGTCGTTATATTAAAGCTATGCGCATATTTGTAGGCGCTCAGAATATCCTTACCATCACGGGATATAGTGGCTTTGATCCGGATATAAGCACAAATGGAAGCTCTTCCATTGCACAGGGGCTGGACCTGAACTCCTATCCGGCATATCGTATGTTCAACTTTGGAGCAAAAGTAACTTTCTGAAAAAATGGAAATGATGAATAAACTAACACGCATAATACTACAACGCATGTTTCCGATCCTTCTTATAGGAGGGCTTTTCTCATGCAATATCGAGGAGGAGATCGATTCTTCATATGGAATCGACAATGCATTCGTGACGGAGGAAAATGCGCAAGAAGGTGTAAATGGCATCTACCGCTATCTGAATGCAGGTACTCATCCATCTATTTTCTATCTAAATGATATGTCGACAGATGCTTGTTTCAAATCGGGTCTTGATTATGAAATAATGAATGACAATAACATGGCAGGAAATGTTGACGTCGCGAGGGCCTATAATGGCAACTGGCAGATGATTGGTACAGCTAATGTGGCCATTGATAATATCAACCTCATGGATGATAGTAAATTTACAGCCAACAGAAAGCAGGAGCTATTGGCAGAAGCCCATTTCATGCGGGCGTTTGCATACTACCAGCTGACCAATATTTTTTATCGTGTCCCTTTGATTACAAATGGTTTTTATGACGCTATCGCCAGTCCAACGCTTGCTACTGTAGAGCAATTAGACGCGCAGATCGAAAAAGATCTCCTTATTGCGGCCAATGCACTTCCTCCTTCCCGGCAAAACAGTGAAGGAGGACGACCAACTATCGGGGCAGCGTATGGCTACCTCATGCGGTTACACATGCGCAAAGCCGGTTATCTGCGGGAAAAAGGACAAGATGCTACCACAAGCTGGGCGACAGCCCTGCACTATGCGGACAATGTTAGCGCATTAGGGAAGTATGTGCTACAACCCACGATATGGGATGTGTTCGATCCATCCGGTGAAGCGACCTTATACAATGAGGAAATTATCTTTGCCGTGCGTTCCAGTGAAAATGTTCCGTCCGGTAGTTCGGATCTTGCGCTGTACTTTACGCCTTGGGCCTACAATTATGGTTGGGATATCTTCGGTATTCCTTTGGAACTTTACTGGCAGTTCGACCCTGCCGATGAACGGTTTTCCACATTGATTGTCGGCGAATTTACGGATGTGTACGATGCAAACAAGGTCTATAGGGTGCCGGCAGAGATCCAGGAAACAGGAACGCTCAACGATGAAAACAGTAGCCCTATTGTCGTGGAGTTAGCTCAGGCATATACCGACAAGTATTACTATGAGAAGGCGGGAACGTACAACTACAATACACCCAATAACCTCCCCTTACTTCGCTATGCCGACATTCTGTTGAGCAAGGCCGAAATCCTTAACGAATTGCACGATGTGAATCAACCTTCCGTCGATCTTTTGAACGAAGTGCGGGAGCGGGCATTTGGCAACAACTTGCACAACTATAGCCTCGGCGACTTTGCTTCCCGCGAGGATCTGAGGAACGCGATATGTGACGAACGCCTCTTCGAGTTGAACAACGAAGGTGTACGGCGTGTCGATCTTATTCGTATGGGATTATGGAAAGATAGATTGGATAAATACATGGATGCTATCAAAACAAAAGTAGAAGAGAAGGAGCAAAACATGGGATTGTCATCAGGAGCACTTCGTGCCGAATGGTCGGTGTATACCAAATTTTCCAGCAGTCCCCTGAAAAAATATGACAAGAGACGTTATTATCCTATCCCTAAAGTGTACAGCAGCAGATCTCCAGGCTTATTGAACAATCGGGATTTTTCGGAAGAATAATAGTGTGCTGATCAGATTACTCAAATAATAACAAGATATCATGAAATATATTATTTTATCGACTTTCACTTATCTATCCGTGCTGATGGGGTGCGACCATAGCAACCTTGATGAGCGCTTCACAAACGATCCTGACAGTTGGGTCACCAAGCTTGACGAAGGAGAGCTTCTTCGGGATCAGGGCCTTCGCTGGGATTTCGCCGACCTTGAAGGCTGGGAGTTGGCCAATCAAGGTGATGATCCCGTGGATCACAGTACCCTAGAAAACTCTACCGATAGTGAGGACGGTAAAGTCCTCCGGATCTTTACGGAGGCCAATACCCAACAACGGAAGAAAGTAAGAACAACCCAGCAATACGGTTCCGGCCTATACACTTGGCGAACGTATATTTCGGATTTGGGAGAGTTAGAACGTGTGAGTATTGGGTCATGGCTGTGGCATGATGATGAGCATGAGCTCGATTTTGAAGTTGGATCAGGCACCAGTGCCGAGCGAGCCGCCTTACAGCTTGCCGAGGATGAAGTAATTGCCTATGCGACTTCACAAGCGAACCCTTGGGTACACCAGAAAGTAAAAATCAAGAAGAACGCATGGCATACCTTCCAGATCGATCTAAAGCTTGTTCACGGCAATTATTTTGCAACGTGGCTCATCGATGGTGTTATTTATGCTACCCAACAATTGTCTTTCGGAGAAGATTATCCGTTTTATATATTCTGTAGCGTAGAAAATCTACGCTTTATAGGAGATACCTGGCCTTATCAAGACAACCATGGTTTATGGGATTACGTCGAATATACGCCCTATACCTACTCGATGGCACCCAGCACTCCTGAAAACCCAACGAATCCGGTGGATCCGGGACCTGAACCGGAAGAAGGTGAGACTATACTTTGGGATTTTGAAGATGGCAACATGCCAACAGGATGGAACGTGTGGACGAATGTAGGTGGAGACGGTATTGATTACTACGGTGTACAAGATGGATTTTTAAATTTATCGAATGACAGCTATTGTATCACATCACGACTTACGTATAGCAATCCTGTCGGATATGGGAAATATAGTTGGGGGATACGTTTCCCGGCATTAACCGGAGCCGAAAAATTTACTTCGGGAGGGACACTCTACACAGCCAACGAAGCTGGAGGTTATCATACCATAACCCTTACCGGGTGGTACGGTCCGGATACCGAACGGACACGTCTTGGTGCCACCGGCAACCAATTATTACTACGTATATACTCTGAAATACCGTATCTGGAAACGAATGTTGCTGTGTTGGATCCGGATGTGGACTACAAGTTTTCTATGGAACTGAAAAAAATCAGCGATAAGTATATGATCGTTTGGCTATTGAACGATGAGGTTGTCCAGACGCTGAATACATCCTTTGGAGCTGATGCCGTAAAATTCCTTTTCATTACCGCTACCGAATCCAACCGGGGGTGGATGCCGGGCAGTGATCTGTCGAAAAACTATACCGCAAAATTTGATTTCATTGAGTACACAGCATACTAATACTAATAAAATGAACAAAATAGCAATCTATCTCTTATTTCTTTTTACAGCTTACGGGGTGCTTTCGTGCAAAAACGATGATTCTTTATTATCTGGAATCCGATCGCTTGAAGCATCGATTTCGCCGGATAATGCACTGCGGGCAGAAATACAAGTGAGCTTCACGGAAGGAACATCTTATCAGATTGAATATTGGCCGACGGGTGATGAGACGGTAAAAAGAGTGACCCAGAGTTATGATGGTACAGCAATGTCTTCCGCTACATTGATTCTTTTGAAGCCCGATACCGAATATTCTTATCGTGTCTTATATGGTAATCAAAAGTCGGAAATAAAAACTTTCACCACACTTTCGACACCTATAAGCATTCCGAAGCATGATTTGTATGTCGATGAGATGGAAGAAGATCTGCCCGGTTACATTTTGTCGTATGTCAGAAGTTCACCCGGGGCCGTATATCTTATGGATACAAAAGGCAACATCGTTTGGTATCAAACGGTGGAAGAAGGGATTTTGGTAGCCAATATGGATAAAAGAACGAACCGTATCTATATGCTCACAGGGCCAACAAGTGAGGTTTATGCATATAATGGACAATATGTAAAAGTCATCGATCTGCTGGGAAATACCATCTTTTCAAAAGACTTGCTCACCATTCCGGAGTTGGCCGACCGGCAGATACATCACGAGTGCCGTCCTATGCCCGACGGAAGTGTCCTAATGGTCAGCTACGTCGACCGTGAATACGATTTGACCGCACAGGGAGGCAGCCAGCACGAAATGGTGAAAGGTGATGGTTACGTGATTATGGACATGGAAGGAAACATAACTCAGATGTGGGATGTTTTTGATGATATAGACCCCAGAGAGGATCCGAATGTCATGGCCACCAAAAACAGTTGGGTCCATGCCAACTCTGTCAATTATGACGAGGAAGGCAATTTCTATATGACCTTTAGGACGCTCAGCCAGTTGTGGAAAATAGATGGAAAGACGGGAGATGTAAAATACCGTGTTGGAAAAAACGGAACGGTAACCATGCCGGAGTATGGAAATTCGGACGGCTTACATTGTGCCAATCCCTATTCGCCTAATGAAGTGATGGTCTTTGACAACGGGCAAAGCGGCAATTATGGATCAAGGGCAGTGATGTATAAAATCAACGAAGCTGAACAAACCGCGACGATCGTGGTAAATAGCGAACTACCTCATGAATACAGTTCGCCGCTTCGGAGCAATGTGCAAAAAGTAAAAGAAGATATGTTGATGTTCGGTTCAGGTGTAGCACGGTTGATATTATTTACGGACACCAAGCCTCAAGCACAGATATTACGTGCAATATCCACTCCCCAGCCATTCTACAGAACCGAATACATTCCGTCCATTGCATTTTAGATGGCGCGCCATCCATAATATATTACAGAAGTTACCTATTCGCATACCATACCCATAAAGCAAACTTTGATGAAAATCTCCTTTATTCCGTTTCTATATCTTGTTAGTATACTCCTTTCATGCGACAAAGAAAAAGTATCAGCCGATTACAATATCGTTCCCTTACCCCAACAGATAAATCGTGTCGGCGAGACATATTTTGAATTAGATGAAAACACCGTAATCACTTTTCCCGAGGGTAATGAAGCTCTAGGACGGACAGCAAATTTTTTAGCAGAATATATAAGAGACTTTACCGGATTGGATTTGTCAATTGCCCACAGCGCCAGCGGCAAGGCTATCAAGCTGCAAAGTGAATGGAAATACGACAATGAGGAGGCTTACAATCTGCATGTTACCGAACAAGAAATATTGATTAATGGAGCAAGCGACGTGGGGACATTTTACGGTATCCAAACACTGAGAAAGTCTATCCCAGCCAATTCCAAAAAAAAGAAGGTAATGTTCCCGACGGTAAATATCGAAGATTTTCCTCGTTTTGGATACCGGGGTGCAATGCTTGACGTGGGAAGGCATATGTTTCCTGTTGATTTTATAAAAAAATATGTTGATTTATTGGCCTTGCACAACATCAACTATTTTCATTGGCATCTGACAGAAGATCAAGGGTGGCGAATTGAGATAAAAAAGTATCCAAAATTGACGGAGATCGGTTCTATGCGTAAAGAAACCTTGGTTGGACACCTGATATTGGACACCCCACATCAGTTTGACGGGGAACCATATGGGGGTTATTACACCCAGGAAGAAGTGAAGGAAATCGTGAAATATGCACAGGAACGCTTTATCACGATTATTCCCGAAATTGACCTGCCCGGACATATGCTGGCTGCTTTGGCTTCTTACCCAGAGCTTGGATGTACCGGGGGACCCTATGAGGTAGGGACGAAATGGGGGGTATTTGAAGATATCTTATGTGCCGGTAATAAAGAAACCTACGAGTTTCTCGAGGGTGTCTTTGACGAAATCACCGAGCTGTTTCCTTCAAAATATATCCATATAGGAGGGGATGAAGCGCCTAAAACAAGCTGGAAAGCATGCCCGAAATGTCAAGCTAAGATTAAAGAACTTGGGTTGGTCTCCGATAGCGAACATTCGGCTGAGGCTAAAATGCAGGCCTATATGGTTTCTCGGGTCGAAAAGATACTGAACAAAAAGGATCGGGAAATTATCGGATGGGATGAGGTGCTAGAAGGTGATTTGATCTCTCCGGAAGTCATTATCATGTCATGGCGAGGTACCGAAGGGGGTATTGCAGCAGCCAAAAAAGGGCATAAGGCGATCATGGCTCCACATTACAACCTTTATCTCGATTATAACCAAGGTGAAGACATCAGCAAAGAACCCCTATCCATAGGCGAGTATCTCCCCCTGCGTAAAGTGTACGATTATGAACCCATTCCCGATGAACTGACCGAAGAAGAAGCCAAATATATTATCGGCCCTCAGGGCAATCTTTGGACAGAATATATCAAAACACCCTCCCATGCTGAATACATGCTTCTTCCCCGTCTGGCCGCTCTTTCTGAAATACAGTGGTCAAACCCCCAACGTAAAAATTATTCATCTTTTCTGGCACGAATGGGTAATATGATTGAAATCTACAAGAAAAAAGGGTACAATTATGCAAAACATATATACGGTATTTCAGCTGATATCAACCCATCCGAAGATGCCGATGGTATGCAGTTAGGCCTACATACATTAGGTAAAGGGCAGATATTCTACACTTTGGATGGCACAAAACCCACTAAAAAAAGTACATTATATACGACGCCGATAAAACTCACTGAAGCAGGTGTTGTAAAAGCGATCGCTGTCTATGCCGATACGACCAGTGCCGTTTTCGAGTTTACTTCGAACTTTAACAAAGCAACCTACAAACCGGTAGATATACTTTCAACGATGAATCCCAAGTATGTTTTCAAAGGAGCTGCAGGTCTGGTCGATGGCCAAAAAGGAGCCCCTTCTTACGTAGACGGCAACTGGGTGGGGTTTAGTGGAAAAAGAGGGCTCGAGGCCATAATTGACCTTAAACAACCCACAGAAATTTCCTCGATAAAAATCGGAACTTTGAATGATACACCTAATTGGATCTTTGCAGCATCAGCCTTGAAAGTATATGGGTCGGATGACCAAAAAACGTATTCCTTAATTGCTGAGAAAACCATTGACGTTCCGTCTCCGGATAGCCGTATCGAACGCCATGTCATTGAGGTTGGCTTTCCGACCACTAAAACCCGGTTCCTTAAAATTGAGGTGCCAAGTACGATCATCCCTTCCTGGCATGACGGAGAAGGAAGCACCTCTCTACTGTTCGTCGATGAGATAGAGGTGAATTGATTTACTGTAGTTTTTTATTGTTTTTGTGGCGATCGGCATCACGCATGTTTTTTTTGTCTAAGTTTTTTTCCAAAGCCTCCGTAAGATCGATACCGGTTTGGTTGGCCAGACATATCAATACAAATAGCACATCAGCCATCTCATCAGCAAGATTGACTTCTTCGTCGGATTTTTTGAAGGACTGTTCGCCATATTGGCGAGCCATGATTCGGGCTACTTCCCCCACCTCTTCCATCAACATAGCCGTATTCGTGAGTTCGTTGAAATAACGGATACCCGTCGTGTTGATCCATTTGTCAACGATTTCTTGTGCTTCTTTTATGGTCATTTTTTTAGACGTTAGATATTAGATATGAGATTTAAAAATTATCCTTATCCTGTGTATTCATGATAATAGTGACCGGTCCGTCGTTACGTAAATCTATTTTCATGTCGGCACCAAAGATACCCAACTGTACTTGTTTAGCCAATAAATTGGAAAGCATATTGGCCATCGCCTCATATAAGGGTTTAGCCTTATCGGGTTTTGCAGCTCGAATAAATGAGGGTCTATTTCCTTTTTTTGTTTGAGCAAGGAGTGTAAACTGCGAGATAAGCAGAATGTTGCCGTCTATGTCTTGTACGGATTTATTCATTAGCCCCTGCTCGTCCGAAAAGATACGGAGGTTGACGAATTTCTGTGCCAGCCATTTCATTTCTTCCTCGGTGTCGGACTCTTCTATGCCCAATAGAATGAGTAGGCCTTGATCTATCGCTCCGCTTACCTGTCCGTCCACCGTACAGGAAGCCTTTGTCACGCGTTGTATTACTGCTCGCATAGGGGTTAAAAGTAATAAGTAAAAACTGAAAAGGCAAAGTCCAGCGGAATTCTCTAAAGGAATCCAAAAAGCAAGCTACAGTTAACTTGTTTTTCGGATGCTTGGCGCGCTGTGATAGTTCCCCAAATAGAAGCGGTCATTTTGAGCAAAAAGCTTAAGCACAAAGGTTGAATTCTTGCATTAATCTGATTTTTTGTCGTTATTAGCGTTTTGCTATGATTGTGAACCTATCAGACGAGTTGGTTGTGAAATTTCAGCAGGGCGATGCAATGGCTTTCAAACAGCTTTTCGAATCGTTCAGCCGGCAGGTGTTGTATGTAACACAAAATATCGTGAAAGATTCGCAAGTTGCTGATGAAATCCTCTCGGACGGTTTTTTGAAATTGTGGGAGGCTCGTGATCAATTTCACACGCTCAACAGTATCAAAGCATACCTTTATGTCGTCACACGTAATGCAAGCCTAAATTACGTTCAAGCCGCTCGGCAACGTGTTGAATACAAGCCATTGGATGAAAAAACACTTATTGGAGAACCAGAGGTTCTGACCAATATTCTCCGTGCCGAACTCTTTGAAGCGATCCACCAAGAACTGAAGCACTTGACCAAGAAGCAGGCAGCCGTATTTCGAATGAGTGTCATTGAAGGGAAGGAGACTGATGAAATATGCAAAGCACTTGATATTTCTCCCGGATCGGTATTTACCCATCGCTCTGCTGCTATCAAGGCGATCCGTAAAGCATTACGCGAAAAACATCAGTGGGTCTTACTTTTATATTTTTCTCAACTTTTTTCTTGAGGTCTTCTATTCTTTTTTGTCTATACTAATGAATGGAAGAATTAGACGATATTGTAATCTTATTGCGAAGGTTTCTCGCCGGAACCTTGACCGACTCGGAACGCGAACGATTGGAAAGATGGTCCGATCAGCATCCTGCTAACAGAAATTTGCTGGAGAGTCTTTCGGATGAGGGGAGCCTTTTTGCTGGGTATACCGATTATTTACAGCTGTATGAAAGTGCGGTTTCAAGTCGGCTCCAACAGATTGAAGATACACTGATGGAGTCTATAAGTTCTCCGGTAGAACATGTCTATCCGAAGAAATATCAATTCCGTTGGTTGCCCTATGCAGCAGCTGTCCTTCTCATTGCATCGATCGGTACATGGTTTTTTTATGGCAACCATATGGAGGATAAAAAAGTTCGAGTCGCGGAAGTACAGGATATTATGCCTGGGGGCAACCGTGCTACACTTACACTAACCGACGGTCGAACCATAATGCTGGACGAAACCCAAAATGGTATCGTCGTGGGAAGTGAAGGGATAACTTACAGCGATGGAGACCTGCTTGCTGAAGTAGGGGGAAATGGGATAATGCGAGAGGAGGTCCCTCTTTTGGAACTAACTACACCTGTAGGAGGTACTTATCAAATTACATTGCCAGACGGTACGCAGGTATGGCTCAATGCGGCTTCCACATTGAGGTATCCAACACATTTTTCAGCGACCGAACGTAAGGTAGAGCTTTCCGGCGAAGCTTATTTTTCGGTGACTAAGGATACGGACAAACCATTTAAGGTTATTAGCTCAGGGCAAGAGATTCAGGTCTTAGGTACGGAGTTTAATGTTTCCGCCTATCCGGATGATCCGGAGGCTAAGACGACCTTGGTAGAGGGAAAGGTACGTCTTTCTGTAGCCCAGCAGATAAGCGCAGGAACCGGTGAACATCATAAATACGTAGAACTTGTTCCTGGTGAACAAGGAGTCGTGAGTAGTAGGAATCTGGTTAAAACTAAAGTTGATACTGAGCTTTATACCGCTTGGAAAAACGGATTTTTCTATTTCTACGGGACACCGCTAGAAGATATCCTGCGGCAGGCAGCGAGGTGGTACGATATCGAAGTTATATACCGAAACGGCACCCCTGTTGAGACTTTCAGTGGGGATGTAAGCCGCAATGTCTCCCTACGTGGTTTCCTAGAAATTTTGCAGTTCTCGACGATTGATGTCCGATTGGAAGGAAGGACATTGATCGTGAATTGATAGCACACGATATCGATAACCAATGTATAACTAAAAAAGAGAATTTATGGAACAAAAAATTGACAAATAAAAAAAAGGGAAAGTGCAGCGAACACTTCCCCTTTGTTCAAACAGTACCAATGTAAACCAAGTGTTAAATCAGTTTTTTAAAGACTATCTAAACATACAAATGTAATGATAAATTATGATTTTTCCCTGTGGGGGGAGAAAAAAGCGCCTATTTTGGGTGCTGCCAAATTATTTCGGATTATGAAGTTAACTTCATTGTTGCTTATTGTTTTTTGCATGCACCTTAGTGCTGCATCACACTCACAGACCGTCAGTTTGGATGCCAAAAACCAGCCGCTCGGTAGTGTACTTCGGACGATAAAGAAGCAGACGAATCTAGCTGTGGTGTACAATGATCGTTTAGTGAAACCAGATAGAAAGGTATCTATACATGTAGAGGATGCCTCCCTGACTGCAACATTGGAATCGTTGTTGAGGCCGCTGGATTTGACATATCATATTACGGAAAACACCATCGTGATTGCTACACGTCCCCATGATAAGGCCGGTGGTGCTACTGATATTAATCTCTTGCCAGAAACACAACAAAGGGTAGTCACTGGACAGGTAATAGATAAGGAGGGGGCTCCTATGCTTGGGGTAAACATCACGTTAAAAGGCACAAGTCGTATAATATTGACAAACGAAGTGGGTCGGTTTACTATCACAGATATTTCTGCAGAAGTTGTTCTGGTCGTCTCTCACTTAGGTTTTAAAACCCAGGAGATAGCCTTAGGGAATAGACCAAATGTTTTAGTGGTTATGGAAGAGGACGCTGCACATTTGGATGAAGTTGTGGTTACCGCACTTGGATTGGATCGTGAAAGGAAAAGTCTGGGTTATGCCATGTCCTCTGTGAGTGGGGAACGTTTGACAGAGGCATTGTCGAACAACTGGACCGAAGCACTATCGGGTAAAGTCGCAGGGCTGAATCTAGTGAAATCAGGTGCTGGACCCGCAGGATCCAATAAGATTATCTTACGGGGCGAAACATCGTTGAGTGGTAATAATAGTGCGCTCATCGTTGTGGATGATGTGGTAATTAGTGGCAGTAGTGGTCAGTTGACTGGTGAAGGATACGATGCCTATGTGAATCAGGATTCCCCGGTGGATTTCGGTTCCAGCCTTGCCGATCTAAACCCAGAGGACATCGAAAGCGTGACTGTACTGAAAGGACCGGGGGCGGCTGCCCTATATGGTTCACGGGGTGCAAACGGAGCTATTATCATCACGACAAAACGAGGGAAACCTATCGAAAAAGGTATTGGAATCTCCGTCAATTCAAATACAGCCATTGCCGCGATTAACCGGTGGCCGGATTATCAATATGAGTATGGACAAGGTGCTGTCGACGCGTTATATTTTTCTTACGGTTCGTCTGAAGATGGTCCAAATACCGGTGGAGGTGTACGAGCTTGGGGACCCAAATTTGCAGGACAAGAATATTATCAATATGATCCTAATACACCGGATAATACTCCCAGTGAAAGGACACTTTGGGTACCTTATCGCAATAATAGGAAGGATTTCTTTGAAACAGCACTGACGACCACAAATGGTATATCTATGCATGGTGGTAACCACCGTACTTCTGTACGGCTCTCTTATACCAATGTAAATAATAAATGGATTATACCCAACACGGGGTATAGGAGAAATACAGTTGCACTTCAGATGAGCCATGAACTAAACCCTAAATTGAAAGTGTCTGCAAAATTGAATTACAATAACAGGTTAAGTGATAACTTGCCTTCCTCTGGTTTCAACAACCAGACAATCATGCATTTCATGAAAGCTATTACCCCCAATACGGATATCGCTTGGTTTAGACAGCGATGGATACCCGGGCAAGAGCAGATTGCCCAAAACACTATTTTTGCGGCGTCGGTTGATAATCCGTATATCATCGCCTATGAAATGCTGAATACAATGAAGCGGAATGGCATAATAGGGAATGTTCAAGCGGCTTACCAATTTACCGATGAACTGAGCTTGATGCTTCGTTCCACGATCGATTTGCAGTACGATGCCCGTACCCAAAGGCGTCCCAAGGATACCTATAAATATCCGGATGGGATGTACCGTGAACGGGATATTTTTTCACAAGAAACCAATAATGATTTTCTTGTCAAATATGACAATAGAAAAAATAGTGCACTCACTTACAGCGCATCGTTTGGTGGGGCGTATATGCAGAATAATTATCAAATGGATGAGTATCGCGCCGAGCGGTTACTTTATCCAGGAGTTTACAATTTTGCCAATAGCAAAGACCTAGTGATCTCTGTTCCGTTGCGTCAAAACTATGCAGTCGGTAGCCTTTATGCCATGGGACAGGTAGGCTACAACAATTTCTTGTTCCTCGACCTCACTGCCCGGCAGGATTGGGCCAGTACTCTGGCTTCAGCAGAGACCAATAAGGTTACACCGTTTTTTTACCCCTCGGCAAACCTTAGTGCCGTACTTTCTGATGTGGTCGAATTTCCGAAACCGATTTCCTACCTGAAACTCCGGGGTTCCGTAGCGGCTGTAGGCGGTGGAGGTACTACGCCATATCTTACGTCTTACAATTACAATTCTGCGAACACTTTCCCTTCGGGTATGATGAATCCGGTCGTGATTCCGGATCCGAATCTACGGTTTGAGCGTACGGTGAGCTATGAGTTGGGAACTGATGTGAAGCTGTTGAAAAACCGATTGGGGCTTGATCTCACGGTGTACCGCAGCCATTCTTACGACCAGATTTTGCAGGCACCTATCGATCCGGCCAGTGGTTATGGGTTTCAGGTAATCAATGCGGGGAATATTCGCAACCAAGGTCTCGAAATAGAAGCAAATGCTGACGTCTTAAAGCCGCGGAAGAGGTTACGGTGGAAAGTATATGGTACCTTTTCTGCCAACCGAAGCAAGGTAATTAGTCTTCCGGAAGATACCGAAACTATTGTGCTCGGTGGGGTATTGGGATCACGGGGTACCGTGGAAGCAAGGTTAGGCGGAATGTATGGCGATATTTATGGGATTGGTTACCAGCGTTCCCCAGACGGCCACATTATTTATGATGTCAATAATGGATTACCGCTACTAACCGATACGATCATGTATCTGGGGAATGCTACTCCACGCTGGCGTTTTGGTTTTGGCAATGAGTTTAGGTACAAAAATATCCGGATGAATGTGCTGTTCGATGGACACTTTGGCGGAAAAGCCTATTCAAATACGTACTCCACGCTTATGCGTGAGGGAAAACTGACCCAAAGCCTACCGGGTAGATATAATGGCATTATTGGCGATGGGGTAATCCGTAATCCTGACGGGAGCTTCAGACCAAACGATGCGGTAGCAGTAAGTGTACGTGATTATTATTTTGAGCATTATAACCAGACGAACTTTGAGGCCAATGTGCTCCGCACCGATTTTATTAAATTAAGGGAACTTACGATAGGCATCTTACTCGGTAAAGAGCTGACGTCAAGACTGAGGCTCCAGCGAGCAGAAATAGGTGTTTATGGACGAGACCTATTCATATTCACGAAATGGCCAGCTTTTGATCCCGAGTTTGGAACACTGGGCAATGGTGATATAAGCAAAAGTGCTGAAATCGGACAGTTTCCCTCTACCAGAACTATTGGTTTAAACCTTAAGGTAAGTCTTTAATACACAATGACGATATGAAATATTTAAATAAAAACACCAAATTATTTTTGATGACATTGATGATTGGCTGGAATGCGTCTTGTACGGATAAATTTATCGAGATGAACACCAATCCCAATACATCATTAGTGGCAACTCCGGAGTCCTTGCTTGCGCCGGCTATACATAGTGTCATCAGCACTAATCTGAGCAGAGCCATGCTTATCGGAAATGAATTGATGCAAGTACATGTGACCACAAGGGACACACGTGAGTTTCACCGTTATGAATTCACTCCAGAATCGCCGGATTACATGTGGCGCAATTGGTATCTTCAGTTGACCAATATTCGCGACATCTATACCAACGCAAGTATTACACAAGGAGAGGGTTATCAAACGTTACAGGCTATTTCCCTGATCTTGGATGTGTGGGTAAGCTCGCTGATTACGGATATGTATGGTGATGTGCCTTACACAGAAGCAGTAAAAGGCAGGGAGGGTGTGATCCAGCCAGCATTTGATCGCCAAAAAGATATTTATGAAGATTTGTTCAGGAAACTTGAACAGGCCAATTTGCTGCTGATGCAGAGTAGCAATCTGTCGGCTGACATCCGTGGCCTTGACCCATTGTATAACGGATCGGCTATAAATTGGCGAAAATTTGGCAATTCATTATATCTCCGCCTGCTTTTGCGCGTGTCGGGGAAGGTCGAATCAGAAGCGATTGGGGTGATTAACAGAATAGTGGAAGTGGAACCGGACAACTACCCTGTATTTGTCAATAATCAAGAGTCTGCCATACTCCGCTTTACACCACAACCTCCTTTGGTTTCTCCATTCCAAGACAGAACGGATATGGATTTCAACACTGACAAGGGTTATGCAGAGTTTTTTATCGATAACCTGAATGATTGGGGAGATCCTCGGCTTCCATTATGGGCAACAAGGTCTGGCGATGGCTTCGCTGGTATGCCAAGCGGATATCCGCCCGGTATGACACCTTCCCGCAAATCCAGCTTGCCAGCCTCACTTCGTAACGAACCCTTGCTGGGCAACATTCTGAATTATGCGGAGCTGCAATTCATCTTGGCCGAATGTGCGCTGAAAGGCTATATATCTGGGGAGCCAAAGGATTTTTATGATGAGGGTATCACCAATGCTATTACGCATTGGGGAGTGACAGTTCCCCCCGGACATCTCGAAAAACAAAGAATCAGGTGGGATGATCAACTGGAGTTTGAGGACAAGATGAATCGGATCCTTTTGCAGAAGTATTATGCATTGTTCTTTACCGATTTCCAGTCTTGGTACGAGCATCGGCGAACCGGACATCCTGTACTTCCAGTAGGAGAAAGCGTGTTCAATAATGGACGGATGCCAGCAAGAGTAATGTACCCGTTGAGCATTCAGGCGCTGAACCCGGACAATTTCCGCGAAGCGGTTGCCAACATGGGTGGAGACAACATTAATATCAGGGTGTGGTGGAATACTGAGGATTAGCTAATAATAAAATGACAAAAGTGATGAATAGAATTTATATTATCCTGGCATGTGTCGTTATGTTTACGGCACTGCTACTATCGTGCATGAAGGTAGACCCTTTCCATGCATCGGGTACATTGAATCCCAATGCTCCGATATATGCAGTTCGCGCAGTCTATAAAGGGGGCGACATCACACTCGATGCCAATGTACTGGGGGGGTATCAGCAGACAACCGGAACTGTGATTTCCATGACCGAAAACAGAAATCTGCCGGAAGGCTATATTGTTATTCAGAGCAATTACATGAATTTCGTCCGGGGTATCGCTCTTGATGTAGGGGAAGCTGTAAGTCGCTTTTCCACGGGAGATTCCATCCGCGTCAATTTAATAGGGGCTACGCTGGCACGTATAAATGGTGCATTGGTCATTACCGAGGTGGATGTCGAACAGATATCCGTTATCGAAACAGGCACCGAACCGTTGATTCGTAATGTGAATGTTGATCAGTTGGTTTCTTCTTTCGAAGACTATGAAAGTACATTGGTTCGTGTTACTGCGGATGTAGACCCCATACCAGAATTTGGAGAAACACTAAGTGGTTCGAAAGCCCTGAAAGATGCTGAAGGAAACACAATATATCTGTATACTCAGCCCGAAGCGGATTTCGCTGACGAAACTTTCGCTCCGAGTGCTACATTCCAGGGTATCATCTATGCAATGGGCAACCAAAAGCAGATACGATTAAATAGTATCGAGGGCATTATGAATCCAAGCGGCCCGGTTTATTCTGGATATCCCGAGGATTTTGAATTTCCCGTTGATGTAAAAACCACTTATAATATGACGGCTATCGATAATAACGTCGACCTCCGCACCGGTAATTGGAAGCTGCAACAATCACTGTTGGGAGGATTAGTAGGTTATGACAGGTTTTTCGGTAACCAATGTGTTAGAATACAACAAAATTTGGCTGTGCCTGCTTATATACAGATGAATTATGACCTTCCCCATGGAGCTACAAAAGTGACATTCCTGTATGGTATGTATGGCAATGATGCCGGTTGTCAGTTTCAGTTGGAATATTCTAAAGATCAGGGGAATACATGGGATCGGATCGGTGATGTCATCACTGATGCCCATCCTCATAATGTCAGTACTGAATTTAAATTGGCCACGTTTATCATGGATATCCATGTACCCGTTAGGTTTAGAATCCATAAGCTTGGATTAGGAGCCGGTACGTCCACAATACCAAACGGTAGGATGAATATAGATAATTTTACGGTATTCCGAAACTATTAACCAAAAATTTAATAAAATCAAATACTAATGAAAGCACCATTGATGTTACAGCTATTGACTGCTTTAGTGGTCTTGTTTGGTTGCAAGGCAACGTTGTCGGATCCGGATGATATTGATGATGTGAATGGTAATCGAAAAGTATATAACGATGTCGTCATTATTCAGCAGTTCCAATTCGAGTCCGGAGCTCAGCTTGAATACGAGGGATGTCCGTCCATTGTGGCTGCACAAGATGGAGACATCATGTATACAGCGTGGTATGAAAGGGGAAGACGAGTTCCAAATCAAGTTACCATTGCCATCAGCCTTGACAAGGGTAAAACCTGGAAGAATAACCAATTGGTGTTACAGCCAAATGGAGCCACACAAAAAATATCTGACCCTGCCCTGTGGCAAGACCACAACGGGGATATCTGGCTTTTTTTCAACTCGTGGCCGTTTGATCTACCGATTTTATATGCGTCCCGTTTGACTTGGGATGGCGTTCGTATCCAATACACAGATCCTGTCAATATTGCTGTTGGCATTATGCTGAATAAACCTGCATATGTGCCGGAGAAAAACGTAGCGCTGTTTCCAGTATCGGTATGGAGACATCTTGATGTCGCTGTATTTGGAAACGTTCAACCAGGAGCTTTTGTGAGACTTTTCGATTACAATCGGGGAAAGAAAGATTTGGATATGCTCACACCATATTCCATCGTAGATGGACTTGCAGACGACCTTTGGGACTATGACGAGCACCAAGTGGTACAAACGTCAGAAACAGGTGGTTTTTTGTGCATTCTGAGAGCAAAAGACGGGATTCATTATGCTAACAGTACGGATTATGGAAAGACGTGGACACCACTGGCTCCTTTCACGGCTACGGGCCTCACTACCTATAGTAGATTCCATATCAGCAGACTGCAGTCGGGCAATCTGTTGTTGATTTTGAACGACAGTGCCACTCGGACACATATGACAGCCTTTCTGTCCGAAGATGGTGGAGAGACTTGGCCTCATCGGCTATTGATTGATGAAAGGAGGAGAGTATCGTACCCTGATGCTTCACAATCTGCTGATGGAATTATTCACATTACTTATGACAGGGATCGGGATGGTGATCGCGATATCCTTTATTTGGGTATTGTGGAGAACGATATTATACAAGGCAATGAAAGTAATATACAACGGATCAGGATAAATCCATAAAGCTGTTTTAGGCAAAAGCCGAATTGTAGATGTAGCAAAAAATAAACGATAACTATAAATTGAAATGAGAATACTTATGAAAGTACATCGAATAACCTCCGTATTATTGTTGGTTGTCATATATAACTTCCAGATGCTACTGCCTGAATCGGTACATGCGCAGCAAAAAGGTGTATCTTCGGACAGGAAAGTGTTTGACGACGTGATCGTTGACGCAGCGTATACTCCTGAAGCGGATGCCCGATTAGAGTACGAAGGTTGTCCCTCTATTGTTGCTTCAGCGAATGGAAAGGAAATTTATTCAACGTGGTATGCAAGAGGGACGAAGATACCAAATCAGATTGGGGTGTCTATCAGTTTGGACGAAGGTAAAGCGTGGACGATCAATAAACTCGTTGTACAGCCCAATGGTTCCTCAAAGAAAATATCGGATCCTGCTTTATGGAGGGATAACAAAGGGAAAATATGGTTGTTCTTCACGTCATGGCCAGCTAGTATCCCCACGCTATATGCTTCGCAAATTTCCTGGGATGGCACCCACATCCAATATACCGACCCGATCAACATCAGTACAGGTATCATGCTTAACAAACCGGTATGCGTATCGGGGAAAGACTTTGCGCTTTTCCCCGTGTCCATTTGGCGGAACCTGAAACCCAGCAAATCCGGAAAAATCCAAGCAGGTGCTTTTATCCATCGGGTTGATTACAAAGCAGAGAATGAATCAATCAATACCTTAACCCCGTATTCAGAACTGGAAGGGCTTACAGACGAACAGTGGGCCTATGATGAGCACCAAATCGTCCAAACATCCAGCACAGGCAATTTCTTGGCTTTGCTAAGGGGTAAAGATGGTCTCCATTTTTCCACCAGCACAGATGATGGGAAAACATGGACTTCATTGTCGCCTTTCAAGGCTGTCGATCCGGCCGCTCCCAGTCGATTCCATATCAGCCGGCTACAATCGGGAAACTTGTTGCTGATCCTAAATCACAGCGAAAGACGTTCGCATATGACAGCTTTCCTTTCAGAAGATGGTGGCAAAACATGGCCACACCAGTTGCTGTTGGATAAGCGGAGAAAAGTTTCCTATCCGGATGCCTCACAAACTGAGGACGGTGCAATCCATATTATCTATGACCGAGACAGGCAAGAAGCCCGAGATATCATACACATCCGTATAAGCGAAGCAGACATTATCAAAGGAGATGAGAAGAATGCACGTAAGAAACGTATAAACCCAAGATGATCGCATTATTTCGCAATCAATAATTGGAATCAGTTAACTATATCTTCATCTGTTCACAATACAAAATAGAAACATGCAAATTACATATCGAATTTCGTGGTTACGCCATGTCGCCGTATTTCCATTGCTCCTCATAGGATGGTACACAAATGCTCAGCAACCCATCCCGCATGACGATGACCCAACTACTGCTATAGTTTTGCAACAAGCCCTTAATGATCCCAGGGTACAAAATAGGATACATGAATTGGTATCGTCCATTGTATCATCGGAAGATGGTCAGCGGGTATATGTTGCCTGGTATACTGGTGGATCAGACGAGGGGACCGGCAACTATGTGACGGTAGCGCTTAGTACGGATCAGGGTAATACCTGGCGCAATGATGAATTGGTGATTTATCCCAGTGATACGACTATTAGGATATATGACCCCGCCCTATGGCGTGACCGGGATGGGAAAATCTGGCTGTTCTATACCAGTGTGAGTGAAGGCAAGTTTTGGGATCTTAGAGGTGGAGTCCATGCCACACAAATCGATTGGGACGGTTCCAAAGTAACGTACACAAAACCTGTTCGTCTCGCCGATGGTGTAATGATGAACAAACCGGTATATATATCCCAGCAGGATTTTGTGCTGTTCCCCATATCTGTTTGGCATTGGAGAAAGCAATTCAGGAAAGGGCAAAAGGAAGTAAAACCCGATACGGTGCCAATTCCGGATGGTAGCTTCATCCATAAGTTTGATTATAAATCCGGCAAGCGTAAAATCGACAGGCTCCATACCTATTCCAAATTGGCAGTATTGCCAGATAGTATGAGGACGTATGATGAGCACCAGGTCGTACAGATATCGGATAACGGAGAGCTCCTTTGTTTTCTAAGAGCAGAGAAAGGCATCTATTATGCCTACAGTACCGATTTTGGGAAGACATGGACATCCCTGATTCCCTTTACTCTGACCGGGCCGACCCCTTCTGCACGTATCCACATTTCCAAGCTCCATTCGGGAAATCTGCTGTTGATCCTCAATGATGCTCCAACGCGAACAAATATGACCGCTTTTCTATCAGAAGATGGTGGCAAAACATGGCCATATAAACTGTTGCTTGATAAACGTAAAAAAGTATCATATCCCGATGCGTCTCAATCAAATGACGGATATATCCATGTCACGCATGATCGTGACCGTTTCGGTGCCCGTGATATCCTTTACCTACGCTTTACCGAAGACGATATCAGGCAGGGGAATGAGGACAATATCTTTAGGAAACGGGTAAATCCTAAATAAGTTGTCGAAAATTTAACACTTTTATATTAGATCATTTTGAAAAAAACGAGATTTTACATATTCCTGCTGTTATTGACGGCAGTTGTGGGATGTATGGCCATAGGCGCGGCCATCCGCTATGGTTTTGAGGTCGCCTCACCCTTTATTATTGTATTTTTCCTTGTATTGGCATTTGCTTGCAGAGGATATGAACAGTTTAGGGGTTTTTCTTATTCTTTGGTAATTTTCTCTGCAGTAGCTGTGGCACTACGCTATCCCGAATATTTCATTGCCTATAATGGATTCGTACTTGCCGGTTTGATTACTCCATTGATTCAAGTCATTATGTTTGGTATGGGTACGTCCATGAGCGTGAAGGACTTTGTGGAAGTAATCCGGTCGCCTAAGAAAGTTGTTCTGGGAAGTATGGTACAGTTTACGGTTATGCCCATAATAGGGTTCACGTTGGCGCAGCTGAGTGGCTTCCCACCTGAGATTGCTGCGGGAATGATTCTCATCGGCTGTTCACCCAGCGGGATGGCTTCCAATGTGATGGCCTATCTTGCTAAGGCGAACTTGGCGCTATCTATTACGTTAACCTCTGTAAGTACGCTCTGTGCACCATTGATAACACCATTGCTAATGAAACTACTTGCGGGTACTTTTATCGAAATTGACGTCATGAAAATGATGTGGGATATTGTTAAGATGGTTATTTTGCCTATCGGGACAGGTCTGTTGTTCAATCGGATTTTTAGCAAGAAGCTGAAGTGGATGAATACAGTTATGCCATTTGTGTCGATGGCGGGGATTGCATGTATCATCGTGGTCATTACGGCTGCTGGGCGTGACAGTTTACTTAATATCGGCGGTTTGCTGGTGTTGTTTGTGCTAATTCACAACGTGACTGGGTATTTTCTTGGTTACGGTTTGGGGAAACTGTTCAGATTTGACGAGCGAGATTGCCGCACCTTGGCCATTGAGACGGGTATGCAGAATGGAGGGCTGGCTTCGGGAATTGCAAAAGAAATAGGTAGACTTGCCACGACAGGTCTTGCTCCTGCTGTTTTTGGACCATTGATGAATATTACAGGTTCTATATTAGCGTCTTACTGGCAACGCAAATCTATTGATAAAGATGTTACACACCAAAACAATGAAGCATGAAATATAGTATAATATATCTTTTTGGCACATTAGTGTTTTTATGTGCCGGATGCGGTTCTACAGACAAAGGAACCGATGCAGTAGCGCAGGCTGTCGAAACTTTGCGGGTTGGAATGATTAGAGCCGATGAGCCATTGTTGAACAAACTGATTTCTGAATCCCTTACCTATGGTCATTCTAATGGCGTGGTCGAGAGCAAAGACGAGTTTGTAGCTGCTCTGGTATCGGGCAAGTATAATTTCCTGTCTATCCGGTTGACAGACCAAAATATTATCGTCGTGGGCGATGTCGCAGCTGTGCGACATCGATTGTGTGCAGAAATAGAGGATGCTGGCAACCCGCGAATGTCGATTGACTTGCATGTATTGACCGTTTGGCACCGAAAGAGTGATAGTTGGATGCTGTTAGCTAGACAGGCGGTAAGCATGTGATTGTTCCTTAAATGGAGAGATGTGTCTTAAAAAAAGGTTCCTATTTTCACTAAAGAGATACCTTTTTCTTGTTAATATAATATTCGTCTCCATCCGCTATGTTTTCTTTTCGATCACAGGGGTATCCTATTTTATCACCTCTGTATTTTAACAAAACCCTCTATTCTGATGATCGTATTTTCAGTTGTCCGATTTTTCCGGACAACTGACTTCCTTCTTTTTTCAGTTTGGTTTTTCAAGTCCAATATTTTCTTGATCGGTTGAGCAGGCGGGATACCTACGTGTTTATCGTTACTACCTCTATGTTCCTTTCGGCGGGATAGGTGTTTTTCCTTTTTATAGAGATGCGCGGACAAAATAGCTATGTGTCCAATTCGGATACCTACATGGTCTTTCCGGCAATAGAGGTATCGCACCTTATCACCACTGTATTTTAATAAAACATCCCTGCATTTTTGGCTACCACCTATCAAAGGGAATAGCATACTCATGTATTGTGTTAGCATGTATAGGTATTTTAGCCTGACGTATAGATGTTTCAGTCAACCACTTAGGTGTCGTATATTCTATAAAGAGCACCTCTATGTCAAAAGCAATTTACATGAAGGAAAATCTGATTCGACTAAAGGTAAACGTGATCTGATAAGAGTCAAAAGCAAATTCTAAACCGGATATTCAGCCCTATCATAAAGTTTGTGGTGATATGCTCTTCTAAACCCTCTGTTTGTGAGTTGGCCAGCGGTAATGGATAAGGCGTTTATTAGAACACTTCTATCAGGAGTACGAAATTGAACGATATATGTATTTTTTTAAAGACCATGATGGAGTTCAAGAAGTACCTTTGCTTATATGAATGACCGAATTGATTCAATTTGGATCAGGATAACCTAATTAATACTTAATACCTGTCGTATGCCTAAAAAAATAATGTGTTTGTATTGCCTAGTGATATTTTGCATGATGGTTTTTCCATATTGTGTAGATGCCGGACCAGCCCATGCAAATAATAGTAGCGATAGTAGTAGCATCAATTCTTTTACTGTTCGAGCAACTCATCCGAGGCTGTTTATTAACAAGGAAGATATCTGCAAGATCAGAGCTACTGCTTGGGGACGGGAAAAAGCCCACTATATTGCGATGAGAAACAGAATCGACCTATTGATGAGCACTCCCATCAAATTTGAAGATCCTCTTGCTGCCACGGGAGAGAGCAACAATAACCATGAATATGGTTCTAGGCTATCAGAGTCTGCTATGCTTTATCTTATCACCGAAAATAAAAAGTATCTGGAATTCACAAAAACTCTGCTAAAAAAAGTCACTGAATACTATCAGCTTAGGGTGAAAAACAACTTGAATATCGATTGGTTTGCTTACTCTCAAATATGTACCCTTGCTGCTTATGATTGGATTTATAACGATCTTACTGAGGCTGAGCGTCAGGCTCTCGGCCGCCCGTTATACGAAGCAATGATTGACATTGCTTGGCATGGAGACGGTATTCGTAAGCGTCGTTACAGAGAGAATACGGGTGATTACAAATCCGGATTTTACGGTTCCTCTGCGTTGCCTTTGTATGTCGGGATTGCTTTCTATGGAGACGGATTCGATGATGCCGCATGCGCTAGAATGTTTGAAAGCGGATATAAGTCGCACCGTCAAATGACCGATCACCGTAGTAAAATGGCTGGAGAAAAGGGGGGTGGAGCTTCTGCTTGTGCACAGTATTCGTTGGGGCGCTATCCGCTTAGTGATTTCAATTTTATATACGCATTACGCGCTGCGACGAGTGTCGACTTATCGGAAGAGTTGGATTACGTTCTTAAATATTTGAATTATCTCGATTGGATTAGGCTTCCAGGTAATCGAGAATACGGTTTCGGAGACGTGCATCACTACAATTGCCTTCTTCCTGAAACGTTTATCAACAACCATATAACCGAGATTGCTAATTTGTATGGCGAAAAGCATCCTGAAGTACTACCCCTGGCCTCAAGAATGTTATCGCAGTTCACGAAAAAGTTTCCGATCGACAGAATTCCTTTTATACGTTTTCTGCATCATATTGCGCCACCACCTCACTCAAGCGACAATGTCGTCAGTAAGACAACCACGCAAACCACGCACTCCAACTACTTTGACACGATGGGACAGGTTTATATGCGTTCAGGCGTTGGAGAGAATGACACATACGCGATGTTTGTCAGCGGAGGGATTGCTCCTGGTCACAAGCATTACGATAATAATAACTTTATTATTTACAAACACGGATACCGTGCATTGGATTCAGGGACCCGACCCGAACCGGGCTGGCATTTGTCTCACTACTATGCAAGAACCGTAGCTCATAACTGTATCACGATACGCATGCCAGGTGAAGAGTTTCCGAGCTATTGGGGAGGTCCTGCGGCCAGCGAAAAAAAAGATGAACCTATACCAAACGATGGTGGACAGCGGGAATTGTTGGGTTCTAAACTGCTAGCATTGGAAGAGACTAAAGATTATGTCTATCTGGCATCAGACGCCACGGCCAGTTATCATTCGGACAAAGCGGATTTGGTCATGCGTGAATTTATATACTTTATGCCCGACTTGTTTGTGGTTTTCGACCGTGTTAAGTCGACCAATCCTGATTATAACAAATCGTGGCTGTTCCATACCGTCGCCGAACCTCAAATGATCTCCGCAATGGAATTTTCTGAAAGTTCTGATGGCGGGAAAACGATCTGCAGAACCCTTTTTCCGAAGAATGCGAAGTTGGAAAAAATAGGTGGTCCAGGCAAAGAGTTTTGGTCGGACGGTAGAAACTGGCCACTGCCAGTTCTCACTCCTGAGGATTACGGTTACTCCAAAAGATATCTTGTTCCTCCTCCCACTCATCCGCAAATCGGACATTGGAGGATGGAAGTGCTGCCCGGCCAGCCTGCCAAAGAAGACGTGTTCATGCACATTTTTCAGGTCGGAGACAAAACGTTGAGCAAACTTCCCGAAACGGTGGTCTTTGAAGATGAAAACGTAATGGGGACGGAATTTGAATATAATGGTAAAAAGTTCAGACTCGCTTTCGACAAGAAGAAAAACTTTGGTTGTAAAATAGAAGTAAAATAAACATATGATAATTATTAAAAAAATATTCAGACTATTGATTGCCGGAGCGATTTTTACTTTCATCTCGTGTGTTTCCAAGGATGCAAATGATACAAAAGCAAATTTCCCCTATGATGTTCCTACAGATTATCTAGAAGAGGCCCAAGATATTCCTCCTTATTGGGTAGCTACAAGCAAAGAGGTTGGCGATTTTCTTAAAAATAATGTCCACAAAGGGAAGTATGAATTGTTGGGTAAATCGGCCGGAGGACGACCAATCTATGCTGTTACCTATGGAACTGCTCGTCAGGGTGAGGGAAGTACGACTTATTCGGGTGCAGCAAGTATCGGTAAGATCAGCGCCTTTCGTGGAGCTGAGAGCTACAAAAAGGTCTATATGGCTATTGCCGGTGTTCATGGCTTCGAGTTGGAGGGAATCATGGGCGTTATCAATCTGATCTCTGTTTTCGAAACGGGTAAAGATCTTAACGGAACCTCTTGGCCTGAGCTTGCTTCGATGCCGGACTCACTAGACAGGATTGTCCTTATTCCTTTGTGTAACCCTGACGGTCGTGATCGGGTACCTATTCGCATGGAAAAGTTTAGAGGTAGTGCACCTGATGCCAATTTAGTTCACGAGTATTTGAATACAGGGGGACGTGAAGGAGGTAAACTAATAGGCTGGCCTGACTGTAAGGAGCATATCCCCCTTGATTTTGATAAGTTTGAGTTCCCGGGCGGTTATCCGAACGATAACGGTTACAACATTATGCACGATGATTTCTTCGGTCAGATGCAACCCGAAACCCGTATTATCTGTGATCTTGCTAAACGTGAAAAGCCCGATATACTGCTTAATATGCACACGGGTGTTGCTCGAGATAACTATTTTATGGAGGTATATAGAACTCACGACGGTGCTTACAGCCCACTACTCAAACGTGTGTGGAATGATTTCTATCGTTTCGTCCATACTGACCTGACGCTAGCAGGCCTACGTAAGACGAAAGACTTGGAGAAGGAAACGACTCCAAAAGCGTATTCTGGAGGAATGGGAAGTATGAATCTGACATCGGTTCTGTCATTCCATTGTGGGGCTCTTGCTGTTACCATCGAGGATGCTAGCCATGGATATACTGGTGTCTATGACGATGGTACCCCCGTAGAGCATACGCCGCTAAAGATACTGTCATCAGAATTGACCGCACATCAGGCAGCGATGAAGTTCTTGCTGCAAAAGGGGGGGGCAGATCAGTGGGGAAATGATTACGTGAACTGATTTCCGTATTGCGGATAAAGTGAATTTTTATATTAACTAATGCTTATATACATGAAATTTAAGATTATTACATTTGCTTGTTTGATGGCAATGTCGATGTTGTTGCCCAGTTGTCGTGAAGCCAATTCGGCTTTACCGGAACCCGCTGGTGAAGCTAAGGTAACAACCAAGAATCTTTCGGGACACCCCAGAATACTGCTGTTCAAGGAGGATGAAAAAACCTTTAAAAGCTTTGTAAATTCCGAACAATGCTGGCGGGATTTACATAAAGAAATCGTCGCGACCAGTGATAAGATGCTGACTCAGAATGTTGTACAGCGAACGCTGGTAGGACGACGCCTTTTAGATGTCTCCCGTGAGGCATTGAAGAGGATATTTTTCCTTAGTTATTCTTACAGGACGACGGGCGATGAGGTGTATGCACAACGGGCTGAGAAGGAGTTGCTGGCAGTATCCAATTTCTCGGACTGGAACCCGAGTCATTTTCTGGATGTAGGTGAAATGGCTCTGGGGGTGGCTATCGGTTATGATTGGCTCTACGATTATCTTTCGGTCAATTCGAAGAACAGAATAAAAAAAGCACTGATGGAGAAGGCTATTGAACCTTCATCCGACAGCAGGTACAACGACTGGCTGGATTTTACGAGCAACTGGAGTCAGGTGTGTAATACAGGGATACTTTATGCCTCACTTGCTATTGCGGAGGATTTTCCAGAGTTGACACAACAGATTATTGATCGCTCGATAAGTTCGATATACATGGGTACGTACGCACCTGACGGGATATATCCTGAAGGGGCAGGATACTGGAGTTACGGAACATCGTTCAATGCCATGTTCATTAGTGCGCTGGAAAAGGCGTTCAAAGACAGTTACGGTCTTTTAGATAAAGCCGGATTGAAGGAGACGCCCAAATATGCCCAGCATATGATAGATCCTGCCGGTATCGTCTTCAACTATAGCGATGCCAATGCTGGTAGCAGAGCGGGATTGAACACCTCCATGTTTTGGTTTGCGTCTCAGTTTAACGATCCCTCCTTGCTATGGATGCAGAGGGAGCGGCTGTATAGCGGTACGCCTTCCCAAAGCGGCAACCGTATTGCTCCAGCGATTCTCATATGGTCTGCGGGTTTGAAATCCAAAAATATAAATACGCCCAAAGAACGGATATTTTATGGGCAGGGTGAAAACCCCGTTGCATCGATGCGAACATCGTGGACCGATCCCAACGCAATCTATCTCGGCTTTAAAGCAGGCCGTGCTAATACCAGCCATGCTCACATGGACGTAGGGTCGTTTATTTTAGTTGCAGATGGTGTGAGGTGGGCAGAAGATTTGGGCATGCAGGAGTATGAGTCGCTGGAATCGCTAGGGATGAATATTTGGTCATATGCTCAGGATTCGGACAGATGGAAGGTTTTCAGAATGAACAACAAGTCGCATAACACCCTTACCGTCGATGATCGGCTTCAAAACGCCGCCGGATATGCCAAAATAGACGCTGCAGGAGAGAATAAACATATGATGTATGCGATATCGGATATTTCGGAGAGTTATACAGGTCAGTTGCAGAGCGTCAAAAGGGGTGCAGCTATAATCGACGATTCTTATGCAGTCATCCGCGACCAGATAACGATGGCATCGGGTGTGAAAACCCGATGGAATATGGCTACCAAAGCAACGGTTAGTGAGATTTCGGGCAATAAAGCGATTCTCTCCAAGGACGGAAAAAAATTGGTATTCAGAATCGACTATCCAGCTGGAGCGGTGATAAAGACATGGCCAGGGACTCCTCCCGGATCGTGGGATGCCGCTAATCCCGGAGTTACTTTTATAGGGTTTGAATATCATTCCGCTACAGAGGGTAATGTCGTGCTTCAAGTCAGCCTGATTCCCGACCAAAAAAATGAATCAAAATACACTTTTGATAATGAATTGGAAAGTTGGTAAATAACAGAACAAATAATCTAAAATTATGGTACAAAAACTTAGACACCTAATTCTTATCGCAATAGGACTCCTGTTTTATGTAGCTGCAACCTCCCAGGAGAATGTGGGCAACAAGATCTCGGGAGTTGTCCTCGATATAAATAATCGGCCGCTGCTTGGAGTTATTGTTGTGGGCACAGGTAGTCGTGTAGCAAGTGTAACCGATTCCGAAGGAAAATTCAATATTACAGTTCCTACAAACGTCCGCCAATTAGAGTTCTCCATGCTGGGTTTTATTAAACGGACAGAAGAGATCGAGAATAAAACCCATATGGAAATATTTCTTCATAAGGAAGATATTAATCTTGATGAAGTCATCGTGATTGGTTATGGAACGACTCAAAAATCAGATATGACTGGGTCAGTGGGAACGGTCAAGATGGATGATCTTACTAGCGCTCCTGTGGGTTCGTTTGCTGATGCACTTGCTGGACGTATTGCAGGTGTAAGTGTCTCTTCTAACGATGGACAGCCCGGGGAGGAGGCCGATATCGTTATTCGCGGTGCCAGTTCAATGACGCAGAGCAATTCTCCGCTCTTTGTCGTAGACAGGATTCCTATAGAGAACTTCGATCCAGCCTCTATCAGTCCCGAGGATATAGAATCGATATCAGTGCTCAAAGATGCCTCTGCAATAGCAATATACGGAGCTAGAGCTGCCGGCGGTGTTATAGTCGTAACAACCAAGAAAGGTTCTGTGGGGAAGACCAGTATTGATCTAAATGTTAGGGTAGGTAGTCCCCGCATCACAAAGACTATAGATATGATGAGTACCTATGAATTTGTGGGCTACCTCAATGAGATGAATCCCGATATGGCCAACTGGCTCTACTTCAACAATGGAATGACGCTGGAGGATTACAAAGATTTGCCGAGTATAAACTGGCAGGATAGGATACAGACGCCCAATCCGATGACTGGGATCTATGATCTGTCGGTATACGGTGGTAATAAAGATACTCAATATCGAATCACCGGATCTTATTATAATCAGGACGGTGTCTTGGATAATTCGGGATCCTCTTCCTACAGAGGACGGGCTTATCTGCAACAGCAGGTCCGGAAGGATTTATTACTAACCTTAAACGTTACGGGTAGCAACAATAGAGATTATGGACAGCTCGTGTCGAGTTCAGGCACGACGACACTGACTAATCTTATGTATCGCGTATGGGGATATAGGCCTTACAGTCCCAACGGCAATCTTGCGGAGGAGTTTCTGGACGAGGACATCCATGACAATAATAACTTTTGGGTCAATCCTATACTTTCGAACAAGAATGAGCATAGAAACAAGACACGTCATGATGCTCGGATTGCTCTTTCATTGCAATATAAACCTACTAGTGATCTGACTCTTCTTGTCACTGCTGCATCCAATAATCGTAAAGAGGTGGGTGAACTGTTTAATAATTCGCAGACTCAGGATGGAACTGACAATAGCTTCCGCAATACCCGTGGACAATGGGGAAGGGCAAACAGCTATTACAGACCGACTCTTACAAATGAGAACACGCTATCCTATAACAAGAAGTTCGACCGCCATCTGATAGACGCAGTAGTAGGCTTATCATTTGAAAAGGGAGAGACACAATCTTTCTCATTTACTGCCATCAATGTTCCCAATGAGGAGTTAGGGATGGATGGTTTGGACATGGGGATTCCCTACGACAATTCCTACTCTACCGGAGATTATACCATGGCCTCTTATTTTGGACGTGTCAATTATTCTTACAATAAACGCTACATGATGACTGTTACCATGCGTACAGACGGCTCGTCGAAATTCGCACCTGGAAACCGTTGGGGATATTTCCCTTCGGGAGCTGTGGCATATAACATAGGCGAAGAGCAGTTTATAAAAGATATTCGTCTGATCTCGAGTCTTAAATTGCGAGCCAGCTATGGCTTGGTCGGTAACAACCGTATCGGTAATTACGATTACTTAGCCTCTATGGCGACTGGTATAGGCGATTATTATTCGTTCGATAATGAGACTCCTTCGATCGGAGTAGGGCTTGACAAAATGCTGAATCCTAACCTGAAATGGGAAAGTACACGGCAGTTCGATATGGGGTTGGAGATGAGTCTGGTCGGCGGACGTATTCGATTCGAGGCAGATTATTATATCAAACGGACCAATGACCTACTGCTCAATTCACAGATACCAGCTAATTCCGGCTATACCTATGCCATGATGAATGTGGGGAAAATAGAAAATCGAGGTGTTGAACTTTCACTAGAAACGACAAATATCAGAACCAGCAAATTCACATGGAAATCGCAGTTCAATATCAGTTTCAACCAGAATAAGATATTGGAACTGAACAAAGACGCTCCGAACCGTCTCGATTTTCCACGTTTTCAGACGACATATAACAATACGGCGATGTGGATAAGTGCAGTGGGCAGGCCAATAGGTATGTTCTACGGACTGGTTTTCGACGGTATTTATCAGTACAACGATTTTATGGACATGACTGCTGATCGCTACGTTCTCAAGTCGGGTATCCCTGACAATGGGTCAACGCCGACTCCTGGTGACATAAAATACCGCGATGTTAACGGAGACGGTACTATCAATGATTATGACAAGGTGGTCATAGGAGATCCGAATCCGAAGCATATCGGTGGATTCAATAACAACTTCACATTCAACTCCATGAAATGGGGAAGCCTGGCGCTTAATGTATTCTTACAATGGTCGTACGGCAACGATGTTTTCAATGCTAACCGTATGCTGTTCGAGGGGAACGCCCTAGGGTCCTCAAGTTTAAATCAGTATGCGACTTATGCCAATAGGTGGACTCCTGAAAATCCTTCCAACACGCTGTTTAAAGTCAAAGGGTCTGGTCCTCAGGGTTATATATCGGACAGGACGCTAGAGGATGGTTCGTTCCTACGTCTCAAAATAGTGGAACTGAGTTACGGGCTTCCGCAAAAGGTGCTGCACAAAACAAAAGGTATAATAAAAAGTATGAATTTCAGCGCAACCGCACAGAATTTGTTTACCCTGACCAAATATTCGGGGCTCGATCCAGAGGTCTCGACGATGCGTAATGTATTGACACCTGGTTTTGATTATGGTGCATATCCGCGTGCGAGAGTGGTTACATTAGGTTGTCGCATGAAGTTTTAATACACTAAAAGTAAATATTATGAAATGTCCATGATTGCAAAAACACAAACGAAAATAATCTGGATATTCCATATGGCCGTTAAAAGACAAATTATTTACATATGAAAAAATATATAAAGATACCAGCGCTATGCATGCTCATCTATTCGGTGATGTCGTGTTCCCAGTTTTTGGAAACATCACCCAAAGGCCTGCTTTACCCCGATACTTATTACACGACGGAAGCAAATCTGGAATCGGCTTTGGCAGGGGTCTATTCTACGCTTGGAAGTTCCCGTGTTTATGGTAACGGTTATGTTCAGGACATGGCCAATGATGCCGATGAGACGTATTGGAACCGTAGTACCTATACCTACGGTCCGCGTATTTTTGACTACTCGCCAGCAGATCCAAGCATTACCTTTCTATGGCAAACGCTGTACGACGGTATAGGTCGTGCTAATATGCTGCTTTATAAACTTCCTGCTGCCGATGTGAGTGATGGGGTTAAGAAGAGGATCGAAGGCGAAGCCTTGTTCCTGAGGGCTTATTTCTATTTCTTGCTGGTTCAAAATTTTGGACGTGTGCCCTTGGAACTGGAGCCGAAATTCACTCCGGACAATTTAGATACGCCGCAGTCGGATATCGCCGCAGTATATGAGGTTATTACGACCGATATGGAGCGTGTTCTGACCGAAGATCTTGTGATGTCCATCGATAAGATTGGTTACGGAGGGAGAGTGACTAAATCTGCAGTCCGGGGTATCTTGGCACGAGTATATCTCACTATGGCAGGATATCCGCTGAACGATGGGACAAAATATGAGGATGCCCGTAGGTGCTTGCTAGCTATTATCGAAGACAGTGAGTTCACTCATGAGCTGAACAGTGATTATTCTCAGATATTTATCAACTATGCTGCAGACAAGTATGATACCAAAGAAAGTATTTGGGAAGTAGAATTTTGGGGCAACAGGGGCGATGTGTACACTGAAACGGGAACTATTGGCGGAATAAACGGTATAGGCAACAGTATAGACGAAAGTATAGGGCTTGCCGGAGGTCAATTAAAAGCTACAGGAGTAATATTTAAGCTTTATGAGGAGGGCGACCTACGCCGTGACCGAAGCATCGCTCCTTTTACCTACTATTCGATAGATGATCCTGCCAATCCGGGCAACTCAATTGCAGCGAAAAGTCCATGCGACCCAGCCAATTCATGGCAACGTTTCATCGGTAAGTATCGTCGTGAAGAGGAGACTCTGAAACCTAAAGTAGCACATCAAACCCCCATAAATTTCCCTTTACTACGTTTTTCGGACGTACTTTTGATGTATGCTGAAGTAGAGAACGAAATAAATTTGGGGCCCACTCCCGAAGCTTATGATGCCATAAATCAGGTGAGACGTCGTGCTTTCGGTAAACTACTGCCGGGAGCGGTGAATATCTCCGAATATGATTTATCGGGACTAGATTACGATACTTTCACCCAGACCCTGCGCGATGAGCGTTCGCGAGAACTCTGCTTTGAGTCACTTAGACGCTTCGATTTGATACGTTGGGGGTTCTTCGTTCCTCGGATGAATTCGATAGTGGAGATCATCGAAAGCGATATGAGCAGTATCAGTGGTGCAGGGAACAGACCGCCTGACTATTCAGTCCGCGGTTTCCGGAATGTATCAGCCAAACATTTACTGCATCCGATTCCCTCGAAAGAGATGAGCCTCAATCGTAATTTGAAACAAAATCATGGTTGGTAGAGAAAACTGATCAACAACTTGTCACTTTGGTTTCCAAACGTTGGCAAGTGATGTTTAGTCGAGCACATAAAATAATTTGTAACAATTAATATAATAGAAAATGAAAAAATCAGCTTATATCCTTGCTTGCCTGCTATTTTTTGTTGGCATAGTTTCATGCGATGGTGATAAAACAAATCCGGAAATCGATCTCGAAGACCCCGCTGAAACCCCGGAAAATCCCGAATTGGAGTTCAAAGTTACGTGGGCAGATCGTACATACAGTGTGGGAGAAGCGATTGATTTCACTATCGAAGGAAATGCCCAAGAAATACAATTCTATTCGGGTGAGGAAGGTTCCCGATATGAATATCGTGATGAGGGTGAAAAGATAAAGTTCGATAAAGTGGAGCTTTCTTTCGCTACGGAGCACAGTAATTTACAGACAACATATGAGAAATGGGTAATGATTTCCAATGATTTTGATGGAGAACGGCAGAATGAAACATCCATTAAGACAGCGGAATGGCATGATCTGACGTCACAATTTTCCTTTCCTACCAGCGCCGGCAGCCGTACTCCATCCGGCACAGTGGATCTGACCCAATATGCCCAAAATGGACCGTTCTATTTTGCTTTCAAATATGTCAATCCGGCCAATAGCAGTTCTTCATATCGGACTCCGAGTTTCAGAGTTTATGACATCAATCTAAAGGGTACGTTGGAGAATGGTGAAACAACCGATTTTGATATCAGCTCCGGGAGTTTCCCCAACAGTTTCGTTATCTACGATTTGGTTGCTGAGGACGGGCTGGCCTATAGCGCTGTCTTAAACACTCAACTACGACTGCAGCCTACCAATGTCTTAGCTCCATTTGCTTCACATGAGGTATGGGCAATCTCTAAAATGATTATTGGGGACGAAGTAGCGCTACCTGCCGAGCAAGGTGAGATCATCCAATACTCTCATCAGCAAACACTCGACAAGTATCAATATAAGTTCGATACAGCGGGTGAATATTTGGTTACCTTCGTAGGTGTCGACATCGTTTCAAAAGAAGAAATTGTAAAAGCCATAACTATAAAGGTGGAATAGTTTATTGTTAATTTGCGTGAAAAACTTCTTCTTAAATAGTATTCAAATGAAGAGATATAAATATACGATAGTGTTGCTTTTAGTAGTTGTACTCCCCTACGGCCAAACGACATCAGCCTCAGGGAAAGACGGTCCAATTACGCCTGCCAAAAAACTAAAATTTGATGTGACGTACGAAGACCGAATATATAGAGTCGATGAACCTATAGATTTTACAATTGAAGGGAACGCAGAGGAGATATATTTCTATTCGGGCGAGGTGGGTAGTCGGTATGAGTTTCGCAACGAAGGTGAAAAGATAGCTATCGACAACGTTAAGGTCACCTTTGAATCAGCTCGAAGCAATCTGAAGGTTCCATGCCACAGGTGGATAATGATCTCGAATGATTTCAACGGGGAGTATAAAAGCGAAGCTGCGATCAAGGCGGCGACATGGACAGATATAACCCATCGGTTCACGCTGGCTTCCGACAATCAGCGAACCAAATCAGGTACGATAGATCTCACCCGTTATACTAAACAGGGACCGTTCTATTTCGCATTCCGATACATCAGTGAAGAGTACACGATAGCTGCCCGGCCACCGAGCTGGAGGATTTATGATTTCCGAATATGGGGTACCACAGGCAAAGGCAGGAACAAAGAAGAATTCACTTTAGGTGACATCTCCAAAACTCCACAATCTGCCAATTTTATTGCGTATGATTTTCAGGCTGAAGATGGGTTAGGGTACAACCGAGTGGGACCAAACTACTTGCGCATGGAACCTTTCAAGGAAGCGGCTCCAAGTGAACTGCATGAGGTCTGGATAATCTCGAAAGCAATTGATGGTAATCTAGTCACAGAATCTTCTGAAATAGGCACGGTTCTTCGATGCGCTTGTCAGCAACCTATCAAAGAACATCGATATGCGTTTAATGCAGCTGGTCAATATTCGGTTGTATTTGTGGGAATCGATTCGGATTCGGGAGAACGGATCGTGAAGACCCTAGACGTGACGGTGAAGTAGTTCGTATTAAACGTTATAAGCAAATTCATTTTAAGGATTTATTACCATGAAAAAATACCAATATATTATACCAAGACTTTTTGTTATCGTATCCCTTTTTGCCGTGAGTTCATGCGAGGATACGATGGACGTGGTACCTCCGTTGTTGGAGGTTACTGTAGAGGGGGAGGCCTGGAAGGTGGGTGACCCTGTTAAATTTCTTATTCAAGGTTCAGCAGACATTATCTCCTTTTACTCGGACGAGGAAGGGCATCGTTATGCATATAAAAATACAGGTGAAGAATTCAATATCAACGGTCTGCAGGTCAGTTTTTCTTCGCAGTTCAGTAATACGGCCAGTGGGCCATGTGTCCGAAAAGTGCTTGTATCCACAGATTTTAGCGGAAACTACCAAAATCCGTATGACGTTGTATTCGCCACATGGAACGACATAACCGATGACTTTACGCTGGCATCCAACAATACGCTGACGCCTTCGGGGACAGTTGACATTACGCGGTATAGGAAAGAAGACCAGCCGTTTTACTTTGCTTTTATGTATAAACACTTCGCTTTCACCAATGACGCTGGAGCTCCGAGTTGGAGGCCTAGAGCGTTTGAAATGACTGCCATAACGGGTGACGGAAACAGATTGATGGCCAATATCTCCGATACCTATTACTCTGCTGGATTCAATATAGTCGACTTTTCGGCAGGCACCGATATGGAGGGTATAGGTGGAGTTTGGGCAGATTATATACGTTTGGAGGGTAGAAGGGGGCCTGTGACCAAAGGCAATGAGATATGGGCCATCTCCAGAGCATTGGATCCATTCGTGTATAGATTGCCGAATGAGACTTCCATCCCTGTAAAAGCGCAATCAGATACTGAACTTAAAGAATATTCGTACATATTTGATAAAGCGGGAGAGTACGCTGTGGTGTTTGTTGGCGAGAATACTTCTTCGGAGAATTCGTCACGAGTGGTAACCAAACTAAACATCACCGTTGTAGATTAATTCGGACTTCAGAGCATAAAAAACGTTCGAAAAACTGACTTTGCTTTCACAGTTCAGCAGAGGTTGCCAAGCAACCTCTGCTGAACTGTGAAAAGGAAGATAAACTAAACTTACAAGATATATAAAGCGAAAATACAATGAAAATATTTTTTACAGTGACAACCTTATTGGTTCTGCTATCAGCAGCAGGATGTGCTCCAGAGACCGAAAGTATGGATCAAGTGATTGAGAAAGGGTTAGAACGAGCCACCGTACAGTGCGAAAATATGGCTCGCTCGCTGCTAGATAAAAAAGAATTGCTACCGCGTTCGGTGGACACCTTAGGCAATCTTTCCACTTCAGATTCCCGATGGTGGACAAGCGGATTTTTTGCAGGATCGCTATGGTATATCTATGAAAATATGGGCGATAGTAAGTTTCTTGAATATGCTCGGGAGTACACTGCTAGAGTAGAAAAAGAGCAATTTGCCACCGATCACCATGACTTAGGCTTTATGATATATTGTAGTTTCGGCAACGGGCTTAGAGTAACAGGTGACAAGGCATATATACCGATTATATTGCAGGCGTCCGAGTCGCTGTCCACACGTTTCAATCCGGGCGCGGGCGTGATAAAATCGTGGGATGAACATAATGACAAATGGCCTTATCCCGTTATTATCGACAATATGATGAATCTGGAAATGTTGTCGTGGGCATCTAAGAATTCCAACAACGATAAATATGCAAATATTGCGATCATGCATGCCGACAAAACAATGGACAACCACTACCGTTCCGATTACAGTTGCTATCATGTTGTGGGATATGACGCGCTGACTGGTGAGGCTATCCAAAAGAACACCAATCAGGGATACAGTGATGAAAGCTCTTGGGCTCGGGGTCAGGCATGGGGACTGTATGGTTTTACGATGATGAGCCGGGAGTCTGGAGAGCTTAAATATCTACTTTTCGCAGAAAACATCGCACGCTATTTACTCAACCATCCGAATTTGCCCGAAGACAAGGTGCCATACTGGGATTATGATGATCCGACTATTCCTAATGCTCCTCGCGATGCTTCCGCGGCCGCAATTATGGCTAGCGGGTTGATCGAACTCAGCCAGCTGACCAATGATAAATCGCTGGCAGAGCAATGCATCGCTACGGCCGAAACTATACTTCGCACCCTCACCTCGGATGAGTATCTCGCTCAACCGGGTGAAAATGCCAACTTCGTGCTCAAACACTCGGTTGGTAATATGCCCCTCAACCTTGAGATCGATGTGCCGCTCGTTTATACGGATTACTACTATATCGAGGCGTTAATGCGCTATCGCAAACTACTTTAATTGGTTTTCAATGAAAATGTTTATATTTCAAATTGAATGTAAGTCTTAGGGGCTATATGCTAAACCGCGTTATCGTATATGTATGCTTGTCATTAGTCTTCATTAGTGATACCATCGGACAACAACAACATCTGTTCGATAGGGTCGCCGGATTGCCCAATGTGGCAGTGATTGATATTGCTCAGGACGAAACCGGTCTGATGTGGTTTGCAACTAGGTATGGCCTAAACAGCTATGATGGTAATACCGTAACGGAACACCGTCCACCGGGGCTCGATTTTTCGATATCCCTTATAGATAGGATCGTCAGCGATGGAAATGGACATCTATTTTTGAATGCCCATCAAGCACTGCTGGAGTTTGATTTGAAGAAAGGGACGTTCCGGACGCTAATTTCATGGGATGTCTCGGCGATTTCCAAGGGTAAGGATTGTTTATGGATATGTGTGAAAAATTCCGTTTTCAAATACGACTTCATTACCAAGAGACTATTGCATGTTGCTGTTATAGAGAATTCCTCCCCTGATATTGCTTTTAACTGCATTACGGAGGATTCTAATGGGTTTTGCTGGGTAGGAAGTTCTGTGGGGGTGTACAGGATGGACACCGATCACAAAATCAAGTTTATGTATCCCGATTTTTACGTCAAAGATATTTTCGAGGATAGTGCAGGCAATCTTTGGTTCTGCAGTGCCAATAAAGGATTGATGAAGTATAGTCGGCAGGGAACGCAAACGATATATCGCAGTACTGAAGATGTGCGTAGCATCATCAGTAACGATCTCCGCTGCATACGGGAGGATGAGCAGGGAAGAATGTGGATAGGATCACGATTTGGTCTCTGCATCTTGGATCCTGTCACCGGATTGTCTGAGCGCTTGCCAAGCGGTGAACTGCAGTCGCTTTCAGCACGTTCGATCACTTCAATATTTAAAGATAGGCAGGGAACTATCTGGGTCTCGACCTATTACGGAGGAGTCAACTATATAAATCCCCAAACACAGCGATTCAGGTACTATCGGGTAGGCAAAGAGGGACAGTTCTATCCAATGATCGAAAAATTTGCTGAACAGGACAACGAGCGAATATGGATGGGCACTATAGGGTATGGCAGACTACTTTCGTTTGATCCGCAAACATCACAGATTGATCATTTCCCAATTGGCCGTGACACGCTCCCTTCTATTATTAAAGAGGTATTTTATGATAAAGAAAGGGCGTGTCTCTGGTTGGGGTATACTGACAACGGACTCGATAAGTTTGATTTGAAGACAAAAAAAGTCATCAACTATAATCATAAGATTAAAAATCTGAAAATTGTACCTTATGGGGAAAAGTTTCTGATAGGATCGAGTCAGAATCTTTTGTGGTTCGATCCTGATCGGCCGGAAAATGATCCGGTCCCCTTTATGGACAATAACGAAAAACCTTCCGTGCTAAGTTTGTTATGTGATAGCCGTGGTCTGGTATGGATCGGAACCAGAAGAGGCCTTATGGTATATAATGCACAAAACAAGAGGCTTAAGAAATATAATAATTCAGCGCGTAACAATAAGAGTATAAGCGGGGACATAATAACCGCTATAATCGAAGATCGTGACGGAAATATCTGGTTGGTCAGTATGGGGGGAGGGTTGAATCGTTATGTTCCACAGTCTGATAGTTTTGAGCGGTACACTAGCCTGACCCATGGTCTGCAAGATAACAATATTACTGCTATAGCAGTCGCACCATCGGGCAGTATCCTGCTGGGAACAACCATGGGATTGAGTATATTGAATCCTGCAAACAGTTCGGTGCGCAATTACAATCATAGAAATGGTTTTCCGCTGAAAGTGATTAATGAAGGAGCTATATTCGTATCTGCGGGAGGCGATATATACCTTGGCGGAAAGGCAGGTATGGTGGTGTTTCGAGAAGATGATCTGCTGGGGCAGGGTATCCATCCTACTCAGATATGGTTCAGCCAATTATTTGTCAATGGCCAACCGGTCGATATGTCACATCCTGACAACATTCTTACCCAAAATCTGCAATTCAGTGACCGAATCAGACTCAAATACAATTATAACAATTTTTCACTCAGACCGGCAACCGATAATTATGTCCGTTCGGGCAATGTCTCGATAGAGTATCGTTTGAAAAGTTACAATGATCAATGGTTGACTATGCAGGATCAGCAGATGCTCACCTACACCAGCCTGCCCCCCGGTACTTATGAACTCGAAGTAAGGGTAAAGGAATATCCTGAGGTGCGTGACTCGCTGGAGATAAAGATAATACCTCCTATATACCGTGCATGGTATGCTTATTTGGTCTATATTGTTCTGATAGGAGGACTCTTTTGGTGGTTGTACCGTAACAACCAGACTCGGTTCTACCTGAAGACATCGCTTGAATTTGAAAAGCGGGAAAAGGAAAGTACAAAAAAAATGGTGCAAAATAAACTCAATTTTTTCACCAATATATCTCATGAACTGAACACTCCTCTCACCATGATTATAGCGCAAGTGGATACGCTTCTACAATCGTATTCCCTATCTGCTATAGCCAAGAACAAAATAATGAGTATATATAAAAATGCCGAAAATCTCAAACAATTGATCGCAGAGATGATCGAGTTTCGCAGGCAGGAAAAGAGTGGACCGCAGCGTACCGTATCGAGGACAAACCTGTCTGAGTTCCTCCGCAATATATACTCTTCCTTTAGCGAATTTGCAATAGATAACAGGATAGATTTTGTTTATATACCATTTAGTAATACCAACCTTGAACTATGGATAGATTCGAAGAATCTATATAAGGTTGTAAGCAATATTCTATCCAATGCCTTCAAATTCACAAAGTCTGGAGGTAACGTACGGCTAGAGGCAGTGGAAAATAGCGAGAGCGTGACAATAATTATCAGCGACACAGGTATTGGTCTGGAGAAAGGTAGCGAACAACATATTTTTGAGCAATTTTATCAATCGCGTGACGCATCTCGCTATGGTGGTTTCGGAATCGGACTCGCATTTTCCAAAAATATAGTCGATGCTTATAACGGTGAAATTCGTGCAAGAAATAGAGAGGATGGCTTGGGGGCAGTGTTCGAAATAGAACTTCCCAAAGGAGATACACATACACATTTATTCACGAGTGTGGCAGAGACAGATGACCAATGGCAGTATGAAAATATACCCGTTGTTGCGAATGAGGAACAAGACAACGATAAAAGCCGGATGAAGCAGGCACGGGTTCTTATCGTTGAAGACAACAAAGAGTTGGCTTTGCTGTTAGCTTCGGCTTTCGGAGAGGCTTCTTACGCTGTGGATATCGCCTATAATGCCGAGACCGGTATTGAAAAGGTAAGGAATAGGATGCCGGATCTGATCATATCAGATGTTATGCTTCCGCGAATGTTGGGAACTGAGTTCTGTTCTGTTATAAAAAATAATCTCGAAACCTGTCATATTCCCGTGATACTCCTCACGGCACGTTCTGCCGAGCGACATAAAATAGAAGGATTACAGATCGGTGCCGACGATTACATTACCAAACCTTTCGACATGTACTTGCTGCTAGTCAAGTGTAATAATCTGCTGAACAATCGCAAGTTGTTGCAACGTAAGTATTTCAGTGAACCGAATGCTACTCATCAGGTGCTTGCGGTAAGTGATATGGATCAGGAGTTTATAGACCAGGCTACGCAGATCGTCATGAATAATCTGAATAACAATAGTCTTTCGGTAGATGTTTTTGCCCGAGAGATGAAAATGAGCCGAACATTGTTTTTCAATAAGATGAAAGGTATAACAGGAGTGACACCCAACAAATTCGTGCTTAATCTAAAGTTGAAAAAGGCCGCGGATATGCTGTCGAATGATCGTGACTTGGCTATAAGTGAGATCGCGTACAGTCTTGGATTCAATTCTCCGAATTATTTCGCCGTATGTTTCAAAAACTTGTTTGCTTATACCCCAACCGAGTTTCGTGAGAAGGAAAACAGCTAAACTTGGACCTTACTCGAAGATGGTTGACGTTCCCGTGGTGCTTCGTCGAGCTAGATAGGAATATCTTTTAGATGATAAAGGTTCGTATTTTCGCCAGCATTTGGGGAAACCCCGAAAACTGGCGAAAATACGAACCTTTTTATCCTATCTGCAGTGCTGATTTTTAAAACCGGATATTCAGCCCTAACATAAAGTTTGTGGTGGCTTGCGGGAAGTAGAAGTTGTAATAATCTCGGGTGCCTTTGGACTCAAATATGTGTCCCCAGGTATAGCCGTTATTTTCATACTTTGTATTGAAAATATTATTTACCAATAGACTCAGATCAACTCTTTTCAAGCCAAAGGCTTGGAAAGTATACAATGCCCTGAAATTATGGACAAAATAAGGATCTATACTTCTTTCCTCGGCCGAGGAGTTATCCAGGTACATACGTGAGACATACTTGCTCAGTAAGCTTAACGATACCGATTCAGCAGGTTTGTAGGTGAAGTCATTGGATAATACTGTCGATGGGGACATTGCAATAGTCGTCTTATCGTAATGGAAAACCTCATCTCTTATGAGTTCCCATTGGTCATCGAGCACTTGTACATGCTCGTCAAAATCAATAATCTTATTGTCGCTCAATGCTGCGGTAGCACTCCAGATAAACTGGGGGGCTATGGACCAAGATCCATCCAATTCGACCCCTATACGGTGGCTTTTGGGAATGTTCATACGAAGGCTACCTCCAGTATCGTTGATCGCTCCAGTAGGAACCAACTGGTCTTTATACAACATCGCATAGAAATTTGTGCCGAGCGTGATACTTTCGTTGCGGAAGCGGTATCCGGCCTCGATATCCTGCATTTTCTCGGGCTTTGGAAATTCATTGCGTGGGTTCTCGACATAATCCTTACGTACCGGTTCCTTACCCGCATATGCATAGGAAGCATAGAGATTGGAGCTGCCGTTGAGGAAATAGGTTATACCCACCTTGGGATTAACGAAGTGGAGGTTGTCATTCAGGTTTAAGTCCTTGACCTTATCGTCATCACCTTCGACACGGTATGTGACATTTCGGTATTGAACATCCACATTGAACAACCAGTTGTCCATCCTGTAGTCCGCTTTACCATAGATGTTGAAGTCTGTTTTTTTGGCATCATTTAAGTAATATTTGTCGCCCAACTCGGTGTTGGAAGCGAAACGAGCCCATATCACCTCACCATAGTGGTCCCCAAGGTATTGGTTATAGGCACCTCCCAAGGTCAAGTTTAGGGGATCTGATGGTTTGTAGTTCATGGAATAAGTCACGCCGTAAAAATGATTGTCCAACCAACGTCTTCGTATCAGATCTGTGCGTGATATGGTCTCTGATCCGACTACTGCATTTGGTATATCATACTTGGACAGCTTTTCATCGGGCCTATATTCTTCATAATACCCAGCACCTCGGGTATAGTGTAAAGCCGTGTTGAAATTCAGCCTATCATGCATCTTGTAGGTATAATGCAGATGGCTGTGTGTTTGGGTATAATTATCCGTTTGGTTGTCGTACGTATAGTAGTTGTAGGTGCGATCGGCATTCATAATGCGATCCAACTCTGGCCCCCCGTAAATTCCTAATCCATCATTGGCGTATTGTGTCAATAGACTTCGGTCACCTTTAATCAAAGGCTCCGGTGCACCATACCAAGCCTGATAGGTCTTCTCCTTACCAGAGAAAATAGTAGCCTTTAAAGTGTGCTTGTCGGTATAAAGGCCGCCATCTACATAAAAAGACTTCAAATCCGAATTAGCTCGTTCGATATAACCATCTGAGACAATGCGTGATAGCCTGGCATTAAAGGCATATTTATTATTGATGAGTCCAGAGCCCACTTTAAGCGTGTTTTTCCACGAATTGAAAGAACCAAAAGAATTATTGAGTTCTGCGTACGGCGAGATTTCCAAGGCATCGGTCTGAATATTCAATGAAGCACCGAATGCGCCCGCACCATTCGTTGATGTTCCGATACCGCGTTGGATTTGAATACTTTCTACGCTAGAAGCAAAATCAGGCAGATTGACAAAAAAAGAGCCCATGCTTTCGGCATCGTTTAAAGGTATTCCGTTCAAAGTAACATTGATACGTTGGTTGTCCGATCCCCGAATACGCATAGAGGTATATCCAATGCCTGCGCCCGCATCCGATCCGATGATGACACCGGGAGTCTGATCCAGCAGATAGGGGAGGTCTTGCCCCAGATTATTGACTTGAATATCTTCTTTAGACAAGTTTTTGAATGTTGTCGCGGAATTCTCTTTCGCACGGGTAGCATATACAAAGACATCTTCAACCTGTACAGTGGTTGGGAGTAGTGACAATGTGACATGTTGACGATACGACGGATTGACTTTCACGCTACGTTCCTTATAACCTATAAAGGAGACTTTGACGGTGTGATTTTTGCTTTCTAAATTTTGGAAGTAAGCTATTCCATGTTCATCCGTCAACCTTGTTACCTGATTTAGGGTTACATTGGCGCCGACCAATGGACGATCATTTTGATCCAAAATCGTAATGGATAAATTGTTTTGTGCGAAGCCTAGCATCGCGAATAGGCACATAGCCCAAGTAGCATAAAACTGCTTTAACATAAAAAAATAATTAATTGAGTTAAACATAACTACTGCAAGGGGTCACAGTAGCACTTATTTAACCGCCCTTTCCCTACGCTGGCATTATCCAGATCAGGTATGTCTCATCTCTAAAAATGAGACAGGGTATAATCTCAGCCTTTATTCGTGTCCGAAGAACAAGGCACCCCTATTTGATGCGGCAAAGTTAATTTATTTTTTTGTTATAAAAAAAATATTCTAATAATTTCACTTTGGAATCTTTTTTGCTGTGTTAAGTTAAAATTAAGAATTATTTTTGGTGTTGGTTGCGCAGGTGGCAGAAGAAAGAAGCAGATTTTCTGTATTTGTGTACGTACCACATTAGCTTTATACAGATAACGAATGTTAAAATATTTTTCAGCAGATTATGTCTTGCCGGTTTCTTCTCCTCCAATAAGAAATGGAATAGTGGCAATTGACCAAGAAGGAGTGATAAGGGGTGTCTATAATAGCGATGATGCGCCCACAGACGTACAGGTAACAAAGTTATCGGGAACACTTATACCCGGTTTTGTCAATGGACATTGTCATTTAGAGCTATCGCATTTAAAAGGACAGATGCCGGAAAAAGGAGGCTTAGTTGATTTTTTGCTGGCCGTGATGCGCCATAGGGGTAGCGACAACAAAGAAATTGAAAAAGCCATGAAAAAGGCGGATGAAATGATGTATAAGAATGGTATACAGGCCGTGGGTGACCATGTCAATACATCTATTTCTGCGCGGGTTAAGGAAAAAAGTAAAATCCTGTACCATACATTTGTTGAGGTGATAGGATTACAGGATGATCTGGTCGAACAGAAGATAGATGAGGCTAGGGAGGTAGAATTCTTTTTTGACCCGTCTCATTCTTCGATTACGCCACATGCGCCCTATTCTTGCTCCAAAGCTATGCTAAGAGCGTTCAAAAAGTCTATATCCGAACGTAATATTATCAGCATCCATAACCAAGAAAGTGAAGAAGAGAATAAATTATTCCGTTATAAAACTGGAGATTTTCTACGGTTTTATGAGCAGATCGGGTTAGACACTTCTCTTCTTAAAGCGCAAGCTCGAAACTCTATTCAATCGTATTTGTCGTATTTACCTGCAAACAATACAGTCATCCTCGTGCACAACACATTCACGACGGTTAAGGATATTGATTTTACGGATCGTATGGGTAGAGAAGTCACACTGTGTATCTGCCCAAAGGCAAACTTATATATAGAAGGTACTTTACCGAAAATGAATCTTCTGGAACAAGATGTTGAGATTATCCTGGGAACGGATAGCTTGGCATCCAATGACACCCTGGATATTCTGGAAGAATTAAAGGTTTTGCATCAACACTATCCGGATTTAGATTTTCTCAAAACCATTCAGTGGGCAACACTCAATGGTGCAAAGGCATTGGGTATGGACGAGCAACTCGGCTCCTTGGAAGTGGGCAAAGTGCCGGGACTTATATTATTGAAAAATATGAAGCAGCTCCGGCTGACTGATAGCCTAAAAGTGGAACGTATTGTCTAAGTTGAGGCATTTACCAAGCCGATAAATTGATTACCTTTATCGGAATGAAACATTGGAATATCACGGTCAAAGGGAAAGTACAGGGTGTTTATTTTCGATTGACCACCAAGGCAGTAGCCGACCAGTTAGGTGTAAAAGGCTTTGTCAGAAATCAGGAGGACGGATCTGTCTATATAGAGGCAGAAGGAGATGACTTTGCACTGAGTTCATTGGTTGACTTTTGTAAAGAAGGACCCGATCGAGCCGAAGTGGAAGAAGTGGATTGTGTGGAAATAACCGAGGTAAAGGGCTTTAAGAATTTTGAAGTCCTGAAAAAACTGAATTAATAATTTTCCGGGGGTGTCTAGTATAAAAAAATTTGTAAGTGATACCGTGATATATGGATTTACAACCATTATCTCGCGGATGCTGAGCTTTTTGATGACCCCTATCTATCTCAAAAAGTTTAAAGATGCTGCTGTATACGGTGTCTACTCCAATTTTTATGCGTGGGTCTCCATGTTAAATGCCCTGTTGGCATTTGGCATGGAGACTACTTTTTTTCGGTACCTGCAGAAAGTCGAAGAGCAGGATAAACGAAAGGTCTACAACAATAGCTTCATCATCACACTGATGACCTCCATCTTGCTACTGTCAACGGTATTTTTGTTTACAAAGCCCTTGGCGGCCTGGTTTGCCGATGGGGATCCTCTCGATGATTATATACAATACATCAAGTATTTTGCATTAATATTGGTGACAGATGCACTGGCTGTAGTACCCTTTGCGAGGTTGCGGGCGCAGGGAAGACCCATACGGTATGGCTATCTCAAGTTTATCAATATTCTTATCACGGTATTTGCCAACTTGTTTTTGATCGTATTCTTACCGTCCTGGATACACAGCTCTGCCTTTTGGGCCGAATTTGCAGCGGGATGGTTTGTCGAAGGATGGTTAGGCTATGTGTTTCTCTCCAACCTATTGGCAAGTAGTGTAACGTTGCTGCTGTTGTTGCCCGAAATCCTTACCTTACAACTGCGCATGGACAAGGCGCTGATGAAAGATATGCTGCGCTACAGCTTTCCTATTTTGGTGGCGAATATTTCATTTATTGTGAATGAAAATCTGGATAAGATGTTCTTCCCAAAATTATTGCCCGGAGATGCTGGTAAAATCGAATTGGGAATTTATGGAGCCGTTGCTAAAATCGCCGTATTCTTGAACTTATTTGTGACCGCCTTCCGTTTAGGTGCTGAACCGTTTTTCTTCTCCTATGCGAAGAATGAAGATGCCCCTCAGGCCTACGCCAAGATCATGGAGTATTTTGTCCTTCTTATGGTTTTAGTTATGGTGGCATTGACCGTGAATCTGGATTGGTTGAAGTATTTTATTGAGGGAAATGAAATGCATCCGGACGTATACTGGACTGGGCTAAAGATTGTTCCGATATTGCTATTTAACTATGTGTTGCTAGGCGTGTATATGAATCTATCGGTATGGTATAAGCTGACTGATCAAACGCAGTATGCCCTCTATATTTCGGGCATAGGTGCGCTGATTACCATCTTATTGAATATTCTTCTGATCCCTAAATATTCTTACGTCGGTGCTGTTGCATCCACCACGGTCGTTTATTTCGTTATGGTAGGTCTATCGTTGTTTTGGGGACAGAAATATTACCCTATTCCGTATAAGTTTTTAAAAATAGGCGCGTATCTTATCGCAGGATTGTCTATCTCGTTGATCAGCTTCTTTGTCTTTGATAGCAACTTTTGGATAGGTAATAGCATGTTGATTGCACTATGTTTGGTTATTGCATTTCTGGAAAAGGAAAATATCCGTACCATGATAAAAAAGGGGTAGTAGCTGGACGTTAGGCACAATTTTAAAAGACAACCTCGAATGAGAAAAATCCAACGGGAAGACATTCATATCATTAGCCGACACAGTGACCTGACCGAAGAGGGAATTGACAGCGTTTTGAAAGAAAATGTCTATAGTGACAAAGAAACATGGCAAAAATTTCTTCGACTGTTCTTTATTACCCTTGGGGTTGGTTTCACCGTGTCCGGGATAGTCTTCTTTTTTGCCTATAATTGGACAGACTTACCCAAGTTTGTCAAAATTGGATTGATAGAAGGGTTAATGATTACAACGACAATCTTAGTGTTACTTCCTGTAAGTAATATTCCCGTTAGGCAGATTATTCTAACAGGTTCGGCAATTTTAGTAGGTGTTTTGTTTGCTGTGTTTGGACAAATTTATCAGACAGGAGCTAATGCTTATGACTTCTTCTTGGCTTGGACAGCTTTTGTAACCTTATGGGTTATCGTTGCAAACTTTACCCCCTTGTGGTTGCTTTATCTCATTTTGATCAATACAACGTTTATTTTGTACGCAGAGCAAGTTGCCAAAGATTGGTCGGAAGTTTTTGTTTTTACCTTTCTTTTTATCATTAACTCAACTCCACTGATTACCGCTATGTTGCTTGCTAAGTACAAGAAAACAGCAAACGTACCTAATTGGTTTCTGAATATAATCGCTTTAGCGTCTGTAACCTACGCTACGATTGGAATCGTTATTGGGATTTTTGACACCTATCAGATTACTTTCCTTATCTTGATTTTAATTGCTTTAATAATGTTTGCATGGGGTATTTGGTATGGACTAAAAGCGAAAAGCGGATTTTATCTTTCTATTATACCTTTCAGCCTTATTGTTATCGTATCGGCTTTACTTATCAAAATATCAGACGGAGAAATGATGTTTTTATTCGTCAGTCTGTTTATCATAGCCAGCGTTACTTTGGTTATTAAAAACCTGATTGATATTCAAAAGAAGTGGACACATGAGCAATAAAGAAAACATAAACGAGCTGTTGGATTATCTGCAAACCACAGAAAATAAAGTGGTGCAGTTTAACGAAGAAGCCATTATTACAGCTTATCAAAAAAATAACGATAATCAATCATTGGCTATAAAAATATTGTCCGTTTTTGGAGGAGTATTGGCAAGCCTTGCTTTTTTAGGCTTCCTTTTTATCGCAGGATTGTACAATTCCGATTTAGGTTTGTTGATTTTTGGAATACTTTTTATAACAGGAGCTCTGTGGATAAATAGCGCGTATGATAAAATAATCATCGATACAGTTAGCGTTTCATCTTTTATAATTGGTTTCATACTTTTTGGGTTCGGTTTGGGAAAATTACAAATGACCGAAAACGTCATCAGCATCATTTTTATTTTTATTGCACTTCTCTCCTTAAGTATAGTTCAAAACTATATCCTTTCCTTTATCGCTGTCCTGATAATAAACGGAAGTATTTTAGCACTAATCATAACGAATAAAGGCTATGACCTTATTCATATCTATGTTTCCGCACTTGCGCTGATAGTGACTTATGTTTTCCGGAAAGAGGCAAAGATAATTACAGGAAGTAAAGCCCTGTCGAAGTTATATAACTCTTTACGGGTAGGCTTGATTTTTTCGTTTTTGTCGGGCTTGGTAATTCTTGGTAAAAAGGGAATGCTTCCCCTATCTCCTAACTACATTTGGCTGTCTTCTGTCATCATACTAGCAGTAATAATTTATTTACTATCCAACATATTTGAAATTTTGGATATAACCAAAATACAACATAAAGTAGGGGTTTACACTTTTAGCATTCTTTTATTGTTGTCCACTGCATTATCACCTGCCATATCAGGAGCTATCCTCATTATTCTGTTGAGTTTTTTTGTGAACTATAAAACAGGGTTGGCTATAGGTATTATTGCATTTATCTACTTTGTTTCTCAATATTACTACGACCTCAATTTTACCTTATTGACTAAATCTATACTCTTGTTTTTATCGGGTGTTCTTTTTATCGGTCTGTATTTGTTCACGCATAAAAAATTGACATCAAATGAAAAAGTATAAATGGATTATCATTCTTCTGAACCTTATTCTTTTGCTGGTGTATTTCAACCATTCAATTGTAAAGAAAGAGGAGCTGTTAAAGGAAGGACAATTGGTTTTATTGGAACTTGCCCCTGTTGATCCACGTTCTTTAATGCAAGGGGACTACATGGCTTTGCGGTATAAGATTTCAGAAGACATGGACTCGGAAAGTATTCCCAAACGAGGGTATTGTGTTGTTCAGCTCGACAGTAATGGCATAGCTACCAAGGTCAGGTTTCAAAAGGACTTGATGCCGTTGGATGAAAGCGAATACCTTATCGAATATACATCGCCGGACAAATGGAATATTAATATCGGCGCAGAATCTTTCTTTTTTCAAGAGGGACAAGCGGAAAAATATGAAAAGGCAAAATACGGAGGGATAAAAATAGATAACAAAGGGAATAGCTTGTTAATTGGGCTCTATGACGAACAACTAAAAAATATAGAATAAACAGCAGTAATCCTTTCGGCTTTAAACGGCCTCTTCGGAGAAGTTGAATTTGATTTCTTCCAGAACCTCTTGGATATCTTCATAAGACTGCAGCTCTACTAACTTCATACGGTATTCTTTAAAATTGGGAATACCTTTGAAATAGTTGGCATAGTGTCTGCGCATTTCGAATATACCGGTGCGGTCACCTTTCCACTCGATAGATTTGGTTAGGTGAGTACGGCAAACCTCGACACGCTCGGCAACGCTGGGCCCTTCCAATCGTTCACCTGTACGGAAAAAATGCTTGATTTCCCGAAATATCCAAGGATAGCCGATAGAAGCACGACCTATCATGATGCCGTCGACTTCATATTCCTGCCGCCAAGCCGCAGCTTTCTCTACGGAATCGACATCACCATTTCCAAAAATCGGGATCTTTACACGAGGATTACGTTTCACATCACGGATCATCGTCCAGTCTGCCTGCCCTTTGTACATTTGTGCACGTGTACGTCCGTGAATAGCGAGCGCCTTGATCCCGATGTCTTGCAACCTTTCGGCCACTTCATATACATTTTTCGTGCTGTCGTCCCAACCTAATCGGGTCTTTACCGTGACAGGGAGGTGTGTGGCATCGACGACAGCTTTGGTCATGGCAACCATTTTATCTATGTCTTGCAGTAAGCTAGCGCCGGCACCTCTACAGGCAACATTCTTGACGGGGCAGCCATAATTGATATCGATCAAGTCTGGATTTGCGAGTGTACAGATTGCCGCAGACTGACGCATGTGCTCAATATCAGATCCAAAGATTTGGATACCTATTGGTCGCTCGTATTCAAAAATATCCAACTTCTGACGGGATTTGGCTGCGTCTCGAATAAGGCCCTCTGAAGAGATGAATTCAGTATACATCATATCTACTCCACTTTGCTTACATACAAATCGAAATGGAGGATCGCTAACGTCTTCCATAGGGGCAAGTAAAAGAGGAAAATCGCCTAATTCTATATTTTCGCCAATCTTTACGGACATGTTGCAAAAATACACATAAGTAGGCGAAATAAAAACGATTTGTAGATATCCCAAAAAAAGCCGTATATTTGACCGTATTCCTTAAAATTCTCAGGTAGAGAAACTGTAAATTTCCACTTTAAGCAATATACTTCAACTTTCTTAAATTCATTTAATGTCAAGAAGCCAGATAACATTCAACAAAAAAGAACGAGTCAAAAAGCAACAACAGAAAAAGCAAAAAAAGGCAGAGAAGAAAGAACTTACCAAGTCCAACAATAACAAAGGGAAGGCCTTGGAAGAAATGTTTGCCTATGTGGATGAATACGGCAATATCTCAGATACACCTCCTGAAAAACAATACAAATTCAAAGAAGAGGATTTGCTTCCCCCGAAAGATCCTACGGAAGAATACCAACACGGTAAGGTATCCTACTACAATCAGGAAGGCCATTATGGTTTTATCCGGGACAATCTTACTCGGGAGACTGTTTATTTCAATGATAAGATCGTCGGTAAGGTGCTAAACGTTGACCAAAAAGTAAAATATAAGTATATCCGTACCAAACAAGGAAATCAAGTTTCTGAAGTAGAAGTTTACGTGTAGGCGAGTTCCTACGAAATGGGTATTCTCAGTAATAAAAAGGGCTGTTCCCTATGTCTATAAAAATGACAAACGGGAACAGCCCTTTATTCTTTTTGTAACAAAAAAAAATGCAGCTATAACATTACTGTTATAAGCTGCATTTTTACTTTGAAAACTAACTGTTTCCGCAGACTTACTATTGAGCTAGTCTAACGTTTACAGCGTTGATTCCTTTTTTTCCGTTTTCAACATCGTATGTTACGACGTCATTCTCACGAATGTTGTTGATGAGTCCTGAAGAATGTACAAACACATCCTGACCACCTTCTGTTGGTGTAATAAAACCAAAACCTTTTGTTTCGTTAAAAAACTTTACTGTTCCTTCTTGCATTGTATTATTGTATTTGATTAAAAAATTATTTTTAAATTTAAGCTATTGCGAGCTGAAAACCTATCAGCTTTTGTATATTTTGTAAATTTGTTCTTTCTTCGTCGCAGCAGAAAGAAAGTGCTGTTCCTTCTTTACCAGCTCTTCCGGTCCGTCCAATACGGTGTACATAAGTTTCCGAATCAGCGGGCATGTCGAAATTGATGACATGTGGAAGATCAGCGATGTCTATCCCTCTGGAGGCAATGTCTGTGGCGATAAGGATTTTTACCCGTCCATTTTGAAAATCCGCTAATGCTTTTTGTCGAGCATTTTGAGATTTATTACCATGTATTGCGGCAGCGGATATCCCTTGTTTAACCAAGTTCTTGACCAATCGATCTGCTCCATGTTTTGTACGTGTGAATACGAGCGACTGCCCCATAGCCTTTTCCCGTAGGACTTTCACGAGTAGTTCAGTCTTTTTCTTTTTATCAATAAAATAGACTGATTGCTTTACGGAAGGTGCTGCTGAAGAAACGGGATCGACAGAGACTTCGGCAGGTTTTTTTAAGATTGTATTAGCAAATTTCCGAATAGCAGCAGGCATAGTAGCCGAAAAGAATAAGGTTTGTCTGGATGTTGGTATCTGTTTCAAGATATTCTTAATATCGTGAATAAAGCCCATGTCCAGCATATTGTCTGCTTCGTCGAGTACTAAAAATTTCACATTGCTCAATGTGGCAAGCCTTTGGTTTAACAGGTCCAATAGTCTTCCAGGCGTAGCGATAATAATATCTACTCCACGTTTAAGTTGTTCAACTTGCTTGACCTGCGATACTCCTCCAAAGATGACCACGTGACGCAACTTCGTGTATTTGGCATATTGTTCAATATTTTGACCAATTTGCACAGCCAGCTCCCTGGTAGGGGCCAGGACTAATACTTGTGGTTTGCGGTTGTTGTCGTGAAGCAATGGATGAAGTGACTGTAATATGGGGAGAGCAAATGCTGCCGTTTTTCCAGTTCCCGTCTGCGCACAACCGATGATATCTCTACCTTGTAAAATGATGGGTATAGCTTGTTCCTGTATGGAGGTGGCTGTAGAATAACCTACCTCGCGGAGTGCTTTTTGTATGGGATCTATTAGTCCCAATTGTTCGAATGTCATGGTGATAAAATTAATGGCGGTATCTAAGGCTTAAATGTGTTGCTTCTTGATACGAGCCATTGAGCAGGAAGTTTCTCTGTAGGGAACCTTGCGTTTGTTTGCCTTGTAAGAATTGAAGCAGAATAGAACTTTTTTCGAAAAGATAACAGCAGATATTGTTGATTAAATAAAACATTATTAAACTAAATTGGCTGCTGAAAAAACGAAAACTAAATGAGGGGAGTAAACTACACCGTCTCAAAAATAGCGTTAGGCAGAGGCCTTATTACTCTACAAAGGTAGTATAATTATTTGTAAATCAAAGTTTTTTTATTTTTTGTATAAAGTAGTTCTGATAAATAGACGCATATTTCATCGGTCAATTAGTTTCTTGACAACACTTTCAAGACTTTCCAATGCGAACGAAAAGCATTTGTGAATGAGTTGAACTCATGATAAGTGACATTATATTCCTGACAGGTTTGCTTCACAATTCTGTTGATTGCAGGGTAATGAATATGGCTGATTTTAGGGAAAAGGTGATGTTCCACTTGAAAGTTCAATCCTCCCAAGAGCCAAGTCAACGTTTTGTTGCGTGTAGCAAAGTTGGCCGTCGTATGAAGCTGATGAACCATCCATTCGTTTTCGATCCGATCCGAGTCGATAACTCTGAACTCTGTCTCCGAGACGACATGTGCCAACTGGAATACGGTGGCTAGGCACAGTCCACAGATGCTACCTGCGATCAGCAAACCAATCAATGTAGGAATCCAACCGACCATAATGACCGGGACAACAATGAAGAGCAGAAAGTGAAATACTTTACTTGCCCAGAATATGAGTTTCTCCCGTATAGGAAATTGGAATTTGTCCGAATTTTTTCCAAGACGCTGTCTGAAATATTTCTCATAATCCTGATAAAAGATCCAGGCTAGATACGAAACACCATATAAAATGACGAAATATACGTACTGATACTTGTGATGTTTTCTTAATTCCTGTTCCTTATGAAGGCGCATAAACTTGACCTCGATGTCGTGATCTTCACCTTCAATATTGGTATACGTATGGTGAGCAATGTTATGCTTGAGTTTCCAAAAATAGATATTACCACCTAGCAGATTTAAACTATAAGATAGGAACACATTAAGGTTTTTATTTTTTGAAAAAGAATTATGGCCCGCATCGTGCATAACATTAAAACCTATCGCAGCGAGGTTCACGCCAAAGAGCATGCACAGCAAGACAGCGATAGCCCAATGTGGCTGTAGAAAAACAAGGGTAATATAAATGACTGTAAAAGTTAGAAAAAGTGTAGCGGCCTTGACAAATATGCGCTGGTCACCAGTCTTATCTTTTGAGCTGGTCGTAAAATAATGATTTATCTTTTCTTTGAGTGCTTTGGAGAATAATGTACTAACATTATTGAATTTGATGGATGATTTCATTGGAGGGATTACCTATCTTTTAAAGAGAATGTGAACAATTGATTATTAGACAGGGTTTTATTAATGTATAAATAATACAGTAAATATAAGGCTAATAAATGAATATTTTATCTTTCTGCTGTTAAATAGTTGTTAAATATCTGATAGGTCTTTTTTAAATCTGTGCGATGAACTCCTTGATAGCCTGTGTAGGATCGTCTGTTTTCATAAAATTTTCACCGATTAAAAAGCTCTGGAAGCCTTTGTTTTTTAAATCTCGTATAGTCGTGGGATTCGAAATACCGCTTTCGGATACCTTGATAAACCTGTTTGGAATCTTGTTAACCAGATCATAGGAATGTTCGAGGGATACACTAAAATCCTTTAAATTTCGATTATTGACCCCAATGGCATCTATGGTGTCAAAAATACTACGCTTTAATTCCTCTTCGTTGTGTACTTCGAGCAGCACACTTAATCCCAGCGATTTGGCATAAATTGAAAAAGATTGTATCTCTGCAGGGGTCAGACAAGCTGCAATCAATAAGATGACATCGGCTCCGTAAGCTTTGGCTTCTGCAATTTGGTAGCTGTCTATGATAAACTCTTTACGGAGAATAGGGATCGTTAAAACTTCACGAGCAGCTGTTAAGTCGGTTAAGTTTCCCTGAAAGAAATCGGAGTCTGTGAGCACCGAAACAGCCGAAGCGCCAGCAGCTTGATACCCTTGCACGACATCTTCTACAGCTGACTGTCCATTTATCAAGCCCTTTGAAGGAGAAGCACGTTTGTACTCCGCAATGATGCCTGTACGTTCGGGATGAAGGATGGATTCTTTTAAGGAATAACAAGTCCGTGAAAATAGCGGATATTGTTCCAGCTCAGCTAATGTAACCCTTGATTTGGCCTTCGCCACTTCTTGTTTTTTCTTTTCTACGATTTTATCTAAGATGGTCATTTTTTTAGTTATTTAATCCTTAATCCAATTTTCCATCAATTTCTTGCCATTATCGGTCAATACCGATTCGGGATGGAATTGCACACTGCGTACATCATATTCGATGTGTGATAGTGCCATGATAACTCCATCAGGATCAAGAGCCGTTATTTTCAATGTCTCCGGTAGTGTGCTTTTTTCCACGGCCCAGGAGTGGTACCTTCCTATTTTGGAATTATGAGGGAAGTCTTGGAAAAGTTTTTCATCCTCATCCGTAATGATAATATCTGTAGCTACGCCATGTAAAGGTTTCGGCATATTGAAAAGTGTACCGCCGAAAACTTCCGCTATTGCTTGTTGACCTAGACAAATGCCCAAAATGCTCTTGGTAGGAGCATAAGTGCGGATAACATCCAATAATAGGCCTGCCTCTGAGGGGATACCCGGACCGGGAGATAAAAGGATCTTATCAAAATTGTCGACATAATCTAACGTAAATTTGTCGTTGCGAACAACTTCATACCCCTTGCCGAGTTCCTGTAGAAGGTGTACCAAATTGTAGGTAAAAGAATCATAGTTGTCTATTACCAATATTTTATCTGTATTCATCGATGTTTAAAATTATGAATTGTGAATTACGAATGAGAAAATTATGAATTACGAGTTTTTTCATTCATAATTTTCTTATTCGTAATTGATTAAATCTCCTGTGCGATTTCGAGTGCTTTTCGTAATGCCGCAATCTTGTTGTTTACTTCCTGCAGCTCTTTTTCAGGATCTGAGTCCAATACAATACCAGCTCCAGCCTGATAATGCAGCATACTTTTCTTGCTCAAGAATGAGCGGATCATAATCGCATGGTTAAAGTCTCCGTTAAAACCCATATAGCCTAAGGCTCCCGAGTAAAAAGAACGCTGGAGTCCTTCATATCGGTCGATCAATGTCAATGCCATATGTTTGGGCGCTCCCGATAGTGTGCCGGCAGGGAATGTATCGCCGACTACATCAAAAGGATTAGCGTCTTGATGTAACTTGCCGGATACCTTAGATACCAAATGGATGATATGCGAGTAATATTGTGCTTCTTTATAGGACTTTACCTGTACCTGTGAGCAGTGACGACTAAGGTCATTACGGGCCAGATCGACAAGCATAACATGTTCTGCCGACTCTTTAGGATCATTTTTGAGGTCTTCGGCTATTTTTTCATCCTTTTCCATATCTCCCGTTCTTTTGAAAGTGCCTGCTATAGGATAGATAGTCGCCTCTCCCCCTTTAATTGTCAGTTGAGCTTCAGGTGATGATCCGAAAAGCTTGAAATCGCCATAGTCAAAGTAAAACAAATAAGGAGAAGGGTTGACCGAGCGTAAGGCGCGGTATACATTAAATTCGTCGCCTCCAAAGGGTTGGGCAAAAGCTCTTGATGGAACGATCTGAAAGACATCGCCCCGTTGTATATGTTCTTTCATCTTGCGAACCAGATTACGAAAATCGTCATCGGCCATATTGGATGTTTCCTCGCCTTTGATATGGAAAGGATATTCCGGGAAATTCTTGTTTTGAATAAGGTATTGTATTCGTTCCAGATCGCTTTCTTCCCCCTCAAGTAAGTTTTCGAAAATGTATAATTGGTTCCTGAAGTGATCGATAGCAATGACATAGCGATATACATGGTATTGTAGAAATGGAACAGCCCTTTGTTCATCGATATTGGCAGTAAGCGTGATATCTTCAAAATGCGCTACGGCGTCAAATGTGAAATAGCCAAAGAGCCCGTTGGAGATGACACGTATTTCTGGAAGATCAGCATTATGGAAGGAATTTCTGAAATCCGAAACCTCCTGTCTAAGGTTTATTTCAGAAGCATCCTTACGCAATAACGGTTGGCCCGGATAGGATACTTGTAGGGTGTCCTGATCTAATGTGATGCCGGCAATAGCTTGGCAACAGATATAGCTGATGTTATTGTCTCTGCTATGATACTCCGAGCTTTCTAAGAGTAAGCTATTTGGAAAGATGTCGCGCAACCTCAAATAGATACTCACAGGCGTGGCTGTGTCTGCCAGTATTTTTTTATAATTTGTTTGGAATGTATATTTCATCGTTTGCAAAGTAAAAAGTCAAAGTTAAAAATTAAAAAACACTTAAAATCCCTGTCGTGCAATATGCGCAAAATAAAAGCCCGACTATTTGTCGGGCTTGAATTTGAATGGTTTTGGTTGATTATGAAAATCCGTATTATGAATACCAAAAGATTTAGCTACCCCGACATATTATGTTCAGGCCACCACCAAAATTGATATTTGTTATTATTCATCATTGCAGCACAAAATTATTATATTTTTTAAGATGTCCAAGGAATTTTAATAAAAAAATAAAAAAAATAACGTTTTCTATTCATTTAGTAAATCTGGGCGGCGTTGTTGGGTGCGCAATAACTGCTGTTCATCGCGCCACGCAGCTATTTTTGCTTCATGTCCGCTTAATAACACATTGGGTACTTTGTGACCACGCCATTCGGCAGGTCGGGTGTAGATTGGGGCATCCAGCAGACCGTCCTGAAACGAATCAGAAAGAGCAGAGGTTTCGTTCGACAGAACACCAGGAATGAGCCGCACGACAGCATCTACGACAATTGCAGCTGGCAATTCTCCCCCGGAAAGGACATAATCACCTACAGAGATCTCTTTGGTGACAAAAACATCCCTGATCCGTTGGTCGATGCCTTTATAATGGCCACAGAGAATAATCATATTCCCCTTTGTGGAAAGATCATTCGCGATGGTCTGATTTAAGGTTGTGCCGTCGGGCGTCATATAGATGATATCATCATAAGGTCTTTCTGACTGTAACTTTTCGATACAAGCTGCAAAAGGTTCGATCTGCATAACCATACCCGAGCCACCCCCATACGGATAGTCATCTACCGATTTATGTTTATTGTTGGCGTAGTCCCGAAGATTGTGTACATGAATTTCGACGAGTCCTTTTTGCTGTGCACGTTGTAAGATGGAATGTGCAAAAGGACTTTCCAGTAAAGAGGGCAAAACAGTGATAATGTCAAATCGCATGTTACAAAGATATAGATTCTGTGACCAATATATGCTCCCTGAATGAAAATGCTATGTTTGCATAATATTTTTTTCAAAAAGCTTGTGTGTATTAGAAGAGTCTTATATATTTGCTATGTTTTAACATTTTTTAACACCAACAGGCGTGCTCAACATGCTCAACTATTAAATTTATAACACATGAAACAAAAATTACTCAGTTTATTTTTTGTGCTGACATGCTTTATAGGAGCATCTTATGCACAGAATCGTCAGGTGAGTGGTCGAGTAACCTCCGCAACAGACGGATCTCCAGTTACTGGAGTGTCTGTATCTGTGGTAGGATCGACTACAGCTACGCAGACCGATGGTTCAGGAAACTATTCCATCTCGGTATCGAATAACTCGGTATTGAACTTTTCTTACATCGGCTATGTGAGCCAAAGGGTAACGGTAGGAAATCAAGTAGTCATCAATGTACAGTTGGTTGATGAGTCGGAGGTTTTGGACGAGGTTATCGTTACGGCTTATGGTACACAAACTCGGGAATCCGTCACCGGTTCAATTGCCACCTTTAAAGCTCAAGATCTTGCTCAAGTTCAAACGGGTAACGCGATACAATCTTTAGCGGGTAAAGTGAGTGGTGCTCAAATCCGCTCTACTACAGGTCAACCAGGGGAAGCACCAACTGTTCGGTTTAGAGGGTTAGGCTCAATTTCGTCTTCTAACGATCCGTTGTATGTGGTGGATGGTGTACCATTTAACGGTGATATAGCATCTATTTCTTCTCAAGATATTGAGGAGATATCATTCTTAAAAGACGCTGCTGCCAATGCGCTGTACGGTAGTCGGGGTGCAAATGGTGTTATTATTATCACCACGAAAAAAGGTAGAGGAGCTGTGGAGATTAATTTTGAAACCAGAGGAGGGTATAACTCCAGAGCGGTAAAAGATTATGATATTATCAAGGATCCGGCTGAATACATGGAATTAAGATGGCAGAGACTTCGAATAGGGTATATGGCTTATGGAGACAGTGATGCTGATGCGAGACAGTATGCGACAGAGGATTTGTTTGACGATTTGGGAATTAATCCATTTAATGTTGCCAATGATGCTATCGTAGACCCACTGACCGGTAAAATCAATCCTGCAGCAAGCTTGCTTTATCACGATGATTGGTCAAAATATTTGTTTGAAAATAGTTTCAGACAAGAACATTCTTTAAATGTGCGATACGGAAATGAAAAGATAAATACTTACTTGTCGGGGGGATACTTGAAAGACAACGGGTATGTCGTAAATTCAGGTTTCGATAGGGCTAGTGCTCGAGCAAATGTGGAGTTTAAGCCGTATGATTTTTTGAAATTAGGAACCAATGTGAATTTTGCAGCTACAAAAATGAAAAATCCACAGGCCGGTAAAGAAACGAATACATTTTCAAATCTGTTCTCGTGGAGCAGAAATATAGCTCCTATTTATCCAATTTTTGCCAGAGATGCTTCAGGTAGTATATTGAGAAATGGAGAAGGTAGGGAACTTTACGATTGGGGTAGAGGAGAAACAGTGGGCTCAACTTCAAGACCGTATATTCCAAATATGAATCCTTATGCGACAACATTGTTGAATACACAGAGCAATGATAATACTAATTTGGGACTTCGAGCTTTTGCCTCAATAGACTTTTTGGAAAACTTTAATTTTACATATAATCTTTCCTATGATTATTTGTCTGGTAATCGCTTCCGTTATGCTACCGAGGAAGGTGGAGATGCGGCTCCATATGGAGGACAGATTACGAATGCCGTTAATAACGAAAATACATTTACGAATCAACAATTTTTGAGTTATAAGAAGACGTTCGGTGCTCATGATTTGGATGTAATGGTTGGGCATGAAGTATCTAGTTATACCAATAAAATGTTAGCTGGAGGAAAAACAAATATCGTCATTCCGAATAACTTGATTATCTCAAATGCAAGTAAGTATAGCTTCCTTAATGGCTACAATGACCAATATAAAGTGGAGGGCTATTTGTCACGCGTCAACTATAGCTATGACCATAAATACTATGCTAGTGCTTCATTTAGAAGAGATGGCTCTTCTGTTTTTCATCCGGATCATAGATGGGGAAGTTTCTATGGGCTTGGTGGAGCATGGATCGTGTCAAAAGAAGACTTTTTCCAAAATCAGAACGCCATTTCTAACTTGAAATTAAAGATTAGTTACGGAGAGCAGGGAAATGACAATTTGTACTATCCATCTTATGTCAATATGGAGCATAGGAGTCACTTTGGTTTTTCAAGGAACTACTTGCCTTATATGGACCAATATGAGATTGTTTCGGATGCGGAGGGGAACCCTTCGATATCTCAGGCCTACACGGGTACAGAAGATTTGAAGTGGGAAGTGTCTCGTAACTTTAACACGGGTTTTGAATTAGGTCTCTTTGATGACAGGCTGAATTTTGACGTTGAGTACTTTACTCGAAAGGTTTCGGACATGTTGTATAATTTTCCTCAACCCGCTTCTTCAGGTATCCCTGCTATAGCTCAAAATATTGGTGATATGAAGAATACAGGTGTGGAGGTGACTGTGAATGGTGATGCCATCCGCTCTACCGACCTTAATCTGAATGTTTGGGTAAATGCTACACATTATAAAAATAAGGTAACGAGACTTCCTGATCCTTTTGTAAGTGGCTTATTTAGGTTTGTAGAGGGACAAAGTGCTTATACCTATTATTTAAGAGAGTTTGTAGGTGTAAATCCTGAAACAGGTAATGCTCTTTGGAACCAAGGGTCAAAGGATGATAAGTCAGCAATTGCAAATGGAGACAAAACAACGACGGAGATATATACTGCGGCCACACAATATTTGTTGACTAACAAGACTGCTAATCCAGATTTATATGGAGGTTTTGGCTTTGATATAAGTTATAAAAAGCTTTCGTTAAATGTAGGATTTGCCTATCAAATTGGAGGGTATGTTTTTGATGAAGTATATCAAGGATTGTTTAATGAAGATATTGGCATGGGAGCAAGTGGCGCTAATTTCCATAAAGATGTTTACCAATCTTGGACACCAGAGAATACATCAGCAACATTGCCAATCCTTTCTGTCGTTTATCAACAACAATATGACGCTTCTGATTTCTTCTTGACATCAGCAAGCTACTTGAGCTTGGAAAATGTGGGTATTTCCTATGATATCTCAAATCGGGTATTTGATAATGTTGGGATAAAAAACTCTAGATTAAGTCTTATGGGTAATAATTTATACATGTGGTCGAAGCGCCAAGGTCTAGACCCTCGTATGATGCAGTTAGGAGGCGAGTTAAATAATGGACGTTCATTAAATAACTATTCTTTGTTAAGGACAATTTCTCTGGGATTAACTGTTAATTTTTAATGATCATGAAAAGGAATAATAAAATTATATATGGGTTAGCTGGTGTGTTGCTTTTTACTTCTTGTAAAAGCGATTTCTTGAATATTACACCTGAATCGATGATTAATCAAGAGCAACTAAATTCATCATCGGCAGCGGCCTTGGGAAATTTGAGAGGAGTCCTTGCTACACTGCGCTCGGCAACGACTACTGGATATGCTGGTCATGAAGATTATGGACACAAAGGTGTACTTTCTGTTATGGATCTGATGGGTAATGATGTCGTAATGAATGCATTGAATTGGGGTGGATTTAACTACAACTATACAGGGCGTATTACTACAAATAGTCGTGCTCATTACCCATGGTTTACCTATTATACACAAATAAAGAATGTAAATACTATTATTGCTAATATTCCAGAGGATACCGATGATGAAGAACTATTGGCTATTCGTGGACAAGCGTTAGCGCTGAGGGGATATTTTCACTTTATGTTAGCACGTATTTATGGACCTACCTATGTCGGAAATACTTCTGCATTGTCTATCCCAATCAACGCGGAGGAACTCTCGTCAAAACGTAACACAGTAGAACAAGTATATACACAGATAAAAGCAGATTTAGAAGATGCGGTAGAGCTCTTGGACGGATATAACAGAGGGGCAAGCAAAGAGTTGATAGATCAAAGTGTCGCTCTTGCTTTTTTAGCTGATGTTTATTTAGAAATGGGCCTATATGAAGAAGCCGCAGAAGCGGCGCATAACGGTCGGCAAGGATATACGTTACTGACAGAGTCTCAGTGGAAAAATGGTTTCTATGATATTAATCAGAGTGAAACTATGTGGGGGGCAGATCTAAATGCGGAGTTGACGACTTTCGTGGCGAGCTTTTTCTCTCATTTTGACAATACCGGTGAAGGTTATTCTGAAGGTGGTAATATCTCGATAGATAGAAGGCTTTACGATGCTATGTCATCGACTGATTTTAGAAAAGAGATGTTTTTGGGAGAAGAGGAAGGAGAGTTTGAAGGCGTCGAATATGATCCTTATATAAGCTTTAAATTCAGGGATTTGACTAGTGATAGAGTGTCAGGGGACTATATTTATTTACGTTCTGCACTATTATATTATATTGAGGCTGAGGCATTGGCTCGTAATCCTGCTACAGAAGAGCAAGCGAAGGATGTTCTGTTTGAAATTACCAGCGAAAGAGATCCTAGTTATGTCCGTTCAACAAACACTGGGACAGATCTTATCAATGAAATTATTTTGCAAAAGCGCATAGAGCTGTGGGGAGAAGGTTTTTCATTTTTTGATTTGAAACGATTAAAACAAGGTGTTGAGAGAGATTATCCGGGGTCAAATCATCCAGATTATGGTAAATTTAATATACCAACAGGTGATAATAAATTCCTGATGATGATTCCTCAGGCAGAAGTGGACGCTAATCCGGCTATATTGCCTAATAACCCACTATAATATAAAATCTATTATTTAGAGCCAAAAAATAAATCGGCTGTTTCCTTACTGGTGGCAGCCGATTTATTTCGTTACATCATGCAAAATATCATATAATTCTTAACTTGGCGACACCACCCCGAGAGTGTGTCAAGTAACGGATGAGTTGGTTTATTTTTTGATGGAAACAATATGGATTGCTATGAAGCAACCATCCTGACAGCCGTTCTCTACATAGCCACAAGTAGAAATTATACCACTATTGTCAGTTTTAAAGTATATCTCAGCATTTTTTTGTTTTACAAGCCAGTTGTTTCTGGCGAGGCTGTATACTTCATCCAGTGTCCAGATACTGCCGGATACGTGTGTTCCGATCTCTTCTCTGTTTTCTGTCCATTGCAGTTGTTCCAATATATCGCCTTGACTGAATCTTGCAATATCTTTGTCGGAATATCCTATGGATTGGAATGCGGTAATGGCTGTCCCTTCGCCCATCCTCCTTCAGGCATCGCGACATTCCCTATAGACTTATACCTGAATGCTCTACCGATGGCCACACCAGCTTCTACAGTTAGGGTTGTCAGGGTCGGTGTTGATTCATTAGGGTAGTTTAAAATTGTATACGTATAGCTGTTATCGGACTCGTTTTTGAAGCTAAGCCATGCCTGATAGCTTTTTTATAGTCATTTTGATAGGCTAATTCTTCTTTCTCGCAAGGATATACCGATTATCAAAATCGAGGCTAGGATGATTGTTTTCATATCGGTTCTTCTGGTATAAGACATTGTATTATTCTATATACGAATTTTGTATCAATAAGACATTTCGATTGTATATTAGACGTTTCTCTTCAATAGATCAAGTACTGTAACGTCTTTTTCGACATAGCTTTGAAATATCTCTTGTCAGGTTACAGTGATTTATAAATTTCTATATTTCAAATATAATACTTATATTTATCATATATTTAAAATATATAATACAAATATGATACAAGAGATTGTCGCTTATAAAAATATCTTAGATACTGTAGAGGAAACAATAAACAAATCACCTTACAAAAAAGGATATATAATAGAACAGGTGGGTATCCCTGCGCCAACTTTTTACAGAAAGTTAAAAGCCCAAACGTTTACTGTAGATGAAATGTTGAAACTTGCTAAGTTTCTAGCACCGGAAGAATATTATTTGCAAGAACTAAAAGAGAGCTTGCGAAGGGCCGATGATGATTATAAAAATGGTCGAGTGAAAAGCCATGAAGATGTCATGTTGGCTATCAAGAAAGACTATTTAAAATAGTCTGCGAATTGGTTTTTGTCTATTATCCCAAAAAGATTTTAATATGATACAATCATTGTCGTCATCAATATCGTAGAGTAACGATATTTGCTTAACAACAAGAATACGATTGCAACCGAAAAAATTGTCGTATCTCCCCATGTGAGGCTGTGAAGATAATAATTTTAAAACAAGTTCCGTTTCGTGAATAAAATCGGCAATAACAGAACTATCCCATTCCTCGATAAGGTACTCGATATTATTTCGATATGTACGTTCTGCTTCATCTGTCCATAGAATACGCATACTAAGATTATCGAATCCGATTACCTATTCGCTAGAATACTCAGCTCCTGCGCTACCCTCCCTGCAAGATCGCTGAAAGATTTTGCAGTAGGGTCTTCCTGATCCAGCGCGATAGGGAAGCCATTGTCACCGGCATCGGCAATGGATTTTACCAAAGGTATTTCCCCCAAGAAAGGTACTTTATACTCTTCGGCCAGACGCTTACCGCCATCTTTCCCGAAGATATAATATTTGTTGTCTGGCAATTCGGCTGGTATAAAGTATGACATGTTTTCTACTACACCTACAATCGGGATATTAATACCTTCCATGCGGTACATTGCCATTCCTTTGATGGCATCAGCGAGGGCAACCTGCTGCGGTGTAGTGACGATTACCGCTCCGGATATAGGATAAGTCTGTGCTACGGTGATATGTATATCGCCTGTTCCCGGTGGCATATCGACCACCATGTAGTCTAATTCACCCCAATCGGCGTCATTGAACAATTGTTTGATAGCTGATGTCGCCATTGGTCCTCGCCAAGGGATAGGTTGATTGGGATCCGTAAAGAAGCCTATAGACAACAGTTTGAGACCATATTTTTCTAGGGGTTCTATTCTGGTCTTACCGTCCGGACCTTGGTTCGCTGCAGGTTTAGCTCCTTCCAAACCAAACATGATCGGGAGAGATGGACCGTAGATATCGGCATCCAATAGGCCTGTTTTAGCCCCTGTAGCGGCAAGTGCTAGGGCGAGATTGGCGGCTACGGTAGACTTTCCTACACCACCTTTGCCCGAAGATACTAAGATAATATTTTTTATACCCTTCAGTTGATTGCTATCTACACTTGTCACCCGAGAAGTCATGTTGATGTCTACGGCGATCTCTTTGCTTACGAAAAGGGCGATGGCATTTCGACAGGCATGCTCAATATGGCCTTTCAGCGGACAGGCAGGTGTCGTTAAGACGATGTCAAACTTGATTTTGTCGGGGTAGATTTCTATATTTTGTACCATGTTCAGGGTCACCAAATCCTTTTTTAAATCGGGTTCTTCCACATGGCCTAAAGCGTGTAATATCTGTTCTTTTGTAATCATGACTGTACGTAAGTAAAAAGTCAAAGGAAATAATTAGGACAAAGCTAAGGATTGTATCAGATAATCGTGTCATTTTGATGTTGTAAAACATCAAAACTATCAGGTTTTCGAGAACTAAAATAATCTTCCACACTCGAATATTTTGATAAAAATAACAAATAATCGTCCGTGATCGAATATTTTGTAGGAGGGCTAGAGAACAAATTATCATATTTTTATACTACTTTTAGCATGAAAAAGGGTTTAGATCGTATATGAAAATTACTGGCAAACAAAAGATAGTGCTGATCGTCGTATTGGGCATATTTGTCCTGCTACTAGGCGTTGGCTTTGCTGTCGGGCTTTCCAAAAGGGGGGAAATATTCAAGCGTACACTAGCTAAGGTGCAACATCAATTAAAGGCGGATTACCAAGTTGACCTGCATATTGGTAAATATGGTTTCGATGGTTTGACGACCGTGTTTTTTGATGAAGTAACCGTAATTCCCGAGCAACGTGATACGCTTGCTGATATGCAACGGTTGGTGATCGGTATTCGTTTGTTGCCTTTATTATGGGGTGACATAAAGATCGGAAATCTGGAGGTTACGGCGGGGAAAGTATCTTTTGTGAAAGCGGATTCGATCAGTAATTATGACTTTCTATTCCGCAAGAAAGATAAAGATACCACAACTTTAGAAAAGCCTTCGGAGCGGAATTTTGCAGCTTGGACAGAAAAAATAGCAAATCAAGTCTTTTCAAAAATTCCGCGTAACTTAAAAATGCAAGATGTCGAGGTTTCTTACCGAGATAAAAGTGGAAGCCAGAAAGTTCGTATTCCCGAGGCGATCATGTCCGGTGGAGATTTCGAAACCAGTTTGTTTTTGAATGACCATGATGCTGAATGGGTATTAAAAGGACATGTGGATGGGGACGATCAACGGCTTCGTGTGGAAGTGTCTTCCAAAGAAAAGGGGACAGAATTACCTTTTTTGAAAAATAAATATGGCCTTTCGGTAAGTTTTGATAAAGTCGTATTTGATTTGCATCATATCAAGCGTATGGCAAAAGATCTTCTTAGTGTACAAGGGGAGATGGAGTACCACAATTTGTTGATCAACCACCGCCGGTTGTCTACTGAGGATATTATTATCCCTGAAATTAAGGCAAAAGGAGGATTTGATATATCGAACGACTATGTAGCCTTAAGCAAAGGATCCTCTATCGCCGTCGAAGGGTTTACAATAGCGCCCGAAGTTAAGTTTTCCCAACATCCTAAGAAACAGCTGGAACTGGCTATTCATACCGGCAAGTTTGCTGCGCAGGATTTTTTTGATGCTATTCCTGAGGGTTTATTTGAGTCATTGGCAGGGATAAAGGTGAAAGGAAATATTTCATATGATTTGGATTTTTCGGTTGATTTAGATACCCCAGATCATGTCCTATTTCGATCTTCTATTGATGATGAAGCGCTTCAGGTTATTAAATGGGGAAATGCGCGTGTCGATTCGTTGAATTTTCCGTTTGTCTATCCGGCTTATGATGACACCACTTTCGTCCGGGATATTGTCCTCGGTCCTCAGAATCCCAATTTTATACCTCTTCGGGAGATCCCCTATATCTTAAAAACTACTGTGCGAAATACCGAAGATCCATTTTTCTATAAGCATAATGGTTTTGAAGAAGAGGCATTCAAGTTATCCATTTCAACTAATCTTAAGGAACGAAAATTCAAAAGAGGAGCGAGCACGATATCGATGCAATTGGTGAAGAATGTTTTCTTGCATAGAAAGAAGACAATGGATCGGAAGTTTGAGGAAATCCTTTTGGTGTGGCTTATGGAGGCATCTAAAGAAGTTCCTAAGGATAGGCTGCTGGAAATTTACCTCAATATCATCGAATGGGGCAAGCATGTTTATGGCGTATCGGAGGCGGCGAATTATTATTTCAACAAAGATCCTCGTCAACTTACCTTAGGAGAGAGCTTGTTTCTGTCTAGCATCATTCCACGTCCCAAGACAGGGTTGTCGTCGTTTGATTACACGGGGCACTTGAAGCCTTGGGTATTACGGCATTTCAATACCTATGGATACATCATGACTAAGGTCGGTGACTTAAATAACGTAGAGGTGCCAACAAACTACGGTTTTTATGAGGTACTATTGCAACCTCGACTAAGGCCTCCCGCTCCTGTGTTCTTGGATACTGCAGATACGGCAAATCAGGATATCGTGGAGGATCATGAAAGGATGATGAGGGAGATAGAGGTAGAAGAAAATACCAAAAAATCTATCCTTGAAAGATTATTGAATAAAGAAAAGGAACAATGAATACTATCCAGATAGACAACCTTCATTTTGAACGCTTCATCGATTATGATCAGATCCAGAAACGTGTACGATTGATTGGTATCGATATCAATATGAAATATGCCGATCAACATCCTGTTTTTATAGGAGTACTGAATGGCTGCTTCATGTTTATGGCCGATCTGATGAAACAGATCCATATTCCTTGTGAAATGTCTTTTGTTAAGCTAGCTTCTTATCAGGGTATGGAAAATGGAGAGGTACAAGAGCTAATAGGTTTGGGTATGGATCTTAAGGGAAGGGACATTATCATTGTCGAAGATGTCGTGGATACCGGCAATTCATTAAACCATACGATAGCTGGTCTGGAAACATTGGACGTGGCAAGCATCAGTATATGCACCTTATTATTAAAACCAGCTTGTCTGATACATAATTTTGATAATATTATGTACGTAGGCTTTGAGATCGATAAGGAGTTTGTCGTGGGGTATGGCTTGGATTATAACGGGCAATGTCGTAATCTTCCCGATGTGTATAGGAAGCTGTAGGCTTTGGATTATATAGCTTACGGGCTAAAGCTTATAGCTAGTGCTTAAAACTACAGCTCGTGAGATGATTGTTCACCATGCCCACGGCTTGCATATACGCGTAACATATCGTAGTGCCAAAGAACTTCATTCCACGCTTTTTTAGATCCTTGGAGATAGCGTCTGATTCGGGCGTCGAAGTAGGGCCTTGTTGAAGATTGTCCAAGAGATGGATAATCGGTTTTCCATCAGGCATAAAGGAATATAGGTATTGATAAAAACTGCCGAATTCTTTTTGAATAGCTATAAATATATGAGCGGCTTGTACGGCAGCAGCAATTTTTCCTCGATGTCTTACGATAGCAGGATCTTGACATAGCACGTCAATTTGCTCATCGGTAAAGCAGGCTACCTTGTGAACGTCAAAGTCTGCAAATAACCTGCGGTATCCTGCCCTTTTTCTTAAGATGGTTATCCAGCTTAATCCTGCCTGAGCAGATTCGAGGATTAAAAACTCAAACAATACGCGTTCGTCTGTCACGTGTTTACCCCATTCTTCATCGTGATATTTGATATACTCAGGGTCTTCGCCACACCAAGGGCAACGCGTTATTGGATTTGCCATATTTTGTTTACTCTACTCAAGTTGGAAGCTGATTAAAAATTTGCGATACAAATTTAAACAGGCTGTAAAAAATCATACCTTTGGTACGCCATGTTACAAAAGATATTCAAACGAATGCAAGTTAATAAAAACGGAGGACGGGTAGGACTCTTTTTTTTATTTTTTTGTTCCGTATCGCTCGCTATTCCACAAGGCTCGAATGTATTTGGGGCAGAGGGTACCGTGGTGGAACAATTGGATTCGATAGCTTTGTTGGTTTCTATGCAAGATTCGCTATCAAAGGAATATGTTTTCGTGACAGCACGGAGCTCCAACCCGATGTTGGATAGTCTCCGAAAACATATCGTGGTCGAAGGCAATGATTTTATTCGATGGATGCATGCTATGGATTCGTTAGCTCGAGGGGGTACAGAAAGGTATACGGAAGTGACGGCCACTTATAAACCTACTCGTCCGGTATGGGTCGTAGTCGTATTCATGTCTCTGATCTTAGGTATAGCAATGATTAGACTGTTTTTTGCGACAGTATTCAGAAGTGTTGTGTTGGCATATTATGACAAGCAGGTGTTGCAAAATATGAGCAAGGAGGATAATATGATCACTTCTTGGCCCTATATTTTTCTATATATCTTATTTAGCTTCTCTCTAGCGTTGTTTTTATTGGTGTACGTTTCCTCTTTTCAAGCTGTGGAAATTCTGACACTGAAGAATTTTTTTCGGCTGTCGGGGATTGTAGCTTTGTTGTTCGCACTAAAGATCTTAATAGTTCGTGCGATAGCCTTGATTTTTGAGATCGAAAAAATAATCCGCGAGTATGTATTGGTGTTGTATTTGATCTATTTCAACAGCATGTTGATACTTATGCCGGTCTTATTGATACTTATTTTTGTACCTGCTGCTTATTTTAAATTTCTGTTAATTCTCTTCACCATAATTGCGTTTTCGCTGTTCCTATATAGGTTTGTTGTAGCAGCGCTCTCCCTGCTTGGGCAATTAAAGTTTTCGATCTTTTATTTAATTCTTTATCTTTGCAGCTTAGAAATAGCACCAATTTTAATTTTAGTGAAGATGCTAAAGAATTAAATTAAGGAGAGAGTTTATGCAGATTGATGTTGCGAGAGCAAAAAAAGTAAAAAGTATTTTAGTTACTTTACCTAAACCTGAAAATGATAAGTCGCCCTATTTCACATTGGCCTCAAAGTATAATCTAAAGTTGGATTTCCGAGGCTTTATTCATGTTGAAGGGGTTTCTGCTAAAGATGTGCGGAAAGAAAGAATAAACTTTGCAGATTATTCGGCTATAATTTTTACCAGTAAAAATGCCGTGGACCATTTCTTTCGGGTATGTGAGGAAATGCGCTTTGAGGTGTCCTCTGAGATGAAATATTTTTGTATTTCAGAAGCTATAGCACTGTATCTACAGAAGTATATCCAATATCGGAAACGTAAGATCTTCTTTGGGAAGCAGACTGCAAAAGATTTGGAAGAAGTGCTTCAGAAGCATAGCGACGAGAAATTCCTGTTCCCCTGTTCGGATGTCGCCAATGAAGAAACACAAAAGTGGCTTCAGGACAATGGCTATGATTTTACCCCGGTTGTGTTATTTCGTACAGTGATTACTGATATCACGGATTTGAAGAATGTATTTTATGATGTTATTGTGTTTTTCAGCCCTTCTAGTGTACAATCGTTGTATGATAACTTTCCGGATTTTATTCAGAATGATACACGGATTGCTGCTTTCGGGTCGAGTACACAGCAGGCGCTATTGGATAAAGGATTGATATTAGATATTCCGGCTCCGACACCTAGTGCACCTAGCATGACTATGGCTGTAGAACATTATATTAAACAAGTGAATAAATAAAAGATAGCAGTACGCAGGTACTGCTTTTTTTAAGAAACTACATTAATTGTTAAAAGATGTTAAATGAGGGCGAATTGTTACAATTTTTTCTTTTTTTTTGTAGAAGTCTTAAAATGTAAAATATTATCCTGTACATTTACGTACTTAAACTTATTTTGGTTAGCTTGAAAACAAGCGGTTTTCATAGCGAGATAGAAATTTATGAACTTAAAAAAATACAATCTTGCCTATTGTGTAGTCCTATTTGTTGGAGTTCTCTTTTTGTATTCCAGTTGTAAGGGGCCTAGGAATTCGGGAGAATTAGTTGGGGTTCAGCTTAATAAGTTGAAAACGAGTAAGGCTCCTTATGGTATGGTTTTGATACCTGGCGGTACGTTTATTATGGGACAGTCCGATGAGGATATCACCTTTTCCCAAACTGCACAAAATCGACAGGTGACCATTGCTCCATTTTATATGGATGACACCGAGATATCGAATAGCGAATACAGACAGTTTGTATCGTGGGTGAGGGATTCTATTTTGATTCATAACTTTTTGGGTGATGATAGTTATTTTGTGACCTCAACCGATGGAGATGTAAAGTACATCGACTGGGACAAGGTGGGAAAGAAATCACCATGGAAGACTAAGGATGCGACGGTACTTGAAAAACTGAATAGTATGTATTATCAAGGCGAGGATCGGATTTTTGGAAAGAATGAGCTGGATGTCCGGTTATTACGCTATCATTATGAATGGTATGACTTACGTGCAGCCGTAGAAAGTAAAAATGATCCGAATAAGAGGCGGTCGGATTTTATCCGTCGCGATACGATCTTGGTGTATCCAGATACGACCGTATGGCTTGCTGATTTTAGCTATGCACAGAATGAGCCTATGGTGCGGGGGTATTTTTCGCATCCGTCTTATAACGAATATCCTGTCGTAGGGATTACTTGGCGCCAGGCTCAAGCATTTAATTCGTGGAGAACTCAACTGTTTAATAATGTCGCCCAACAGACACGGCAGCAGCCACGACTGGATTATCAATTGCCTTCCGAAGCACAGTGGGAATATGCTGCGCGTGGTGGAAAGATAGGTATGCAGTATCCTTGGGGAGGCCCTACAGCACGAAATGCACGCGGTTGTCTGATGGCTAATTTTAAACCGGGTCGTGGGAACTATATCGATGACGGTGTAGCGTATACCGCTCCGGTCTATTCGTATTTTCCCAATGATTTTGGATTATACAATATGGCGGGGAATGTTGCGGAATGGACCCAATCTAGCTACGATGAGTCGGCCTATTCTTTCGTTCATGATATGAATCCAACATATACCTATCATGCAAAAGCCGAGGATGCTTTGTCTATGAAGCGCAAGGTTGTGCGTGGTGGATCGTGGAAAGATATCGGTTTCTTTTTACAGAATGGTACAAGACAATATGAATATCAAGACACAGCTAAATCGTATATCGGATTTAGGTCTGTAACAAATTTTGCGGGAGTTACTTACTAATATAATTATACTTTTTTAGAAAAATGGCGAAGAAAAAGAAGTTTGGCTTTGGAATTAATACCTTGATTAATTGGGGTGCTACGGTCGTGATTATAGGTCTAATGTTTAAGATCTTACACTTCAAGGGAGGTGAATGGATGATTGGAATAGGGTTAGCAGTAGAAGCTTTGCTGTTCTTTGTTATGGGATTTATGGCTGCTGAAAAAGAGGTAGACTGGACAAGGGTTTATCCCGAGTTGGATGAAGAATATGGTGGCGAACTATCCAAGCGTAATGTGAATGCACAAACACAGCCGGCAGTGGGTCACACGGCTGCATTGGATAAACTACTTCAAGATGCAAAGATTGACGAAAATCTAATCGGAAATTTAGGTGATGGTCTACGTGCATTTGGTGATAAGGTGGCGGCTATTTCTACGGTTGCCGACACAGCTGTCGCAACTAATCAATTCGCCGACAAGCTGAACGCAGCATCGATAGGAGCTTCTCAATTGAGCCATGCTTTCGATCGGGCCGCCGCAGATTTGCAAACATTTAATGAATCGGCAGCAGATATGCAACAGTTTAAGGAGCAGGTCAACACCTTCAATAAAAATTTATCTTCATTAAATGCTATTTATGGCAATATGTTGTCTGCGATGAGTCCAAATCGCTCCTAATCAATTTTGTATCTTAATTTTTTAAAGGGGAGCACACACTAATATGGCAGGACATAAAGAGACACCAAGACAGCGGATGATTGGCATTCTTTATTTGGTGCTACTAGGTTTAGTAGCATTAAATGTAAGTGATTCCATTCTTGATGCCTTTAAAAATCTTGGTAATAGTTTGAATACTTCAACACAAAATACACAGGCAGGGATTGACAACATGTTTTTGGCTTTTCGGGAGACCAAAATGAAAGAAAACCCGGAACGTGCAAAGCCCTTGTTGGATAGAGCGGAACAAGCGAAAGATCTGGTCGCTAAATTGACCGGTAAACTTCGAGAGTGCGATGAATTGCTGACTCAAGAGGGTGGAGGTATGAATGAAGAGACCGGAGACGTCACTTTTCGTAGTAGTACCGATATCTCTGCACGTTTAATGATTAACCAAGGACGAGGAAAAGAACTTCGAAATCTGATTAATTCTACAGCCGCCGAGCTAAAACAGCTGACAAATAACGAGGTGAGCTTTGCGTTGGCTGCGGAAGATCCAGCGCCTAGAGGTGGTGTCCGTAAGAGCTGGGAAGAAGCTAGCTTTGGTGATGGTATACCGTTGACAGCGGCCATTACAGCCTTGGAAAAGATTAGTGCAGATGCGAAAAATGCAGAATCAGCGGTGGTGAAGCATATCTTTGGCAAGATGGATCAAGCGGTGGTCAATTTGGATAAGTTTGCTGCCGTAGCTGTCGCACCGACTTCATACCTCATTGCTGGACAACCTTATGTCGCTAAAGTCTTTTTAACGGCCTATGATTCCAAATCTAATCCGGAAATTTTGGTGAATGGCTCATCTATTCCGGTAATAGATGGACAGGGTACATATAGCCTGACGCCAGGAGTTGGTACGCATACATGGAGAGGCTCCATTCGGGTACAACAGACAGATGGCACGATCAAGACCTACGAAACTGAACCGATGACATTCCAGGTGGCAAAGCCTTCTGCAGTGGTTTCTCCGGATGCAATGAATGTGTTGTATATCGGTGTGGACAACCCAATATCAATATCAGCTCCAGGAGTTCCGGCAGAAAGTTTGCATATTTCGGGATCGGGGGTCAACTTAACAGCGAAAGGTGACGCCAAGTATATTGCACGGGTTTCTTCACCTGGTGATGTCTCTTTGCAGGTAACGGCTACGATAGATGGAAAGGTACAAAATCTCGGAACCTCTACATTTCGCGTGAAACGTATTCCTAAGCCAACCGCCCGTGTCGCGGGAAAGGAGGGGGGACGAATTTCTGCAGCACAATTGAGGGGACAAACCGTCGTGTCTGCATCGTTGGATAACTTTGATTTTGATGCGAAGTTTAGTGTGACTAAATTTAACATGTATATTTCAAAACCACGGGTAGATCCTATTGGACCATATGCCGCTTCGGGCAACGATTTTTCGGGGCAGATGAAGACTGCGTTGGGAGGGTTAACCCCAGGTTCTGTCGTCATGATCTATGATATTGTCGGGGTAGGCCCTGATGGGATGTCACAGAATTTGAACCCAATAACATTTCAAGTAACGAACTAATAGAAGGTAATTCTATGAAAAGGAAAATATTTTTATCAACGGTTATTTTGGGCTTTTCATTAATCGCTTCGGCGCAACAGGAAAATCTGGCCAACAGTACCAACCCGGTGCAGGTGGACGAACCGCCAGTAGATGGGTATGTCACTAAATCAGATATAGCGAATCGTAAAGTGATTCCCTATGCACCAATCCGACAGACTGATGTTGCTTTTAGTAAGCGGGTATGGCGAGAGATGGATTTGCGTCTAAAGATGAATCAAGTGTTTATTTCTCCTAAAGCAAGGTTGATCGATATTCTTGTCGATGCTATTCAGGCGGGAGAATTGACCGCGTATGATCCTACACCGACGGAAAATGATCCGACAGGCGACAGTTTTAAAAACGTTCTTTCCATTGATCAAGTGATGGCACGGCTGGGGGGGGATTCTGTCTTGGTAGAACAGTTTAATGAGAATAATGAGGTAGTGAGTTCCCATTATGAAACACGACAGTTTAGCGGGGAAAACGTCATGAAGTTTAGGATAAAAGAGGATTGGATTTTTGATAAGCAGCGTTCTATTTTCGAACCACGTATTGTAGGTATAGCACCTTTGATTACACCGCAGATTGCCGGGATGGAGACCGCTCTTAACGGAGCTGCCGATGCTGGAACCGCTGCTGGTGCCGACCCATTTGATCCCTTTGCTGTACAGCCTGAAAATGAGAATCTCAACAATGCGAATAATCAAGCACCTATTCCTGTAGAGAATACTGCTTCAATGCATCAAGTTGAACCTACTCCGGCATTTTGGATTTATTTTCCGGAAGCTCGGCACGTATTGGTGAATAAGGAAGTTATCAATAGACATAACGATGCCACTGGCTTGAGTTATGATGATGTATTCATTAAAAGAATGTTCGCAAGTTATATTGTCAAACAGTCCAATACAGAAGACCTCCGTATCAGAGATTATGTTAATGAAGATGTCGACAGATTGTTGGAATCGGAGCGTATCAAAAAAGTATTGATGGACTACGAACAGGATCTTTGGTCATATTAGCTGTTTAAGTGATAAAAATCACTTATCTTTTCAAAATATTTCTACAAATTGGTGTTTAGAAAATACTTTTTAAACTTTAAAATGTAGAAATATTTTTTTTTAAGTTTGTATCAGTAGTATTTAAATAGATAGCTTGTGAAACTGAAACCTGTCGATAGCATTTCCGGGATCGCTCCAAAGGACTTTGTGAACGATTATCTTAACAAAGGTCAGCCTGTGGTCATTCGGGATTTTATTAGTCCGGACAGCCCATGTTGGACCAAGTGGAGTTATGACTATTTTAAAGAGATAGCGGGAGATGAGCAAGTTGATGTGTATGGTCGAGAAGAAGAATCACAAAACCATGCAGCTAGCCCACCTGTTGGCCGAATGAGTTTTGGCCAGTATTTGGATAAGATCAGTTCGGAACCCACCGAGTTGAGACTCTTCTTGTTTAATCTGATAAAGATACGACCTGAACTGAAAAAGGATGTGATTTATAACGATGTTACAGGAGGGAAAGTATTACAGTTTTTGCCATATATGTTTTTTGGGGGCCAAGGATCAGCTACGCGTAATCACTTTGATATTGATATGTCACATGTATTTATATCACAGTTCCAGGGTAAAAAACGTATTTGGGTTTTTCCAAACGACCAATCGGACCTGATGTATAAGTTGCCCTATAACTTCCATAGTATAGCCAACTTGAAGACGAGTAGCCAGGAGGAGTATCCTGCGTTAAAGTATTTGGATGGATATGAAGCAGTAATAGGTCCAGGTGAAACATTATATATGCCCGCGGGATGGTGGCATTATATTCAGTACGAAACTGAGGGATATTCTATCTCTGTACGAGCATTGGCTAACTCATTATCGGAGAAGATCAAGGGAGCAAGAAACCTTTTTGTAACGCGCTATTTTGATGATACTATGCGCAAAGTTTTTAAGGGAAAATGGCTTCATTATAAAATCGATATGGCAAAAAAACGTGCCGAGCGAGCCGTAAAGCGTTATCAGAAATAAATCACTATGTTCTTATAACCGTTATGGGAAAAGTATCAGGATTCCTTTTATTTCTATTTTTGCCTTTTATGTCCATTGGTCAGCAGGAGCCCGCACCCTATGGTGCAGTACCATCACAGCGACAGTTGAAATGGCATGAGATGGAAATGTACTGTTTGATTCATTATACACCGACTACTTTTCAAGATAAGGAATGGGGATTTGGTGATGCAGATCCAAAGCTATTTAATCCCTCAAACTTTGATGCAAATCAGATAGCCCAAGCTGCAACCTCTGCGGGGTTTAAAGGTTTGATCAGTGTTGCAAAACATCACGATGGCTTTTGTCTCTGGCCAACAAAGACCACTACATATAGTATTGTGCAATCTCCATGGCAAGATGGTAAAGGAGATATGGTGAAAGTCTTTATGGAAGCTACCCATGCACATGGAATGGATTTTGGGGTGTATTTATCGGCTTGGGACCGAAATGATGTGCGTTATGGGTCTCCCGCTTATGCGGATGCTTATCGTGAACAACTTCAAGAGCTAATGACGGGTTATGGGCCATTGTTTACATCCTGGCATGATGGTGCAAATGGAGGAGATGGCTATTACGGTGGTAAGAACGAAAAAAGGACGATCGATCGGACGACTTATTACGCGTGGGAAGAGAAAACATGGCCAATAATACGGAAATATCAGCCTATGGCAATGATCTTTTCGGACGTGGGCCCCGATATACGTTGGGTAGGTAATGAAAAAGGATTTGCCGCGGAAACCTCTTGGGCGACATTGACCCCAAAAAGTCGCGATGGACTAAAGCCGGTACCTGGCCAAGTCGATCCGAGCAATTTATCAACGGGTGATAGGGCGGGTAAATATTGGATACCAGCTGAATGTGACGTGCCTCAAAGACCGGGTTGGTTTTACCATAAAAATGAAGATGATAAGGTAAAGACTCCGAACCAGTTATTTGAGATTTATCTGAAATCTGTAGGACGTGGGGCGAATATGAATTTAGGTTTAGCTCCGATGCCTGAAGGTATATTGCATCAAAATGATGTGAAATCGTTGGCCGCATTTGGTCGAAAAATTAAAATGACTTTCACCGATAATTTATCGACAGGAGCATCTGCTGTAGCATCAAGCACGCGAGGTACAGCTGCCCTCTTCAGTGTAATGAATATATTTGATGATGACCGTTATTCGTACTATGCACCGGAGGAAGGTATTGTTAATCCGGTTATTGAGGTGAACCTTCCGAATATCAGGGTGTTCGATATCATCCGTTTACGCGAAAATATCAAACTTGGACAGCGTTTGGATAGTGTGGTCGTAGAGGTGATGAAAGAAGGCACTTGGCGAAAATTGGCTTCGGCAACTAGTATTGGTGCAAATCGGTTGATCAAACTGGAAAAGCCTGTTTCAGCGACTAGGTTGAGGATACAGCTTTTCGCTCCTGTAGTACCGACATTAAGCGATTTTGGCTTATTCAAGGAATACGATGAGGAGTTTAGTTTTGAACAAGGCCAATCTATTTTACGGAAGCTGGGCAATGCTTCGTATAGTCTGCTTCCTGCTTCGATGTATAGGGCCTCCGATGGAAATCCAAATACCATAGGACAACTCAGCAATGTACAGAATGGGATTGTACTTGTATTAAAAGAACCTGTTGCCGCTTTGGGATATCTACCGAGACAGGACGACAATAATGAAGGTGTGGCCTTAAAATATGCCATTTATAGCTGCGAGGACATGAAAACATGGACCATGTTGAAAGTGGGAGAGTTTTCTAATATTCAAGCTAATCCGACAGAGCAGATCATTCATTTCGAAAAGGAGCTGCAATCTAGGTATATTAAGTTTGTGCCTATATCGGTTGTGGGGAAAACATTTACTGCTGCTGAATTGAATCTGTATCAATGATGCGTATTATGCCATTTCTGAGAATCCTTTGCCGAAAGGTGTATTTACTCAGGCTCATTGTCCGCTGATAGTGTAATTGCTGAACGGTAAAATAACGTATAAGGGTCACTTTCATAGACGTGCATGTCTGCGTTATGCCGGAAAGGGATGTCTGGATTGAATATCTCTTCTAGTGTAGTTCTCAAGAAACCAACAAAAGCTTCCTTTTGTTCAGCTAGGTAGGCTCCTTCCATAACAGCACCTCGGTTGCCGCGGAATAACGTCCCCTCGTCGCGCATGCGTCTAGCGACATAGAGGTGAGGCTCTAGGTTGCGACGATTGGTGACCTGCTCAAAAACGTAGGCATAGAATAGTGTTTGTACCAACGCCTTGTTTTCCGTATTTGCCGCAAATACTTTTTCGATATCTTTGAAAATAACCGAATCTCCTCCGGTTTTGTAATCGACAATACGTGTTTTGACTTCCCCATCATCTGTTAATACCTCATCAACACGGTCTATAATACCGAAGAGTGTGACGGTCTCTGTCTGGCCTTGAACCTGAATTGGAAAGTCCAATATATAGTCTTCGTCGTTTTCGAGCTCAATGATCTTAAAAGCACGGTAGTTGTCTGCATCATACTGCAAATACATCTTTACATACGCGCTGGCTATCTTGTGCATAATACGCTGTAGACTATCTAGCTCTTCGATGGACCCGAATACGGTGTCGTACTGGGTGCCAATTTCTATCAGGACAAAGTTGTCGATATCTTGAATCTTTTCGAGTAGAAGGCTGGTGGCTGTAAATTTATTTTTCCCTTTGTAAGGTTTAAGGATTTTTTCCATGGCGTCATGGATGACAGTACCCAGTTTATTCATTTCAAATTCCTGAGAGATGGAAGGAGGCTCTTTAATTTCAGCGACGTGTTTCAGAAAGAATTGTAATGGAGACTGTAAATAGGTTGTCAGTGCTGTGGCGGAAATCCTTCTTCCACCCTCAATAAATACGCGATACATTTTTTGCCATATCTCCCCATTTTTGGGGATAACAAGTTCTTCTGCGGAGGGTAGAAATGCAATAGGCTGTTGCTGTACCCGCTTGATAAATTGAAATTGACTTTCAAATTCAAGCTGGCGTACAAACCGACTTTCCTCGCCTGTACTATTTTCATCGACAATACTGTTGTAGAAAAGGTGTATGCCGTCACTGTATTGGAAGTGGCGGTAGAATAAGTAAGCGGATAATGCATCTTGATTCTCCAATACAGGTAGGCCATACGCTTTTCGAAGATTGTTTGGCAAAAACGTTGTGCTACTGGATGTCTTAGGAAGAATACCTTCATTAACACCCAACATATAAACGTGGTCAAAATTCAGACAACGGCTTTCTAGTAGCCCCATGATCTGTAGGCCGTCCAGTGGATCTCCTTCAATAGCCGAATTGATCGGCACAATAGCTTTCCGTATTAACCCTATTTGGAATTGAATGTTAAGCGAAGGCATCTTGGCAAAGCCCAGCTGTAGTTGGTTTAAAACCTTTTTGGTCTCGATCAACAGGTTGGCCTCGATTTGTTTGATTTGGCTGTCTTGCGCTGCCGACAGTAACAGGTTGTCCAGTACATGAAGCAGTGTAGGAATGACGTCACGATTAGATGATAAGGGCTGGAAGAAATGAGGAAGCACCGATGACTTGATTGTTATATCCTCAAGAGCCAGCTCGACAAGTTGTTTTTTGACGATATGCACTTGATTCGCCTTCTTTTCAAAAGAGGATACTTTGGTCAACGGATTGTTAAGAAAGGAGTCCAAATCCTGAAAAGGGATCTTTGTTTTTTTAAGATGTGAAATTTGCTCATGCACCTTCATCCATAGATCCAAAAGGCCAAATATAGGGGACTGTGTCAATGGAAATCCGGTAGTAATATTGACTTTTAAATCGGGTAGACTTTGTAACAAGGAAACCAATAAGCTTTCATCGGCCAGTAATATGGCAGAAGATTTACCTTCTTGCTCATGTTGGAGCAGCACATCGTGTAATAGTTTAGTTTGGCTCACCTTGCCGGTAGAAGCATACAGGTAGACGTTATCTTTACGATTGCCGATGATATCGGGGCTATCGCCAAGCGCATTGAAAAGACCGGTTTGTTGTATATTCCGACGGATAAATAGGCCTGCCTCTTGCTGCTTGTCTTCGAGGTAATAGGCATCTGCATCGAAATAGAATAGCGCCCGCCCTTCTTCTTGCCATTGCTTAAAAAGTTTTGCTTCGACTTTGTTCAAAGCATTGAAGCCGACAAATAGAATTTTTTTGTAAGCATGCGCAAAGTTCGGATGATCGGCAACACCTTCTGCGAGATTTCTATACATGGTCGGGAAGTTGGTCTGCTGATGTTCGGCTAGCTTTTGTTTGAACGCTTTATAAAGTAAGGGTAAACGTTTCCATAATTTTAGGAAGCGCAATTGTATGCCGGTGTGCCCCGCCATGCTGAAAGACTGCCAAAACTGCCGGATAAAGTCTTGTTGTTCTGGTGTTAGATGCTGAAACTCCAAATCAATGCGGCTCGTATCGTACAGCTCCATGTAAATATGGTCGATAGAAACCAAGTCATAGTCCAATTGGCTAAAGTCGCTTAAAATAATCTCCGCAATGGGATAGAATTCCTCTAAAGTTTCGGCCGGTATTCCTTCTTGTTCCAATAGGCTGTTGTGAAGCTCATAGAGGTAAAAGAACTGGCTGAGTGAACTGGCTTCTTCGGCTTGTGACGATTGGCGCAAAAACTCCTGTATTGTAAAGAATTGTGGAGACCAGATCGCACGTCCGTATACTTCCGCAAGGTGTTTTTTGAGGTAGGTGATGGGACGTTTGTTATTAAAGATAATAGCGATATCGGACAAATCGTCTCCAAACCGATTTTTAATATCTGTTGCTACTAATTTTAAAAAGGGTTCGTTCATTGTTTATTTTACTTCTATAAGTTCGTTTATTTTGGCATAATATAAATACCCCCTCACCTGTTGATACCCTAAGTTTGTCAAGGTACTCATATACTGATCGACTTGGGTCTTGTGGGCGACGTAATTGTCGTTAGTGAATTTAAAATCAAGTACAATGGTTTCGGTTGAGCTACTAAATACCTTGTCAGGCCGAATGGTTTTGCCTTCGGAAGTAATGATGGCCGCTTCGTTCCAGATTTTATAATCTCCTGTTATCCATTGATTGATTTCTGGGTGATGCCATATCTGCCTGATTTCTTCTAATAAAATAGCTTTGTTTTCTTCGGCTAATATACCTTCCTCGATATAGCGGCCAATAATTTTGTCAATATCACTTTCCAAACCGGCTTCTGCGATGACTTCATGCGCTAATATTCCATATTGGGAAGCTTTTTCCATCAGAAGAATGGTGTTTATACTCCGTTTTCCCGACTTGCTCAAGGCCTTTTCCAAGACCTGTGATATAGGATAACTGTGTAGGGCCATATTTTCGTCCGATGGTTGTTCTTCGTCTCTTGGACTTAGAATCTGATCGATAGATAGGGTGCCTTCTACTAATTTGAAAGGTGCACCCTCGCTACTTAGTACCTGATAAAGTAGGTCACCAATAAATTCATTCTTGATCTCCACACCCGTTTGGACGCCACTTTTCTTGTCGACGTTTTCCTTGAATGCCGGAGCGGATATATATAGATGCTGGACAGCTCTCGTTGTGGCCACATACAATGTATTCAAAGCATCCATATAATTGAATAACATCTCTTCGTAATACGGTTTGTAGAATATGGAATTGGCTAAACTGCCGTTGTACTTAATTGGTATTTTACCCAATTTGGCAAAAGGAGTGTTATCCGTATGGATCCAAAAATCTCCATTAACCATACCATCTATTTTCCATGAGCAGAAAGGTATCATGACGACATCATAGGCCAACCCTTTTGATTTGTGGATGGTGGTGACTTCTATGGCGTTGATTTTGCCATTTGAAGGTAATACAGATTTGTTCCCATCTTCCTCCCAAAATTCGAGGAATTGTGTAATTCCACGCTCGCCCTTGGCGGTAAAGCTGTCTACCAGATCTTTGAAGGTCAGAAGATAAGGGAGATGTGGGTTGTCTTCGGTCGTGAGATTGTATATCTCGATCAGCTTTTCGACCAAATGGACCAAAGGGAGTTTCTGCCATTGGTCCCAGTTGGTCGTCAGCTCACGGGGGAGTAGCGATTCGAGTTTACTGATATTGTTTTCATGAAATTGTAGCCAAGCTTGGGGGGCGAATGTCTGTTGATGTTGTATCAGCTGATAAAGATAGGCCATGCGTGCATGATGGATCGTATGTTGATCCGAGGTATAAACAAATGCTGTCAATGTTTCGATAAGCAACACGATGGCGTCATTTGATGCAAGCGATAAAGCATCTCCTGAGATAACTTCAAAATCCAGACCCACATTGTTTTTATAAGCCATGAGCTCTTGAATAACGCATAATGCCTGAGCATTGCTTCTTACTAAAATGCCGATCTGCTTGGCTTCGTATCGTCCCGACGAGATCCATTCGCCTATCTTTTGGCATAGATGGGCTATAGCAATGTCCATGACCTGATTTGCCCGCTGCCGTCCATCCTCAACGGGGAAATATACAATCTCTATCGAGCCTTGCTCTGCTTCATTATCGATTTTGTTTGTGGGAATTTCTTGTTGACTGTTTTCATAAGCTCGTACCAGCATACTGTCATTCTGCGTCTGATGCCACCACTGACTACCCTCGTCCGAAATCTCTAAAGCAACCTTGTCATTCAGTACTTGCTGCAGTAAATGAGGTATTTGCTCGTATAAGTAATTATTGAGCCGAATAATATTTGGTAAGCTTCTATAGTTGGTCTCCAGTGTCCCGTTTTCAATAAATAGATTTTTATTATCCGCAGTAAGGTGGAAAGTATTGGCTACCTGTTCTTCTACCTGTTGAAGTAAGATACGCCAGTCACCATTTCGCCAGCGGTAGATACTTTGTTTGACATCGCCTACGATAAGATGTTCATGGTGCTTTCCCTGGGTATTGCCCAATGCATTCAACAATAAAGGGCTATAGTTTTTCCATTGTATGCGTGATGTATCCTGAAATTCATCGAAGAGAAAATAGTTGTACCGGTTGCCGATCTTTTCCCAAATGAAGGTAGGGTCATTGTTATTGTCGAGTCCCAGTTTGTTCAACAGCATTTGCGAATCGGAAATCAACTGTGCACTATTTTCTTTACGCCATGTACCCAGCAGGTCACTCATTTCTTTGAGCAAACGGAGATAATAAAGATTTCCTTGTACCGCATGATAAGCGATGTATATAGGAAGGAGATTTCTGAGTTCTTCAAAGGGACCTAAAACCGGAGCAAATCCTTGGATAAGGTCATGGCGGATATTTTTTTGCTGATCGGTAAAAGCATCTTCGTTATCGATCAACGAAAGAAATTTGTCTAATGTTTTTTGTAGGTCGGATAAGGACAATTGATGTACATGAGCCGATATCTTTCCGGCCACAATGAGTTTGTTCCTTGACTTACCCTTCATCTCCTCTTCATCTACCTGCAGGGATTTGAAGGTTTCTTGGAAGGATTGGATGGCCGTACTGAATCCATCCAAATAAGACTGGGTCTTTTCGAGAATTTCTTTATTTAACAGGTTGAATATTTGGTGGGTGTCTGCGGATATCAGGTTGCCGTCAAACTCCTGGAAATTCTCAGAGAAGATTAAGCCCGCTAATTTTGTCAACTGATGCCGATAGTTCCAGTTCTCATTGTTATTTATTTTTTTTTCGGCGAAGTCAATGATCCAGTCGAGCAAATCCGGACGATCGTCCAGCAGTTGGTTAAGCATGATGGTAAGATCGGCTTTGACCCTATTGGTGTTCATTTCGATTGTGTAGGCTGCATCGAGGTTAAGTTCATAGGTAAAGCTGCGAATAACCTTCTGGGAGAAACCATCGATCGTGCTGACGGTAAAGTGACTGTAGTCGTGCAGTATCCTGCGGTAGACTTGATAGGCCTTTTGTTGGATCTGTTGTGTCGACCAGTCGGGAAACTGGGCCAATAGCTTATTCCGAAAGGCAGCGGTTTTGCTGCTTTCGTCGCCTAAGGCCAGACCGTGTAATACGGAAAGGATACGTTCCTTCATCTCGGCTGTCGCTTTGTTGGTAAACGTGACAGCGAGTATCTCGCGATAGCTGTTTTCGTTTGTCAACAGCAAGGTGATGTAGTGTAGGGTCAGACTAAATGTTTTGCCGGATCCGGCCGAAGCTTTTAAGATTTTTAGGGGAGCTACGCTATTTACACTATTCATGTTGAAAAGTAGTGATTAAAAATCATTTGACCAAGAAGTGTTGATAACGTATAATTTCCAACCCTTTACCGGATGTTGTTCTTCTTTTTTTCCTTTTTAATACTTATCTTTGCATCCCCTCATACACGAAGTACGGGGGGTATGTTGAATACATAAAAAAATAAAACATGGCAACTAAAATTAGATTGCAAAGACACGGTAAAAAAGGAAAACCATTTTACCACGTAGTAGTAGCCGATTCACGTGCTCCACGTGACGGTAAGTTCATCGAACGTCTAGGTTCTTACAACCCAAACACTAATCCCGCAACTATCGTATTAAATTTTGACAGTGCATTGGATTGGTTGAACAAAGGTGCGCAACCGACGGATACTGCTCGTGCTATCCTTTCTTACAAAGGTGTTCTTTACAAGAAACACTTGCAAGGTGGTGTGAAAAAAGGTGCTTTCGATGAAGCTAAAGCTGAAGAGCTGTTTGCTAAATGGCTAGAAAGTAAAGAAGTAAAAATCGAGGGTAAAAAATCAGGCCTAGTAAATGCGGAAGAAGAAGCTAAAAAAGCTGCTTTGGCTGCTGAGGCAAAGAAAAATGAAGAAAGAGCTGCAGCTCTTGCAGCAAAAAATGCACCTGTAGAAGAAGAAGCTCCTGCAGAGGAGGTAACCGAAGAGGTTGTTGCTGAAGCGCCAGAGGCTACGGAAGCAGCGGAAAGTGTAGAAGAAGCTACAGAGGTAGCTCCGACTACAGAGGAGGCACCAGAAGAAGTTGTTGCTGAAGCACCAGAAGTTGCGGAAGTAGTAGCAGAAGAAACTACTGAAGAAGCTCCTGCAGAGGTGGCGACAGAAGATGTGGTAGCTGAGGTTGAAGCACCAGAAGCTACGGAAGCATCAGAAAGTGCAGAAAAAACTACTGAGGATTAATCTTCGTAAAGTATGAAGAAGCCGATTCATTACGATGGATCGGCTTTTTTTGATTTGGACATTTCCTTTCGAAGACGTTATCTTTGAGGTCTAACAAGAAAATATGCTTTTACAAGATTTCTATAAAGTCAATACATTACAGCAGCTAGATGCACAACGATATGTCGTGCAAATTACCCTAAACAAAGCCCATCCTATATTTAAGGGACACTTTCCGGGCAACCCTGTGACACCAGGGGTATGTATGTTGCAGATCATTAAAGAATTGGCAGAAGATATCTTATCGAAGAAGCTATTCATGGTCAGGTCTTCCAATGTGAAATTTATGGCACTGATCAATCCTGAGATTCATGATAATTTGAGAGTAGAACTTGACATTTCTCCGCTAACAACGTCAGACTATAAAGTTAAGAATGTGACCTATTTTGATGATACTGTGGCATTGAAGCTGGTCAATACGTATAAAGTACAATGATATGAAGATAGGGGTGGTTCTTGTAGGATTAGTTTCATTTTTTCAGCAAGTCGACTTATCGACAGCCCGTGCTAATTTTGAGAAAGCTGAAAAATCAAAGACGAATACGGCAGTATTGTTTAACCTGTTGAAGGATTACCATCAGTCGGACGCTATACTACAGGCATATAAAGGAGCCTCTTCGGTGTTGCAGGCGAGATATGTTACCGATCAGAAGACAAAAAAGAAGCTTGTTGTTGAAGGAATACGCGTGCTTGAAGGGGCTATCAAAGACAATTCCATTAATATCGAAATGCGGCTTATCCGATTGATTATTCAAGAGAATACACCTAAGGTGCTCAAATACAAAATGAATATGGATGCGGATAAGCAAATGATTTTAGCTAATTTTGCCTCACAAAGTCGAGAGGTAAAAGGAATGATTAAACGATATGCTACAACGCGATCAACATTCTTTACAGTGGCGGAGTTAGGTAAATTATCAAACTAAATAGTTCATGCAGGAAACTGTCCAACGTCAAATCGAACGATTGGGTATTGTGGTTATTGTTCCGACATATAATAACCAAAATACCTTGAGGCGTGTATTGGATGGTGTTTTGGCCTATACAGATCGTATCATCGTGGTTAATGATGGTTCTACGGACGGTACCGCGAGGATACTAGCAGACTATGCCGACATAACGAGTGTCCATTTCAATGAGAATCAGGGGAAGGGAATGGCTCTGCGGGCAGGTCTTGCAAGCGCCTATGATGAAGGATACCAGTATGCGATTACAATAGATTCGGATGGGCAACACTACCCGTCGGATATTCCGGTGTTTGTACAAGCTATCGAACATAGCCAACAACCCGTTCTGTGGATCGGAAGCCGAAATATGTCCCAGAATACAGTTCCTAAAAAAAGTAGTTTCGGCAATCGTTTTTCGAACTTTTGGTTTTGGTTTGAGACGGGTATTAAACTTACCGATACCCAATGTGGATTTCGGGCATACCCTCTGCAGGTTATTCCAAGGCATTATTATACGCGTAAGTTTGAGTTCGAAATAGAAATTATTGTACGATCTGCATGGAATGGGGTACAGGTGAAAAATGTGCCTGTCCAAGTACTATATGACCCAAAAGAAAGGGTTTCCCATTTTAGACCGTTCCAAGATTTTAGCCGTATCAGTGTTCTCAATACCGTATTGGTATTTTTAACGTTTTTCTATATTCTCCCACGTAATCTCGTACGTTCGTTCAAAAAAAAAAGCTGGCGTGACTTTGTGAAGGAAGATATCTTCGGTAGTACGGATTCACCGGAAAAGAAGGCCGCTTCGATTGGTTTGGGGGTGTTTATGGGTATTGCGCCTGTATGGGGCTTTCAGACCGTATTGGTTATTACCTTGGCGGCTTTTTTAAGGTGGAATAAAGTATTGGCTTTTGCATTCTCCAATATTAGCTTGCCGCCATTTATTCCACTAATTGTCTACGTTTCTTTATGGACTGGTGGGTTGATTGTGCCCTCTTCGGGGCATCACGGCTTATTCGCGTTGGAATCGATCAATATTTCCACTATATCATCGCATTTGGTGCAATATCTTATCGGAAGTTTGGTGCTGGCATCCCTCTCGGCTATCTTAGTAGGATTGGTCAGTTATGTGCTTATTAAGTTGGGCCAAAATAAGGTCGTATCTACCGAATAATGCATTTGTTTTTTTACTATATCTATTGCTGGGTACAGCGTCATAAAGTTATTGCTACAGTTGTGGCGTCTTTATTTCTTTTCACCTTTGGTCTGCTCGCTTCAAAGATTCGTTTTGAGGAAGATATTACACAGCTTATCCCGAAGAATGAGCGGACAGATCTAACCGCGAAGGTGATGCGTCATATGAACTTTTCGGATAAGGTAACCGTCTTGATAGCGTGTGACGGCAATGGGTCATTAGATGATATGATCGATGTCGCTCAACGGTTGGTTCATACCTTTACATCGGACACGACTTATATTCGTGAAGTGTCTGGGCAAATCGACGAAGAAACTGTTGCGGATATGTATGACTTTGTCTATCAACATATCCCTTTATTCCTGGAGGCAGCGGATTATGATACCTTGGCTCGAAAGATAACACCTCAAGCAATTGCCTCACAGTTCGAAAAAAATTATTATTCGTTGATGATGCCCGGTAATTTTATGACTGCATCGTTTATACAGAAAGATCCATTGGGACTAGGTTGGATGGGTTTGAAAAAAATGCAACAGCTGGGTATAGGGGATGACTTTATTTTACAGGATGGTTTTATAACATCGAAGGACAGTAACCAGATTTTGCTTTTTCTTTCGCCAATTTATGAAGGAGGCGAGGCGAGCGAGAACCAAGCGTTAGCAAATTATTTATATGCTCTTGGGGAGCAGGTGAACGAAGCGTTTAAAGAAAAAGTCGCCGTATCATTTTTTGGTGCCCCTTTGGTGGCGGCAGCGAACGCTAGTCAGATCAAAGGCGACATTATGAAGACGGTGTTGGTGTCGATGAGTGTACTCATGGTTTTGCTTGTCGTTTTCTATCGCAAGATATATGTCCCTTTGCTGGTTTTTATACCTACGATATTTGCGGCGGTATTTGCTTTGGGTTGTCTTTACCTGTATAAACCGGTTATTTCGGCAATATCGTTGAGTATCGGCGCTGTATTGATTGGTATCACCATCGATTATGCACTGCATATTCTCACACATTTCAAAAAGAACGCCGATGTCAGGGATCTTTATAAGGAATTGACACGCCCGTTAATGATGAGCGGAATAACCAATGCTGTTGTTTTTCTATGCTTGTTGTTTGTGCATTCTACGGCGTTAATTGATCTGGGGATCTTTGCGTCTCTGGCGTTGGTTTCGTCGGCTGTATTTACCTTGCTTATTATTCCACATCTTTATAAGCCTAAGAAAGAATTACGCTATGCAAGTTTATTGGACAGGTTAGCAGCATTTCCGTTTGAGCGAAGCCGAGTGCTTATTACAATCTGTTTAGCATTGATTGTATTGAGCTTATTTACGAGCAAAGGGGTAACTTTTGACAATGATTTGTCTAAGCTGAATTATATGTCCGAAGAGTTGCGTGACGTAGAACGTAAATTGGACAAGCTGACTAACACTTCTGCCCGTTCATTATATGTCGTTGCAACAGGCAGTACATTGGATACCGCGTTGCAACTGAATGAGAGCGTTGTCGGTATCCTGGATTTGGCAAAAGAAAAGGGACAGATTGTGGATTATTCCAACATCAGCCAATTGGTACATCCATATGCCGTGCAGCGTGCGAAGATTGCCGAATGGAATTCGTTTTGGTATTACCATAATCGGGAGGCTATCACGCAGCTTGTTCGACGTGAGGGGACAAAATATGGTTTTGTAGAAAATGCGCATGAGGAGTTTTACGATTTGTTGGCCAAGAGTTTTGAACCTATCGATCCGGGCGAATTTATACATCTTCCGAATGCAGGTGTAAAGGATTTTGTCTTCGATCGGACAGATTTTTCTATGGTGACCTCTTTGGTCAAGCTAGAGGAAGAGCAGCGCTTGGAACTTATGCGACAGCTTAAAGACTATCCGGCGGTGGTCGTCGTGGATCGTAAACAATTGAATGAAACTTTTTTAGGTAAGCTCAAGAATGATTTCAATACATTGGTAGGATACTCATCTATTGCTGTTTTATTGATTTTGTGGCTTTTTTTCCGACGTATAGAGCTTGTGCTCCTTGCAGCTATCCCCATCGTATTAACAGGGCTGGTGACAACGGGTTTAATGGGATTATTCGGTTTGGAATTTAATATTTTTAGTGCGATTGTCTGTACACTGGTATTTGGTCATGGAGTGGATTTTAGCATTTTTATGACTGCAGCACTACAAAAACAATATACGACGGGAAAAGATGAATTGCAAGTATACCGTACTTCCATATTATTGGCTGTACTGACAACAGTACTGGCAATAGGCGCTTTGATTTTTGCCAAACACCCTGCACTTATTTCGATCTCTTCGGTGTCTTTGGTGGGGGTATTCGCTGCGGTAATTATTACTTTCGTTTTCTACCCTTTAATTTTCAGCTTCTTTATTGCCGATCGAGCTAAGCGGGGTAAATCTCCTTTTACCGTTGGTATGTTACTTTGGTCGTTGGTTTTTTTTGCTTATTATGGGATAGGTTGCATTCTGCTTTCCTTTTTAGGGCGATTTATGCTCCCTTGGTTACCTTTTCGGAAGGAGCAAAAGGATCGGGTCTTTCGATATATGATTTCAAAGTTTATGAAGTCTGTTCTGTATGGCTATCCATTAGTGAAGAATGCAATAGAGAATCCAACAGGGGAAACTTTTGAAAAACCAGCCGTAGTAATTGGTAATCACAGTTCGTTTCTGGATACCCTTACGATGGGTATGTTGATCCCTAAAATGATCTTCTTGGTAAACAATTGGGTATGGAAGTCGCCCATATTTGGACGTGCGGTGCGGGCTTTGGGCTTTTATCCGGTAAGTGAGGGGATAGACGGAAGCATTGATATTCTTCGCGCAAAAGTAGAGCAAGGTTATTCTATCGTGGTTTTCCCCGAAGGTACACGTTCGTATGATAATACAGTAGGAAGATTCCATAAGGGTGCTTTTTACTTGGCGGAAAAGTTAGCCTTAGATATTGTGCCGGTGTATATCCACGGCAATGGGGATGTACTTCCGAAAGGGGATATCGTGATTTTTCCGGGGAGTTTAACGACTATTATAGGCGAACGGATAGCTAACAAAGATATAGCCTTCGGCCAAGACTATTCGAGTAGGGCAAAAAATATTGGCCATTCTTTTAAGCAGGAGTTGGGAAATTTGCGCTTGCAATTGGAAGATCACGATTACTTTATTAGAAAGATCAATTTGGCCTATCGGTATAAAGATGATGAAATCGTACGGGCGGTGCAGCAAAATTTGCATCAATGGAAAGTGATTTTTTGGAAACTGAATACGCTACTGGGTAGCGATTCCTTACGATTGGTGCATGTGAGTGATAGTTTCGGTGAGTTGGATTATTTACTGTCGCTGCAACAGGGAAAAAGAAAGGTCTGCGGTGTAATAACAGATGACGAAAAGTGTCAGGTCGCTGGGAGTATTTATTGGACAAAATTACGCCACATTAGATTTGTTACGACTGGGGTGGATGGGGAGGTTCTGCTTGTATCCAAAACGATGGATGGTGATGAATTAAATAGGCTGAACTTGGATAAGTTTGATAAAATCATTAACATTAATGCGATGAATAATTTTGATTTTCTAATAAATCAAAACTATATCCGACAGAGATGGGATTTGAGTATAAATTGCTATATCCGAAATGACAGAAAGACGAATGTATGATGTGGTGGTCGTGGGGAGCGGCTTGGGTGGTTTGATGACAGCTGTTATCCTTGCTAAAGAGGGCCTAAGTGTATGTGTGCTGGAAAAGAATAATCAGTTTGGAGGAAATCTTCAGACGTTTTCGAGAGATAAAAAAGTTTTCGACACCGGTGTTCATTATTTGGGGGGCTTGGATCAAGGACAAAATCTTTATCGCTATTTCGCTTATGTAGGAATCATGGAAGGGCTCAAGTTGGAGAAAATGCCTACCGTTGTAGATGAGATCTGTTTTGCTGATGACCCGACTAGGTATCCTATAGCACAAGGGTATGCGACTTTTGTTCAGGAGCTTTCGTACTTCTTTCCGAACGAAGTTGATTCGCTCAAAAGATATATTACTGATCTGCAGAAGGTATGTGAATCCTTTCCATTATATAACCTTTCGGATCAAGATCGTTACCCAGGAGTTATTATGCAGCTTAGCCTTCAAAAATACATGGACAGTTTGACAACCAACGAACTATTGAAGGCGGTTCTTATGGGAAATGGATTTTTATACGCCGCAGAGGGAAAGCAAACTCCATTTTATGTACATGCTTTATCGGTCAATTCTTATCTCGTAAGTGCTTATCGTTGCGTAAATGGGGCTAGCCAGATCAGTAAGTTGTTAGTCCGGGAGCTTCGTAAGCTAGGGGGAACAGCGTATAGGCATCAAGAGGTGGTTAAGTATGAACTTGAAGAGGGTGAGGTGAAGGCCGTTCTGACAGCAGAAGGGAAGCGGTTTTCGGCAAAGCTATTTGTTTCAAATATCGATCCAGCCATAACCTTGCAGCAGGTAGGTAAGACATATTTTCGTTCGGTCTATTACAACAGGATCATCGATCAACCGCAGACGGTATCGTCATTTAGCGGACATTTTGTATTGAAACCTAGAGAAGTCGTCTTCCATGCGCCTAATGTTTTTTACCATGACAACTTGGATGCTGTTCGGACCGCTTCGGATTATCAGTTACATAATTGGCCACGTACCATTATGTGGTCGATGACGGAAGACAAGGCTAACCCAGGTTTTGCGGATACGGTAACGGGGTTGACTTATATGAAGTTTGAAGAAGTTGAACACTGGGAGAATACGCATAATACCGTGGTAAAAAAGGCCGATCGGGGGAAGTTATATAACCTATTCAAAGAAGAGAAGCTACACGCGATGCTTTCCCGGTCGGAGATGGTTATTCCGGGCTTGTCCAAAGTGGTGCTATCAAGCTATGCGTCTACACCGCTATCTTACCGTGACTATATAGGGTCCAGAGCGGGATGTCTCTACGGGCCATTGAAAAATGTTACTGATCCCCTGCGGACGATGCTATCCCCAAAAACCAAAATACCCAATCTCTATCTGACAGGTCAAGGTGTGAATATGCATGGTATATTAGGGGTTGCTATAGGGGCCGTGTCGACCTGTGGCGAAATATTGGGAAGATCTTATTTGATCCAAAAAATAAATGAACAAACACGGGCGAAAAGTGACGTGTAAGACAAAAACGAATGGAAGAGATAACACTGGCCTCGCAAGAGGATATCAAACAATATCAGGAAAGCTTGTTACGTCGGCAATTAGCCTACGTGGCGCATCGGTCTCCTTTTTACCAGCGTCTTTTTGCTAAATATGACATCGATATAGCACAGATTCAAACTTTAGAAGATTTATGTAAAATACCTACGACGAGCAAAAATGATCTGCAGTTGTATAATGATGATTTTTTATGTGTTCCATCTGAAGACATCGTTGACTATTGTACCACTTCGGGAACCTTAGGTAGCCCGGTGACTTTTGGATTGACCGATCAAGATTTGGAACGTCTGGCGACGAATGAAATGCATTCCTTTCTTATCGCGGGTGTGCAAAAAGGAGATGTGGTTCAATTGATGACGACCATGGACCGTCGTTTTATGGCCGGTCTAGCTTATTTTCTGGGCTTGCGTAAACTAGGGGCAGGTGTCATCCGTGTAGGTTCAGGTATTCCGGAAATGCAATGGGATTCGATATTGAAATATAATCCTAAATACTTGATTGCTGTACCTTCATTTTTACTCAAGCTTATTGAATATGCAGAACGACAGGGGATTGATTATAAAAGTTCCAGTGTAGAGGGAGTGATTTGCATAGGTGAGGCGTTGCGTGACAAAGATCTTAACAACACGCTATTGACGAGTCGAATTTTGGATAAATGGAATATTCTACTGTATTCGACTTATGCTTCCACAGAGATGGGAGCAGCTTTTACCGAATGTGCTGCATTTCAAGGGGGACATGTGCAACCGGATCTTATTATTACGGAGATTCTGGACGATAAGGAACAGTCTGTCCCGGCTGGAGAAAGTGGTGAACTAGTGATAACAACGTTGGGTGTTCAGGGTTTTCCTTTGGTTCGTTTTAAAACAGGCGATATTGTAAGAAAGCACGTCCAGTCCTGTACATGTGGTCGTCACACTTACCGCTTGGGCCCCGTAGAGGGTAGAAAGCAGCAAATGGTCAAGTATAAGGGTACGACGCTTTATCCACCTGCCATGCATGACCTGCTAGCCGGTTTTCCTGAAATTCTGTTGCATCAGATCGAGATCTCACACAATGAAATAGGAACGGATGAGATTTTGATTCGTGTGGCCTCGACGATAACAACGGAGGAATTTTTGAATGGTCTTAAAGATCACTTTAGGGCGAGGTTACGTGTAGCGCCCCGAATAGAGTGGTGCGCTTTGGAAGAGTTGCAAAAAGCTGTTTTTATTCCGGTAAGTCGTAAGCCCATCACCTTTGTGGACAACAGAAATAACGAATGAAGGGCATCTGCCCTTCATAGATTATAAATGAAGAGTTTCCTTAATAGGTGATCCATTCTTATCTTTTCCATAGAATATAATGTAGTCCAACTTTGTGCCTAACCCACTGGTGCCATCGGTTTGTTTAATAAAGATCCTTTCTAAGATCATTTTTGTGTCGTTCACACAAGTTTCAGCAATAGGCCTATTGTTGCTATCCAAGGAGATTTTTATTTTTTGGTCTGGTAGGGAGACGATATGTGATTGGTAGTTGGCAGGAGCCAATAGGGTATGCTTTATCCCATACGCAAATAGCTTTTGAATTTTCGTCAGTGGTTTTACTTCTCCATTTTCATCGAATAGTTGTCGATATACCACGACTGGATTGTTTTCTACAAAAGATCTGGTCTTATTCAGGTTTGCCTTATAAATGTAGGTGTTCTGCCCTCGGTCGTGTTGGATATAAAATAATAGGTTTTTCGTATGTGTAGGAACTGGGTAGCCTTGCTGGCCATAAACCATTTTTACGAAGATGAATATAGGCGCTATGAACAGTAAGGTCCTCATATATTGGTATAACACCATGAATATAGGAGTTGTTTTTTAGTTTTAGATTAAATATTTGCAAATTTTATACATAAACATGCTTTGTTGAAAAAAGACAAATTTGTCTAATTGGATTTTCATATTACTTATGTAGGTTTATGGTATTAGAACCTGAACCTTATGAGAAAACAACTTAATTTATGGGATGCGACGATGATCGTGATGGGGTCCATGATCGGTAGTGGTATTTTTATTGTTTCTTCCGATATGATGCGCCAGTTAGGGTCCGGCTATTGGCTATTGGCAGTATGGATAATCACAGCTTTAGCGACGGTGGCTGCTGCGATTTGTTATGGTGAGCTCTCGGGAATGTATCCTAAAGCAGGAGGGCAATATGCTTATCTTACCGAGATATTTGGCAAAAGAACGGGTTTTCTTTATGGTTGGAGCCTGTTTACGGTCATACAAACAGGAACCATTGCTGCGGTAGCGGTGGCGTTTGGTAAGTTTGCTGCTTATGTATTTCCGGGCTTGAATGATGCCGCTCCTTTGTATCAAAATGGCTCTTTTATGATTACGTGGATACAGATCGTGGCGATCGGTGTAATTGTTTTACTCACATTTATCAATACCAAAGGAGTAAAAATAGGTAAGCTTGTACAATCGTTTTTTACAGTTTCTAAGATATTGGCATTAGTCGTTTTGATTTTAGGTGGGGCATTTCTGATAAAGCATAATTTCTTTTGGGAGAATATGGATGGGGGATGGACGGCCTTTCAAAACTTAGGTCAGGGTGGTTGGACGCCAATATCAGGAGGTATTCTGGCAGGAGGTCTTGCAGCTGCAATGGTGGGGGCGATATTCAGTAGCGTAGCTTGGGAAAATGTTACTTTCATTTCTGGAGAAATGAAGAATCCGAAACGTGATATGGTGCGTGCCATGGTTTTGGGAACGTCCCTAGTTATGTTGTTGTATCTGATGTGTAATTACATTTACTTGGCGGCTTTAAGTCGGGATGAGATGGCTTTTGCGGCTAATGATCGGGTTGTCGTGGCAGCAGCTGAAAAATTATTGGGGCAGACAGGTACGCTGACGATGGCACTATTGGTCATGGCATCTACATTTGGTTGTGTCAACGGTATTGTATTATCTGGAGCTCGTGTTTTTCAGACGATGGCTAAAGATGGTCTTTTCTTAAAACAGGCTATTCCAAATAACAAGTATGATGTTCCTGGCCGCTCACTTTGGTTACAAGGTATTTGGGCATCCTTATTATGTTTAAGTGGACAGTATGGCAATCTCTTGGATATGGTTTCTTTTGTCATCGTTATCTTCTATATGGTAACCGTTTTTGGAATGGTATACCAGCGTTGGAAACAACCGAAATTAGAGAGGCCTTATAAGACATTCTTATACCCCATTCCTCCTATATTGTACCTGTTGATCGGTACACTATTTTGCGTGTTATTGATTATCTATAAACCACATTATACTTGGCCGGGGTTTATTTTGATACTCATGGGTCTGCCGGTCTATTATTTGGTGAATAGGAGAAACATAGCAAATAGAAAGTAAAGACTATATTTCCCCAATAATAAATAAGCCCGAAGCTATTAGACCTCGGGCTTTATTTATTTAATATTACTAATTTCGCTACTTATTCAGCTCTTAAGATTTTAGCAGCCTCAACCATGGATTCCAAAGCAGCTTTGGTTTCTGGCCAAGCACGGGTTTTCAAACCACAGTCAGGATTTACCCATAGTTGCTCCGCAGGAACTACAGCTTTCGCTTTGCGTAATAATTCGACCATCTCTTCGGTGCTAGGCACACGTGGCGAGTGGATATCATATACGCCAGGTCCGATATCGTTTGGATATTTGAACTCACCTGCAAATGCATCCAACAATTCCATCTGTGAACGAGAAGTCTCGATCGTAATGACGTCGGCATCCATTGCCGCAATATCTTCAATGATATCGTTGAACTCGGAGTAACACATGTGGGTATGGATTTGCGTATCGTCGTCTACGTTCGATGAAGAAACACGGAATGCACGTACGGCCCAGTTCAAATAATCTTTTTGATCGGCTTTTCGCAATGGAAGACCTTCACGGATCGCCGGCTCATCGATTTGGATAATTTTGATACCTGCTTTTTCCAACGCTTGTACTTCGTCCAAGATGGCCAAGGCAATCTGGTAAGTTGTTGTTGAACGAGGCTGATCGTTACGAACGAAAGACCACTGAAGGATTGTTACAGGTCCTGTCAACATACCTTTTACCGGACGGTTAGTCAATGACTGCGCGTAGGCTGACCAACGTACGGTCATATCTGCTGGACGATAGACGTCACCATAGATTACAGGAGGTTTTACACAACGTGAACCATAGGATTGTACCCATCCGTTTTGTGTAAAAGCGTATCCAGCCAATTGCTCTCCAAAGTATTCCACCATGTCGTTACGTTCGAACTCACCGTGTACCAATACATCGATATCTAACTGCTCCTGCAGACGGATTGTGCTTTCTGTTTCTTCTGCGATCGCTTTATCGTATTCTTCCTGTGTAATAGCTCCTTTTTTCAGATCAGCCCTCCACTTACGTACATCTTTCGTTTGTGGGAAAGAACCGATCGTGGTTGTTGCAAATGCAGGTAGATTGAATTTAACTTGTTGCGCATTTTTACGAGCAACAAAAGGCGACGTACGTTTGGCGTCATCGTCTGTGATATTGCTGACACGTTCTTTGACTTCTGGTTTGTGAATCAACGGAGAAGTACGACGGCTTTCTGCTGCAGCTTTGTTGTCTTCAAAACGTTTTGCTGTTTCTGCATCTACCTCGTCATCAGCCAAGATTGCTAAATCTCTTACCTCTGCTAATTTTTGCTTCGCAAATGCCAGCCAGTTTTTCACCTCTGCTGGAAGAGATTCTTCATTCTTCTCATTGTCCAAATCGAAAGGCACATGCAATAAAGAGGAAGAAGGAGCAACCCATACACGGTCTTTGCCCAATGTATCAACAGCTTGTTTGATTTTGGTCAGTGAGTTTTCATAATCATTCTTCCAGATGTTACGTCCTTCCACTACACCTAAGGAAAGGGTCAAGGAAGCAGGAACTTTCGCCAAAACAGTATCCAACTGATTTTCACCACGTACTAAATCCAAATGAAGGGCATGTACCGGTAGGTTAATTGCAGTATCTTCGTTGTCTCCTAGTGCTTCGAAGTACGTAGCGACAATCAATTTAATGCCCTTACCAGCTGCTGCTAGTTTTTCGAATACTTTGCCGTACAATGCGCGGGTAGCCTCATCGATATCCAATGCCAAGAAAGGTTCGTCGATCTGTACATGTTGCGCTCCTGCTTGGGCTAATTTTGTTAAGATCTCTTCGTATACTGGAACTAACTTGTCGATTAAGTCGATACGGTTAAATCCGTCTTCTTTTTCTTTACCTAAAAGCAGGTAGGTGATCGGACCGATTAATACAGGTTTAGTTTCGATCCCCGATGCTTTCGCTTCGTTATATTCGTTTAGAAACTTTTCAGAGGTTAATTTGAATTCTTGGTTTTTTACAAATTCCGGCACGATATAGTGATAGTTTGTATCAAACCACTTCGTCATTTCCATTGCAGTCACGTCTACACCACCCTCTTGGAAGCCACGTGCCATAGCAAAATACAAATCCAAGTTGTATCCACGGTCGATTTTATCCAACAATGAACTGTAACGAGCGGGAATAGCTCCGACAGTCAACGATAAGTCTAATACTTGATCGTAGAAGGAAAAATCATTGGAAGGAATTAAATTGATTCCATGCTCTTTTTGCAATTTCCAGTTATTTTCGCGGATAACTTTTGCCGCTTGTAATAATTCTTCCGTCGAAATCTTCTTAGCCCAGTAAGCTTCATTAGCTTTCTTTAACTCGCGGAACGGTCCCACTCTTGGGTAACCTAAGTTGTTGGTAATTAACATACTTTTAGCCCTATTTAATTTTTATTCTTAAACAATCTTGGTGCTGTAGAGAAGGTTCTCGGATTAGAAACTTCGGCTTATCTTTCCCCTTACGGAGTAGAATTTAGCACCTTGTCCTAGTGACAGGTTGCTAAGGCTTCTTCGGGTCCATTCCCTCTGCCTTTCTCTATAAGCGATGCAAAGATAGTTATAAAAGTTAGAAGTAAAAAATAAATTTACATTGTTGCACGTCTGATAGGAAATATATGAAAAAGGTTTTCGTAAGATACCTTAGAACACATAGTGCAGGATGCAAATAAAAAAAAACTTAGTACATTTGGCTTCGAAAAATCTTATAAACAAATGATTAAAAAGCTTGTTTTCCCTTACCATCCTCAATATCCCTCTGTCGTTGACCTACGACGTAAAGCGAAAACTAGGGTTCCAAAGTTCGCCTTTGACTACTTGGAGGGAGGATGTAATGAGGAATTGAATCTATCTAGAAATGAAAATGATTTTGACCAAATCTTTCTCAAACCGAGGTATTTGCAAACGACGGGCGACATTGATATGTCCACCGAGCTTTTTGGCATAAAGTATAAAGCCCCTTTTGGTGTTTCCCCTATCGGTCTGCAGGGACTAATGTGGCCTAATGCGCCTGAAATCCTTGCGAAAGCCTCCGCTCGGCATGGTATTCCTTATACACTCAGTACGGTATCTACATCGAGCATAGAACGTATTGCCGAAGTGTCCGAGGGTACGGCCTGGTTCCAACTTTATCATCCAACAGAAGATAAATTAAGAGATGATATTTTGCAACGGTTGAAGCAAGCACAGTACCCAGTATTGGTCGTGTTGGTCGACGTTCCTTCTTTCGGATTGCGCTATAAGGAGATTAAGAGTGGACTTTCGATGCCACCTAAGATGAATATATCCAATATTTTCCAGGCAATGCTTCGTCCGACTTGGGGGATCAAGACCTTACAGCATGGTATACCTTCGTTTGCGACCTTAAAGCCCTATATGGATAAAGGATTGGACCTAAGCCAATTGGGACAATTTATGAACCGGACGTTTACCGGAAAGGTTACTTTTGAAAAGATAAAAGCCATACGTGATATTTGGCAAGGTCCCTTGGTACTCAAAGGGATTACGACGGAGGAAGATATGGATGAAGCCATTCAATTGGGTGTTGATGGCGTAATTGTGTCTAACCATGGCGGTAGACAAATCGATGCCGGCGAATCGTCCATTAATTCGCTGATCCGACTGGCAAGTAATCCTGTTTATAAAGAGAAGATAAAAATCATGTTGGATGGTGGGATAAGATCCGGTGTAGACATTGCACGTGCGCATGCGGTAGGTGCTGACTTTAGCTTTATGGGCAGACCTTTTATGTACGGTGTAGGTGCGTTGGGCGATGAAGGAGGAAACCATACGATCAACATGTTTAAAACCCACCTTTGTCAGGTTATGCAACAGCTATCGATTGATAAAATTGAAGACTTTCCGAAACGATTGTTAGACATTAAATAAAAAATATTGTAGAGAGGCACAACTATAACCTCTCTACAATATTTTTAGCTAACCAATAATTTATACCCTTTACCATGTACATTGACAATCTCCACACTGGAATCCTCTTTTAGGTATTTGCGGAGCTTGCTGAGAAAGACATCCATACTACGTCCGGTGAAATAATTGTCATCATGCCATATTTTTATCAAGGCTTCTTCACGCGTTAAGACATCATTCTTTTTCAAGCAGAGTAAACGTAATAGTTCAGCCTCTTTCGTAGAAAGTTTCTGCTGCTGTCCTTTGTAGGTAATGACCTGGCTGGTATAATCGAAGAAATAATTCCCGATTTCGAATTTGTCCGCCAACTCCTCTTCCTTTTCTTTAGAGACACGTTTCAGCAGGGCCTGAATGCGCAGGAGCAACTCTTCGACACGAAAAGGCTTGGTGATATAATCATCGCCCCCTAACTCAAAAGCTTGTGTTTTGTCCTCCATCATACCCTTTGCTGTAGCAAAAATTATCGGAATGGTGTCGTCCATTTTACGGATATCCTTGCCGAGAGAAAACCCGTCCTTTTTGGGCATCATCACGTCTAAAATACATAGATCAAAACGATTTTTGCGGAATTGGTCCAGGGCTTGCTCCCCGTCCTGTGACAATACAACTTCATATTTGCCTTTCAATTCCAGATAGTCTTTTAGTAATTCGCCTAGATTAGGATCATCTTCCGCGAGTAATATTTTTTGCATAGCTGAGCTTATTTAATTATCAATTCTGTTTTTTCAAAGGTAAGGTGATTTCAAACACCGTGCCTTTATCTTTTTCGCTTCTAACTTGAATTGTACCATCTAAGCGCTTGACAATATCGTTTACATAACTCAGTCCCAATCCAAACCCTTTTACATTATGAACGTTGCCTGTGGGTATTCGATAAAATTGATCAAATATCTTCTCTTGTTGATCTTTAGTCATCCCCAATCCCTTATCCGCTATTGATATGACAATATTACTTTTGTTGTTAAATGTGGTAACTGTAATTTCAGGATGATTAGGGCTATATTTTATAGCATTGTCTACTAAGTTAAAAAATACGTTCGAAAGATGCAATTCGTCCCCAACGACCAAATCACGCTGTGCGGTAAAATTATGGTGCAGTAGCCCCTCGGCTTTTTGCAGCTGTAGCTGCATACTGTCTAATACACCTTCTAGCAAAGGATTGACATGAACATTGACGCGTTCTATTTTTAGGTTCTCTTTTTCTAAGCGTGCGATATTAAGAACGCGTTCGATGTGTGAACCGAGGCGTACGTTTTCATCGTAAATAATATTTGCCAACTTATTGACCCTGGTTTCATTAGAGGCTATTTCAGGATCTCGCAATGATTCACTAGCTATCATGATGGTTGCTACCGGAGTTTTGAACTCGTGCGTCATGTTATTGATGAAGTCCGTCTTCATCTCCGATATTTTTTTCTGCCGGAAGATAATGGTCAACGTATAAGCAAAGCTACCTACCAATAGGGCAAACAACGCTAAGGTAGGTAGAGCTAAATAACTCATGTTGTCAAAGATCACGGCCTTTTTGTCGGGGAAATAGATCGATAGCCGCCCTGTAGGCTCGCTGACGTCTCCTTTAAATAATGCCGTCGTATATCGTGTAGGTCGTTCTTGTGTGTTAAGAGAAGATACATTGGTGGTATGATAAATTAACTTGTGGCTATCCCTGATTTCAATATTGAAAGCAGTTCGAATATCTCTTGAGTATAATTCCTCTTCTAATAGGGAGTGAACCAAGTTAATATCAATACGTTCGCGAAGAGGTCTATTTGCTAGCGCTATCCCGAGAGCAACATCTTCGATGACAGCAGCTTTCTTTCCTCCGATGACAGCGAGTGTGTCGAAGATATTAACCGCATTATTAGCTAAGAATTCTCTGTTCAGCCTATTCAACTTTTCCTCCAAATCGCGAAGCTCAAAAGCGACTTTTGCATTCGCTTGCGGCTGTAGTGTCGCCACCGTATACCGCGAAGCTTTTTTGAGAAAAGGATCAATATCTGCAACGATATAGCGGACAGAATCGTCCTTTGCATTGACAACAGGTACCGATTGGCTGGCGCTGACATCTACATACTCTCGATATAGAGTCGTACCTTGTATAGGTTCCTGAATGACATTGATCTCCAAAAATCGTGTGAATTGCGGCCTTTTGATATAAGTCTCATAAAACCAGTTTTCGACATAGATCAGATTTGGAAAAGTTGCTTTAAGCTCGTCCTCCGCATTTTTGAAGTTCTGATAGTATTCATATTGTTGCGTACGGAGCGCTTGAATTTTGTGTTGGATTTTGAGCTGCTCGGCAAGCACGGCTTGTTTACGTTGCTCAGCCTCATACTTTTCCTGGTTTATCTTTCGTTGTGTCCGTGCTAAATTGAGTACCTCATTTTTCTCAATGATTGATGCTACTTTAGATAGCGATGTATTTACGGATTCATCGAATAACACTGATTTCTGATGATATGTTTCGCGAATAAAATAATATTGCATACCCATTACACCCAATAGGGCAATAGACATCAATCCTATTATCAACGAAATACTTCTCTTCTTCATGTACCTATACAAAAATAGCAATGAAAATGGCTCTCATAGCCCATTTAACACTATTTAACAGCTTGCTTACCAGATGCTTTGTCATATTTTCGGAGATATCATTGTCCGTATGTGTATGTTTTTTAACATTTATCCTCTATTAGAAAAAAATATTTTTGATAAAAGAAAAATACTCGAATTGTTGTACTTTTATCTTACTGGGATCTTATTTTTACTTTTAAGCCACCAATATCAACTCCATATGGAAATGCCACTTTCAGATTTTGTAAGAGAATTGAAGGTGCACTTCGGCAACTTCGGTATCGGATACAGCTATCAGTTCAGTGCCAGCGGCCACACCTTGGACCAACGTATCTCGACCAACACCCATGAAGTGGGCCTACGGTACCGTGTAGGAGGAGTAGGGTTGTTGTAACTCTAAAACTACCTCGTGAAGTATGCGATTAACACCAATTATTCTTATTAGCTATACGCAGCGCATCTTCTTTGGAAGATACCTCCAGCTTACGGTAAATGTTTTTGATATGCGTACGGACAGTTTCTTTGCTGATAAAGAGTTCCTGTGCGATTTTTGAGTAACTTTTCCCCGAAGCTATACCTTGTAAGACCTCGGTCTCGCGTTCAGATAAAGGAGAATTGGGCTGTTTACGGAACGATTCGACCACCATTTTGGCAATCGACAAGCTCATCGGTGCACCGTCTCGGAGAGCTTCATCGATTGTCTGATCGATGTTTTCGATATTGGAATTCTTGACAATATATCCCCCCGCTCCGGCACATAAGGATTGAAAGACTTTTTCACTATCCTCTACCACGGTGATGATCAAAACAATACAATTAGCAAACTCCTTTTTTATTTTTTCCGTTCCTTCAATTCCGTTCATTCCAGGCAACTCTATGTCCATCAATACCACATCCGGTTCATCCGTGTGCAGGTTAACAAAAGCTGCTTCACAACTATCGTAGGCGTTTACGACATTATACTTTCCTGTACTCTGCAAGGCTGCCACAAATCCTTCGCGAATAGCCTCTATATCTTCAATAATAATTATTTTCTTTTTCATAATCGATAGTTTAAAACGACAGCGGTACATCGATACTGACACGAGAACCCGATTGATGTGATTGTATCGTTAAGTCCAAACCATTCTCAGTCGCTCTTTTTTTCATATTCTGGATACCGGTATGTATCATGGAGGGATCCGGATCCCTCCAGATCCCGTTATCCGTCAGGCAAATAAAAATCCGCTCTTCCATAACATTCATGGTCAATTGCACTTCGTCACAACCCGAATGCTTAGCGGTATTGGTCATCGCTTCTTTAAGCATAAAAATCAGCTGGCGGGATACAGAAGGATTCAACCGGCGTTGGGTCGGCTCCAAAATTTGATTTTCTGCAGAAAACGCTATATCAAACTGGTTGTAGAAAACCTGTCCGAACGACGTCAGATGCGTAAACAATTCATCCGGCTTTTCACTACCACGGTTAATACTCCATAAAAAATCTTTACTGGACGCATAAAGTCGTTCGCTATTCAAGACTATGTGATCGATAATAGGTTTTGTCTTATCGTTATCTTTCATAATGAGTCCCAACATACTCGCCTGTCGGGTAATTGACGCCAATATATTACCTGTCTCGTCATGAAAATCCCGCGATAAATCTTGCCGCAGAGAAAGCAATTGTTCCGTCCGCACCCGGACCGCTTCGTCCAGCTCCGCTATTTTCGCTTCTTGTTGTTCTTTAAACAGACGTTTAGCCTCATCGTGTTGCTGATAAACCATCAAAAAGAAAATACCAAAAAAGACGGTGATACCAAGGTGATACAATAAGGCCACATCAAAACTCTCCGGTGCGTATGTAATATCAAATTCACTCGTGCCCCGCATTGTGCCGGCATCACTCTGTGTATAAAGAAACCACACAACCACTAAATTCATGAAAATCATCGTCTTGCCGACGCGTCGGTCAGCCCAGAATCCTGTTAACAATAAGAGATACAGCGCTGATACCTGAATAGAAAGGACCCCTCCACTTTTGAGACAATTTGCAATAATAATAAGGTACCCCGTCAACATGCTCATAATCAACATAAACATAAACCGTCCTGTCATCCTGATATACAACAAGGTCAACAGACAAACACCCAATAATATATAATAATAGACCGCCAACGGAGAAAAAACAAGGAGTATCGTTGGAATCATGATAAGCAAAATCACAGACACTAAATACCCGATAATTACGGTACACAGTTGGTCATACTCCGGCAAAGCACGATCACGTAATCGGTCAGGGATAAAATAATGATAAAGCTTTTCAGGTATAAGCATATAAAACAGTTTGGTCTTTAGGAAGCACTAAAATACGGGACAATAATCAGTATACCATATAATTATTTTAAAAATCCCCCAAATTGGGGGATACAGTATAATCAATTTGCTGATAGCTTTGCCTAAAATACTACCATGCCTTATGTTGAAGCCTATATATTCTTACCTGACTTATCTCGTTTGTGCTTTATCTGGACTTTTGAGTGTACAACCCGTGTACGGTCAAAGTTTCCCGCAGCCCTATTGTGACGTTTCCTTTCCTAATGCCATAGAGCCGATCACAAAAGTAGAATTTGCTGGCATTAACAATTCCAGTCCGGCAACAGTGAGTTCTATCGGTCCCTCCTTACAAGACTTTACCACCATATCAGGTATTGTGCAACCGGGTGAAAGTGTACCTATCGCGCTGGAAGGAAACACTGCCGGATCCTTTAGATGTTATTTTCAGGTTTTTATCGATTGGAATCAAGATGGTGATTTCTTCGATGCAGAAGAACGTTACGATATAGGATACATTTATAATTCTACAGGTACAGACGGCCAGGCAGCTATCGGCACCATTAACGTACCAGAAGACGCATTAGCGGGCACAACCCGTATGCGCGTAGTTAAAAAATACAACTTACCTCCCGATGCCTGTAACAGCGAAGGGTGGGGCCAAGCTGAAGATTACACCCTACATGTGGTAACGGACGAAAATCCTTCATGTGCGAGTATTTCGGGACTACAGGCAACAGCCATTACACGGTCTACTGCAACGATTTCCTGGGATACGCCAAGCGTGATTCCTGAAGAAGGCTATGAATATTATGTCTCGTATACGAGTGGTATCCCCGATGCCACTGTGATACCTACCGGACAATCCGCGGGCACATCTGTTAATCTGGATGCATTAAAAGCAGGCCGGACCTACTATGTATCCGTAAGAGCAAAATGTGATGCGGATACCTATAGCAGCTGGCGACTTGTTTCATTCACGACAACGATGCCTTGGTCGGAAAAGTTTACAGCGGAGTATAATATGCCAACGGACTGGTGGGTTTTAAGTGGCTATTGGGAATTTTATGTACGCGAACAATTATCCCCGACGGATGGATACGTCATCTCCCGTTATTTTTCGAACAATAGTTCCGGCGCCTTTGCGACCAATAATATACAGCATATAGCGTCCGGTGATGTATTACAATTTGAATATCGCTTGGGACGTTCTGCTCCTCCGTTTAACCCGCCGGCCGCGGGATCGGGAAACTTTGTAGTGGGCATATCTACCGATGGGGGAAATAATTTTACGGAAATTGCCACCATTCCGAATGATGGTACAGCCGGATGGCAATTATTTTCCTACGATTTGAGCCCTTATGCCGAACAGACTATTCAGGTAAGTATTACGGTAAATGCGATTGTCGGGAGTTATTACATTGGATTTGACAATTTCTATGCCGGTCCGCCGGTATGCAACCGTGTATTGAATGTGCAATCATCAGAAATCGGTACGACCACGGCCTCTTTCAGCTGGGAAACCCCGGCAGGAAACCCGGCAGAATTTGCCTATTACCTGTCTGAAAACAGTAACGCGCCGGTCCTAACAACACCCCCCACGGGAACAACGAACCAAACCAACCTTGCACTCCATTCCTTATCGCCAGGACAGCAGTATTATCTTTGGGTAAGATCGATGTGTGGTCCAGACGATATCAGCGAATGGGGTGCTATATATTCTTTTGCGACGGAATACGAGACTGATCGCCCTTGGTCAGAAGACTTTAACAGTTCTTCTACTCCAAAAGGATGGAGTACTCCTCCTCGATGGTTTATTGACGAAGACAGCGAGATACCCTCCGCCAATGGCAATGTACTCCATGCCGTCTTGCAAAACAGCACACTTGATCTTTCCAAGTCTTTTACCACACCTATCATAAAAGATATACAGGACGGAGACCGCTTAAGTTTCCAGTATGCGATAAAGGATCATGTAGCCTTTGGCGATTTAGCGCGCGGCGATTTTAAGGTCGCTATTTCCACCGACAACGGTGAGAACTACAATAATGTAGCTACCGTTCTCACCTACAGCGACAGCCCCTGGCAAACGTTTTTTTACGATTTGACGCCCTATAAAGGAAAGAATATTAAAATCCGTATCGTCGCCCAACACGATATAGGGGGCTATCAGCTTGGTTTTGATTCGTTCCGTATCGAACCAGCACCTTCATGTCTTGAGGTATCGGGTGTGCAAGCGACAAATATAACCTTCACCGAAGCGAAGGTGAGCTGGCAACCTGCCGCCAGTGAAAGTTATGAATACTTTCTTTCAACTTCCATCACAGGGCTGCAGGAATATACAGGTACTTTTACAAACCAAACCGATGCAGAAATACAGTTCAATGATTTAGAGGAAGGTACCACCTATTATTTTTGGGTGAGAAACCGCTGTGACACCGATGAACACAGCGCGTGGAGTTCGCTAATATCGTTCACCACCTTGTTATCGACCCCTGTTCCTTGGAATGAGAGCTTCCCGACAGCTTCAAGGCCGGATGGATGGATGACCGATAGTTGGCTTATTAATAATTCCAATAATTTTGTCGATAAAGATGGGGCGGCAATTTATAAAAACATTTACTACTCCAGCAATTTCAGTTTCTCTACACTATATATCCGGGATATTAAAGCGGGCGACGTATTTTCTTTTGTGTACCAACACATGAATTATTCTTCATCCAATGCGCCGGGAAATGGCAGTGGTAGCTTTACGGTGGCAATATCTGCAGATATGGGCTTGCACTATACAGATGTGGCTACGGTAGCCAATAACGATATCGTAGGTTGGCAGACATTCTCTTATCCTTTAGGTGCGTTTGCGGAGAAAACGATCCGCATCCGCATTACCTCTTCCTGGACCGCTGGAGAGTATTATTTGGGTTTTGACAATTTCAGCATTCAATCGGGAGGAGCCTGTCCGCTAGTGCAAGGCCTGACAGCAACAGATCTGACCTCCAATAATCCGGTAATCTCCTGGGATGCCTTGGCTACTGCTCCCACAGGCGGTTATGATTATTACTATTCCGATGTATCCATCACGCCCGACGCTATCGGAGAACCATCCGGAAACACGACAAATAACGCCGTGACGTTACCATCCTTATCCTCCGGAAAACGGTATTACTTTTATGTAAGAGCGAATTGTGGAGACGACAATGTCGGGGCATGGTCCAACGCCCTGTCGTTTGACTTGCCTCTTGCGCACGATGGCAATAATATCATTTATGTAAGAGAAAATGGAACAGGCAACGGTAGTAGCTGGGCGAATGCAGTAGCCGATTTACAAGCGGCTATAGATTTGCCGGGCGTACAGGAAGTATGGGTTGCAGAAGGGACGTACTATGCGCCTTCAACGACAAGTTTTAAAATGAAAAACAATGTCGTTGTCTACGGCGGCTTTCCAGCTATCGGCGAACCCATGATGCGTGATCGTAAGTGGAAAGAATACCCAACGATTTTATCCGGTAATAACGAACGAAGGGTAATCAACAATTATTTTGACGAGATCAATCCTTTGGAAAATACCGCAATTATCGATGGCTTCTTTATTCAGGATGGAAAAACAGAGAGTCATTATATTCGAGGGCGCGGTGCAGGTATTTATAATTACAATGCCTCGCCCATTATGCGGAACCTGCACATCCGGAATAATGTGTCTTGGCATGGTGCAGGTATTTGCAACGAATCATCATCTCCGGTCATCAGCGATGTGATCATTACCGATAATCACATCGAAAACAATGAATATATGTATGGTGGCGCGGGAATCACTAACCTATACACCTCCAATGTCACTATCATCCGCGCGATAATTGAAAATAATACCGGCGACACCCGATATGGAGGAGGAATTTTTAATGATTATGCTGATAATATCACGATCAGCGAATCCATCATCAGGAATAACACGTTGAAAGAAAGTGTACCGCCTGAAGGATCTAACGGAGGAGGGATGTACAATGTGCACTCATCTGTACTTATTAAAAACACAGTTATAACGGGAAATAAAGCTGATGCGGGCGCAGGAATAAGTGCGTGGAATGACGGAAATATTAAATTATTAAATGTAACTATAGCTGGAAACATCGGTAAGTATGGTATTGCTATTGACAATAGCGGTGGAAACCATATTGACATTATTAATTCTATTATCTATAGCAATAGCAACGAGCGGGAAGGAACGATATATAATAACAGTAATACGACGCAACCGGGCTTCACTACAATCCGAAACAGTATAATTAAAAAACCGACGTTTATTTTTGGAAACTGGAATGCGGACTGGGGAACAAATGGCGGTGGCAATATAGTCGGTGATCCTTTATTTAATGCTGCTGCTGTTGGTGACTATAGTTTAGTCGCGTGTTCGCCCGCGGTAAATTCGGGAGACAACCAAGCTTATATCGATATTGCCGGGAGCGCGGATTACGATCTGGCCGATAATCCACGGATGTATCTCGAAGGAACTATCGATATGGGAGCGTATGAATTCCAAAATGAGGCTATAGATCACGATCAAATAACTTTTGTCGATAAAGAAGTAGAATATGATGGCACGGCACATGGCGTGGTTGCAGGGAATATACCTACGGGAATTACCACTAATTATGAAATAACCGATGGAAACAACCAGGTAGTCTCGGAGGCTATACAGGCAGGCATATATACGGTAAAAGCTATTTTCTCGGGCTGTGGCGCTGATGCTGTCAAAACCGCTAAATTGACCATTAAAAAAGCTGAATTAACGATCACGGCCAACGACCGCAGCAAGACCTACGGCGATGCTTTGACGTTAGGCAGCACGGAGTTCACAAGCAGCGGTCTGGTAAACAGCGATGCGGTGAGCTCGGTAACACTGAACTCGACAGGTGCGGCAGCTACGGCAGTCATTGGCGACTATGATATTACGGCATCTGCTGCACAAGGTACCGGTCTGGATAACTATACGATCAGTTATGCTAAAGGTACGCTGACGGTGGGCAAGAAAGCGCTGACGATTACAGCCAATGACCGCAGCAAGACCTACGGCGATGCGCTGACGTTAGGCAGTGTGGCATTCACAAGCAGCGGTCTGGTAAACAGCGATGCGGTGAGCTCGGTAACACTGACCTCCGCAGGTGCAGCAGCCTCGGCAGTCATTGGCGACTATGATATTACGGCATCTGCTGCCCAAGGTACCGGTCTGGACAACTATACGATTACGTACGTGAAAGGTACACTGACGGTGGGCAAGAAGGCCCTGACGATTACAGCCAATGACCGCAGCAAGATATATGGTGATGCATTGACGTTAGGCAGTACAGCCTTCACAAGCAGCGGTCTGGTAAACAGCGATGCGGTGAGCTCGGTAACACTGACCTCCGCAGGTGCGGCAGCTACGGCAGTCATTGGCGACTATGATATTACGGCATCTGCTGCCCAAGGTACCAGTCTGGACAACTATACGATTACATACGTAAAGGGTACACTGACGGTGGGCAAGAAGGCCCTGACGATTACAGCCAATGACCGCAGCAAGATATATGGTGATGCATTGACGTTAGGCAGTACGGAATTTACGGCAGACGGTCTGGTGAACAGCGATGCGGTGACTTCGGTGACATTGACCTCCGCAGGTGCGGCAGCTACGGCAGTCATTGGCGACTATGATATTACGGTATCTGCTGCCCAAGGTACCGGTCTGGACAACTACGATATCAGCTACGCTAAAGGTACACTGACGGTGGGCAAGAAAGCGCTGACCATTACAGCCAACGACC